>Ga0209358_10001054_pt1 | contig 22655 bp, 24 predicted proteins | sample LauGreFa1BDMLBSN_2_FD_187574 | JGI IMG/M metagenome (GOLD analysis project Ga0209358, IMG submission 187574) | Freshwater lake microbial communities from Lake Michigan, USA - Fa13.BD.MLB.SN (SPAdes) (version 2) | ecosystem: Environmental > Aquatic > Freshwater > Lake | place: Lake Michigan, USA...
GGGGGATATAAGGACGTCGTCTTATGGCAGAACCCTGGTCGCCTGGACCCCTAAATTGGACCCCTAGGAGGTCACGTGATCGCCCCACAGCCACACAGCCACACAGCCACAGCCACCCCAAAGCGCCGCCCGGGCCCCGGGTAAATAGTTTAGCCGAAAGAATTCTAGACTCTTAATCCATGACGCGAAACTGACGCGAAACGCATGACGAAACGTATGAAGAGCCCCCAGTTTCAGAACATGGGGTTTCAGCCATGCGGGCTCAGGATATATAAATCGACAAACCCTCTTACGAAACAGTCATGACACCTTACGAACTACCACCACCATATCATAACGACTATGCCTCAAGCTCTAGCCTTTCTGATTCTCCAAATCTCCTTCGGCGTAGGACTCCTATTCGTTTTACTACTCGTTCTCGTGAAATGGCATCTCTCCAGGTGGAGCTCGACCGTTTAAAGTACATGAGCCGCCAGCAAGCTCAAACAATCGACCGTTTGGAAAATATTCGTTGCATGCTGGATTTTGAAAATACATGTCTTAAAGCAAGATACCTGCTATTGAAAACGAACTATCGAGAATTGAAAAAAGTACTTGGAAGGGAATCTAGCGAAGACGAAGAAGAAATAATTCCCACAGATGAAGAGGAAAGATAAATAAATTCTTTATCTAAATTTACGTACTCTCTTTGAAACACCACGCATCGCGGCCCCTGTAATTCCGTGCAAAAAATAATTTGGTGGACCGCCAGATCTTTGCTTTTTCCTCTCCACAACACTTTTGGGATTAAAGTTATCTTCAAATCCACTTAATGAATGACCACCTCTAGACTTTCTCACATTACTACCACGAACTCTGCTAGAAATAATATCCTGGTCTTTGATGTATACACGATGTTCTCCAGTATCCAATCCAGCCAGACCAGTACCCGGATTAAAAACAATAGCCTTAACTCCAATATCATTTGCAGATTCTATTGCTTTAGTTCCACCAAGACTGTGTCCTGTAGCAATAACATCTTCACCGTACTTACTTTTTACGCGTTTAGCCAAATCGGAAGCCGTCATAAATTCTTTATGTCTTCTATGAGTTCCTAAAGCAATGGCAGCGTCAGCATCAAGATCCGTTAAATTAGTCGGATCGGTCCCCTTGTAACCAATAAAAGTTTTTCCTCCTTTTTTGGAATACACTTTTGTTCGATGTGTAGAAAATTCTGAATCTGGAAGGTAACCTTGCTCAGCCAGCTTTTTCTCGTAATCTTGAGATCCGTAAGTGGCTTGAGAGGTATAGTACGCAATCTCATCATCATCCATTTAATAAATGTCACATACTTTATTATCGAATGTACCCAAAAGGATATAAGTACCCTTCTTCTTCATCCAGCACACCTTTCAAATCATCCTTGTTAAACTTGAACAATTTTAAAAATCGGTTGGTAGTCATTCCGTGATCAACAGTCCATTGAAAAGTGGTTTGCGGTACAGAAATAGAACGAAGACCCAAACTTTTTACAACATCCACCATAACATCAAAATTGATTAAATTTTCAGTAGCAAAGTTTAAAGACATGCCTTTTGCTTTGACCATAGAATAACCATCTTCACAACGAATACCATAAGTCTTTGGACCCATACCAACAAATTCTCTGATACCTCCGTGATCAGTATCCACATCTTCTACTTCCCATTCACCAAGCAACCCGCCTTGAGGAATATTGTACAAGTCAGGATCATAGAGGTACACAATAGAATCTGTATCATTCATCAAAACTCGTTTTCCTAAACGATTCAACTGCTCCCAAAGCTGCAAACGCCCATAAGCAGGAACAAACAATCCGGCAGGTAAATAACCACCATGCAAATCAGGTTTGGTTTTAGGCCCGGAAACAGAGTACTTGTACATGATTTGATTGTCGTTTAAGTAGGTACCGTCATGGTACTCAAAGTTATTACTGACACAATTTTCAAAAAAGTCAATAATCTTTTGCTGATCATTTTCAAAATGAAAAATAGCTGCTTCAGGCATAATAGGTCTTTGAGCATGTTTACCCCAAGCACTGTTCATCATAATTTTGGCAGTTTGTTTCTTGGCAGGATTTTTGCCCCAAAGACCTTCATTCAATGTCTTGACAATCTTGTCTCCAAAATCTTCTCCAAATAAATCTGTATAATCACGAATCAATGCTTGACGAGCTTCACCTTCAGGAGCTGCTTTGCTGTTAATCATCTTTTCCAAAAACAAATCCAAAATAATATCTCTCCACAAACTAGGTTTCTTGACATACTGATCGTATCGATGCAAGGTCACCAAAGTATATCCTTCTTCCAAAGCTTTGACAAACTCTACAGAAGTAAAAGTCCCTTCTTCAATACGTTCACAAGACGCCACGCTTTTTCCAAGACCTTCATCAAAAGCCACCAAAACAGGATGATACATATTCTTGGGAGGCTCCACGGTAGCACAAACAATGCCAAAGAAATCGCGTTTAGCAAGAATCATTTCTTTTGTCCAAAGTTCAACAGGACGTACAATACTGCAAGCTTTGTCTACATGACGATGAACACAAGAACATTTACCAGCTTCGGTATTTTGATGATTGACACAAGGGACATAGCGTTCATCCCAAACATAAATAGTAGGAAGGCCTACAGGAAAATCATGGACGACTTGCTGGTAAGGATACTGAGAACAAATGTCTTGGTACCGAATCCTTACACCACGAGCCCAATCGTCATCGCTAACAAGATGATGAAATTTTCTAACTTCAGTACGTCCACCACGTAAAGCTCTTCGAGCAAACCAGTATTCAGGAGGTTTTAGCACAGCCCAATGATCATTCCAGGCAAGTTCTTCTACTTTTTCCTTGTACTCTTCCTTGTTGTCCACAGGATCAGGAAGTTCCAAATCAGCACTCAACTTGGTAATAAAGACTTCATGAACATAAGAAGGAGCAGTAGCATTAAACCAAGGAGACATTCCAAAAGTAGATACAGCAATATCATGGTACCCTTTAACAATTTCCTTCAACACAAGAACATCATTAATACAGTACGCTTTCAATTCTTCCATAAAATTCCAGTCTCCTTCATAAGAATCGTACCATTCATGAAAATCATCCAAATCCTTTTGACTTCTTGCTGAAAAAGATAAATCAAAATACTTTTTGTCAGGAAGAGGACCAACATAATTATAATTTTCCACGGTATTAAACAAGTGCGGAAAGTAACCCTTCTTTAGCAATCCATTACAAAAATCTTTTGCCAAAGCTTTTAAACTTCCACGAACATGCAAAAGAGAATCCCGAAAAATAGTCTTGTCATTAATCTTCAATTGCATAAACTTTCCACCGCGCATAATAGGAGCCAACGAAACTTTTTGATCCAAAGTTTTACATCCAGAAAACAAAAGACGTGTATCGTACCCAGCAGCATTGTGAGCAATACAAATATTGTTTCCAGAATTATACGTCAACAAGAACAAAATAAAATCACGTAAAGCATGCTCTCCAAAGTACTCCTTAGTTTCATCTGTAAACACATTCCTCAAAGCTACAAAATTGACTTCATGCTTTTGCAAAGTATAATCATGGACAAGCACTTCATCACTTTCCAAATAATGTCCATCTTCATCTACTTTAAAAGAAGTAATAACTTGACGAACAGAAGGTTCAATTTGAATACGACTTTCAAAATCGTATACCCACAATGCAGGTAAAGATCCAGTAGCAGGACCATCTCCTTCATAAAAAGAATTCTTCTTTTCCTTTCTTGGTTCCTTGTACAAAATACACCGATGATCAAAACCTTCTTCTTTTTTGTAAATGGTCGAACAGAACCTACAAGTAACAGAAGTACAGGAATGCTCTCCAACAATATTACACTTGACACAAGGAGTGTTAATAACACGAGGCTTTTTAACAATTTGTTCTCCATCATCACAAGTATGACCGACGTGATCATTGTAAGCAATAACGCATTTATGACACCATTTCAAACGAAAGTTGTTTTTCATTTTTCGTAAAATCATCAAAGGACTTTGAGTAGCTGCAAAATGTTGTTGATCAGGATCATACACAAGGTACAACAAAAACTTTTTAGTCTCAGCAGTAAGTTCTTCAGGAAATTCAAATTCATCACCAGTCCAAGTAAAAGGTGTATGAGAAGAATGTGGTAGAAAAGCAGAAAGACGATACTGAGGATATTTGACCACAAACTCTCCAAGACGAGACAAACTAACATTTTCTTCCCACCCGAGTTCTTGTTGCAAAGCTAGAGCATCTTCCAAAGCACGATTCATACATCGATCATACCTTCTTTCTGATCCGTACATTAAAGCACAAAGAGCCAAAGCAGCACAGTTAACACCATCAAAACCTTGCCAAGTATAAGAATAATTTCGAGTATGATTGGCCCAGTGAGGTACTTTAACACGAGGAGATCCACCAACAGTAATACTCATGGGAGAAATATGAAACTCCCAAACCAGATCTGTCAAACTAATTTCCGCATTACTTTGTTGAATACTTTGAAAGACATCTTGAATAGATTCCTGATCAATATGATCCAAAGATTGAAAAGTTCGAGTATATCCGTACACAGCTCCATCACGTTCGTTACTGGCAAGCAATCGACCAGACGTTTCACGAAGCACTCGTTCTCTTCCCCAACCAGTATAGAGACCAACAGCTCGCACAACAGAATCACGAAGAGTTCCAGCAATAGTACGCACAACGCGATCAAACGACGCGTTAGATCCACCAGTAAATAAAGGACGGACAGTAATAACATGTGGCAATTGCGTCGTCCCAAAATATTGGGTATTACTAGTATATTGTGGTAGTGCCATAGTAAAGAACACATACGTTTTTCTAAAGTTTTTATACAAAGGTCCGTGTATGCATGTGAAAGACGCGGTCTGTGTAACACGAAAAGACCCTTGTACTACCATAGATCATGACGCAATTCAAAACCTGATCAACAATCTTTCGCAAAATGATTTTACCGCCAGAACTACGCCAATACATTCTACAAATCAAATCCAAAACAGCATGGGAAAAACGAAAAAAGGAAATTCACAAAAAGCTTCAAACCATCCTTCCACGTTATGAACATGAATCTCATTTTGTTTTTAACACGTACGATGTCTATTATGTAAGAACGCTGCATCAAGATTTTACAATTACCATGCGACGAAACAATTTCATGGAAATCAATCAAGTCGTCTACCTCTATACTGAAAACCCTGAAAACCTTTATTGCCATACAACCAAGTTTTGGCATTTACCTGTAACACGATTTCAAGGCTTTCGACGGCGAGGTATTCAACTACCCCCTCTACCCGATCAAGCTGTTTCTTTACTTCATGAAGAGTAATAAAGTGTGATTCTTATAGTATAATGAGCTTTGGAGGTGGTAAAACCACTGATAATGGTGACACAATTCAAGCAGATGTTGCAGAATTTTCTTATTTAACAGTGACTCAAAACACTGTTTTAAACAATTTAACTGTAACAGGGGCTTGTAATATTCCTGGAGGGGTTATTTCACAAGATATTAATTGTAATACCCTTACAGCAAATAGTTTTGTAAAAGCCCAAAACAATACTAGTGAGTATGCGCTTCTTCAAACAACTTCTTCGACAGATCCTGATCCAAATCAATCTATTCTTTCTACATCAACAGGATCTCAAGGTTTAGATATTATTACGTTAGGATCAGGAAAGAAAATTCAAATGTTTACGTCAGAATGTAATGTTGTTGTTGGTTACAACATACTACCTACTTTGCCTGGAGGAATTGCACTTTTTTCTAATTCATCACTTACTTTGGATGCCTCAACATTTATTAACATAAATGCCGACACAAATGCAGAGCTTACTTCAACTCAGGCATTGAAATTGGAAGGAGGATCAGTAGCTTCTTTGGAAGCAAAAACGTCAAAACTTACGTTAAGGGGTGTTTCAGCAGAATTTTCTACTACAGGTCTTTTAACGGGAAGTTTAGACATTACAGGTCAAACCAGTGCTTCACTTACTGCTTTTACAGGGGCACTCAGTCTTTCAGGAGCAACCGCAGCTACTCTTACATCAAGCGGAGTGCTTACTTTAACAGGTGCTTCAACCATTGTTTCTTCTACAGTAGGAAATGTTTCTTTGGCTACAGCTACTGGAGATATTTCGCTACAAACAGCGGTAAAAGGAAATATTACGCTACATTCAAAAAGAATTCCACCACTTGGAGGATATATTACGTTATCTAATAGAACCGTAATTACACCGCCATTAAGTTTAGTTCCTGGGATTCATATGGAAACAGAACTGGGAGGAGTAATTACAATGACTTCCGATGCTGGAGGAATTGCGTTGACAACGGGTGTTGGAGGAATTGCGTTATCAGTAGGAGCAGGACCAATTGTTTTAAGCACAGCTGCTTTGGGAACCATTCAATTAGGTGCATTGGCAGGTGGAGCCATCAATGTTATTACAGGCACAGACGCAGTCAATTTTGCAGCACCTTTAGGTGGTATCAATTTTGGTGTTACGGGAGGAGCTAGCACCGTGGGGCAATTTACAGTGTGGGCTTCTAATAATGCTACAGGAGCTGCTACTGGAAACATTAGCTTGACGACTCACGGCACAGGAGCACTTACAGGCCCAGGAGATATAACCATTGACGCATCGGATGCTTACACGGGAAATATGTTTTTACGATCGAAAGGAACTTTTAAAATTGTTTCCAACAATGGAAATTTTTCTTCTGGAATCTTTTTAAATACGTCTGCAGCCTCAGCAGCAGCTTCAGAATACAATTGGCGTTTTCCAGCAGGACCAGGCACAGCAGGACAAGTCCTTACTTCAGGAGGTTCTTCTTCAGCCCAAACATGGTCTACTGTAATTGCAGCAGATGCCAACGGCAATATTTCTGCAAACAATTTCTTTTCAGCCTCTTATACAATTTCTACTACGGGGACGTATAACATGACTGCAGCATCTCCTTTTTACAATCTAGTTACAGCGAATGGAGCAGCTGTAGAAGTGTTTTTACCAAATGCCGCTACATTACCTAATGGAGCCATGTACTACTTTAATGTCAATGGTACTTCTACAGTCAATGTAAAACGATTTGGAAGTGGAACCGTTGTCAGTCTTACTCAAGGATCGTACGTAACAATTGAATTGTTAAGCAATGCGACAACTGCAGGTACTTGGGATTATCAATCTGCTCTACCTTCAAATGTAACGTGGAACACTTCAGCTGTTTCTTTTCCTCAAACTTTGACAAGCACCAACACAACCTTAGCTGGTCCCGGTTCAGGAGCCATTGTAACTTCTGGAGGTGTCAGCGGTGTCAATTGTTGGATGACTTCAGATTACGTTATTCAAAACGGTGTAGGAGGATCTTTTGTAAGTATTCGTCCAGCAAATGCGGTGTATGGTCCGTATAACTTTCGTCTTCCTTCAGGACCAGGCACAGCAGGACAAGTCCTTACTTCAGGAGGTGGAACGAACGACATGTACTGGACAACCCCTGCCGGGGGTGGAGGCGGTGGCATTTCTTCTGTTGGCATGTCCGTTCCATCTTTTCTTTCTGTTTCCCCTGGAAATATTACTTCAACTGGAACGTTTGCTGTGACTTACTCAGGTTCAGCCTTACCTGTAGCAAATGGTGGAACGGGTGTCACAACGTCTACAGGATCAGGAGCCAATGTCCTTGGAACATCTCCCATTTTAACTACAGTTCAATTAAATCAAGGAGCAAGTCAACAAGCAGCTTTGGTGTATCCAACAGCCAACGATGGAGAATCGTCCATCTTTTTTCTTTCACAAACAACCAATACAGGGGGAAGATGGTCGATTGGTCACAATATTGGAGGAGGTGCTGATACATTTTCCATCTACAGTACCACAGCACTAGCAAGCATTATTCTTCTTTCTTCCACTCTTGCTACATTTAACACCAAAATGACGTGTAGTAATACCACTGTAGCAGGAACAGGTGTAAACAATGCATCCATTTATTCTGCGGGAGGAATCAGCGCCAGAAATGCGTTTTTACGAGAAGATTTGGTATTGGAGTATACACCTGGATCTTTTGTCAGTGTTCGTCCATTTCAAGGAGTATTTACGCCTTTTAATTTTATCCTACCTTCTACAGCAGGCAGCAACGGCGATTTTCTTAAATCAAATGGAACCTCAACTGTTTGGGGTGGGGCGGTCACATCTGTTGGTATGACAGTCCCTAGTTTTATGTCTGTTTCACCAGCTACCATTACCTCAACGGGTACTTTTGCTATTACTGCTGCTTCTACCGGAACAGGCTCGGTTGTCCTAAGCAATACTCCAACCATCAACAATAGATTGCTTGTGGCCGGTGATTTTGTAACAGAAATAACTGCTCCTGCTAGCAACACTATTGCTCAATTTACAACACCGTTTTTAACACCAGGAAACACTACAATTGTCAGTATTGGACAAATTTTTAATAATGATTTACAAATTCAATACCGAAATGATAGGGTTACTTTTGCTTTTAACAATGACAACTTTTTTCGACTAACAGCAACGGAGTTTACTACAAACAAAGCAATTTCAAGCAGTATATCAGGAGCAGCTACCTCTAATACAAATTTCTTTGTACCGTCATTAGCTAATGGTAATTTGGTCAATTTAAATTTTGGAATTTCTACAACAACAAATAATTGCGGAACAATTCAGTTTTTCAATTCAGGAGGGTCCGGAAGTTCTTTAAATTCTATTAACATGGGAGTTTACGGGGTAAATTGCATGACAATGAAACCAACAGATACTTCTTTTTTTCAACCATGTTCTTTTCCTAGTGTTAGTGCTACAACAGTAACTACTGATACTGTGACAGCAAATTTTGATTTAAATCTTGTTGCAGCCAGCGGAGGTTTTTCAAGAAGAGTAACAGCGTATGCTGGTAGCGCTTTTACTGGAGGTATCTATATTAATGCACAAACTACAACATCAAATGTTACTTTACCAACAAATCAAAGAGGGTGTGTTAGCATTGGAAATTATGAGACGAGAGCTTCATGTTTTATTGGTCAAAACCAAGAAAAATTTGGAGCTGTGGGATTGACTCCTCACGCATCGTTAAATGTTGCCTTAGGAAAACCACTTAGTCAAACAAGTTCAGAATACTTTGTCTCTTTTTATGAAACAAATACTATTACTAAAGTACCTAGTAATGAAAGCGGAAATATTAGTTATAATCCATCGAATGGAGGATGTAATTATAATTCACAGTCTGATTATCGAGTTAAAACCAACGTGCAAAACATGCCTTCTATGTTTGAACTTATTAATACTTTAAGACCTGTAACGTATCAAAGGTTGATTCCAAACCCGTTAGAAAGTGTAGTTCATGGTTTTATTGCCCATGAAGTACAACAAGTGTTTCCTGAAGCGGTTACAGGAGAAAAAGATGCGGTGGATCCTGAAACAAATCGACCAATATTTCAACAAGTTTCTTATGCTTCCTTTACACCCATGCTCACAAAAGCAGTTCAAGAATTAATTGCCTTGGTAGAACAGCAACAACAAACGATTGAATCGTTAAGTCAAAGAATAACTTTATTAGAATCACTCTAATAAAAGATATCCCCAAATTTTTTCCATGGCTTGCAATTTTCTTGGAGTCCTTGCAAAAGGAATACTATACTCAAATTTGACATTGTACATTTCCAACAATTTAAAAGCCACAAACCTTAAAGAAGGAAAATAAATTCGGCCCATCAGTTTCTTTTTCTTGTCAAACCGAGACGACAAGATTCGAAAATCATTAACAATCAAACGCACCAATTCATTCGAATCTCCAAACTGAACTTTCTTTTCGTACCCCAACATCCCAAGAATCGTCGGAATCCTGTTGTAATAAACACGTCCCTTATTCTTTTTTAAAATCAGTCGAATCGAATTCCATATACGATCAGGATCCTTTTCGTACCCTTTTTCCCGAATCAGCTTGACAATCCGGTTAGGTACTTTTCCACGGCATGCCAACAGCTGATACAATGTCGCTTCAAACCTCTCTACGCGACTGTACCGATGAATGGGTCTCAGCTTTCCCCGTTCCTTTTCCATCTTGTAATCCGTGACCATCGGGCTGGCATCTTCCCTCAATTCCACCACACGATAACACATGATACCCCAATGTTCAGGCAGACCATAGAGGGCAATCTGGGAAGAAGTATAGACAGGCACCCAATCATCGTCAATCCTCAGGGGTTCTACGGGTCCAGGGTACGCAAGAAAAAGAGGTTCACTGGATTCCAAGGGAGGGAAGAGATCAAAAATGTTCATCTTTTGAAGCTGGTTTTGATCTCTTACCAAAACAACACCTACTCTTTTTATATTTCCATGTTTTGGCACGAGGTGCCCAGAAAAACACAGACACCTCGTGCTGGGAGGCGCCCCCGACCCATAGCATTTTGTGTGGGAAGAGTAGTAACTACACATGTCTTCTCATTTCAAGTGGTACCCAGCTAGCGAAGAAGTCGTCGTCCCATGGAATGCGCGATATTCTTTTCCTTCTCAAGCCAACAAGGCTGTCAAGATCACTCCACGTATCCCACCTAAAAACGGATCTGTTTTCAATCCTGGACAAGTAGTAAGACTTGAATTTCCTGCTCAGGGATACGTCAATCCTTTGAATACAACTTTGGAATTTGATGTGACTTTGTATACTTTTGCAGCTTCTACGACTGCCGGTATCATGAGATTTCAAAACAATATTCAATCAATTTTTAACAGAGTTCGTTTGTTGTACGGTGCTACTCCTTTGGAAGATATGATCAATTATAATGTCATTGTTCGTGGTTTGACGGAATGGACTGCAACCAATACACATAACACCATGGATCAAACTTCTGTGGCTGAAGGTATTGGAGGATGCGCTGTTGCTTCAGACAACACATCCTTTTTTGGTCTTAGCAATGTCCGTCAAAAGTATATTCAAGGTACTAGTTCATGTGCTCCTGCATCTTCTTCTGATTTTCAAGGAGGATTTGGTTTTTCCAATGTCCCTCAAGCATCAGATACTGCCGGATCACCAACTGCTACTGCAGGTACCTTTGTCACGAGAAGATACCAAATCAACTTTGCCTTGGGTCTCTTTACTCAAGACAAATTGATTCCAACCAAATTCATGGCTTCCCAATTGGCAATTGAAATTTCTTTGGAACAACCTGCAGCATGTATTTATGTACCACCAACTTCTACTACTGCTGTTACTTATTCTGTTGGTTCCGCTCCAACGTACTCTGTCTCCAATGTCAATTTGATTCCAGAAATTTTAGAATTTGATGCTTCGTACGATAGTATGTTCCTTGCAGGATTACGTGATGGAGGTGTTCCTTTAAAATTCTCCTCATGGCATACCTTTTTGTTTTCTTCAGGAGGCGCTGCTTCCTGTAATTTGTTGGTACAAGAACGATCTCGTTCCGTCAAAGCCTTGTTTGCTGTTCAAAGAAGAGCTCAACCTTCTTTTTTTACTGATTCTCATGCCTTGTTCTTTGATACTTCAGGTACATCCACTACTTTGCAAAACTATCAATTCCGTATTGGTGGAAGATACTTTCCTGCGGCTCCTGTTCAAACTTCATCTTCTGTCGGTTCTCCCTACTCTAACGGTGGTGCTGAAGCATATACTGAATTGGCAAAAGCATTGAATATGGTAGGTGACTACCGTCTTTCTTCTGGAGTCAACGCTTCCAAATGGGCTGTTCAATCCGGAGCTATTACCGCCGTTCAAACTGCTCCTGGTTTTGCAGCTACTGTTGCTTCAGGTGTGTTACAAGAATTTGATTTTACCATGTCTATTGGATCATACTCGAATGCCGGTATTCCAAATATTCGCGGTATTGAAGGAAAAAATAATTCCTTCTGTGGTGCTATGGGATCTTCTTGTTTTGCTATGGCTACCGATTTGGAAACCAGCAATGGTGTTGAAATTTCCGGATTGAATGCTGAAGAACAAAGTGATATTTCCTTGATTGCCAACTGGCAAGCACCTCAAGTTACTGGTTCCACTTATACAATCAACAGCAATGTCATTACTGGAGCTACTCCTTCGGCTTTGGAAGTCTATTCTTATTATGATGCTATGATTGTCTTGCGTGAAAACAATGTTTTGGAATTGATTCAGTAGAGAGTAAAAAGTATGCGATAAGTAATAAACAGATGGGTGGTAACAATTACGCATTGAATGATTCTCTACGGTATTACGAATTTGAGCTTGATTCATTGGACGCTTCAGAGTCAAATCTTGCCGGAGCAGCTTCTACAGACTGGCCTGTTTTTCTCTTGGGAGGAAAGCAGCCTTTGACCAATGTTGCAGCCATTAAAATTTTAGAAGTACAAATTCCTTTTTCATGGTACGTATTTTGTCCAGAAAATACGCAACCGAACGTAAATGGAACTCAGTGGACATTGAATGAAACGGGTGGTGTCACCAATGCTTATCCTTTGATCACTACAGGAAATTATAGTGGGGGAGCCGGTTTGGCGGCAGAATTGCAAACGGCTTTAAACGCTGTATCTTCCAACTATGTAGTGACGTATAGTTCACGTACTCAAAAAATGACATTTACTACTACAAAACCAGGTGTATCTGCATTTACTTTTTCTTTTGGTGCTCCCACCAATTCTGGAAACACCAATCCAAGATTGTACATGGGTTTTCCAGGAGGTACTACAGCTTCTAGCGGATTGACTATGGTTTCTCCAAATGTTACCTTGTCATCCGGACCTAATTATTTGTATGTCAATTCTTCTAGATTGGGTTCGTTAACTAGTCTTTATCTTCCTCAGGGAGCGTTTAATCTTGGTGGGGGAAATGCAGGTCCTCAATTGGCAAAAGTACCTGTCACTGGTAATTCAGGAGATATTATATACTGGCAAGATCCAGATCCCCAAAAATGGTTTGATTTAGAAAGTTTGCCTTTATTGAATCAAGTCGATTTTTATTTGACTTTGGGTAATACTACTACTCAAGTACCTTTACGTTTAAATGGACTTTCTTTTTCGCTTAAATTGGGTATTGTCACAAACGAATTTGTTCATAACGATTTGAGTGGTGGTTTGGCTCATAATGATCGTGTAGTAAAACGAATTCGACCAATTTAAAATGTATGTGCTCAATAATAAATGGCTGCTCTTTCTTTGTCTCTTGACGGTATTCGTCCTTTAAATCGTTGGGATCATTCTAGTATTCGTCCTGGAGCTGTAGGATCTGTGGGTGATGTCAATTTGACGCCTCGACTTAAACATTCTCATCCTGATATGCCATTACGTTTTGAAAAAGCTTTTGCAGGAAAAAATGAAGTATTTTTAGGAAGTAATGTCACTGATGGAACACATAAAGGATACGATTCAGGGGGTGGGCCTGCAAGAACAATAGATAGTAATTGGGGAGGACGAAGAAGATTTAAAACTCGACATGGATACATTTTTCAAGACATACGTGCGCCTGATGATTTTGTAGTGCCTGTAGAAGGACCTACTCCTAGCTATTCTTACAGAAACAAAGTGGCTACTACCTATGAAGCCAAACGAACTGGTGATTTGTTTTTACCATTACCTAAAGGATATGATTTAACTGATGGTCAAATACCTAGAGGAGGAGCATATCCGCGTATTACAGATATTGTACCAGGAACTAGTTATGGGTCTGGGTACAGTGATCAATTTCGTGATGATGTAGACAAAGCAGCTCCCAACTATAAACCTCGATTAGGCGGTCGGTAAAATGTATGTGGATATTAATAAATGGCTGCTGTCAAAGGACCTCATATTTCAATGCCAGGAAGAGCTTTCTGGGGATTGGTTGTTCAAAAAGGTCCTTGGAAAAGCACGTATGGAGATTACTTGAGAGCTCATGAAGTTCCTGGTGGAGCTTTGGGGGGAGGTGTTCAAGTAGGTGGTACTGGCGAAGGGAAACAAGATTCTGTCATGACTCCACATCAAATGAATGGAAGAAATCCTTTGCCTGAACTTTCTGAGCATGCAACACAAAGTATTGTAAGACCTGGTGAAAGTTGGTTTATCAAAAAATCGCAACCAGGTTCCAAACGATCCTCTCCTTTAAAAACCGCCTTGTCCTTGGCCATTAAGCATTCCAAAGACCGAGATTATGAGGATATTAGTCATGCAAAAGATGCTGAGCCAAATGTTCCTCCTGTTCCTGTTCAAACCTCTTCTTTTTTAACAGAAACTCGTTTGCTGGAGTCTAGAGAAAGAGGAAAGTTAAGTGTTGTTACAAATCAAGAACAAACGCTTCCCTCCCCTACCATGGATATTGATACACCTTCTTATGCTTATGACCACGGGTTAATACCTACTTTTATTCCACCAACAGAAGATTTAGCCGTTGCTTACAAAAAAGAGAGTGAATCGCTAAAAAGAAAAAATGAAATGGATCGTGAAGACTATGAAAAAAAGATGAAAATGATGAAAGGTCCTCAAGTTCCGAAAATAGAGACAGGACCTACTTTACCATATGCACGGCAGAGTTCCACAATGCCTTTTCAAGTCAAACGACTAGAATCAAGAAGTGCTCCGAAAACCTATGATGAGTTTCCCCTAAATATTAAAAGAAAAGCAAGTCAAGATGATGAGCCTGTAAAAAAAGGAAAATTGTCTAAACCTTTTCCGCCTGCTATACAAACCAAAAATCTTTCAAAATATTCTAATGTTGGTCTTTTGGGCGGTGCCGCTGCTCCAAAAGAGTATGACGAAGTTCCAAATTTGTTAAAAAGGAAACAGCAAAAATCTCTAAAACCTTCTCGCATTACAACAACGAATTTACCTCCTTCAAAACAAAGTTCTACCAAACCTGAAGGAGTACGTTATGAAAACAATAGCGCTCCCAAGAAAGATGATAAGCTTCCTCAACTAAGAACTCGAGCTTCAAAAACTCGAGCTTCAAAACGAAAACCTCAGACTCGAGCTTCAAAAACTCGAGGAAAGAATGTATGATCTTTATAATAAATGGCTGTAAAGAGAAAGGCTGCAGTAGAAAAACAAAGTATGAAGAAAAAACATAAGCCTTCTAAATTGGGTATGAAATGTAACATTTGCGGAGCGGTCTATCCAAAAAAGTCTATGAAAAGAAAAGCAACTGAAGAGAATCAAATGAAGAAGAGAAGAAGATTTTAAAATGTATGCTATATATAATAAATGGCTCCTCCATCAACAGTCAGTAGAAGAAGAGGCGGTATTCCTGCAACCGGGATTCCTGAGATTAATAGATTGAGAGAGCAATTTCGTACTTCACAAAACCCTCTTATTTTTCGATTAGAGCATACGTTAGATTTAAAAAAAGCTTTTAAGCATTTAACACCAAAACATTTAATAGGAAGAAAATAAGAATGTATGGTACTCTTTAATAAATGGATCCTGCCCTTTCTACCCTTATTGTTTCTCAAACCATTACTTTTATTCTTTTGATTGTCAGTGAGATTTTACCTTTATATGATGGTCCTTATAATGGAGTCTTACAGATTTTGTTAGGTATCGCAAAACAGGTCGTCGTCCCGCCGCCGACGCCAGTCATCGTGCAGAACGACCCTCCACCGATACCGCTAGTTACGTTACAGCCTCCTCATCCCCCTGATGAATAATGTATGATTTTTTGTTTATAAATAAAGAGAGCCGACATGTTTGGTCACATTTATGACACTTTATTCTGCCGACGTTCTTGATATTGCAAAACCTGTTGCCACCAAAGGGAAAGGGAAAAAAGCTGCTGCTGCTTCTGCGCCTGCTGCTCCTGAAGCAGTTGCTGCAGTTGCTGAAAAAGAAGAAGTTGAAGTAAAGCAAGAAGAACCTGCTGGTAAAATGAAAAAGGAACCTACTGAAAAACAGCTTGCAGCTTTAAAGCGAGCTCAAGAAGCAAGACAACGTAAGAAGGAAGAAGCTGCTGCTGCCGCTGCTGAAAAAGAACGTTTGGAACAAGAACGTTTGGACCAAGAACGTCAAAAAGAAGCTGCTGCTGCTGCTAAAAAAGAAGCTGCAAAGTTGAAACGTAAATTGGCTCGCGAATCTAAAAAGGAAGTACAGCAATTGACTACTCCTGCTACTACTGAAAGTATTGGTTCGGTAGAAGAAGAAATTGAAGCAGGGATTCGTGCTCCTGTTGCCAAAAAAGCGCGTGTGGAAAGTAATCCTCCTACCTGGTTTACTCAGTACGTTGCAGGTGTCAAGAAGGAAGAAGCAAAACTTAGCAAGGAGAAGAAACCTCAGCGTCAAATCAAGAAGGAAGCTATTGATGCTGCAGAACATCAATGGAATGACGGTTTTACTCGTGATCGTGTACGTAATGAAGTGGATAATCATATGTCTCGTATGTACCAAATGATGTTTAGCGGTCGTCGTTTAAAATAATAAAATGTGTGTGCTTGATTTTGAGAATGTACTGGGCAAATATTTCGGCATTGTTGCCTTGGGGTTTTCAAGGACAACAACAAGGGATTGGAAGTTGGTTTCGTTCTAAAAATGTTAATGATGATACTAACGGAAATTCATGGTGTGGTTACCCTTATCTTGATACCTCACCTGTTTTTGCCCCTGATATTTTGCAAATGACTAACGGAACCAATGCTGTATGGCCTAATCCTAATTGGCCTTTCTTTGCAGGGCAGTATTGCGGTTTAGAAGCAAAAGTATATAATCCTACTACAGGTATTACTATTCTTCTTTACCTTGGTGACGCCTTTGACCATAAATGGGTAAAATCTCCTGGAAGTATTGATATCATGACTCACTCCTTTTCTGTACTATCTGGTCATCCTACCGTTTCTCCCTCAGATAAAAATAAGGTCATTACTTATTTGCAATGGCAATTTACTGGAAACAGAAATCCTCAATATTCTTTTAAGGGTCCTGGATATTAAAAATGTATGATTTTGTTTTGGATATAAATACTTGCCTTTTTTCTTTTGTCTTTTGTCTATGTCTTCTTATCCTCCTTCTGAAACTACTGAAAAACAACCTACTGACGGTGAATGGCCTCAAGTCTGGGAAAACTATGGTCAAATGATTGCTTTGCGTCAAAGAATGATGCAAAGCATTATGGCATTCTATTTAGCCAAATCTGATATTGTAGAAGATTTGTTTGATATAGAAAGAAAATTGACTTTGCCTGAATTTTCATATGTACCTGTTACAAACAATGGAAAGCAAGCATTGACAAAGTACAATTCAATTGTGGAATCATACAATATTGTATTGAATCGTTATAAAAGCGTTTATAGTCTATAATAAATTGTATGGACTTTATTTTATATGAGAAGCAAACCTTTACTTGTAAAACCTGTTCCTGTTCCAAGCCAATATCATCATCCTTTACCTGCGCATGAACAATTACCTTTTCATGAATTTACTATGGGCTTGATTGCCCCAAAAGGAGCTGGTAAAACAACTGTGATATGTAACTTGTTGAGTTTTTACAAAAATTATTTTCATACCATTCTTGTTTTTTCACCTACCATTGAAAGCGATGAAAAATGGGATTGGATTAAAAACCAAAAATTGTTGGTGGAGAATACAGCTTTGCAGAAATGGTTACGAAAAATGGCTGAGCAAAAGAGTGAAGGAGGTCTTGTAGATAAGAGACCTATTTCTACAGAGTTGGAAGGTCTTGTGAAGGAAAAAAAAGATTTTACCGGTTTGATTCCAGCAGAGCATTATTTTGATTCTTACAATGATGGAAAGTTTATGGAGATTATGGAAGAGCAAATGTCGATGATTAAGATGTTGAAAAAACATAATCAGCCAAAATATTTGGCCAATAGAATTTTGATTATCTTTGATGATTTGGTGGGTAGTTCTCTTTTTGCAGGAAGTAGAGGCTCGTATTTTAAAGGGATCAACACGAGACATCGTCATTATAGTACTTCCTTTATTATGGTTTCTCAAGGGTACAAGGAAATACCAAAAACCATTCGTACAAACTGGACTTCTCTTATTGTTTTTGAAATTGGTAACGAGCAGGAAGTGTTTGTCATTTACCAAGAGTACGCTATGGGTTTGAGTTATGATGATTGGTTAAAAGTATACAAGCATGCTACTGAAGAAGATCACTCGTTCTTGTTTATCAATTTTCAAAAACCAAAACATTTACGAATGATGAAAAACTTTACCAATTACCTTTTTATTAAAGATGAATAAAAATGTATGAGGTACTTTGTATGAAAAGGGTTGCTGTTTATTTTGAAAGTTGGTCATCTAAATGGACCAACGATCCTAAAACAATGGATTTGGCGGCTGTAGGTAGTCCTGTGACCATTGTCAACCTTTCCTTTGTTTCTCCTGGATGTACTTATTGGTCTGGTCAAAATACTTTTCAAAATACAGGATTGAATTTCTGTCAAGATTTTTGGGTTGTCAAAGGAGCTATTGCTTTGTTAAAAGCAAAAGGAATTAAAGTCATGTTGGCTGTAGGCGGCGGTTCTTACTGGTCTAATCCTGGAACCTTTTATAATGCTCAAGGGTGTATTGCTTTGATGAGGGATCTTGGGTGTCACGGTATTGATTTAGATTGGGAAGTCAACAAAGCTTACGACAAGGAATTGACGAATTGTATTATTACCAGTAGAGCTCTTTTGAAGCAAGATGAGTTTCTAAGTTTTGCTGGATGGAGTACAGGAGCTTTTGGTCCCAACGGCGATGCACATCAAGGAATGAATATTCATGCTATGGTCAATCAAGGAAGTCGTGTTGACTGGATTAATATTATGGCCTACGATGCTGGTCCTTCTTTTGATCCTATAGGTGCTTTGGAATGTTATAGGATTTATTATAAGGGCCCTTTGTTATTGGGTTTTGAAGTCGGTACACAAGCGTGGGGTGGTGCTTTGCTGAGTAAAGAGCAAGCCAATGCTTGTATGAAAAAGGTCAATTCATATAGTAAGGAATATGGAATTTTTATTTGGTCTTTGCAAAAGGAGAGTCAAAGAACCGTTTCTGTGGGAGAAATTTTACAGTTGACAACGTGGTACAATTAATAATGTATGGGATTTTGGTTTTGTTATAAATGATTCTGTTTTTTTGTATTGATTTTGCATAATGACTAAAGCAAAACAAATTGTTTTTGTAAATAAAACTACAACCCCTAGTCAAAACAAAATTGTTAGTACTTTGGTGGATTTAGGTTATGTTCCCTTGGTTGATGCAGTTCATGGTTTACATCACGGTTGGATCATGTCACATATTCGTCCTTGTCCTCACAGGTTGTACACTATTGATTTTGTGGGCAAAAAATTGATTGAATATGAAGCTATGGATTTACCTGTTGAAATGACTGTTATGCCTGATTTGTGTATTTATTTTAATACTGACGAAGAAATTGCTTCTTTGGATTGGTATCATATTCGATACTGGTTGCGACATATTTTGTTGGGTGAAGAAGTGTCCAAAGAAGTATTGGAAAAAGGAGCTTCTTTAATTTTACAACCGGAAAAGCAAACATGTGCTTTGCAGACCGAAGAAGCTGTTGAAGAAGATGAAGACAAAAAATATTACAGTTTTACCTCTCAATTGTTGGAAGAAGATGATATTATGTTGTATCAAGTTTGTAAGCCTTATACTGACTTACCTTACACCAGTGTTATACGTAATTTTTCTACCAAGGGCCCTATTCGTTTCTTCTCTTCTCTTTTTGTTTGTCCTTCTTGGGGTGTTAGTAGATTTGATGTTCCTTTTTTGGAGTATATTTGGAATCAACAATTAAAGATGGATGGTGTGTTTAATATGGATACTCTTTTGCGTGAAGCTACTGAAGCATGTTATCCTAGAGAGGATGGCGTTATTCCTGAAACGGAACCTGAGGTGTACAGAAGATCTATTGCTGACGTAATCAACACGCTGAACAGCAGAAAAATGGGGTATCCTTGTCGCGAACCACATGATGTCCCTGCTCATTTGTACGACCAAGAACACAGACATAGTTACACAAGTCGTGAGGAGTTGGAGCAGGCTCATCAGGATGTTGATATGTTTGCCAATAAAGAAGATTGATGGAGAAGTATCGTGCCATGAAAGTTTTGTTTCCTCAGTTGCCTGGAGAAGTTTGGCTTAGGGTTGAGTGGTACTTGTTAAAGTTGATTATGGAAGAAAAGATGGAACGTTGTTTGCCTTTAGAAAAGAATTTGGATATGTTTGAAATGCTTTATGATAATGATGGTGAATGGATTGATCATCAACATATTACTTCTGTTTGTAATGAGGGTCCCTACCCAATCCGTTATTACCACCATTTGTTTCGTACTGACTGTGAAGGTTATATTGATGATTTTGATGAAACTGATGAAACCATTGATTTGGAATCTGTTACGTTTTACCGTACACAAACTTTCTGTCTTTTGAAACAGTTTGGAGACAGTCATTACTTAAAAACTTACACTTTGAAACATTATAACGATGGTCATGTTGTATTGTTTGCTACTCATTTAGAAAGTTGATTTTAAGAATAAAATAATTTTATTTTTATTCCTCTTCAGTAGTGAAGGTAACTTTACGTGCTGCAAAAGTAACACCTGCTTTCTTGTCAAGCAAGTTGCAGTAAACACCAAGTTCGCCAATGACTTGAACTTTTTGACCTCGAGCAATGGTTGCATCCGCAATCTTTTTAGGATCAAGCTTGATGTTGGAAGCAATGTTGAATCGTTTCTTGTCAGTAGTAGTCTTCAACTTGATGTAGATCTTGTCATCCTTGATAGGTGAAGTAAGATCCCATTCTTCTTTGGAATCAGGAGTGCTTTCAGTAATAAAATTGGAAAGCATTTCACCCAATTTTTCAAAAGCAGCAATGTCCTCTTCATTTTCAAATCGAAGACCAAAAGAGTAGTTTGGAATCTTGTTAAATTCAGAAACACTAATTCCATTGGTGGTTACTTCACCATTTAAAGAGACTTTGAATGCAGCTTTTCCTAAACGAAAACTTCCAAGAGCTAAAAAGTTTTTGCCCGTGTCTTCATGAAATTGGATTGCTTTTTTAAGATCAATGTGCGCAATTTGAAGAGATTCATCAGATACGATTTCGGAAGGAGTAGCAAAGTTTGACATTTTGTAAGATGATGTTGTTGTGATGAAATTGGTTTGTATTTATATTTAGGTCCGTGTCGGTTTTGAACGCGGTGTCAGTGTCCGTGGAGTAACATGTGAAACCATGTGAAACTTGATTACGTCATCCTTGTTTTAAAAGGCATGATCTGTTTTGCTTAAAATTTATGATTGACTTGTTGGAAGATCTGCCTCAAGAACTTTTACGGAAATTACCTCCTGAACTTTGGTTGCTCATTGGTAAACATGTTGTTCGTCTGACTCTACTTGATACTCTACAATTTCCTGTTGTGATCTATTGTCCTAGGTCTATTCACTTCTATTCAAATTATTGGCAGGCGTTTTGTGGTGATCATTACTGGGATATAGAATCTGATGGTCCACTTGGTACTTCTTTGATTGGTCAGGGTTTTAGATTGAAAAGGATTGCGTTCTGTCTTTCTGGCGTCTGCTTTGTTTTATAGTATGTGTAGAATTAATAAATGAGTAATGTTGATACTTCACTTATTACCTTTCTATTTTATAGTCAAATCTGTACCGGTATCTTGTTGGTACTCAGCGAGTATATGGGCTTTTCCTCTTGTGAGTCAAGCGGCATATGTCATTTTCTGCTCAAGTTTTTCGGCCATAAAATATATGTGGATGTTAATATAGAAAAGGATGATGAGTCAAAGGAAAGAAATGGTACCGGTTGTTTTTCATGAGTTGCCTCGGGAGATTCTTTGTAAATTACCTTGGGAGCTTTGGCTAAGAATTAAAAAATTCACTACTCTTTTTACACTAAAATATTCTTTACAATTTCCTACTGTCATTTGTAGAAGAAGATATCATTTCTTTTATGCTGACTGTTGGCAGGCTTATACAAAGAATCATCGGTGGGATATTGAATCAAGCGGTAGTAGTATGACTTCTTTGGTCAGTCATCACTTTCGTGACAAAAGGTTGTCGTTTGATTGGTCTGGACTTAGTATGACTGCCGGCGAAAGACTTTTCAGAAATGGTATGCCGACAAGTGTTTTGTTTGATGCTCTCTTTGGAGCTGACGTTTCTCCTTTTAGTTCCGATGAAGACATGGACGAGGAAGATGAGGAGGATGAAGAAATTGAAGAGTTGTATCATTTTTATAAAGACTATTAATTACGTGAATTTTCGTAAGTGCTCTTCATCATCAAGTACCTGCTCATCAGGCATGTATTTTCAAAATCCAAATGGTGGCGAGTATTTTCAAGTCGATCAATAGTTTCGGCTTGAAGACGATTGATGCGCTTTAGGCGGTTCACTTCTTCTTGGAGCGTTGATATTTCTCGAAAGCAGCTGGCCGTAAGGGAATCAGCAAGGCGTAGGTACTTTAGTCTTTCAAGTTCTTTTTGGATCGATGGCATTTCGATAGAGCACGTCAAAGGTATTTCGTAAGGAGTCATGGTTGTTTGACAAGTCGTCTTTTCTCTCGATTTATATATCCTGAGCCCGCATGGCTGAAACCCCATGTTCTGAAACTGGGGGCTCTTCATACGTTTCGTCATGCGTTTCGCGTCAGTTTCGCGTCATGGATTAAGAGTCTAGAATTCTTTCG
>Ga0209358_10001059_pt1 | contig 22587 bp, 25 predicted proteins | sample LauGreFa1BDMLBSN_2_FD_187574 | JGI IMG/M metagenome (GOLD analysis project Ga0209358, IMG submission 187574) | Freshwater lake microbial communities from Lake Michigan, USA - Fa13.BD.MLB.SN (SPAdes) (version 2) | ecosystem: Environmental > Aquatic > Freshwater > Lake | place: Lake Michigan, USA...
TGAAACCCTAGATCCGTTGAAACCCTAGATCCGTTGAAACCCTAGATCCGTTGAAACCCTAGATCCGTTGAAACCCTAGATCCGTTGAAACCCTAGATCCGTTGAAACCCTAGATCCGTTGAAACCCTAGATCCGTTGAAACCCATTTAAAAATGTTCTTAGTCCGTGTGTGTTCTCTTTTTTCTCACGCCAGCGTTATGTATTATGACTGCATCGTAACATGCCTTCATTCCTATTAATGTCGCGAACATCATTTAGAAATCACATGCTTCGTTTTCGCGTCGTTCATTGGGCCGTTCACACCAGTCGACGCTTCTCTGCGGGGTCTCAAAGCCCCCTATCTCACGTTATGGGCCCACCATTGCTATATGCAGGTGCGTCTCTTGGCTGTGTTATTTTAACAATCAAAGCGGCTAAAGACATCACCGCTGATTTCGTCAACCTTATCAATTCTCCACTTGAAAACAGAAAAGAAGAAACCGAAGTGCAGAGAAAGGTTGAACTCAGCAGCTCTTCGGGTAAAGGGCTCACACGTTGATTTCAGTTGGATCCTCGTATCCGACCGTTTAATTTTTTAGATTAAAAAAGTACTTTAAGAAGTACTACTAAATCTAAGTACCCCGTTCTAACCTATGAGTATCCCAGCGTTACTAATCAAATATGCGGTAGACTCGTGCACGCCCGACCAAGTGCAAGAAGTATTTGAACACATTTTTGAAGAGGCGATTGTAAAGAATGTGGTGCAACTAAATCGCATCGATTCGCGCAATGGACGGCCTTATAAAATGTTTTTCATTTACTTTAAGAACTACAATCAAAAGCTGCGCGAGTTTATTCAAGGCACAGCGCAAGCCGGTGGCACGCAAACGGTGCTGTACGACGATCCTTATTACTGGAAAGTTGTCATTGCTGAGCCCCGCACAACAAATCCGCGCGTGCTCACGCACGAAGAAAAGCTAGCGCGTAAAATTCGCTAAACCGCCACTAAAAGAAAATTTTAGTGGCTATTTTTTTTAAGATTTCTCGCCCCGAATGCGGCGCGCCAGATGAATGTCCTTGGGCATGATCGTCATGCGCTTGGCATGAATGGCGCACAAATTGGTGTCTTCAAATAAATGGACTAAGTAAGCTTCGGCGGCTTCTTGAAGACAGCACAGCGCCGTACTTTGAAAACGAATGTCTTTTCCGTTTTTAAAGCTAAATTCTTGGGCGATCTCTCGGACTAAACGCTGAAAGGGAAGTTTACGAATGAGAAGTTCACTTGACCCTTGGTAGCGACGAATCTCGCGAAGCGCGACGGTTCCGGGACGAAAGCGGTGCGGTTTTTTGATTCCCGCAGTTTTGGGTTGCTTGCCCGCCGATTTGGAAGGAGGAAGAACCTTTCCTTGAAACCGGGGCTGCTTGCCCGAGACACGTGCGTGCGGCGCAGTCGATTTGCGTGCAGTTTGTTTTGTGCGAGCCATGGATTCGGTTGGGGTTGAAGTTGTGTTTGGTCCGGATTGTCAAAGTATTTTTTTTAACGGATTTTTCAGATCGGGTTAAAAAAATAAAGTATAAATAGATAAAAACATAGAATCATCAGCTACCCGGTTAGCTCAGTTGGATAGAGCGCTCGACTTTTAATCGAGTGGTCGGGGGTTCGAGTCCCCTATCGGGTGAAACTTTTTCAAAAAAATAAAATGAAAAAAATAAAGTTTAAATAAATAAAAAACACCTGGACTACCATGAGCTTAAGCTCAGGTGGTAGAGCGTCAGGAAATTAACCTAAAGGTTGCGGGTTCGAATCCCGGCAGCGGTTCTGTAGCTCAAACGGTAGAGCATCGGACTTCTAATCCGGTGGTTGGAGGTTCAAGTCCTCCCAGAACTCTTTTCTTTTTTTCTTTTTTTTAATTTGGCTTTTTAAAATTTTATTTTTCTTATTAACTAAGCGCAAAAAAAGCAACATGATCTACGGCATCTGCGAGCGGAAATTCTTCGTCTGGTCCATTTACAACAACCGAACATGTTTCAACGCGAAAATCAAAAAACGGCGACAAAGGCATTTCGGTAAAGCACCTGACAGACGGACAAACACGCTGCATGATTCTTAAGATATCGAGAATTTTTTTAAGGGCAGGGCCATGAATGTGGGCGAGATCATAGCCAAACCATTCAAGATTAGAAAACACTCGTCCAAGATCCGAAAAACACGGACAACTTATCGAATTCGATAACGTTGTATGAATCATGATAAAAATCTTCAACTGAAGCTTCAATTGAACGATTTGGTGAAGGATTCGATCCAGATAATTGGAGCCATTGATATTTAACACTTCAAGATGGGGCGCAATTGGTAAATGGCGAAGATGGGGTACGTTTTCTGCCAAAAACGTTTTTAAATTGGGCATAGGCGTAGACGGCAAAACCAAATTGCTTTTGTTGTCGGAAATTTCTAAAAAGACAAGCGTCGCCGCTGCGCGATATGCAAAGCCAATCATGGGCGAAAGAAGTCGAGCGATTTGAAGTGAAATCAACGGCGCACGAACAAGTTTAAAATCGATTTTGTTGCGCCGATCACCGACAAAATGCCGGCAGTGCGTTGGTATCATGGAAAGATCGGACCGGGAGGCTTCCACGATGTGAAGGGAATTGGGAAGAACGGACAAGCCTTCCGTATAAGTCATGTCAATTTCAGTGAGCGTAAGAGGCAAATGCAAGCCGTTGAGAAATTTTGAGCCGGAAATGTTGAGCGATCGCAGTTTTGTTAAGGGGACAAGAAACAACGGGTCGGCAAAGAGTGCCGGCACCGATCCGAGATCGAGGCATTCGACGTGCGCGCAGTAAGGCAACAGAGACACTGCCGGCCAAAGACTATGAACGCAGGGTGAAAAGTCAACGTCCAACCGAAGTCGCATGCGTTTGAGAGTGGCGTAAAAGTGGGGTGCATTTCGTTGAAAATCTGAGAGGCGAGCATCGATATCGAGGGCGTTTGGGAAAATAATACGAAGGATGTCAAGTTTCGCGAGTTTGCCGCTATATTCGCGATCGGTTACCCAACTTATAGGACTGGACTTGACGTTTTCGCGCGCGTCCTTACTAACCAAGCGAAGCGTTAGAAGCGCTGAAAGGGGGAGTAAGCCATTTAAGACGACTTGTTCCAGGACGATCGGAAAAAGATCATTCGAAGATTTGATACGTTTAGACATGGTACGTATGGTTGTGAGAAAAACCATGAAAGAAAAAAAAATGTGAAAAGTATTTTTTTAACGGATATAATTGGGGTGCAAACGCGTGAAATACCCAATCAAAAGGGTAAAAAAAAGACACCTAACAATGAATCTAACGATGCATCTAAAATGAAACACTGTTTACTAGAGATTAGGCGAATGCAAGCGGCGGCGCGTTCTAGGCCCTACAGTTTCAAGTGCCTCGCGCTTGGCTTTTCGAATTAGACTATCGCGCTCCTCAATTGCGGTTGGTTTTTTCATTGCGTAACAATAGGATCCGCCTTTCGCTTTAAAAACAGCAGAGTCAGCTGCGGGTGTTAAAACAGATGATCCGGTCTTTTGAACGGGAGTTGCCGTATCTTTCCATGTGACGAGCGTCGCATCAGTTAAGGCGACTCGAACGTCGTGGAGATTTAAGATAAGGTGATCGCCTACGAGAAAACCATCCTTGTCGAGCTTTACACCGTGTACAATTTTCCCGCAGAGCCGTCCGTGCTCTACATCGCTGACCTCAATAATTTTCTTTGGAATCCCACACGCTACATACTTTCCTTTATATTTTCTTGAGAGCATTGCTGGAGGAGTCATTTTTCTTTTTTTGTTCTTATTGTTTTTTTTGTTTTTCTTAAAGGAAAAGTATTTTCTTTTTTATTTTATTTTAGGGTGGAATCGCGTATTTAGGTTGGAAACGCGTTTTATGAGTCAATGTGGAGTCAATGTGGTTTTTTAGTGGTCTAAAACTGTTAGATGGTTTCACTAAGAAATGAGTAGTGAACTAAAGAAATTAAGCGCATAGAGGCTGTCAACCAAGAACATAAAGCGCATAGAGGCTGTCAAACAAGAACTTAAAGCGCAAGAAGGTCGCGATGGGCAATTTGAAGCGCTGCATGCTCTTTGGTAAGCATTTGGTACTTTTCTTGGAGATCTTCGTATTCGCCTTTGGCATGCGTAAACAGAGTTTCAAGTCGACGCTTTTGGCCGCGCAAGGCTTCGGTTGCTGATTTGAGCTGTGTTTTGGGATCTTCTTCCTCGCGATAGGACTCCAAGTTTTCAAGAACGTCTTCAAGAAAGCGCGCGCAGTCCGTATCGGTTTGAGCTCGTGCAAACGCTCGAAAGCCTTCGTTGGGATCCAGGGAAGTAGTTTCAAGAGGTCCCATGACCATGGTAAGGTATTTGAACAGAGAGTCGTCATAGAGAATGTCAGCCGCACAGGTAATGGAATCTGCTGCTAACTGACGGGATAAGGAGGTGACGATTCGGGCTGCAAGAATGTCAAAGATTGCAAGGATGACCGCCCCTCGTTGCTCGGGGGTTTGCGACACACACTCACGCGGTCCTTTGTGTACCCAAAACTCAGGTAATTTAAATCCGGGAGGTGAAGGATATGACTTCCAGGGTGCCCGATTGATGATTTGAACTACGTCCGAAGAGCGCACGTGCACGGCAAAGGGTCCGAAATAATCATTGATCGTCTCGGCGAGTTTTTTAAAATGGGGCGTTTCTGAAGGTACCAGTTCAACTATCGCGCAAAACTGAGTGTATGTCTCTCGCTCAATGTGTTGAAATGGCGGTAGTGCGATAAATTGCGCGTAAAGAAGGTTAAACGTGGTATCGTTGGGGTGTCGCTTTTTGAACTCTTGGGCGGCTTGAAGAATTTCCCCGTGCGAGAGATGAATCGATGGACGCAGATCCATGTGCGTGATGAGAGCAACGACGGCAGGCATGTAAGTGGCCATGGTTTTGGAAGTACTGAAACGGAATGGACGTTCCGAACCACGAAAAGTATTTTTTTTAACGGATCGGATTAGGATGCAAACGCGTGGTCGGGTGGAAACGCGGAGTTGTAGAGTTAATTAGTTTTTTTTAGAGTGTTTTAGAGGATTTAGTTTTTTAACTAAGAAATGAGTGGTTAAGTTAAAAAACTAACGGCATAAGCTTAAGCGCGTTCAAGTTCATGCATTTGCGCTTGAATATCTTGAATAAGTTTTTCTTGAGCGAGTTTTATTTCCGTCACCTCAGCAAGCATTTGTTTCGCTTTTTCTAGGCGCGGCCGAAGTTCTGCAAGTTTACGCGCTTGATCAAGACGTTGAATCCAACGATCTAGTTTACGAACCTCGCACAATAACATCTCCCGCCCGCGTCGAATGTCATAATCCGTGTCCGTTGGGGTAAGATCCAGATGAACGTGGATGGGCCAAGGCCGTTCCAAGATGCGCTCGACAATGGCCACTCGCTCTGGGTCATGCTGCGACCGATCGAGAAGCGTCGCTTCTTCTAGGATTTCGCGACCAATCGAGGAGTCAAGTTTCATTTTGTGCGTAGGCGTTTCGTCGTCGGACGAACTGTCAGAATCGTCTTGGGTTCGACCGTGTTTCTTTGGTGTCAGAACCATGGTTGTCAAGTGTGACTAGAGTGGGTTGTTTTCCGGTCAATGAAAAGTATTTTTTTATAACGGATCTTTTTAGGTTGGAAACGCGTAAATGGACTGGAAACGCGTGTCACGCGTCTTTTTTTTTATTTTTTTCATGTTTTTTTTATTTTTTTCATGTTTTTGACGGTAATAAACTAGAATAAAACGCTTAAAATCCACTAGACACAAGCGCGCGAACCCCCCTTAAAACATTTATTCGCGACGGGCTTTCTTAGCAACAATAAGAGCGTTGAGCTCAGCGGTTTGGCGAGCCAACTGAATGTCCGCTTTGGCAACGGCATGGAATTCATCATAAGCCTCATGCCATTCAGATTTAGCCGCTTCAAGGACAATGGGTGCGTTGGTTGCATTCCGTTGAAGATCACGAACCTCCCACTCGAGGTTTTGAGTGTCTGTAATATCTTTAAGGACTTGCTTGACATAGCGTAAATCCCGCTCTAGTTTCAAGATAATCTCCCTCAGCTCGTCAGGGTCAGTAACACCTTCGTAGGTTAGGTTTACATGCACCGGCACTACCGGATACTCGCGATACCGTTGTTCCAGGCGAGCCTTACCGAATTCTAAACTTACTGGGGCCCGGGTCGCTTCGCGGTTGCACGCAGTTAGTTCGGTGCTTGTCTCATCAAATCGATCTTGCGCTTGTTGAAACTTTATCGAGGACGCTTCGGCCTCAGCAGTCACCTCCAACATGCGTTGTTCCAGCTCTTCGAGAGTAAGGTCGGCAAACGACATTTTTTGTTGTTTGAATTTATGAACAAACGATAACGAACTTAGAAAAGTATTTTTACACCATGAAGGCGGGTGCATACGCGTTGATGGAGTGGAAACGCGTAGAAAAAGACTATAAGCGTTTAACGGAGATATAAGAATTTAATGTTTTTATAGTTTTTTTTTGAGACTACCGTATGAGTTAAAGTACATCTAAAACGCTATAGCACTTCAAAGCGCACAAAGCATTAAGCGCACAAAAAAAAAGCAATTTAAAGACGCGTAAGTTCATCCATACGCGCGCGAAGTGCTGCAATGACTTTTTCTTGAGTTGATTTGATGATGTTGGCTTCTTCAAGTGTTTGCTGTGCTTTTTGAAGTTTGGCAGTAAGTTCTTCAAGCTTTTTCTTGGTCAAACGCTCTTGGACACGTTTTTCAAGTTTTTCTTCCAGTCGTTGATACTCAGATCGCATGGAGTCAAGAGCCTGTCGAATTTCGTCGTCGTCAGCGGAATACCGAACTTGAATAGTTAGGTTGGCAAGCATGCGCGGCTCCTTTCCTCGATTCGGTGGCGTTTTGGTCAACTCGCCTGCGTAGCCAACTAATTGATCCAACGATGCATCGTCCATGACCTTTAGCTCGGTATCGGAGTCGGATGACTCGGACGACGAGTCGTTCGTAAGTGGCCGCTTCTTAATGGGGGTTCGTGGCATGATGGTGAGTTGGCTGTTTGTACGTCGTGTTTTATTTGCTGGAAAAGTATTTTTTTAACGGATTTTTGTTTGGGTCGATGCGCGTTTTTGGTTTGGAAAAGAGTGGATGCGCGTGTAGTGCCTCCTTTGCAGCTAAAAGTACTAAAAGTAGATCATTGCAGCTAAAAGTACTAAAAGTAGTTTTATTGCAGCTAAAAGTGCTTAAGGCTAAACGCGCGCATGGCTGTCGAAAAACCTAAGCGCCACTAAGCTAATTGCAGCTAAATAAAAGCTTGGCCCTAAGAGAGCTGAAGGAGAATTTCGCCAATCTTGAGATTTGTGAACGCCCGCAGTTCAGTGCACTGTTTCTGAAGAACACACAGTTCGTCGGCTTGTTTTTGGAGACGATTACGCTCTTCAAAATAAGGTTGTAGCTTCAAAAGTCGTTCCGTTCGCTCTTGTGCGATCCCTTCAATTTTAAGTTCGAATTCTTCCACGGGACACAAAAGAGGTCGCTGGCCTTGCTGATGAAGGGTGACCGCTTCCCGCAAATCAAAGAGTCGATGATCGGCATCCAAACACCAATCAATGTCTTGTTTGTAAATGAGTCGAACCTTGTATAAAGCATCTTTGTTTTCTTGAAGGGATTCTTTCAGCGTATGCAACCGCTCTTCGTTGGCGACGTACTGTCGACGAGATTCCGTAAGACTTAACATCAGCGTAAGGTTCTCTTCGGTTTGTTTCAAGTGCTCTTCTGCTACACCAAATTGGGCGGGGGAGACGTTTAGCCAATCGCCACCTAACATGATACGAGTCCGGAGAGCGCAAGGGGATTCAACGTCAGTAAGGGTGTGTTTGGACATGTTTGTGTTTTTGTTTTGGTTTCGATCTCGTGTTTTATGGAAAAGTATTTTTTTTAACGGGTTTTTTTGGGGTCGATACGCGTAATATGGATGGAAACGCGTTATAAGGGTTTTATTTTTTTTTAGTTTTTTTAGTTTTTTTAGTTTTTTTAGTTTTTTTAGTTTTTTTAGTTTTTTTAGTTTTTTTAGTTTTTTTAGTTTTTTTTAGGTTGCTTTAAGCTCCTATCGCGAGAAAACGCGGTATTTAAAGCGCAGACGCAAGCTGTTTCATAGCAAAGAGCATTTCCTTTTTAGAAGCAAGTTGACTCTGAAGGTGTGCGATTTTCGGAGTACACGCTTGAAGCTGAAGAATAAGTTCATCGTACTGTTCGTTGGCGTGTTGGTACGATTCCCGAGCGTCGCGTGCTTGTGCACAAATGGATTCAAATTCATTTTGAGCCGATGTAAGTTCTTGTTCCGCGTCAACCAAATTCGTTTCTTCTTTCAAATACGTTTGAACAATGGTAGTGGCACGCTGAAGTTGAAGTAGAGCGGATTCAAGATCGCCGGTGGTCGAGGAAGAAGACGTTTCAATGGAAAAAGAATACAGCATCGCACCGTCACGCACCAATTTTGACATTCGATGAACCCGTTGAGCCGTTTCAAGCGCCTCTTGAAGACGGGGTATCTTTAGGTCAAGCTCCCGAATGAGACTGTCATTGTCACCAATGATACGCTCCAATTGTTTGGTTTTTGTCTCAAGTTCAAGTTGTTGATCTGTTCGGGTGTCTAAGATGGCTTCTAAATGCTCAATGTCCGCTTCTAGATTCGTAGTATCCTTTACATGCTTCGCACGCTTTTCAAAGGCTGACGCTTGAGCTTGAAACGCAAGAGCAACTGAATCTAATTGCTCAAAATTCAACTCTTGCCAATCGTCTAAGGCCAGACCTTCAATCGACACGGAACGACCCGTAAAAAGTGACGTTGATTCCACGCTGCGCTTCATTTTTGTTTTGTTTTTGTTCGAGGTTTCATTTCGATGTTGAAAAGTATTTTTTTTATGAGCCGATACGCGTTCAAGAGCAAATTTAAAGCAAGTAGATTTTAGATGTTTAGGATTATAAATTAAAACAAGAAGTTGGAATGATCCGGTTTAATTACTACATAACAGCGCAAGATACATCGTCCGGCTGTTTACCCCAACCCCAAATTTTGTTTCCTGTAACAGGACAATCACGTTTCACAAATATTGGTTCCCAATTAATTTCATCAGTGGTTCGCTGGCGCTTTCGAGATGTTTTTTGTGGTTCACGGTTGACATTGCTCTCTTCTGCCGCCTTGACACCAATAAGCTGTACGTCGGTTGACATTGTGGATGAGAAAGGTTTTGGGTATTTCAACGGCATATTGCACGAAAAGTATTTTTTTTTAACGGATGTATTTGATTGGAAACGCGTAAATTGTGTGGAAACGCGTGCTAGGCAAACGAATCTCTTTTGGCACAATAAACTTAAAAATCTCTATCGTTGATTCATTTTTTTTTTGATTCAATTAAATGCCTACAGCGCGATTAAAGCCGATTCAACAATCCTAGAGCGATCAAACCCGCTGCACTCGCAAAGTTAGTTGCGCGCTTTCTTCGATCGTTTAGTGGCTTGAGCAGAAACGGTTGCAACAGTGCAATATTGAGGATCCAATTCGTAGTAACTGAAAGGCACTGGATCGCGAAGTCGAACTTGGGTGGCGAGTGAATTGTCAAAGACAAGAGCTCCTTGTCCTATCAGGTATTCGCCTACCATGAGTGCAGTGCGGATTTGTAATTTCTGAACGGGACCTTGTCCTGGAGCGCTCGTAAACAGACCCTTGAATGTCAGCAGAACAGTTAGTTTCATGGTTTGAACCTCGCGAAGTCCCCCTGGAAACCGCGACTCAAACGCCCGGAATTGGAGCCCTCGCTCAGTGTCAGTCTCTTTAACTCCGAGCAAAGGAGCTAGTCGAGGGTCGGTGGCAACAAGTTTTTTAGCCATTTCACGAATCCACCTTGGAGCCTCAGAGCCGTATCGCAAGACTTCAGCAATCACAAGATGCGGAACTGCCAAACAATTGCTGCTGGTTACGTGAAGATCAAAGTCAAACAAAGTACCCTTGACAAACGGCTCAAACGTCACGAGAAAATCAGCCTGAAGCGATGTGAGCGTACTGTTCTGGTCTTTCATCAATAATTTGACGATATCGTCCGTGTACTCTGGAAAAATAACGAGAATCGAACGCCATTCCGTTCTAATTTGCAAGGACCGTTGAGGATCTTGTCTGTTTTCAAACCAGTCAAGCAGACATTGAAGACCGGCAGCATGCTTGTCGCCCTTGGCGATAGCTTGCGCAAGTCGCATTTCGCCCAAAAGAGGTTGATGTATCTTGGTCGAGGTCATTTTTGGATCACGTTTCAGTGATAAATCTACCGGGGCATGAAAAGTATTTTTTTTTAAACGGAGTTTTGAATCGAAACGCGTAAAATCCGTTAAAAATACTTTTCATGCTTGTTTTGTGGTAAGGATCCAGAAGCCCTCCAACATGAGCAAACGTTTGTTAGGCAACGACAAGAGAGTCCACCAAGTACAATGCTTTGAAGCCATCTCTGAGCAGCGCGCAACCCTTTTAGGTATCGCCATCGAGGAACTGACTCCTTGCGTCGAGCGAGCGTACGAGTTTTTACGAGATGCGCGTGACGACGCTGCCATGGCCATGGAGTCGCTGCCGGACCCAGACCAGCCAACGCTCATCAAGATGCTCCTTTGCGGGAGGATTCACGTGTCCAACGTTTCTATCGAGGCGCTTGTTGTCGGGTGGCCACAACTTGTAAGCCCGTACCCTGACTATTTTATCCGAGTTCATCCAGGTCCTACCTCTCTGGCACTTATGACGTTGCACAAGACGCACCCAACCGACATGACGCGGCGATGGATCGAAGAACTGTTTACAAATTACATGTTTTGTCTCTCCGAAGATTTCATCGAAGCTCACTTGCAGGAATTCAGCGAACCGGCGTTTCGCGATCCTCGCAACCTCAAGTTTCTCTCCAGCGTGAATGGTACGAATCATGTGTCACTTGACATGTGGCGCGCTGCTATTCTCCAGCACGGCGATATGGCATTCGAACTGGCACATAACGCGATACGTTGCTTGAATCTATACGTGTTCTCGGACCGCCATGAACTCGATGCGTTTGTAGACTTTTTGATGCGAAGTGACCTTCCGAAAAGACCTAAATTGTTACGTCAAATCGTTGAGACGACGTACCACGGATCGTTTCATGCGCCGTTTCCAATGATTCAGTTCTTGATGGAAAATTTGCCCATGAAGGAGCTACTGAACCTCATGGATACCTTGGATACACTTCTTGGGTACGAAGAAGCTTATCGTATCTTTGTTGCGAACGAAGGTTCCATGTCGCTTCATTTCCGGATTTTGATTGCGCCGTACCTTCCGATACCTCTTGAGCTTGCAGCCAGCCTCTTTGGGGCAAACAAACAAGCACTGCTGGCGCTTCCGCTTCCGATCGTGCTTCGAGGCCTCATGGCGGTACGGCGACACGACGAACCGTTTACATTTCGCCTAGGCGGGGCGATCCGTTTGAAGTCAATGTCGAGTGAGTACATGCGACTCCGACTGGTCCATCTCAGTGTCCCATTTAGCACCGAAGATCGAGCATGGATATTGAGCGAACAATACACTTACCGGCATGTGAGAGACTGGTTGCGTCCGGCCACTGAGAGTGAGCAGTGCGGGTTTCTTTACGATGTGTGGAACGCGGCGCACATCATACGTAAGGGCGGTGTGCTTAAGGGCGACTTCGGCAAGATGATTTACGAAAATGCCCAGCTTGTCTTTTCATTCCTCTAGTCGCTAGTAGTGCAACATAGATTTTACAAGAGACTCTAAAAACCATGTCGTAGATTTAAGTAGAGCAGTCGCTAGTACTGCAACATAGATTTTACAAGAGACTCTAAAAACGAAAAGAGCATTCCTACGCGTATCCACCCAACGTACGCGTATCCACCCAAAAAATCCGTAAAAAATACTTTTCATCACTGGGTTGAATCACCAATATCACAAAATCCACTGTAATGGCCATCGACTTGACTGCAAAACGCTCCCGCGACACCGAGGCGTGCGAGGAAAGTCCGGTGCGTTACTTATCGTTTGATCCGGAGGACGAAGAACCCTACGAACTTGACTTTGAAGGTTCGGCGATCAAAGCGAATGGTACAGGTAAACTAGCAGTTTTCATGGGGATCTTGTGGACGGGCGAAATCTACGATTCGCGGGTGCATTACCCGCGGGCGATTCTTTCGGGTCGCAAAGGCGACACGATCTTGCTGGCAGACGGTACAACAATCGTCGAAGTGCTGCAGCCAGAGTTGGTGTACCCGCGGCTTCCGACATCGGACTCTCTTCCGGGGGGGCACAAGTTAACTGCATTCCACGAGAACACGAGTAGGGCATGCGGCGATCTAACGCGCAGTGCTGCAGCCCGCAACGGCTTGTATTGGGACACGAAGCATGGCCCGCACGTGTATTTGTGCGTAGATACCGAAGAAGAGAGCGAGATTCCGGGCGCGCTCAAGTTTAAGGAGTTTGCACCCGTGGAGTGCGTGCCCAAAGTAACCGTGTTTGTCGTGGGCGCGTCGTATGCGTTTGTCTGCAAGGGCGTTCCGTTGGGCGGGAGACTCGTAGCGATAGAAGGTAATCAACTTGTTTTTGACCCATGCGACTTGCACGGCGCGTGTGCCGACTGCGACATTGGGTTTCACGAAATTGGCTTTTCGCGCCGCCTTCGAGAAGGGGATTGCGCGGAAGAGTTTGCATTTAAAGCTCCCTTTGCGGTTTTTAACGCTGAAGACGTGCAAGTAGTGGAGTGGGCGGACCATTTTCAAGGAAGCGCATCTCGCCTTTAGCGCGCTTGTTGCGCGATTTAAGATCAAAATCGAACCTTTAGGTTTTAGTAGGCATCGGCCGTTTAAGGAAGAATGGGGTTTTTTGGGCTGTCCCTTAAGTCCAAGGGCAACGCGTTACGACCCATGTGCCACGCGGTTCCGTTAATTTGAAAAAAAATCCGTTAAAAAAAAATACTTTTCATTTCGGCATGTACGCCGAGTCAATTTCCCAAAAACTTAAAAAATGCCGAACGTCCAAATTCCCAACGATCTGCTGGAAGAGCTGGTGCGAATCCGCGACTTTTCAAGTGACGCGGCTGTTTCCAAGGTCCTTCGGTTTCATTTGTTTACAAACTCGCCTCATCTGCGAGGACGACTTGCAGTTGCTCAGCCGCGGTACGATATCTTGGAGTTTTGGAAGCATTTGCTGCAGGTGTTTCCAGAACAAGTGGAGGTCATTCTGGAGATTCTCAAGCAGCACACTGCATCCGGTGAGTTAACGGACCCGCAGATTCGATACTTGTTGCCGCTTCAGGTATTCCGGAAATCGTCGCATTTCGAAATGACCCTCGTGAAATCGGAGGCACGGGCGGTTTTGTTTCCGGGCGCTTCATGGGAACTGCATTGTGGGTATGCGGCGGCGTGTGAACAGGATCCAACGTGGCTGCGCCAGAATATGACGCGAATTGCATCGCGTGACTGCCGCTTGAGCGAGCATTTTGGGTTGGGCGACAAGGTACTTGGCGACGCGAAGTGGCTTCGGTACGAAGAAACCATGCGGGTGGACCGCGTCATGGTGAACGTACTGAACGCGTTTGCGCGAGAGGATCGGTTTCGAGCCATGTTTACAACGCATGTGTTGTCGGGCATCGGGGCTCGGATTGCCGGATTCGTATTAGGCAAGAAACGCGCGTTTATTATGCAAAACGGGTCGGTTTGCATTACCAATATGTCCATGTCGCAAGCTTATTACAAGTTGACGGGTGCAGTTGAGCGCGCTCCCTCTTTACTCGAATCGCAGATCGATGGCAACCTTGTTATTGTGTTAAAGTTGTTTGCAAACAACAAACGATTTACATTGCTTGATATTGGAGTTCATATTGTCGAGTTTGTGGTAGGCAAAGGTCGCGTGGTTAAGAAAGCAAATGGAACGGTGTTTATCCAAAATATGCCCCTGACGCAAGCGTTTTTTAAGACGGGTACGGTGAAGCGCGCGCCGCACAGCGAAAAACGCTTACGCGCATAATTTAGACTTTATGGACTTTCCTTAACCATTTCGGAGACCTTAAAAAAAGAAAAAAACTAAGATTTTAAAGAGAGTTCATATAACGCGCTTCGAACCGTGCCACGCGTATCGAAACGTGAAAAAAATACTTTTCGATGGAATGAGTCAAAACTAAAAACAGTTGAGCAGTCAACCGAGGTGCCATTTAGTATGGTGTCCATACATCTCAAACATGAAGGTGGGTGGCGTAAAGTGTCCGTAGATGGTCGCCGCATTCTTGTTATTTCAGACGGGGCAGGAACCGAACGGAATCGCGCTGTGTATGAAGAACTCGTTTCTCAAGGTTACGAAATGGATTTTGTTCGTGCGGGAAGCCGATCGTTTGAATATCCGACAGACTGGCAACACGGAAACCCCGCGTCGTGCGATTCGCATGGATTCCCGACGCACGATTTGGCCGGCTTTGGACACGAGGTGGGTGACAGGTTACGTGTACGCCCGCCATCGCTCATCATTTGTGGAAGCCGGGGATCTCAAGTAACCCTTGGAGTCATCCTCAAGCATCATTGGCGTGGGCCTTTCATCGCCATGAATGCTGGCCCCATGACCTCACGGACCGATTTACCGCGCGATTGTTTTGCATGCTTCGTCACGTTCGGTAAGGATTATTTCTCAACCAAAGACCCGACATTTACAAACGCAGCGTTTCAAGATCTTGCGTCGACTGAAGAGAGAGGGATTCTGGTTCATTTACCGAAAGAGGCGCACATGCCGAGGGCAAGTGCCCTGAGTCAAGTGTTGGGGCGAATTATTAAAGTTGGTCAAGAACGATCAACGTCGCAGGAAGTGCAATCTATATTCTGGCCGGAGCAGCAAATGACTATTTTTGAACTTACTCAAGGCCATGCACCTAAAATTTTGTGGGAGTGGTGAATGTCGTTGCTTCGCGCTAAGCGCCTAGTTACTAGTTTTATATAATTTCATTTTTTGACTAGGTCATTTTTGTGTAAGAGAGTTCCAGAAATACGCATAAAGGCGCTCTAGCACGCGTATCCACCCTATAATAAAAAAAATACTTTTCACGAACAAAAAGTAACCCCTATTGTCTAGCAAACGCAAACATAATGGAGCTACGTCAACTGAAGAAGGTGGTCTCGGAGTATAAGGGATGGGACAATACCCGTCTAGCGTCGACGGGAACACAGGAGGAGCGAATGCACTTAGATGTCATGGCTCGGCATTTGAGCACGACTCTCTACCGCCTCATGCACATCTCCTTTATGTACGCGTTGGCAGAAGCAAACGAGATCGACGCACTGCTTCGAACGATCAAGCATGCGTATGTGACCGTGGGCGACTATTTGGAGAGTCGGTACAAAGAATCGCATGAAACGCGCGCGGCAACGCGAGCGTGCTTTGCTGCACTGTTTCACGGCGAGTCGAATGCGTTGTTGAGGAAATACGCGTGGGCCGATCCCGTGCGCGAGATGATCATGCTTCAACTGATTCCGTCAACCAAGAAGGCGTGTGAAGGATGGGTCGCCGACAAGCAGCAATCGACCGCTGAATGGCGAGCATGGGAATCAGAAGTTTGCTATGCTTATTTTGACTCGAGCGAAAACGCTAAGCGACCTAAGATTAGCCGCGCAGTTGAAAAGCTTTCCTTTCCTAGCGCATAGTTGGTTTAGTTGAGTCTAGCTCACGTTCGGCGTATATCTAATGTTTTGGAGAGGGAAATATCCTAGAAGAAATGATTTCTATTACGCGCTCGGACCCAATTTACGCGCATCAATACCAAAAAATCCGTTAAAAAATATACTTTTCCTGAAATGATGTATTTCAGGAAAACGTCAGCCTCCCATTCCTACGATGCCGCCTGTTATGTCAAAGTTTGCTTTTACGGCGCGCGAGATGGCAGCCAAGCTGTTGCGTGACGGTTATCTCATCGTAGATGGTGTCTACGGCGAGCTCGACGGCGTGTACCCCGTGCTGCGCGGCATGCTTGAGCAAGCCATGATGCGCGCGCCCGAGTACAAAGACCCACCTGCGTTCAAAGACGTTCGCAGGGACGGACCCAAATACGGGTGTGGGGGCACATCGTTTATTGGCGGGCCAACCGTCTTTCATTGCGCGGAGGCGCGCGAGTGGCACCACCGAACAGCCCGCATGCTGATGGAAATGGTACAGGAGTTGGTGCTGTTGACGGGCATTCCGGGGTTAAAATTAGCGCGCATTCTGTTTGATCGCATTCAGATTCGTCCGCCAGGGGAGTCGGCAAGCGCCGAGTCGTTTCATCGCGATCATCCAGGTCTTCCGGAAAAAGACGGTGTCGTTTCGTTCAGTTTCGGCGGGTTTCAAAACTTGGACAAGCAAGATCAAAAATTTTGTGGCATTAAAGGGTCGCACAGTTACCGACAAGGGGCGGCAAGCGGGATCGGGTTCAAAAAAATCGATAAAGCGGGACAAAAACATTTCGCGGAGATGCTCAAAGCACAAGCCCATCAGGAAGACACGGACGCAAAAGGAAAGATCATTGTGCCTCCCGGCAAATTGATTGTGTTTTTCGCCGACCTGGTGCACGCAGTAAACCCGGACAAGATAGATGATACGTCGGTGAAAATCTTTTACGGGTTTGGTCTCACGACGGCCGATCACACACGCATGGTGTCTCGCGGTCAGCTTCTCTCGTTTGAGAAGGTCAAGAAGCTGATGGTCGAGAACGACGTGATCCCGCTCGGGAGCGGCCAAACGCCAGCCATGTACCCAGCCATGTACCTTGTGGTCCTGAAGCAGCTGCCGATTTTTGAGCGCTTCCAAGAAGAGATGCTGATTCCGGGTGCGATGCGCTACCCGCTACGCGATGCGTCCGGCAAACTGGTACACAAAGCTGCGCACGACTACACCCGGGCCACGAAGAGTCTTGCAGAAATGGGAGTGCCACTGCACCCCGCGTACCGCCAAGATGAGTTTGATTGCATGCTTCCCCAGAGCGACGTTCGCATTTTTAACTTTGAGACGGGCGCAGTCGACACGTTTCCACTGTACAAAGAAATCAAACGCACCGCTGAAGTAGATGAGGCAGAGTCGCGCAAACGCATATGCCTCTAATTGCTTGAATTGCAGCTAGTCATTTAGGTTTATCTTTTTATGGCCTAAGCGAAAGGTTGTTTTGGAAGCGCTTAATTACGCGCTCTGGCACATACGTGTGGTTACGCGTATTTTTTTTTGTGCTTGCAATATTGCGCGGCATTTTTTATGACTTAGATCCTTAAATAACTAGAGGGGGTGCACATACAACAGCGGAGCAGCGTTAGGCATTGCGCGCATCTCCAAGCGACAAAAGCCGGCGGCAGCAACGGGTTTTAAAACGTCGACTAATTTCCTGGGTTGCGTCGGAAAGTCTTCGTGATACTTTGCTCGATATAAGTCTTTGACAAGGGTTCCATGTATGCCGCCCGTTTCAAGTAAAAGTCGGTAAAGCCTACTGGGAAAGTCCGTGATGTCTCGATCCAATGACTTGATGGCAAGGGCCGTTCGCCACTCGGGGTAAAACCCGACCCCATGAGCATCGGGTCCTCGTGCAAAACGAACCGCCATTTTGATTGTTGAAACGGCGGTTTGTTTTTTTACTTTTTTTTTGTAGAATATTTTTTTAACGGATTTTTTTGAGTCTATGCGCGTAATGCGCACCTTAAATTGATATCCTTCTTATAGTTTTTATAGTTTTTATAGTTTTTATAAATTTTATAGTTTTTATTGTTGTTTAGTTTTATTCACGAATCGCCGCAGCATTTAAAGCATATCACTTGCGTTATTGCGATCTACGCGAAACGTAGGCGGCGGCACAGACAGTGGGCGCATGAGTAAGGTTTGCACGACCGCCCGGCGTTCGACCATTTCCTTTGAGCGCATCAATACAAATTCCCGGGCTTCCGCAACACCGCCGTCACCTTCTACCCCTAACCGCTGAGCGTACTCGGCGTTTTCCTTTGCATGTTGCTCGTTAAATAACGCCATTCGACGCGCTCGGATCGCCGCAATCAGATCGTTCAACGCTTGAAGCAGCTCTGTAACTTCGTCGCAGGGAGCGGCTTGCTCGCAGGCTTGTCGCCAGGATCGAAGCCACTTGCCACTGGACAACTCGACATCAGCGCAAGGTTCACGCGGGATAACGTCGTCCAGCCGAAGGCGGGCAATGTCCGGCATTTTGGAGCGTTTTCGAACCGGAGATGGTTCAGTGGAATCCGTTCGTTTCTTATCGGCGTTCATGGCGAATTGTGCTGGACCTGTTCGTTTTCCAGTGCGAGAAAAGTATTTTTTTTAACGGATGTTTAAAGCGTGGGTGCGCGTAGATAAGCAACACATGGCATCGAACAAAGTTTAAAATATACGATTCTACGCCGTTCAACTGCCACATGGATCTACTTAAGCATTTAAAGCAGTAATGCGCGCCTGCGTTTTGCTGGTGCGTACACCTAGAAGCGTTTGCGAGGCAAGCAAGCGGCAAAGCAGCTTCTTTTTTTCAGCAACGGTAGCCCCTGCATTGTCGTAGTCTGCAATTTCAATTTCGTACATTTCAATGGCTTTGGCCAAAAGCATCTTGGCTCCGGAAATGTCGCCCGCTTGCATGCGGATCTTACCTTCCCGGTGCAGGAAATCAGCTTCAAACTCAAGAATGTAGGTCTTACGCGGCTCGTTGAACATTTCCATCATCATACGCAGCGCCATGGCGATCGGCAAACGGGATTCAATAGGGTCAGCCTCGTTGTCGTCGTACTTGGCAAGCGTTACCAAGTTAATGAGCGTAATGACGGAAAACGACGGGTGGCCGAGGAATTTCCGGGCAAGCTCAAGGGCCGTGTCGCGGTTGCCGCACATGATGCAATGCGCCATCAATTTGATAACGTTCGTATTCAAGGGGTTTCGAAAGACTACGAAATTGTAGACGGCGGACCAAAGCTCGACGAGGTCGATCGAGCAGGGAGACTGTTCTTGGGCAGCGCGCAGCGTTAGGCTGTCAAAGAGGGCAAGTGCCTCCGAACTGCCCAAAAACACCGCTTGAGTGACATCGCAGACATAGTTTACGAACTCCGGTCCGTGAAAAGCTTGAAACGCTGCGTCGATCGACGGCAGGCCCGCCAAAAGGTCCGCGGGCTTCTTGAAGGGCTCGCGGCATTGGGGGCACGCCGACATGCGTTCCATGCACGCTTCGTGAAGCTTGTGGTGGCAGAGCAATTCCACCATGTCGCAGTCCTCAAGTTTGGCCGCGCACTGCGCGCTGCACTGAAAAGTACCCTCTTCGGCAGCACTCACGCTTGGTTTGCGTTGCTCGGGGGAAACACACGCCGCCTTGTGGCCGTACTTGGCCTTCCAGTGCGCCACTTGACACGCTTTGCTGCAGTAAAACACGGCTTTGCACTTGGAGCACGGTTTCGTAGCAACCCCATCGACCCCGTCTTCGGCCGCGCAGTTGGCGCACGCGAAGCGGCTGGAGGGAACGCAGCAGTCCTGCGAAGCTTTGGCAGGAACACACGCTTGTTTGTGGCCACCGGTCCAGTGCTCGCGCTGACACTGAACCCCGCAGTACCAGGCGGACTTACACCGCGAGCAGGCGGCAAGGTCTGGCGGCGATGCAGAGCAGAGGGAACAGACGGTCGAAGCCATGATTGAAAAAAAAATGGTTTTGATCGGTGCGAGTTTCGTCTGAGAAAAATATTTTTTTTAACGGATCGATAAGAAAATACTTTTCATTAAAAAAAACTAAAAGAAACGTGACACATCACGTGCCATGGATATCGAAAGTCTTCTGGAACACTACCGAAATTGCATGCGATATTTGGAGGCAGGGCACAACAACGACAACGTGCGCCTCCTTGCAGCGGCCCTCCAAACATATCTCGTTGGGGTTGCAAACCTCGAGGAGAAACGGGTCGCGCTAGAAGAGGTCCAAGCAGAAAAGGGCGCGCCAGAGGGTCAACAAAAGGGCACCGAGACAGAACGCCAGCATTCGATTCGGCTGCACTTGCAGCTTTTGGATCACGTCGTAAAGTGTCGAAGTTGCGCCTCACCGAATTGCATAAAGTTTAAGCGCATGCTTCAACATTTGTCTCTGTGCTCAATAAGCCTCGAAGGCGGGTGCAAAGAATGCCGCAAAGTGTGGGCCATGCTTCACATCCATGCACGGAATTGCTCGAGCTCGACCTGCAAGACCCCGCACTGCCGACGCATCAAAAAGATTATTCGGGAAAAGCTCAATCTTGAAGTCTTGGAAGCCGAGATCGAAAACGCCGAGCGCGAGTGCGATGTGTTTTACGACAAACTCGAAGACGCGATCGAACAAAACACTATGGAGGTCATGGCCATGGAGCTGACGGTTCTTTAGCAGGTCCAACTTGGGTGTGGTTTCACAATAAAATCGGGGGTGTCATGATAGTCCGTTGTGATTTCTTCGCCGGCTTGAATTGCGCGCTTGCTCACCATAAACCATTCGTTGCCTAGTTTTTGCAAAATAGAATTGTGTTTGGGCGAGGCTGAGGGACAATGATTGATTTTACTGCCGAATGCTTGGTCTACGGACTTGTCCGCTTGTATGGCTAAAAATAATTGTTCTTCTGGATCGTAGCCTTGAACTGCGAAAACGCCTACCCCAGCGATGGGACTCTTTCTAATCTCAAACGGCTCTTGCGTCGAAACCACCCAGAGTGCGAGTAGAAGAATCAAAACTAAAACAATCATATAATCTTAAACGGTTTAAATACGCGGATCGATTCAACATCACGCGTTCCGATCCATTCATTCAAATCGATCCGTTAAAAAAATACTTTTCGGCCCCCCTCCCCACTCTTGGCCCACTACACTTGTTGTTTGGACTATGAAACACGGCAAAGACATTGACCAGCTTTTGTGTGCGAATTGCGGCGCACCCGACAGCGAAGAAGCCCGCGTAAAACCCTGTTCGCGGTGCGAAACCATATTTTATTGCGGGAAAGCGTGTCAACGACAGCACTGGAAATCGCACAAACCCAACTGCATTGCGTTTGCTGAACGAACTCCGGCGGTCGTGGCTGCTTGGGCAGAAGAGCCCTTGCACTCGCTCGACACACTGACGCACAAGAAATGCCTGTTTTGTTTGGGTCTCATTTCCAGTGCCACCATGTCGACGCTTCCATGCAAGCACTCATTTCACAAGGGTTGTCTTGCGAAAAACACGCGCCACCAATGCATTGTGTGCAAGGAAGCGTACATGACGATCGACGAAGTCATGGCGCAAAAAGCAAGCCCGGCGCACATCAAGCAGTTGCTGCGCCATGTTGCGTGCACGATTGAAGCTATCCGGATAGCCGACCGGGTCAAGAACGAAGCGGCCGAAGACGACGACGAACCGGTAGCGCCGCTGAAGTTTAACGAACTTCCGTTGGCTGCTCGGCGACTGCACGCGCAGGACATTCGCGTCGTTGAGAAGTACACGCTGGATTTGCTTTCGGCCGTGAACCTTGGAAGCGTGGCGGCGGCCGCGGAGTACGCCTCGGTGTTGAGCGGGTGCTGGATCGAGGACATCGATCGTTATGTGGACAAAATGGCGTGGACCGTCTTGGAGTGCGACACGTCATTTGAGTTGACCCCGTATGCAATGCAGCACATTTGTCGCTGTTACGCCGATGATGAGTACAACAACGCGGTGTACGACGATTGCATGCGTCGAGTGGCAATTTCCATACCGGAAGACAAGGTCAGGAAAGTGTATGACTATTTCTACGGCGCGGTACGCCGATGGCCGGATCCTCCTGACGACCGCGCGTTTCGAGAGAAAGAGTTAAGTTTACGGTGCATCAAGATACTGTATACCGCGCTTCTGGAGCACGCCCCCAAACCGCAGCACTTGCTTGTTTTGGCGGACACGCTATGTAATTTAGGACGGTTGTACAAAAGATTTCATTCCAAGCTAAGTTTGCAACATTTCCAAGAGGCGGCGTTCAGGTACGAAGAGGTGCTTCGCGGGCGGATTAAGGAGAAGAGCGTTGTGATGAATATGATCACGAGTCTAGAAGAAGCTGGCCAAACAAAGCGCGTAAAAGTGTATGCCCGAATGCTTGCCGAATTAAACGCTTAGCGCCTAGCAAAAGTTAAATGGTTATTACTATATTAGGCCACTTATAAAATCCTATAAAAACGTTAAAAAGGCATGAAGGTATATGCTCCAATCGCTGAAAAAATCCGTTAAAAAAATACTTTTCGCAAGGTTTAAAAAGAAGACTCGATACAACGATTTCCACCATGCCAAAACGCCAGTTGGACGTGAGTCGCCCAGAAGAGCTGCAAACACTGGTGACGGCCGTGCAATACGGCGACGTTGCCGAGTTGCGCAAACTCAACTACGCACTGATTCCAGAACCGGAGAACATCGAGTTTGGGTTTATAAGCGCCGCAGTTCAGTCAACGCATCTCGCCATGCTGGAGTTTGTCCTGAAACTCTACGAAACCCGGTACCGGCGCGTTCGCCGCGTTGATCTGGACGTGCAGGGCGAATGCCGCATGACCGCGCTGCACTG
>Ga0209358_10001060_pt1 | contig 22550 bp, 22 predicted proteins | sample LauGreFa1BDMLBSN_2_FD_187574 | JGI IMG/M metagenome (GOLD analysis project Ga0209358, IMG submission 187574) | Freshwater lake microbial communities from Lake Michigan, USA - Fa13.BD.MLB.SN (SPAdes) (version 2) | ecosystem: Environmental > Aquatic > Freshwater > Lake | place: Lake Michigan, USA...
GATTGCGAGGATTTTTCGCTGTTGAAGCGGAAAATACTGATCAAAGCGGGCATAGCAATTGAAAATCTGTCCCTCGCGGTGGTACGCGACACGACAGATAATGGCCATGCCGTATTGCTCGTCCGGACGGATCGCGGCGTATTGGTCCTCGATAATCAAACAAACCTGATTAAACCTTGGAACCAAACCGAATACCGCTTCGTCAAACAACAATCCCGCACCAACCCGGCCCGATGGGAAAGACTTGATACTGCTGATGAAGACTCTTTGACTGGCTATTGAGGCGGCGGCGTTACAATCGTTTCAAAGCGATGATTCCGGTTCATCCCGATAAAACAGCATCAATTCCTTGCCAGAGCGCCGAATACCATTATCCTGCCACAAACAGTCAACCGGCAGGCAAACATGGCAAAGAGCACGATCTTTCATCCCGACTTCAAAGCAAAACCCTTTTGGTGGGATGCCTATGAGCCGCAACCCTTGCCGGAAGTGCCGCTTCCCAAAGAAGTGCGCGTTGTTATTGTCGGCGCAGGCTATGCCGGGCTCTCGGCGGCGCTGGAATTGCAAAGAAGCGGAATTGAATGCCTTGTGCTTGATGCAAATGAACCGGGCTATGGCGGCTCAAGCCGCAATGGCGGCATGGTTTCAGGCGGCGTCAATGTCGGCAAGCGCTACCTCTCCAAGGCGATGACGCCCAATGAAGCTGCCCCTTTTCTCACCGATGCCGCCGACGCGTTCAGCCATATCGAGGAATTGATCGAGCGCGAGAAAATTGACTGCGCCTGGACAAAATCGGGCTATTTCCTCGGCGCATGGTGCAAAAGCCATTATGACAGCATGGTCAGTAAAATGGACACGTTGAACGAGCATGCGCAATCGGAAGCCTATCTGGTGCCACCGGATCGCCAGCGCGAGGAAATCGGATCCGATTATTATCGCGGCGGGATTGTGATCGGCCGGGCGGCGATTATCCACCCCGCACTCTATTTCAAAGGTCTGCTTGATCTGTGCAAAGCACGGGAGATCCGGATCGCATCGAAAACTCCCGTAAACAAACTCACCCAATCAGGGTCGCACTGGATGGTCGACACGCCACGCGGCACGATCAAAGCCGGAGATGTGATCATCGCGACGAATGGTTATACGGGTGATGTGACACCGCAATTCAAACGGCGTGTCGTGCCGGTCGGGTCCTACATTATCGCGACCGAGGAATTGCCGCCCGATATTGCGGCCTCGCTCAGCCCGAAAAACCGCTCCTTCGCCGACACACGGCGCGTCCTGACCTATTACCGCATGTCGCCCGACGGCAAGCGTCTGATTTTCGGCGGCCGTGCCAAATTCGGCCATACCGACCCGGTCGAAACAGCGAGTATCCTGCACGAATTCATGACAGACCGTTTCCCGCAATTGAAGGGCACTTCGATCACCCATGCCTGGACTGGCAATGTCGCCTTCACGCTCGACGAAATGCCGCATATGGGCAAGATGGATAATCTTCATTTTGCCTTGGGTTGCAACGGCTCCGGCGTCGCGATGATGACATATCTCGGCCATCAGACCGCGAAGAAAATCATTGGCGGCGGCAATACGATTTGCGCGTTCGACCAGCCCGAATTTCCCGACCACCCGCTCTATAATGGCTCGACATGGTTTTTACCTTGGATCGGTCGCTATTTCCGGACGCTGGACTGGGTGGATCGGAAATTTTCTTGATGGGGATTATGTCAGATCAATGCGTAATAATCTGACGATTGTTCATTCAGTCGCGGTTGAACAAGTACAAAAGGCCCTACCGGTAGGGCCAAAAACACCCAACTTTTCGATGAGTTTTTCTCACAACCAAATCGAGAGGAATTCAATTGACACCCCTTTAAATCCAATAAACTCTTGGCCTTCAAGATGGAAGAGAACTACTAATTTTTTTCAACGTAGACGCACCGGGCCCGGCCCGGAAAAGGGGAGTATGATCCAGATGAAAAATATCAGTCTCGCATTTGCTTTGCTGGCAGGGGCCGCGATGGTCTCGACTGCGCAAGCCCAACAAGTCAATATTCTTTCCGGCGGCGGCGCCTATCAGGAAAGCCAGCAGAAGGCATATTTCAAACCCTTCGAGAAGGCGACCGGTATCAAAGTTGTCGAAGACGAATACAATTTCGAATTGGCAAAGATTAAATCGGAAGTAGACTCGGGTGCCGTTAAAACCGACGTTTTCGATCTTGATGCGCCGACAACACTTCAGGCCTGCGCCGAAGGCATTATCGAAAAGGTTGATTATGCCAAACTCGGGCTCGACAAATCCAAGTTCATTGGCGCTGACCGCTTCGATTGCGGCGTTCCAACAATCATCTATGGTTATGTGTTTGCATTTGACACAACAAAGCTGAAGCCAGCCCCGACCAAAATGGCCGATGTTTTCGATCTCAAGACATTCCCCGGCAAGCGCGCGCTGCAGAAATCCCCTGTCGCCAATCTCGAATGGGCGCTCATTGCCGATGGCGTCGCCCGTGAGGAAGTATACAAGGTGCTGGGCACCAAGGAAGGCGTAGACCGCGCCTTCAAGAAGCTCGATACGATCAAGAGCCAGGTTGTGTGGTGGGAAGCAGGTGCCCAACCGCCGCAATTGCTTGCTGATGGCCAGGTTGTGATCACGTCGGCATGGAATGGCCGGATTTTCAACGCCATCAAGAAGGACAACAAGCCGTTCAAGATCATCTGGGACAATCAGGGACTTGATTGGGACGTCTGGGCCATGCCGAAGGGTGCCAAAAACCGCGATGCAGCAATGAAATTCATCGCTTTCGCATCGGGTGCGGAAACACAGGCAGATCAGACCAATTACATTTCGTATGGTCCGGCGAACAAGGATGCGATTGCGAAGATCAAGGCAGATATCCTGCCCGATCTGCCAACCGCACCTGAAAACATGAAAACAGCATGGGAAGTTGATCCGAGCTTCTGGTCGGATAATGGTGACGAGCTGCGTGAACGCTTCAGTTCATGGCTTGCGAAGTAACCCTTGCCTAAAAATCGGGAGGCGGCCAAAATCCGCCTCCTTTTTTGACGACAAACGATAAGGCCCGCTTGTGACATCTGCCGCGGAACTCACGATTGACGGTGTACCGCTGAAGCAGAGGCTGAAGCGGACAGAACTGCGGCAAAAACTCAAGGCGCTCGGTCTTGTTTTGCCGCTTTTCATCTTCATCATTTTCAGCTTCGTCATGCCGATCGGCACATTGCTGATGAATTCCTTCGTCGATCCCGGCATCCGCAATTTGCTGCCCGCAACAGTGGAAGCATTAGTCGAGTGGGATGGAAAGGATTTGCCGCCCGAGAGCGCATTTGCGGCTTTCGTCGCGGACATCAAAATCAACCAGCAGAACGGAACCGTTCCGCTTCTCGGAAAACGCCTCAATTACGAAATATCCGGTATTCGCTCCAAGATCCAGAATGCAGCAAAAAAGATCGAAAAACTGGATCAACCGCCGTTCAAATCAGCGGTTATTGCAATGGAGCCCATGCTCGCGAACACCTCGACATGGGTGATCATCCAGCGCGGCCACTCGATTTTCACGCCGAATTACCTGCTGAATGCGCTTGATCTAAAGCTCGACGAAGCCGGGCAGGTCGTTGCAATGCCCGAAGATCGCGCCATCTACAAATCAATCTATCTAAGAACCCTTCTGATCAGCTTGACCGTGACACTGGCCACGCTTGTTCTCGGCTATCCAGTTGCGTGGCTTCTTGCCAATCTTCCGACGCGAACCGCCAATCTTTTGCTGATTTTCGTATTGCTTCCGTTCTGGACGTCTTTGCTTGTCCGGACGACAGCATGGTTCGTTTTGCTGCAGGACAACGGTGCCATGAATGAATTCTTGATTGCTCTCGGCGTCACAAACGAACCCTTGAAACTGATTTTCAGCCGCTTCGGGACGATTGTCGCGATGACCCATATCCAGCTACCATTCACCCTGTTGCCGATCTACAGTGTGATGAAAACGATCTCGCCAAGCTATATGCGCGCCGCGCGCTCGCTCGGCGCAGGCCCCACCTATGCTTTCGTCAAAGTCTATATGCCTCAGACATTGCCCGGCATTGCTGCAGGATGCCTGCTCACCTTTATCCTGTGTCTGGGATATTACATCACGCCCGCGCTCGTCGGCGGCCCCACGGACCAAATGGTGTCCGGCGTCATTGCAGATGCGATGAACCGGGACCTCAATTGGGGGAAAGCAAGCGCGCTCGGTGCCATTCTGCTCGGCGCAACGATCATTCTCTATCTCGTCTATGACCGGCTTGTCGGCATCGACAACGTCAAGCTCGGATAGCCGGCCATGTCGCTTCCAACCTATGCCACGACCACAGAAAAACTCTCCTATTGGGGAGTGCGTATCTTCAGTGCTTTGGTGTTGTTGTTTCTGATCGCTCCGATCCTCGTCATCATGCCGCTATCCTTCAATCCGGAGCCCTATTTCAGCTATCCTCTCTCCGGCATATCACTGCGCTGGTATGAAGAGTTCTTTCTGAGCGAACGCTGGTTGTTTGCCATCAAGAACAGTATGATCATTGCGATCGCCACGACGATTGTCTCGACGTTTCTGGGCACGCTGGCGGCACTCGGGCTCACAATGGCGCGGATTCCCGGTCGTCCGCTGATTATGAGTGTCCTGATCTCGCCGCTCATTGTACCGGTCATCATTTCCGCCGTCGGAATGTTCTTTTTCTATGCTCGCCTCGGCATGACGGGATCGTTTGTCGGGATCATTCTGGCGCATTCGGTGCTGGCGACGCCGTTTGTCATCATCACGGTAACTGCGACCCTTTCAGGGTTTGACCGGAGCCTGTTGCGCGCCGGAGCGAGTTTGGGTGCCAAACCTCAAACAGTGTTTTTCCAAATCATGCTGCCATTGATCCTGCCCGGCGTTATCTCGGGAGCGCTCTTTGCGTTTGTCACATCTTTCGACGAAGTTGTCGTTGTGCTCTTTATCGCCGGTCCGGATCAGCGCACGCTGCCCCGCCAGATGTTTTCAGGGATTCGGGAAATGATCAGCCCGACCATTACAGCCGCTGCAACGGTGTTGATCGTGCTCTCGGTGGCGATGCTGGCAAGCCTCGAAATGCTGAGGCGGCGGAATGAACGTTTGCGCGGGATCAAGTCCTAGGCAAGTTCGAGCGCCCGGCAATCCTCGACAGACCATCCGACCGTGACGGGCGCACCGGCGTCCATCCGGCCGCTCTCCGGCCCGTTCTGGAATTTGACAATGAACTGATCCGTTCCCGCAACAGATAACCGCATGCGGATGTGATCGCCGAGATAGATCGTCTCCTCGACACGGCCCTGAAGAATATTTGTGCAGCTTCCGGCAACCGGATTAACAACAATCCGCTCGGGCCGCACCGACAGTAAGGTCTGGTCCCCGACACGCTTGACCGCAATGGCCGAGGCTTGAACTACATCACCGCTTTTCAAACGTACACGGCATTCACCTGCCGCATCCAATGTTTCGACTGAACCGGTCAACTTGTTATTCTCGCCGATAAATTGCGCGACGAATGCGTTTTTCGGGCGTTCATAAAGCTCCGACGGCGTCGATAATTGCTGGATTTCACCATCGTTGAAGACCGCGATCCGGTCCGACATGGTCAGCGCCTCGGTTTGGTCATGTGTGACATACACGATGGTGATCCCGAGACGGTCATGCAAATGTTTGATTTCATACTGCATCTGTTCGCGCAGGTTCTTGTCCAGCGCACCCAGCGGCTCGTCCATCAAAACAAGCATTGGCTCGAAAACAAGCGCTCGTGCCACCGCAACGCGCTGCTGCTGCCCGCCGGATAATTGTGCCGGGCGGCGGTTGCCAAAAGCAGGCATTTCCACCATATCCAGCGCCTTCTGGACGCGCTCTGCAATTTCGCTCTGTCCAATTTTGCGAACTTTCAAGGGGAAGGCGAGGTTTTCCGCGACAGTCATGTGCGGGAACAGGGCGTAATTCTGGAAAACCATTCCGATACCGCGCTGGTGGGGCGGCACGCGATTGATCGGCTGGCCATTGAGAAAAATCTCGCCATGGGTCGCAGGCTCGAATCCAGCAAGCATCATCAGGCTTGTCGTCTTTCCCGAACCCGATGGGCCGAGCATGGTCAGAAACTCGCCGCGTGCAACGTCCAGATTGAGATTTTTGACGACGAGTGTCTCGCCGTCATAGCTCTTCTGCACATTGAGAAACCGGACCATTGGTTCAGCCATAGATACCCGTTCTCCCGTTCCACCGGGGCACAAAGCGCCGATGCAGTGGCTTTTCCGGCACATTACCGGCAACAATAACCAATCACCCGCCGTGACACTAGTGCCCGATCATTTCTTGATGATCAAATGCTCCGGGCCATAGGGGAAGCCGGTAATATTGCGATTTCCATCCTCGGTAATCACGAGAATATCGTGCTCGCGATAACCACCGGCACCCGGACGATCCTCTGGAACCATGATCATCGGTTCCATCGAAATCACCATGCCCGGCTCGAGGACGGTATCACAATCCTCCCGCAATTCTAGCCCGCCTTCACGCCCATAATAATGGCAAAGCACTCCGAATGAGTGACCATATCCGAAGGTGCGGTATTGCAACAATTGATGCCCCGCATAAATATCGTTCAACTGCCGGGCGATATCCGAGCAGCGCGCGCCCGGAACAAGAAGCTTCTTGCCCTCGTCATGCACATGGCAGTTGATCTCCCATAAGCGTTGATGCTCGCGCGAGGCATGACCAGCAAAGAGTGTCCGTTCAAGCGCAACATAATATCCCGCAACCATCGGGAAACAGTTGAGGCTCAAAATATCGCCTTCCTCGATCTTGCGGCTCGTGACAGGATTATGCGCGCCATCCGTGTTGATGCCCGACTGGAACCAGGTCCATGTATCCATCAATTCGCCATCCGGCCAAATGCGGGCAATCTCGCGCACCATGGCCTGCGTCGAGTGCAGTGCAACTTCGTGCTCCGGAACGCCTATGCCGATCGCTTCGACACAGGCAGCGCCGCCGAGGTCGGCAATCCGCGTCATCTTGGTGATATGCGCGATTTCCTCGTCCGACTTGATCATTCTCTGCCGCATCGAGGGTGCCGCGATATCAACGAATTCGACGCCCGGCAATTCATTTTCCAACTCGCGGCGCAAATCCAGATTGACATGATCAAACTCGATTCCGATGCGCTTGGCGCCTTTTGTCAAATCGCGTAATGCGTGGAAGTAATTATCCTTCTGCCAATCCGTATAGGTGACATTATCACCGAAAGTCCGGCGCCAGGGCTGGCCGCCATCAATGGCAGCAGTGATTGACGTTGCCTTTGTATGATCGATCACAAGTCCGTAACGGCGGCCAAAATAGCAGTAGAGAAAGTCCGAGAGGTAGCAAATATTGTGATACGACGTGAACAAGGCAGCATCGATCTGATGGGCTGCCATGTGCGCGCGGATGCCATCCTGACGGCGTTTCATCTCGCCGGCCGAGAAGGTCGGCTGAACCTTTGAGCCATTATGGCGGTAGTCTGTCATGCGAGGGCGATCAGAACGATCCATCATCTGGTATGATCCTTGGATAGAAGGTGAATGAATTTTCATTAACAGAAGTCGAATATTTTTGTCTGGTGCTGATTTTCCTTGTAAATTACTTGCTGTCAAAAGATGATCCCTCACATCCTATGTGAAAAAAATTGCAATAAGGGAAACGCATGCAACGTCTTCCACCGCTGAACGCCCTGCGCAGTTTTGAAGCTGCCGCCCGGCATGCCAGTTTCACCAACGCAGCGAATGAACTGTGTGTTACCCATTCCGCAGTCAGCCATCAAATCAAGCAACTCGAGGAATGGTTCGGATTTCCCCTGTTCGACAGGCACGGCCGAAGAACGGTGCTGACGGCAAAAGGCAAGGAACTGGCGTCAAGCCTGACCGATGCGTTCGGAAATATTTCGGCCACCTGCCAGAGCATTGCCACCCCCGATGTCAAGAACACGATCACCATCGCCTCCATTCCGTCGGTTGCAACCTGCTGGTTGATTCCGCGTTTGAGTGATTTCTGGCAGTCCCATCCCGGAACCGAAGTGAAATTGCTTTACGCTTTTCACAACAAGGCGATTGATTTCAACGATATTGATATCGCCATTGTTTATGGCTCTCCGCCCTTTGGAACCGCGCGAGCCACCCGTTTTCTAGATGGCATCTATGTGCCCGTCTGCAGCCGGAATTATCTCAACTCGATCGGGTCCGTTTCGAGCCCGGCAGACCTTCTCTCAAAGAACCTTTTGCATGACAATGCGTGGCCGGGATGGACGGATTGGTTTCGTCAGGCTGGCGTTGCGGCTCCCGCACATTTGCCGGGCCCGATTTTTGAGGATTTCAATCTTCTGCGCTCGGCAACTTTGGCAGGCCACGGGATCGCGTTATGTCCGTCCTCACTCCTTAAAGATGATCTGGAGGCCGGTAGACTGATCGCACTATCGGAAGTCGCCGTTCATTCCAACAAAACCTATTACATTCTCGAGCCACCCGATGTGAGATTGAAGCGCGACCATGTCAACCGTTTCCGCGACTGGCTGGTTGAGACTGCGCTCACCCAATCGGCAAGTTTTGGCGCGGAACATTCGTAAACGGCCCACTGGCTGTCACGCATCCTTCTGCATGCCGAGCGTCAACCCGCGCATCAAATGTTTCTGGACAAAGAAAATGAAGACGAGGGTTGGAAACATGGCAACAGTTCCGAGTGCGGAAGAAAATCCGGATGTCATTGTCCCGACAATGCTCAATTTCACCGGCAAGGTGTAAATCGTGTTGGTGATGAACAAGGCCATCAGGAACTCTGTCCAGGAAAAAATGAAACAGAGTACGGCGGTCGCGGCGATCCCGCCTTTGATCAACGGCATACATATCCTGAAAAGGATCGTTACGCGGGAAGCACCGTCGATCATCGCCGCGTCGTCGATCTCTGCCGGGATCTCGTCGAAAAATGATTTCAGCATCAGGATCGCAATCGGCAAATTCATCACTGTATGCATCAGGATCAACCCGACATGGGTGTCGAACAAGCCGATTGTGTGGAAAATCGATACAATCGGAATGATGATCGCAATTGGCGGCGTAAAGCGCTGAAAAATCGTCAAGCCGATGTAAAGCCGCTTCGTCCGGAAACTTAGTCGCGACAGGGCATAGGCGGCAAAAAGCCCGATCGCAACGACCAAAGCTGTCGAGCCCAAGGCAACGATCAGCGTGTCCGCAATCGCCTGCCGCGCATCATAGACGCCCGGCCCGTCGCCCGAAAATGTCACCCAATAATTGATAAAACTCGGTTCAAAATCGAAAAAGACGATCCGGTCCTTGTCAAACAGGGCAGATACCGGTTTGATCGAATTCAGTCCCCACCAGAAAATCGGGAACAAAAATAGCCCCACAATGCTTATCGCGGCAGCGTCACGCATGATCAGCAAGGTCCGGGCTTTTGTCATATCTCTCTTCGGCCAAATCACAGACCAACGGCTTGGCCATCCTACAGCCAGCATAGTCATGTTCACCGCGGATGCCAGTCTGTTTCCACTCAAGAAAAAAGATATCTGACTTTTCTGGCGAAGGGACCTTCCCTTAATAATCGTTAACCATTATAGACTGTTCCAATGGAAAGACCTGAAAAGCCCGTTGATGTCGTGAAAAATGTGTCGGCCAAGGCAAAGAAGAAGCCTGGCATCGGCGCACGTTCCGCTCACAAAAACAGTGACTGGTATGAAAACGCCAAAAAGGCGGTTGCGATCATCGTTGAGCAGCAAAAGACCGAACCGGTAGCACCACGCACCAGCATTCCACTCCGCCGCGGCAAGCACGCCTGACGTGCTGAAACGGTATATCTCCGTCTGCGATAAACCCGACCGGCTGCTTCATGTCTCCGTCAAAAGATAACAAACTTACCGCGTCCGTCTATATCATCATCGCCATGGCAGTTGCCGCTTCGAGTGATGCATTGCTGAAATTACTCAGCGCCGACTACCCGATCCACGAAATCAATACGTTCCGGTACCTGATTTCCCTGCCCTTCGGGTTGGCTTACGTCGTGATTAAAAATGCACAGCGTGAACTGTTCCACCCCAAGCTTGGCTGGATCCTGTTGCGCTCGTCGCTGATCGGGATCGGGAATCTGTGCTTCACACTGTCGGTCGCAGTTCTGACCTTGGCCGATGCGGTCGCGATCTATTTCACCATGCCCTTCTTTGTCGCGGGGATCGTTCCGTTTTTTCTCGGCGAAAAAGTTGGCATTCATCGGTGGCTTGCAACCATTGCAGGTTTTTTAGGGGTCATGATCATGATCCGTCCGGGCGCGTCCGTCTTCGAACCGGCAGCCCTTCTGGCCCTTGCCTCGGCGTTTCTCTACGGATCCGGACAAGTGATCACCCGCCAACTCGGGCATGATCTGAAGCCGGCCATCACCGCCTTCTGGCAGGTCACCATTTTCACGCTTCTCTATGTGGGTCTCGCAGTCGTTTTCGGCACGGGTGCCTTCAACGACATCGACCATGCAAGCATGCATTTTCTGACCCGTGAGTGGGTTTGGCCGTCCGCTTTCGATTTTTGGCTGATCGTGATCTTGGGCGTTTCATCCGCCTTGCTGATCCCGCTCTTCATTTTCGCCTACAGCTTGGCGGATGCGTCCTTCGTTGCTCCCTTTGAATATACGTCGATGTTCTGGGCGGTGCTTTGGGGTTTCATCATGTTTGGTGACCGTCCGGACAGTTTTACCATTACGGGCGTCACAATCGTGATTGCGGCGGGCATCTACATGCTCAAGGCCGATCACCGGGTTTCGCGCGAGAAGCTATAATTTTCTTAACTCAAACCGTCTCTAATGCTTGAACCTGTTTCGAGGCGATCAATATGCGTATCGATTTCAATCCGGGCGTTTCGAGAACGGCACCCATCCGCCGGATATCGGCTGTGCGGTCAGCACCTCCACGCGAAATTGATAAAGACGACGAACAAACCATCGATCACGGCAATTCCGGTGCAATTGTCACGATTTCCAATGAAGGCCGGGCACTTCTCGCCCAAGAACAACAGCTTGCAGAGGAAGAGCTTGACGCAGATGAGCGAAGCCGCGGGCTCAAGCAGTTTTTCGACGACCCCGATACAGACCCAAAGAGCATCTGAAGCTCATCCTTCGCGCGTCAAAGAGCTGTGCGCATCGCTCACCCGGAAGGTGTCGGTCGTGAATAATAAACCGGACCGATAGGCCGTGATCAGCAGTCATCACTGTGTGGAGGCCACGGACCGTGTGACCAATCAGCGCAAAGGTTAGTCAAAGATGTCACGGTTGTGATATTCGCAAGATCAGGCCACAATAAGAAAATACAAAATTCTCGCTTGTGTTTCTGCAATCATCCCATCATCAATCGGCACACCCCTTCCAAAATGACAGATCACTTCAAAGCCCATCCTGATCGTTCCGTTGCGCTCGCAGAAGTCCATGCACGGCCCTTCCATCCGATTTCCTCGCCATCCCGTATCGTTCTGTTCGCGTTCATGACGGATGCACCTCAGGCCATGGCAGATCGCGCAGCCTTTGAGGCTTTTTGTCATGCCAATAATGTAGAACCTCCGCTCGGCCACGCCAAACATCACCGTTTGAAAATCCGCGATTTTAGCGTCAAATGGGAGCAACATTCGGAATTCACCACCTATACGTGGGAATTGCCGTCGCCCTCGACTGAACCCTTCACCCTTTCTTCAGGCACCCGTGCGGAATTGATGCGGGCATTTCCCCAGCCCGGGCCGCATCTCGTCTCGGTTGATCTTCATTTCGTTCCGCATCACGACTCGCTAAAACCTGAGGATTATTTCGCACCCGCCGGAACAGTCATGTCGAGCGTGGAAAGCGGTGCTGCCATCGTCGCAACCGATTTTGTCTCGGATGACGAGGGCTTCATCCGGCTCCTTGTTGTGAACAAATCGCTGACACCCGCACGTGCCGGCGGTCTGGTGCAGCGTCTACTGGAAATCGAAACCTATCGTATGCTGTCCCTTCTCGGCCTGCCAGAAGCCTTGCGCACAGCTCCGGCCGTCAAGACGATCGAAGATGCTCTCGTCAGGATCGCGCGGGAAATGACCGCAACGGATGGTGTTGCCAATGACCAGCTTCTGCTCGACGAACTGACCGCGCTGGCCGCCCGGCTCGAGGCCGACTCGGCGATTTCCGGATATCGTTTCGGCGCAAGCCGCGCCTATGATTCGATTGTGCAACAAAGATTGACCGCCATTGGCGAACAGCCCATCCCGGGATGGTCAACACTCGCAGCCTTCCTGCAGCGGCGCGTCGCACCTGCCATGAGAACCTGCCAGATGCTGGAGGAACGCCAAGCCAATCTCTCCCGCAAACTGACGCGCGCAGCAAATCTCCTTCGGACACGGGTTGATGTCGAAATCGAACAACAAAATCAGGCCCTGCTGGGGTCGATGGACGCACGCGCGCAGATGCAGCTCAGACTTCAGCAAACGGTTGAAGGACTGTCCATCGCCGCCATCAGCTATTATGTCGTCGGCCTCGCGACCTATGTGATCAAGGGTGCAAAGGAAGCCAATCTGTTCCCCTTCGAATTGTCCACGGCAACGGCGATCATTGTTCCCGTGACGATCATCGCGGTCGCCATGATTGTCCGCCGCATTCGCAACCGGAGCAGTCATTCTTGACAGTGAACCCGCTGATTGCGACTTTCCGGAACAGCTACGCCGCATTGCCGGACGCTTTTTTCGCGCGGGTTCAGCCAACGCCGGTCGCGCGCCCCAGCCTGATCGCCTTTAATCACGCACTTGCCGAAGAACTGCGCCTTGATACACGCCTTGCGGACGCGCAAACCCTAGCGAGACTATTCTCCGGCAACGACCTTCCCGCTGGCGCCGACCCCGTTGCCATCGCCTATGCCGGTCATCAATTCGGCAATTTTGTGCCTCAGCTCGGCGATGGCCGCGCCATTCTGATCGGTGAAGTCATCGATCAAGCGGGAAAGTTACGCGACATCCAGTTGAAAGGCTCCGGCCCGACCCCCTTCTCGCGTCGCGGAGACGGACGCGCCGCCTTGGGCCCAGTTTTGCGGGAATATCTTGTGAGCGAGGCGATGTTTTCCCTCGGCATTCCGTCGACGCGGGCACTCGCTGCCGTCACCACCGGTGACATGATCCTGCGCGAAGGGCCTGTTCCGGGCGCAATCCTCACGCGGGTCGCGGCAAGCCATGTGCGCGTCGGCACATTCGCATATTTTGCAGCGCGCGATGATCAAGCATCCCTCAAACGCCTGACCGATTATGTCATCGAGCGGCACTATCCTGATGCCGGAAATGATCAAATTCCGGCTCTCGCCTTGCTAAAATCGGTGATCAGCCGGCAGGCGGAACTGATTGCCCAGTGGATGAGCATCGGGTTCATTCATGGCGTCATGAATACCGACAATATGGCGATTTCAGGCGAAACAATCGATTTTGGCCCCTGCGCCTTCATGGAATCTTATGATCCCAAAACGGTATTCAGCGCGATTGATGAGTTCGGACGTTATGCCTATGCAAACCAGCCAAGGATCGCGCAATGGAACCTCGCCCGCTTTGCCGAAGCCTTGCTCCCTTTGATCGACGCGGATCAGCAGCGTGCCATCACGCTCGCCACCGATGCAATCTCGGCTTTCTCAAGCCAGTATGACGCGTTCTGGCTGGCACACATGCGGCAAAAACTCGGTTTCTCTTCCGAGCACCCGGATGATGAACCTCTGATCCAGGCGCTACTCGATCAAATGCAGGCAGCGCAGACCGATTTCACCCAGACCTTCCGCGCACTTTCCGACTTGGAAACTGACGCCGGGCCACAGCAATTCCTTGCCCTCTTTTCCGGTCAAGCCGCTATCCAGCACTGGCTGCAGGCTTGGCAATCACGCGTGGCGCTTGAGAATACCCCAATGGCTGCGAGGCAATCTGCAATGCTGGCCAAAAACCCTGTTTACATTCCCCGCAATCACCAAATTGAAGCTGCCATTCGTGCTGCCGTCGATAGGGATGATTTTTCGTTCTTTGAAAAGCTTCAAACTGTTTTGGCAAATCCCTTTCGGGAAGATCCCGCATTTGCGGACTATTCGACGCCAGCTCTCCCCCATGAGCGCGTTCTCAGAACATTTTGCGGCACCTGAACGCCAAAAATGATGCACTAGGGACACGGCCATTTCTGGTGGAGGGCCACGGTTGCCAAAATCTCGAACCGTTCTTTGACGCGTTGGGGGTTTTTCAAAAAGAACAGGTTTACCGCTTCCGCGATCTCATGCTTCGGCGTCTCCTCAGGAATGCACGACGCCATGAATTTCGGCTGGATCGGCCCGTTCTTGACGATGATTTTCAACGCTTCGATGCAGGAAAATGCCTCTTCCCACTGGTCTGCATACACGGGAGCCGGATTATAGGCGGCATAGCCACACCCCGCCTGCATTGTCGCGACGCTTCGCCGGTCATCCGCCTTGGCCGACAATCCGAATTGACCGAGCCCGATCACAATCAACGCTGACAAAAGCATCGGGTGCGTGCCTGACATAAAGACGCCCTCCATCGGTATGCTCATCATGCTAATCCTTCCTGATGTGACACAAAATCAAAATGATCAGGAATATTCTTCGTCAAACTTTTTCTTCAACCCATTGATCTTGATCAAAGATTTTCAACGTGATTTTGCCGAGGATGAGCGCATTAACTATTCTTTAAGGAATATCTTGCCCTGACAGTCCGAAACAGTTAACTTTTTGTTAACTTCGGACTTTGCCATGAATTTTTTGCGGTTTGTCATCACTGTTTCGGTTTTCGGGTTGGCTGCTTCAGCCTCCCTGGCGGAAACACGTCAACTCGCATCAACTTCAGAAGCGCCGGTAGCAACCTCATCGGCACCTATTCTATCGGAAGCGCGCGCCCCAATCGGATGGACAGACTTCTGCAATCGTCGCCCCGACGAATGCGGGGCTGGCGAAGTGTCCGAGCGTTCCATGAAACTCACAAAGTCTGTCTGGGCGATGATCACCAAAACCAATACGATGGTGAATGTCCGGATTCGGCAGGCAGAGGATATCGACGTCTATGGCGTTGCCGAATATTGGGACTATCCAGCGAAAAACATCGGTGACTGCGAAGACTTTGCACTACAAAAACGCAAAATTCTGCTTTCCATGGGTGTTCCCCGCGAGGCTCTGCTGATGACGGTTGTCCGCGATCACGAGGGGCTTGGGCACGCCGTTCTGACTGTTGTCACGGATAAGGGCGATTTCATTCTCGACAACAAGGTCAATGCAGTCTTGCCATGGGTGGATACGGGTTACAGCTTCGTCAAGCGTCAATCCCGGACCCATAGTGATCAATGGGTTCGTGTTGGTGAGCCATCGACATTGGCCACAACGGCAGCGGGTCAATAAGCTACCCGTCAATCCTCTTCAATCCGGTCGCTATTCTCCGCCAGTTCTCGACATAATGGCGTGCCGAATTCCGGATTTTTTCAACGTCTTCATCGGTCAATGTCCGCACCAATTTGGCGGGTGAACCGATAATGAGCGAGCGTTCGGGGAACTCCTTGCGCTCTGTCACAAGCGCGCCCGCGCCAACAAGACTTCCGGCACCGATTTTTGCCCCGTTAAGTATCGTTGCACCCATCCCGATCAAGCAGTCATCTGCGATCTCGCACCCGTGCAAGATCGCATGATGGCCGATCGTGCACCCCGAACCAATGGAAATGGGGTATCCCATATCCGTATGAAGCAAAGATCCTTCTTGGATATTGGTTGCGACACCCACGCGGATCAGCTCGGTATCACCCCGCAAAACGGCACCGAACCAGATGCCGACATCGGCTCCAATCTCGACATTGCCGATCACATGCGCATCAGGCGCAATCCAATATGACCCTGATTCGGGGAGCGCAGGGACCATACCATCAAGCGAATAGACCGGCATTTCGGATCCCCTGAAAAACGTCAGACCAAGGCTTATTCAATGCCTTCGAGATCAATATCGAGGATCGACATTGTCACCGCATAGGAGCGGTCACCATCCTCGTCATCGAGCGACAATGTCCCGATGAATTCTTCACCGATCATGACCTCCGCCGAGTCCTTTTTCTTGGAGCGGGCGACAACATTGATCGATGCATTGCCGAAGAGGCGGCGAAGGTAGGTTTGAACCTTGAGGAGTTCCGTCTTGTCCATGGTAAGCCTGTCACTGTGAACCGATCATCCGGCATCCCAGCGAATTGCCACGACAAACGGCGCGCCGCAAGCACAAACCGACTCAGCTCGTGCCTTTGTCCGCCAAAATCTGGTCCATCGTCCTTGCCGGTTCGGCACATCCCGCCGTCCCGACGATGCGGGCCGGAACACCGGCGACCGTCGTATTGTGTGGCACATCCTGCAACACCACCGATCCGGCGGCGACGCGCGCGCAATGCCCGACCTCGATATTGCCGAGCACTTTCGCCCCTGCCCCGATCAGAACGCCGCGCCGGATTTTCGGGTGCCGGTCGCCCGTCTCCTTGCCCGTCCCGCCGAGCGTCACATCCTGAAGGATCGAGACATCATCCTCAATCACCGCCGTCTGCCCGATAACCAATCCCGTCGCATGATCAAGAAACACGCCCTGCCCGATCCGCGCTTCGGGATTGATATCCGTCTGGAACACTTCCGACGAGCGGCTTTGCAGGTAGAGCGCAAGGTCCGTCCGCCCCTTCTTCCAGAGCGCGTGTGCCATTCTGTGCGTCTGGAGCGCATGAAAGCCCTTGAAATAAAGAAGAGGCTCGATGATCCGCTTGCACGCAGGGTCACGATCAATGACAGCAATGAGATCAGCCTGGAAACCGGCACTCATGCCGGGATCAGCATTCACCAACCCCATAAAGGTCGCGTAAAGCACCTCGACCGAAACTTCGACATGGTCAAGCCGCGACGCGAGCCTAGAGACGATTGCTGCCTCCAGACTTGGCTGATCCATCACATTCTGCTGCACGAAACGACCAAGATCAGGTTCGGCTTCGATAATCGCCGCGCCCTCTTTCCGGACACGCTGCCAGACCGGATCAAGGTCAACCTGCCTGCCTGTCGCAAAATCGATTATGTGCTCATTCATCTGACTGATCCGATCCTTCAAGACGTCGAGAATACACCAACGCGCTCAACACTTCATGTAAGAATTCTGCCGGCATTTTCCAAGTATCACTTGCAAGTCTCTCCCGCACGAAATTCAAGGCCGCCTTGCCAGAAACGCCAGCACAGCGTCCTTGTGGCTCCTGTCACCCACGGCTGAATTATGGTCTCGGTCAAGAACGTCAAATGCCTGCCCGTTTCTCGCCAAAGCCGCCAGACGATGCGGGTCGCCGGCAATCGGATCGCGGGTGCCGACAGACACCATCACGGGCATGGCAAGCGCCGAAAATTCCTCCACCGAAACCCGCTGCCGCGACCCGCGCATACACGCTGCAAGTGCGGCAAGATCACTTCCCGTCTGCTCCGCAAACTGCCGGAACACGCGCTGGGCTGGGTCAGTTAATGACGCCAGCGACGGCGCTTCCATCGCCTCGGCAATGCCGGACGGAAGGCCGCCGCCCTCGATCAGACGAATACCAAGCCCACCCAAAAGCAACGAGCGCACCCGCTCCGGCGATTTCAGCGCGAGAAAAGTCGCAATCCGCGCGCCCATCGAATAGCCCATCACATCGGCCCGCGCGATCCCGAGATGATCCATCAGCGCCTCGGCATCTTCCGCCATGATCGCGGCTGAATAGTCTTCGGGCGCATAAAGCTTGCCGCTCTGGCCATGCCCGCGATTATCAAGCGCGATCACCCGAAAGCCCGCGCGGTTCAATGTCCGGGTCCAGGACGTATTGACCCAATTGACCAAATGGTTCGACGCAAACCCGTGAATCAGGATCACCGGATCATTCGCGCCCTCATCCGCTCGCAAATCAACATAGGCAATTGACACGCCCTGCGATTGAAAAAACTCCATGCTCACCATCCGTTAATCAGACGCTGGCACTGTGTTACGGTGCAGGTGAAGCGGTTTCAAGTCGATTGACGCTTGCGAAGCCACGCACAAGCCGATAATCGAAAGCTGAGAGCAACCGACCATCGCGTCGCCATTCGGGAAGTAGCGTCATGTCTGATCATTCCGTACCGCATTTCAAAAACGATCTCGGTGTCGCGATCATTCGGGTCAGTGCCCGGGAGTTCATGTGCGTCGGCGCAAGCCCGCCCTTCGATCATCCGCATATCTTCATCGATATGGGCACCGAGAGCGAAGCGATCTGCCCCTATTGCTCCACGCTTTTTCGGTATGATGCCAGCCTTCACGGCGGAACCGACCCGAAGGATTGCGTCTTCGATCCCTCCCGCGCAGCGGCCTGATCCGGACTGCCGATGAACACCCACCCGATTCTCGTCGCCGGGGCGGGAATTGGCGCACTCACCTTTGCGCTGGCGGCCTCGCGGCTCGGGATTGAAACGATCCTGATCGAGCGGCGAACCAAAATTGAAGAAATCGGCGCAGGCATCCAGCTTTCGCCCAACGCTTCGCGTATTCTGATCCAACTCGGCCTTGGCCCCGCTTTGTCACGTCTCTCCGCCGAGCCTGAACGCCTCCATGTGCGCGACGGACTGACAGGCACGACCCTGTCCTCAATGCCGCTCGGCAACGCCATGCGTGAAGCCTATGGCGCGCCCTATCTCACACTCCACCGCGCCGACCTCCAGACAATCCTGCTCGATGCAATCAGGGGTGCCGCCAATGTCCGCCTCGCTTTCGGACGACGGGTCACACAATTTGAAAACACATCCTCCCATCTCATCGTTTCCACCGAGACGTCATCGGGGATTGAAACCTATCATGGCAGCGCGCTCGTTGGCGCAGACGGGCTTTGGTCAATAATTGCCACCTGCATCGGTGATCAGCAAAAGCCCCGCTTCAGCAACAATACAGCATGGCGTGGGACAATCTCCCGGGCCGACTGGCCCACTGCCCTCCCCGCATCCGAAACGGGCCTCTGGCTCGGCCCGGACGCCCATATCGTGCATTACCCCATCCGCGGTGGCGCGCTCATGAACATCGTTGCCATCACCGCCGACAAAACCGGCGAGGAGGGCTGGAATCGCCCGGGTGACCCCGCCTTGCTGCAGAAACGCTTCGAGGCATGGTCGCCATCTGTCCGCAACGCTCTTTCCTCCGTTCCGGAATGGCAGATTTGGTCACTTTATGACACGCCCCCCCGTCCGCATTGGAGCAGGGGCAATGTGACGCTTCTTGGTGATGCAGCCCATCCTGTCCTGCCCTTCCTTGCACAGGGTGCGGCCCTTGCCATTGAAGATGCAGCCATGCTCGTGCGAGAAATCATCCGGTCGCCGCATGATCTTGGCCGTGCCTTCTCCGCCTATGAAACCGTTCGAAAGCCGCGCGCGGCGCGCGTGCAAGCCGCGGCGCACCAAAATGCCAGCACTTTTCATGCGACATGGCCGCTCAGCACCGCGCGAAATTTCATCATGCGCCGAACCGACCTCATGAAGCGCTATGCGTGGCTCTACGGATGGCATCCCTGACACTTCGTTCGGTTCGCGAGTGCTGACGTCGCAGCTCCTTCGTGCTATAATTCCTGCATGAACGATGATGATCTGAAAGTCGCACCCGGCTCACACGTCCAGTTGGATGCGATTGATCCGCGGCATACTGCCCATCTCGGTAATGAGGAATCGGCGCGCGCTGGTCTTGCCGAGAATGCCGAAGCGATCAACGACTTGCAGGATCGCCTTTACGCTGAAGGCACGCGTTCACTCCTGATCATCCTTCAGGGCATGGATACGAGCGGCAAAGACGGCACGATCCGCGGCGTTTTCAATATTGTCGGCCCGCTCGGTGTGACTGTTTCCGCATTCCGCGAACCGACGCCTGAAGAGCTCGCGCATGATTTCCTCTGGCGTGCGCATATTGCCTGCCCGCGCCGCGGCACAATCGGCATTTTTAACCGCTCCTATTACGAGGATGTTTTGATCGGTCGGGTGAGGCAATTGGCGCCAGCGAGCGCTATTCTGCATCGCTATGACGACATCAACGCCTTCGAGAAGATGCTCACGCATAATGGCACGACCATTCTGAAATTCATGTTGCACATCTCGAAAGAGGAACAAAAGGAACGCCTTCAGGAACGGCTCGACACGCCGGACAAGAACTGGAAATTCAGAATCAGCGACCTCGACGACCGCAAGCGCTGGCAGGAGTTCATGGAGGCCTATGAAATCATGCTTAGCAACTGCTCCACTGACTGGGCGCCATGGTATGTCATTCCGGCGGACCGGAAATGGGCGCGCAACGCCGCCATTGCCCGTATCGTTCGTAAAACTCTGGAAACAATGGCTCCTGAATATCCAAAGTTCGACGAACATCTCGCCTCGGTCAAAATTGATTAAATAATAGTGATTGAGATATCGATTTAATTTCGGTACCAAACGATCAAATGCAACGAATATGTTTTTGTAGTTTTGAACGGTTGAATCGAAATGCATCGTTTTACAACACTCGGCCTCTGTATACTTGGGACGATACTGAGCCTGCTTCTCATCAATCAGTATCACATCGCAATTTTTACTTTCCCTCTCTTCCTCGGGTTCTCGGGACTAGGCATCTACCATCTGACCCAAACCCGCCACAGCATCCTGAGAAACTATCCCCTTCTCTCGCTGTTCCGCTTTTTCTTCGAGATGATCCGGGCCGAGATCCGGCAATATCTCGTCGAAAGCGACATGGATGGTGCCCCGTTTAGTCGCCACAAACGCACAATCGTATATCAGCGCGCCAAGGGTCAGCTCGACAAAATCCCCTTCGGAACCGAACTCGATGTTTACAAACCGGGTTTCGAATGGCTTGATCATTCACTTGCGCCGCAACATCCCGATCCTGCCGGTTTCCGGATTGCCATTGGCGGTCCCGACTGCACGCGGCCCTATTCAGCCTCCGTTTTCAATATTTCCGCGATGAGTTTCGGCTCTCTCAGCGCCAACGCAATCCGCGCCTTGAACAAGGGTGCCCAACTCGGCGGCTTCGCGCATGATACCGGCGAAGGCAGTATTTCAGCCCACCACCGCGAATTTGGCGGCGATCTCATCTGGGAATTGGGCAGCGGCTATTTCGGCTGCCGCAAACCGGACGGCTCGTTCGATCCCGACCGTTTCAAGGCGCAGGCGAGCGATCCGCAGGTCAAAATGATCGAGATCAAACTCAGCCAAGGCGCCAAACCCGGCCATGGCGGCGTCTTGCCGGGCACAAAAGTGACACCGGAAATCGCGGAAGCCCGCGGCGTTCCCGTCGGGACGGATTGCATCTCTCCTGCCCGTCACCCCGCCTTCTCGACGCCGCTGGAATTCATGGCCTTCATCCGGCACTTGCGCGAACTCAGCGACGGCAAGCCGGTCGGCTTCAAGCTCTGCGTCGGAAAGCCGAGCGAATTCATGGGAATTTGCAAAGCGATGCTCGACACCGGCATCTACCCCGATTTCATCGTCGTTGACGGTGCCGAGGGGGGCACAGGCGCGGCCCCGCTCGAATTCACCGACCATATCGGTATGCCGATGCGTGACGGACTGCATTTTGTCCACTCAACACTCACCGGTTTGAATATCAGGGACCGGATCCGGATCGGTGCCGCAGGCAAAATCACCTCCGCCTTCGATATTGCGCGCGCGATGACTCTGGGCGCAGATTGGTGCAATGCCGCCCGCGGCTTCATGTTTGCCATTGGCTGCATCCAATCGCAAAGCTGCCATACGGACCGTTGCCCCGTGGGCGTTGCCACCCAAGATCCGTTGCGCCAGCGCGCGCTCGTTGTGCCCGACAAAGCCCAGCGCGTCGCAAATTTCCACAAGCATACCGTTGAAGCACTCGCCGAAGTCCTTGGCGCCGCAGGTTTGGAGCATCCCCATCAACTCAACGCCACGCTGATCCACCGCCGGATCAGCGCCATCGAGACGCGCTCTTTCGCCGAGCTTTATCCGGTCATGGCAGCGGGTGCGCTGCTTCAGGGCGATGCCGAAAAGCCGATGCAACATCTCTGGAATAGCGCGCTCGCGGAGCGCTTTGCGTGATCAGGTCTTTTTCCGCCAGACGAACAGGCTGCTTGTGACATAGTTGAACACGGTGCCCACAATTGCGCCCGCAAGGCCGGCAATCCACCACGTCGACTCGCCCCCGTAAATCACACTGGCAAGTCCGATATTCGCGATAATCCCGATGCTGCAACTTGCGGAAAACAGCAGAAAATTCGGAATAATCCGCCAACCCTTATGGCGTCGATCACGATAGGTCAGCTGGTTGTTCAACAGATAATTGCTGAGCATCGCAACAAAAGTCGCCGTCAACTGGCTCGCATCGAACCCGATTGACGGGAATGTCTCCAAAACCAGTTTCAGTGCTGCCAGATGCACGGCAACGCCTGACGCACCAACCATTCCGAACATGAAAAAACGGATCGGGAGCATCC
>Ga0209358_10001065_pt1 | contig 22490 bp, 36 predicted proteins | sample LauGreFa1BDMLBSN_2_FD_187574 | JGI IMG/M metagenome (GOLD analysis project Ga0209358, IMG submission 187574) | Freshwater lake microbial communities from Lake Michigan, USA - Fa13.BD.MLB.SN (SPAdes) (version 2) | ecosystem: Environmental > Aquatic > Freshwater > Lake | place: Lake Michigan, USA...
ACATTCTATCCAATTCTACATCAATTTCATTTGCCAAAGCATCTTCTGATTCTGATATTACTCTTCTTACAATTCTTGTAAGGTCTGATTCTGTAAGTCTAACTATTCTTTTCATTTTTATTTATTTATTTATTTATGACCCCAATTAGGTTCTTCATGCCTAAAATTACGGGGTAACATAGGTCTTCTTCTTTTAAATCTAAGATCTCTCATAAATCTATTTATCTTTCTTTTAAGTTTTCTCCCATTTCGTTTTAACCTATTAATAAAATCCTCAACATCATGGCCAGCATCTTCAATCCTGTCTATGATTTTTTGTATTGGGTTTGGTTGTGGGCTATTGTCGTCAATTGAGTCTAACTCGGAGTCAATTTGATTGACTAAAGCATCTTCTGATTCTGATATTACTCTTCTTACAATTCTTGTAAGATCTGATTCTGTTAATCTAACTATTCTTTTCATGTTTAGTTTTATTTATACAAATAAATATTGCCGATTTAAAAAAAAAACATTATATTTGTATCATAACTAAAAAATAATTTAACTATGAAAAATTTAATCGTATTTGTTTTTTCTTTTTTTATTTTTAATTCTTTTTCTCAGACTTATGAAATGTATTCTGATGTATGGGAATATGTTAGTTCAGATAGTAAGATGATTGTCCCAAAAGGTGGAGGGTCATTTTCAGTTCCAAGTGACGATATGTTAAAACAGATAGATACAAATAAGATTAACTCCTATATGTTAGAATCTTTTAATAAATTCAGAAAAGATTATGGTAAATTACCCGTTAAAGAAAGTAGAGAGTTAACTTTAAGTTCTAAATCATACGCAAAATGTTTGGTTAATGAGTTTAAACACGATTACAATAGATCAGATAAAAGTACTTCTGAAGTTATTGCAACATTAAGTCTTATAAAACTATCAAATGTTGATTTATCTAAATATGATATAAATAAAGTAATTGCCGATTGTTGTTTTGATGCGTTTGTTGGGTCATATGGACATATGTCAATTTTACTTGACAATAACGCAAAAGAATTTGGGTTTGGTATTTATAACACAGGTAAATCAATAAAAATATGTGTAAGAAGTTTTGGTTATGGTCTATAAAAAAAGGAGGTTTTAACCTCCTTTTATCTTTTATCCACCAAACGCTTCACATTCAGTTCCTCCCCATTTTTTACCACCAGGTTCGGGATATGTAGATTTTGGCTTTCTACGTATTTTAAATTTAGCCCATAATTTTTTCCACTTTATTCTAATTCCAGGTAACGCAATACTAAAAGGATCTTTACCGGGAGCATAAAAATAAACAGGATAATTATCGCTTTCAACTCTTGTAACATGAGGCACATCATCTTTTTTATCTTTGTCAGGATCTGTAGGATCAATATCAGGTTCAACATTGTCATTGAAGATAATTTGAACCCAACCTCTTACATACTTATATTGTTCGTACTCAGGTGGGGTACCATTTGAAACGTATTTACCTTTTGGTGCTCCGCATTCATTTCTTGGTACCATTTTACCTGCGTCAGGTATATAACATTTTCCGTCGTTTGGAATTTGTCCCCCGTATTTCCCCGCTGGATTTGTACCATTACATATTGCGGTCATTTTATAATTCCCTTTAGGAACAAACCCATACCCCACAGGTGGGTTAGGACCTGAAGACCCATCACCATTACCCTCTGGGTTTCTTTCAGATTTTGCTGCGGTAGCGTCAGTTGTAAATAACGTGTCAAGTTTACCTTCATCAATATATACCCCAACGGCCTTTAATTCTCTTATCATTATTGCTTTTCCTGTCTCTAACCTTTTTTGGGCTAACTCTAAAAATGACATTTTTTCCGCAATACCACCATTTCTAAGTCTAGACGCTGAAGATTCTAAAAATGCCGCCTTTAATGCCGCCTTTGGTTGTCCTTCAGGTGGATCTAAATCCGCCATATACTCTTGTATTTTTGCACAAAGTGCTTTTACTTGTGTTACAAAATTTTCTGCATGTGCCTCATCGTATTGGTTATTCTGAAACAAATTTTTATCATTTCCATCCATAGGAAAACTTTCCGTTTGATATGGGAATTTTTTAACCGATGGTGGAGTATCTTTTACTTGAGGTGGAGCCGCTTCAATCTCTCTTTCAAATTCCTCATGTTGTAAACCAACACCCACTTTTGTCCATTTTTTTTCAGGATATGTATTATTAAATTCCTCAAGTATTGCAACTGCAAAAACCATTTTATCTTTGTCTTGTTTAAGTGTTACCCAATTAGATCTTGAAGTTTTAGACATTTTACTTACCATTAACTGATCATTATCTTTTAAATAGTTAATATAGTTTTCATTATTTTCTCCAGGTTCCATAGAAGGTTCAATATCACTTGAGTCCGATTCAAATTCCTCACTAGCCGCTTCTTTACCTTTACCAAATGTTATCCATTTAGATTTGGCAATACCTATTTTAATAGCCGAACTTGACTTTTTACCTATCCAAGTCTTTTCAAGGGACTTCATTCTTTTACGACTATTATTTTTTGATTTTTTAGGTTTGTATTTTTTCCTTCTCTTTTTAAATTCGATATCTAAATCAATATCTTTAACATCGCGCATCCATTTTTTAAATTTCTTATTTGTTTTATAAACAAAATTTTCAATAGCATTTTTTGTTGGTTTACCAATTTTTTTAACCCACCATTTACCAAATTTACTATATCTAATACAATGAGCTAAACCTCTTGTTTGTAGATTACATCTACCCTCCACCAATAAACTTTTTATTTGTGATTCTGATAATGTTTCAGTATCCCCACCCTCTTTTGCTTCAGGGCTATTTAAAATTTGGTTCATAATAATTTTTTGAAACTCTTCCCATTCATTTGGGAATTCGCTTTGTAAAAATTCATAGTCCTCATTTGTCTCTGGTGTTTCACCTATCTCATCATCATCTTCTACTTCAGTTGATGGGTCAGTTTCTTGTTCGTTAATATACCTAAAATTTATATTTTTATGGTACTTTAAGTTTTCTTCTAAAAGTCTTTGTTTTTCTAAAATATCAATTAATTTACTTTTTTCACTTTTAACCTCAAAAGTTTCTATTAATTGATTTGATGTCTTTTCTTCTATGAGTCTATTATCCAATTTTTTATTCATCTCTTGGATATGTCTAAGTTTACTATAACTTCTATTCATATTTTTATTTTATTTATAAATATAATCCTATTTAAAAAAAAAACATTATATTTGTAGTATAAATAAATAATTCGACCATGAAAAATTTAATCTCTTTTATTTTTTGTTTGTTTTCTTTTAACTCCTTTAATCAAACATATGAAATGTATTCTGATGTATGGGAATATGTCAGTTCAGATAGTAAGAGAATTACGCCTAAAGGTGGTGGATCTTTCTCATTCCCAACACAAGACTTAATTGATAAAATAGATACAAATAAAATCAATTCTTATATGTTGGAGTCTCTTAACAAATTCAGAAAGGATTACGGTAAATCTCCAGTAACTGAAGATAAAGATTTAACTAAGATGTCTAAATCATATGCGAAATGTTTGGTTAAAGATTTTAAACATGACCCAAATCTACCGAATAACAATTCTGAAAATATTGCGGAATTAAATTTTATGTTATTCACAAAAATTGATCTAAATAAATATGACATAAACAAAGTTATTGCCGACTGTTGTTTTGATATCTTTATTAGGTCTAACGGTCACATGGGAATGTTGTTAAGTGATAAGGCAAAAAAATATGGTTTTGGTATCTACAAATCAACCCATTCTTTAATGATTTGTGTTAGATATGAAGTATAAAAAAAAGGAGAACAATTGTTCTCCTTTTATGTTATCCTCCGAATGCCTCACATTTAGTTGCTCCGTTTTTCTTTCCTGCCGGCGGACCATATGTTGGTCTTGATCTTCTTTTAAATGTAAATAATTTTTTCCATTTAATTCTTAATGCCGGTATTGGTATTCTAAACGGTTTTCTACCTGGTGCGTAGAAATAAATAGGGTATTTTTTTGTTGTTATAACTTCCACATCAGGCTTAAATTCTTTTTTATCTTCATCTGGTGGTGTTTCAACAGGTTCTTGTTTATAATCATCATTAAACACAAGTTTAACAGAACCATTAATAAATTTATATTTTTCGTATTCCGCCTTTGATGCGTGTGGCGTTCCACATTCACTTCTTGAGACGTTTTTACCATTAATAGGACAAGTGTCAACACTTCCACCACAATTTGGTGACATTTTAAAGTTTCCTTTAGCAATAAAACCAAATCCTTTTGGTGGGTTTGGACCTGAAGATCCATCACCGTTTCCATTAGGGTTTAATTCACTTTTATTGGCTGCGGTATCAAAATTGAAAGCTGTGTTTCCATCGGTTACAACCCCTATAGCACCAAGTTCTCTAAGTAAAATAGCTTTACCTGTTTCCAATCTTTTTTGTGAAAGTTCTTGGAAAGACAGATTAGCCGCATCTCCTCCATTTCTAAATCTTGAAGCTGACGCCTGTAACCACATAGATTCAAGATAGGCTTTTGGCTTACCTTCAGGTGGGGTTAAACCTGCCATTTGAGTCTTTATTAATTCACAAAGTGCTTTTACTTCTGATAAGAAAACCTGCGCATAAGATTCTTCCCAATGATTATCAACAAATAAGTTTTTATCGTTATCCGGATTTAAAGGGAATTCAAAAGTCTCAGTAGGGTAAATCTTTTCTTCTCCCTTTTTATCTTCTTTAAGATCAGGGTCAGCCTCAACCTCTCTTCTAAATGTTTCTTGATCTAAACCAACTCCAACCCTTTTCCATTTCTTTTCTTCATATGTTTCGTTAAATCTTTCTAAAACAGCCACCGCATATGCAATTTCTTCAGGATCCGCTTTTAATTTCTCCCAATTTGATTTTGATGTTTTAGACATTAGGCTAACCATTTTATTTTGATTTTCCTGTAAATAAGTTGCGTATTCTTCTGGTTCAATAGACGGTGATAATTCTTCTTCAGAAGAGAACTCTTCTGACGCTGATTTTTTGCCTTTACCAAAATTAATCCATCCAGATCTACCTATTTTAATAGTACCTCTTTTATTTTTTGCCCATACTTTATCTAATGATTTAAGTTTACGACTATTTTTACGTTTGTAGTTTTTACCTTTTTTTCTACGCTTTTTATGTTCAATGTTAAGATCAATATCTTTTACATTTTTCATGAATTTTCTAAATCCTTTTTTAACTTTTCTACCAAATTTGTTCATCGCATCTGATGTCGGTTCACCAATATTCCTTTTCCACCATCGAGCAAACTTACTTCTTTTAAATTTTCTCCCCCACTTTTTAAAACAGTCCCCTAAATATTCTGGACATCTTTCTAACAATAAATTGGCCTCAATTAACAATCTTTGATCTGATTCCGTTAAATTTTCACTCTCATCCTCATCACCAATAAAATCTTTAAATGTTGTTCTAAGATATTCATCAAATTCTTCAGGGTAATATGCAATTATCGCATCAAAGTCTTCGTCTGACTCAAGATCAGGAATACCAGTTAAATCTTCTTCACCTTCAGAATCCTCTTCTTGTTCATTAATAAAAGAATGTTTTAAATTATTATGTCTTTTTAAGCTTTCCTCTAAAATTCTTTGCTTTTCTAACATATCAAAAACAGACTCTTTAATTCCCCCAACATTAAATGTTTCTGATAACTGACTAAAGGCCTTTTCTTGTCTTGTCCTATCTTCAAACCTTTGATTAAGTTCTTGTATATGTCTAAGTTTACTATAACTTCTATTCATATTTTTATTTTATATATAAATATGTGATATTAAAAAAAAAACCATTTAAATTGGTAATACTTGTTTAATATTAATTCCAGCGGCCTCTCCTGGCCATGTTTCATGGTTTTCAGGGTAATTATATCTAACATTCTTAGGTACTCTGTCGTATATTAAACCTAAACTGTCTTCTAAAACATCACTAAGACCCGTATCACTTAATCCATCAAATGGATTATCTTCATATTCATTACTAATATTAAAATCATACATTTCATTAAAATTTATGTATAAAGTTAAATATATTATATGATATCCCTTCTTTTCTGAACCTGATGAATAGTATTTGTCAAAGATTATTTCTTTAATAAATGGGTATCTATCATAAACCATGTCTTTAAATAAATCAAACCCAAAATCATATTTGGTTTTATTCTCCAAAAGTCTGTATTGATTCTCTGTTATTATTATTTTCATTACCCAAAAACTACTTCTCCCATCACACAAAGTTGTAAAAATACGTCAGCATCTCCAGCATCTTCTTGCTCAAGTAATATATTTTCCCAAACGTGAGGATATTCTTTTTTTATTATTGTTATTGAATCTAAAATTCTATCCATAGTTACAAAACCTAAATATGTTTCATCAATATCTTCATTAAATCTTTTTTGATCAATTATATCTCCTTCTATCGTATATTCACCTCTGTTATAGTCACGTATGATTTCCGATCTTAACTCATTATCGTAAAAATAAACTTTACCTCCCTGTAAAATGTATTCCCCTACGGCTTCAGATATTGACTGTCCATAACTTTTTATGTTGTCAGGTAAGTCCATATAGTACCAATAGTTAGATCCCCCTTCTAATGCGGTTACAAATAGATTTATGATATCTTCTTTTGTTAAATTTCTATTTAAAGCCTCTTCTCTATATCTATTGTATCTAAATGAATAACCGGCACCTCCCGCACTATATAAGTGCCATTCCATAACTCTTTTTTTCCACTCCTCAAAATTAAAATTCTCAAGACTCTTTTTTAATCTCTCCAATTCTTTTTTCTTTGGTTCAATCCAGTCTTTAAGAATATGTTCTTTAACTCTTTCATCTTTAATATTAGAAAAGTCATAATTAGAATAGTGATAAACATCCTCTTCTAATTCTTTTATATTGGATTTTAATCTTTCAAGACTATCTTTTGTTTCTTCTTCGGCAACCTTCTCAACCTCACGCATTTCACTGTCAGTTAAACCATACTGATTAAGTTCCTCAGTTTCATTGAGGAACTTTTTTTGTAATTTGTGATATTGTTCTTCTGTTATTATTATTTTCATCCTCTTTTATAATTAAATACTTCCTCACATTTTTCAGAAAGTATTTTTAGATAATCATTATTTATCCATTTATATATTTCATTAAAACTATCAAATTGTGTTGGTACTTCTTCACTATAATAATATTCTCCACTTATTTCTTCATCACTTTGATCCCCAAAACTATCGGTCCAAATATAATAATCAAAATCTATAGGTAAGTAGCAATTACCATCCCAATATGGAGTTGCGTACCCAGTTAAAGAGTCGTCATAATAAGGATTTCCTAATTCTTTACAGCTAAAAAACAAAGAACCTCCTATTTCATCAAAACCAAAATAAAACCTATAATTTTTATATGTTTTAACATTATTATTCAAATCTCTTCTAAAATTTTCATGATGATAAATTAAACCATACAAATCATCGCAAGTTATTTCAGGTAATTCTTCTCCTTTGAATATAAAAGACAACGCTTTTAAATTTAAATTATATCTTCTTAAGGTTTCGTACAAACCATTTTCCTCAATAGAAATTGACAAAGTTTTTCTTAGATCGTTAAGTTGGTTTTCTTTTAGAAGAATTTTCATATAAATAAATATATGAAATAACTTTATAATTATCTTGGGTAATGTCTTTTGGCACTTGAGTAGTAGAGGTTCATTAAAGGCTCAAATATACTAAGAATATACTCTGACATAGAATTTAACTCATCGTCACGTAATTCAGTTACATCTATATTATATTTTGTCCAAAGGTAATTAGCAACTGTTTTTAATGCGAGCTCTTCTTTAAATTCTTTTTTATTGTCAGTACCAAAATAAATCTGAGTCGCAATAGTCTTCATCGTCTTTTCAATTTTATGACTATCATATCTACGTAATAATATAGAAGGGACTTTATCTGACATTTGTCCTCACTAATTAAGCGACCCTAATTTGTTTACCTGGGACTATTTTGGCAACATCAATATGTTCTTTACTATTAAGATTTTTTAGATAATTGACATCAGGTAATTTATATTTACCAATAATTTTATTAAGTGTATCTCCAGCGGCCAAAGTATAGAAAACTTTAGTTACACCACCAATTACCTTTTTAGTAAGAGTTTTATCACCAAGAGATGTTAATTTTTTTGCAATATGTGTGGTATCAAAATGTGCTCCTTTTGTTACTTTCATATTTTGAGTTACATTCCCTTTAAAGTGTTTTTGGAATCCGTGTACAAGATCGTCAATAAATCCTTTTGCCTTACCTAAACTGTTTTTTATTGGTGTTAACAATCTACCAATCAATGGAATTTTTTGGATTAACCAAGTAATCCCTTGACCTAAACTTTTTAATAGAGAGGCGGCTCCTGACCCTATTTTTTGTATTAATGGAGTTATTTTAGATAGAAGGTTTGGAGCTCCTTTTGCGATCGCAGGTCCTATAGCTTTAGCCCCTTTAACGGCCGCTAATATAGGTTTAACCGCCTTAAACGCAACCGCTGCGGCTCCTGTTCCTAATAAACCAACACAATCCGTTAAAATATTATACCAGTTCCAATTACCTTTTATAAACCCCATATAAATTAAATCATAACCTAAAAGTAAACCCCACGCAATTAAATTTGCAGCATTACCCACTCCTGTTAAAGCCAAGACTATTTGGATTGCAATACCAACAGAACCATTTAAAAAGTTTCTAAAAACATTAACCCAATCGTCAAGAGTAAATTTTTTGATTTTATCCCAATTATCATAAACCTTTTTAGCGTCAGCACCTAATTTAATAACATTAAGTCCTGGTATAAAATACGCAAATTGTGAATCCAAAACTTTTTTTATGTACGGTGAAACTGCCGCCGCCACTTTTGTGACAACTTGTTTACCTTTATTGTAAACTTGTTTTGCCACTTGTTTACCTTTATTATAAGCACTTTTAACTTTTCCTGCGGCGTAGTTATACGCATCTTTATACCATTGTTCGTTTAATCTACTTTTAAAAATCCTTGTATCTGCAAGTCCTGCCTCAATCATTGAGGATTTTTTTAAAAAATCAAAAAATATGTTAATGTCTGTACGGTGATCTGTTACGGTTTCTAAAAGTAAGGAACTTGTGTGGTTTCTTTTATACTCATTAATAATTGTTTTATTTCTAATAAAAAGACTATAGATATAATCTTCTTTTAACATATCCAAATAATCATTCCTGTCAAATATATTATTAAGCATAGAAATATTCTTTTGGTGGAATTTTTTTTGTTTTTCTAAAGATTCAAATATAATATTTACGTAATTCATTTTGTTTTTTTTTATAAATACTTTAATTTTTAAAATTATATATCAAACCAATCATCAATTTGATCCCAATCATCTTCTTCTCTATCAATCTCATCCCAATCGTAAGGTTCAATCTCACCATCACTCCTTAAATCAAATAAATAACCATTACTTAAACTATTTGGGATGTATGTGTCTATTTGACCCTCTCTTTTAATTGTTGTTCGAATTCTTTCTTCGGTCACATAATTCATATCTTTAGACACTAATTTAGGTCTTCTAATAGAATTTTCGTTAATGTCACCATACCACAAAAGGAAGTAAAGATACTCAACATCTAATCTATTAAAATTAGTACCCAAAGGAGCTGTTATTTGCTTTACTATACCTGACTTATTATAGGGTTTGAAAAACTCATAAAAGTCCTCAATGTCATAAAAGGTTTCATCTTTAAGAAGGTTTTTAACAAAATTACAATATCTTATTAAAGACTCATCACTTAGTCTTTCAAATTTTGATTTTTCCATAATAATAAATATTCACTAAAAATAAAAACCCCCATATTAAAGGGGGTATAATAAATTACAATCTAGATGCGGTTTCCATTATGAGCCTTAATTTTTGTTCAAGTTCTCTGATTTCTCTAAGTTGTCTTTCATTTGGTTCCAAAGACTCACCCTTAATTGATGAAATCTTGTTTTGGGTTCTTGTATATTCATACATAAGTTGAGTATACTTTTGGGCTTTTTGGTCATTATTCATAATTAATATATACTTAATAAATAGATAAAGGAAATAATATTTTGTTTATATTAAAAATAATTGTACATTTGTATTATAATTAAACATAATATTAATGAAACCACTAATCACCATTTTTATCTCTTTTTTAACATTTTTAAGTTTTTCCCAAAATGTAATAGAAGTTTCTATTTCTAAAATAGGCATATTTTCTAAATACGGAAAAGATTCTTTACATTTAATGATTGCAAAATCAGAATGCGGACATTATTCCAGATCTTATGACCCAATTGATCTAAAATTAATCATAAATAAATCTCAAAAAAAGATTTATAGATTTAAAAATAATAAACCTACAGATACCTTACCTATTAAAAAAATAACATTAAAAGACTCAACATACATTATAACGGTATCAGAACTGTGTGACCCTAATTACGCCGAATATGAAGGACAGATGATTGATTGTTATTTGGTTTTAGACACAAAAAAAAATACATCAAATAAAAATACTCCAAAATTTTGTTACTATTGGAATTGGAAATTTTATATGAATGATGATCCTGTTGATTATTTTACCGGCCGAGTAAGTGATTTTGTAACAATAAAATAAATATACTTTTTATAGGTGGGGGGTTAATAATCCCCCTTTATATTTTTACGCAACGTCTTGTATTCCGTTCCATGTTAAAGAATTTGGTAATGATGGATACCCCATTTTAGATAATTCAATATTGATATCGTTACGTAATGTTCCTATCCATCCATCTAAATTTTTTAAAGCCATAGATAAACTTAATTCTACGGACGATCTTGCCCCTCCTTTTGTAGTATCCATTGGTCTTTTTTTAAATTCTGGTGAAAACGCCGGTGCTGTAAAAATTTTAAACTTTCCGCTTTTTAATTTTGCACATTTAACAACAAACCATTCTGCTTGGTGTGATTTATTATTAGGAAATCCTTTTGAGTTTTGTTCATCGGCCAAGAAAAATGTTAAATAATAACCAAATGGTGCAGATAACGCATAAGTAGGAGACTCTACCGGTTTTACTAATGGTTGGTGAAATGCTTGTATCATTGCACCAACATAAACAGATGGTTTTGTTTTTGGGCCTAAATCCACAAAAGTCATTTGACCTTTACTAGGATATGTTAATGGATTTGATGCCGCATATTCTTTAATTACTTGTTTTTTACCTTGTGGGTTATTTGATATACCCTGAACCGCATCCCAATAAGTTGCGTTTTGTTCGTTAATCAATGGAAGAACAATACCATGTTTTGATTCCATTAAATTTAACATTCTATTTATATTTTCATTTAGACTTTTCATATAATATAAATATTATAAAAAATAAAAAACCTCATCTTATGGGATGAGGTTAACAAACTTATTTAGATCTTCTATTGTGGTTCCAGATAATAAGTTATGTCTTGAGATCAATTTATGTTCTTTTGAGTCTTTTTTAATTGTAATTCTCTGATCAATATTTTTATTACCCATGTTAGATTCCTCAGTTCCATTCATTGAGGTTAGAGGTAATTTGTTCATTACGTTTTTTGGGATGAGGTAAAAGTTTGGGTTGAAATTATTTTCACAATCGATAAAACAAAACAGGTATGTATCAAAATTTTGATATAACCTTACGTGTGTGATATTATAAGTTTTACTTTGACTTAAAAAGGTTACTTTTATTTCACCATAATTGTCTCCGTATTTGAAGTCTCCCTTGTTTTCTTTTTTCTTAACCGACTTAACCTTTAATAGTTTTTTAATTTTGTTTTCAATACGTGTCCCGTAAGAACAGGGGTTTAATTTAACATAACATTCACAAATGTAATCCATAAGATCTAATGATAAATCAATGTTTTTGTTTGTTTTAAACTTATCTATTGCCCTTTTAAGAAATTCACTCATGTTTTACTGTTATAAAACACAAATATAATGGTTTTTTTTAAAATTAACTCATTGGGTAATCTATTTTTAATCTTTCATATAGTTCAGACATAACGTCACCGTATTCAAATAACATAAAATCTATAATTGGTTCCCACTCTTCTTCTGAAAGTCTTGATATGTCCAACTCATGCTTCATATAAAAAAAAGTATCAATAGTTGATTTAATAAGATCCACTTCAAAGGAGTCTTTATTTTTGGTATCAAAAAAAGAATGCACTGAAGCTCTTTCCATTACTCTTTTTATTTTTTCATAGTCAAACCTTCTAATAAAAAATGATGGTAAATTACTCATAATGAATATAAAACATAAATTTAGGGCCTAATTTTATTGTTCTAAAAAAATAAAATATTTTTATATTTGTATCTTGTTGTAAGGATTTAAATTTTCTCTCACCAATATCCTTTAAAAGTTTTTTTGAGAAAAATAGGTTTACATCAATTTGGTCGTTAACTTCATTATAATCCAAAGTAATATTTTCAACCCCCTCAAATGAAATATTATTTACTGCTGATTCAAGACCTTGTAATATTTTATCAAACTGATTTTCTGTTATTAATATTTTCATTTTTTAAAAACGGGATTTATTACATTTACGTACAAATAAATTTTTAATATAATTACCATATTCCTGGTCAACAATATTAGTCACTATAGTGATATCCATATTAGAACCTCCTTTTTCAGAGTCATCGTGAAAGAAATACCAGTTTGAATTGACAAATTCTTCAATAGACCTATCTCTTATTTGATCCAAAAAAGTACTTGGGGTATTACGGTTACACCACCAAGCACCGTCTTCGTTTCTTTCATAACCCTCAATTTGTTCCTCAACAATGTCGATGAAGTCTTGAATTCTTCTTAATAAAAAATGTTGATTTTCTGTTATTATTATTCGCATGACTCAAAAGATTTATGGAAAAATTTAATTAGTTTATCATAATAACCAAACTCCTCAAAAAATTTATATAGGTCTTTATTGTGATATGAACCTTTTATTCCAAGTGTTTCATTAATTTCATAAACAATCCCAACAATAACATCATCCGCAAAATACGACGCATCATTTTTTGTATCATGCCATATTCTACAAACTTCTTTGGGGTCCAACTTGTCAATGATTCTATCTGCAATCTCAAGTCTCCTCATAAATGAAAGAATTTTCATATCCTTTGGGTCTTTCATTGTAATCTAAATCTTAAAAGTGGTTTCCCGTTAATGGTGATATCTCCTTTATCGTTTTTACCAATGGTTTTAACAACAACTTTTTTGTTTTTAAATTTACCACCCATAATAACATCCCCAACTTTAATATCGAGTTTAATCATTTCTGTAATATACATATACTGTTCCTCCGTTATTATTATTTTCATTACATTAAATTATCTTTAATTTCATAAAACCTTTTCATAAGATAATCACGAAATTCATTTTTTATATAATCCCTAACTTGCATTCTATATGTGTGACGATCATCTTCATCTTCATCAATTTCTTTTCTAACAAATGAAACCGCAATGGAAAAACAAACATCAGAAATAAACTCAAATAGTTTTGATCTAGAATCTATAAATCTTTCCAAAAAGTTATCATCATCAATTAACTCATACGCAAAATCTTTAATTTCTTGTGATCTTCTTAATAAGTAATACTGTGATTCGGTAATAATGATTCTCATATTAGATAAATATTATGACCGTTCAAAAAAAGGGACCGACCAAAATTTTTATTAAATATACCGACGAAGTCGGGTCTCGGTTTCCGGCGCCATTAAAAAAGGAAGAATTTTAGTTATAAAAGATATCCATCCAAAGTTCATATAATCTATCTTTGGCAATTTTTTCAATATGGGGGATAAGTGGCCAATATAAGTTAAATACCATATGCCTACTCTCATTATTCCAAACTTCACCAAACTCAGGATCAATTTCAGTTTCAATCTCATGTCCTTTTTCATTTGCAATAAAATCATGAACAGCGGCATGTACGATATCTCCAGCAAAGGAATCAAAATCATCTTTATAATAAGGTTGCAAATGATGTCTAACTTCAGAATAAACATATTGTAAAATTAAATTCATTTCTTCCTCATTAATTCTTCTTTTTAAAAGTGGAGGTAAAATCTTTAATAAACTATTATACTGATTCTCTGTAATTATTATTTTTATATTACCCGTAAAGTTCTTCATATCTTTTTTTAAAATATTCATAATAATTATTCTTTATGAATCTTTTTCATAATAATAAATATAAACGTATTTTATAATGGGAAAATAATAACCCAGATTTTTCCAAAAATTTTCCGTAAATTTTTTTTTGGGAATTGGGGTTAAATTAAAAATGGGGTCGTGTTTCTGGGAAAACTAATCATCACACTCTTGGACCCAATAATTATAGTGGTACCTAATTAAGGAATTAAATTTGTTTTCAATAAATCTATAAATAAAAACCTCACTTGATTCACTTAGGTTGTTCATTTCGGTGTAGGAATTTATAAATGTCATAGTTGATCCATTAACTATTTCGTCAATATATTCTTTTTTCCTATCGACATAATCACAAGGTGACCATAATTCAAAACCCTCATCAACAATATCACGAATGTGTTGTAATATTTCAGGATCATTCATCCTTCTTACAAACCATAATAAACTACTATCCATAACTTAACATATATCTTCATAATAATCATAATGTTCCCTAATGGTATCTTCAAGGAATGGACCTAAAACATTATCTCTAAAATTATCTATTTCCCTAACGGAAGAAAATGAATCATGTAATTTCTCACGACTTATAACATATCCCAAGGTCTGGGTAACTACAGTTCTTTTATACTGTTCGTATCTACTGTACTCGCAAGGGTCATTAAAATCAAACACTTCATAAAGAGCGGGGATAAACATCTCAAGTCTTCTTTTTAAACTATGTTGTGATTCTGTTATTAGGATTTTCATATTAGATAAATATTAATATTGGCCATATAGACTTCCAGGTTTTCCACTATTATAAACCTTTTTTATTTTATCTCTTAAGTTATACATAATGTGATCACGAAACCTTTTATAAAAAAGATCCCCATACTCATCAATCATTAATAAGTCGTCCCCTATACCCATTGGTGTTATCTTCGCAATATACTCAAGATAATGTTGAAAATCATCGAACTTGGTTGGATCAACTATTTTTAAACGTAGGTCAAGTTCATTCTCAAGGGATGGTAGTCTTCTAAGATATTCAAACTGAGATTCTGTAATAATGATTTTCATATAAGATAAATATGAGGGGAAATAAAAAACCCCCTCTTTAGTTGGAGGGGGATATAAAATTATCTATTATATGTTATGCTGGATATACGGCCTTACTATTAAACAATAATGATATTCCTTCCTCATCTGTTATAAAAACAACTTGTCCGTTTGAGTTTATTAATTCATAATAATTAATTCTTTCTTTTCCTCTACGAATTACGGATAGAGATACAAATGGGAAATAGTTAGATCCTAGTTCACCAATATCCCCAAATCTCCCACCACTATAAATTCTAATTACTTTAAGTAATCTTACTTTGGATGGTAATGTAATTTCATATGAATTAAACTCAATGTAGTTTTGTTTAGGAGTTTTGGTTACTTCAGGTGTTGGTTCAGTTGCCATTTATAATTTTTTTTAAGTTTATGTATTAATAAATATATTGGACTTACAAAGTTATTTAACCTTTAAACTATTATGATCCAATAAAAAATCATATAGTTCATCCTTGGTTGGAATTTCCATTAAATTAAATGTCTTTATGTATTCATCCGATAGATGATTTGGTACGTGGACAATCTCAATTTGATTGACCTCATTAATAACCATAATATTCATATGGTTTTTTCTTCTTCTGACTTTACGCATAATTTTGTTATATACAAATAAATACCCTAATTTTATATAAAATTTTCCAAAAATTTTTTTTAGATATGGGGATCTAATTAAAGATGGGGGGTCTTGTTTTGTAGGAAATATCTAACTTCCTGTCCCCCAATCAGTACGATCTAGAAGTTGAAAACCAACCCACGGTATCATTTCCCATTTTGGATAAAACTTATTTATTGTTTCATCTTTAGATTTTCCAGAAAAAAACCTATAAAAACTTTCAGGGTCATCAAATAAAGTTGTAAGAATATTCTGTAATTCACCAGTTACACCAACACCTTTTACTATTAAAATATCTGCCCATCCATCTTTTATTTGGGATATATAGTAAGCCTTTAGTGGATCAAGACCCTGACTTATTAAGTCCTCCATTTTTTTTAATTCTTCTTCACCTTCATTTAATTGGTTGGATTCATTAATTACCCTTTTTATTATACGGGTTAAATCTGATTTGGTTAATCTTATAATCTTTTTCATAAAAATAAATATATTATTTACCCATATAATTAAACCAACGGTTTTCAAACCTTCTAATAAGATAAATTTTTACCTTTCTTGGGAGATCTTTAATTTTGTGTACATAATAATCACTATCATCATCATGTTCAGAATACATAACTTCAAAAACAACACTTTCAGTATCAAATTGTATTTCCGCAATATTGACTTTATCAGAGTATATATCATATATTTTAACTCCAATACTTTCCAACTCATTAAATAGTTCTTTTGGAACATACCATCCTAAGTACGATGTTTCGGTAGGAGTATATTCCTCCCTTAAGACTTTTCTTATTACGGACTTAATTTTCATATTAAATAAATATAATGAAAATTTTTCCAAAAATTTTTTTTCAGTATTAGGGGTCTATTTGAAAAGGGGGTCGTGTTTACAGGAAAATAAAAAACCCCACTCTTATTAGGAATGGGGGTTTAAAATCATAGTTGATTAAGAATATATTTTGGAGATAACTTCCTTACATAATTCAAACCCCTTATGGAAGTCCTTATCTTTATTAGATTCATTACTAACGTATGATACCGAATGAACAAACCCAAGGGTAAATTTAGAAAGAAGGTGAACAAACGCACCATCAGGGTTCATAATATCCACACTAAGACCTGAACTCCCATTTCGATTCTCATAGACAATCTTAAATTTTTTATCGAACATAGATATAATCTTTGTTCCAAAATATTCACTACCACTAACTCGTTTTGATTCAAACAATATTTTACATTTCATATACTAAATGTTTTAATGAAATACAAATATACGAAATAAGTTGGATTTTCCCAAAAATTTTTACAGAAATTTTTTACGAATACGTTATGTTTGGGATTGACCCCCCTTTTTCCCCTGACAATATGTCATATAAGGGGGCATACGGGAGGGGGGAGGGGGTAGTTTTACCATAACCCCCTATGGGAGGGGTATGCCAAACTCATATGACCCCCATCATATGTCCGTCTGTCATGTTGATAACTTTTTTGGGGTATAAGATACTAACATGACTCTTTGTCATGTTGATAAATAAAAAATCCCCAACCTGTATTAGAGATTGGGGATCCAATGTTAATGTTAGTAACTACTTAAGGAATATTAAGTGCATCAAATCCTTCTTGATCTGTTGTAATAATTCTAGAACCATTTGCTGAAATTACATCAAACACTTTTGAAGGAACGTTATTAATAACTGCAGCTCTTTCAACTACCTTAATAACATCTGCCTCAGCTGGGATTTTTACAGTGTCCTTACCTTGGTATCTTGCTCTTCTACCTGTAACAACATACTTGTTGATATCCGTTGTGTTTATTTTACCTTTGATTAAATCCCTACCTGCCGCATCAGTAGTTAAGATTTTTCTTCCGTAAAGATCAATAACATCATAAAGTTGTGTGTGAATTCCATTTACTTTTTTTCCTATGGTTTCACTTACCTTAGAGATAGATCCAATGTGTTGGGTTGAGTTAGCTCTTGCATTTTGACCAACAACACGATACTTGGTTACCTCGATTAATGTTTCAACTGCCATTTTTAATTTATTTTTTTTAAGTTTATTTACTTATAAATATTTGGCAATGTCGAAAAAACCCCGTACCTTTATATTGTCAGTGGTTCAGATACCGAGACGGGTTCGAGAAGTATATAGTCTTGCAGAGGGTAGACTCCGACCTGCTTTAATATGTAGTAATGGGGAAAGTACAAGGCAGGTTGGAGTCCACTCGCTTCTCATCTTTCAGAGTAGTCGTCTGAGGTGTGACCCCCAAACCAATACTCTAAGATACAAGAAATATTTGACATAGCAAAACAATTAAGCATAAAAAAATTCCCCACGGTTATGTAGGAAAGTGACATTGTTATTTGGTTGACCTCATCTTAATCTTTACGTATCACTTGGATTACTGATTAACTAATTCCCTACCGTGGGGAAAATAAGTTCTATAATAAATATAACGTAGATCTTGAAAAGGTAAATTGTATCCATTATATTTGTACCATGGAAAACCTTCTAACTGTATATCTTATTCTTATCTGTCTCTTACTTTGGGGGATGACACTGTGTGCCTTCTTCTTGAAATACTTCCCCAAGTCAAAGGTCTCAGACTTTATTCGTCGTCACCTTGTAGATGAGATGCCTGATCATGAATAAGACTCAGGGAATAGTCCTGTAGTTCTGATCCTATCTTGTTGAAGTCCCCATCTTTAATATGTCCCTTCTGATATATATACTCTATCACATCTCCCATGTCTGCTGAGGTTAAGGTGTAGAACCTTTGTCTTATCGGTTTATTTATGCCAATCATATTGTGTTCCTTGTATACACACGTGCCAGAAAAGTCAAGGTGACAATATGTCAGGGTTATGGTATCACCACTTTTGTTAATAACTTTGTTGAAAACTTCTAATATCTCCATCACCAGGGGGGAATTGTTAATAAATAAATATGTTAAAAAATTTGTTTTTGTCAAAATGTCAGTCTCGTGTCACACACCACACAATCCCCTCACAGGGTTTTTACCACTTTTCCCCACCATATACTTACCACATTTTACCACCACAATTGGTCCTGTTGCTATAGTGAGAGTGAAAAAATCCCCTCTAGTGACCCCCACAGAACCATTTTTTTTACTACATCTATTCTCCAGCGAAAAACATATGTTAATGGTACAGTAGCCGTGGACAGACATTTATGTCGTTAGTAGATCACTTATAGATCATTAATAGATAACTTCAACGACCACTTCAGTGGGTTCTTCAACATTCTGACCACTAAAATCTACACAATAATATACATAAGTAAAGTGGTAGAAAGTGGGTATGTTTTATATCATTCTAGTCAGGTTTAACCTGACCATAGTGATATGATTAGTAACCCACCTCATCACCACACCAAAATATAATACCATACTGTTCACTAATTCTTATTGTTCAGTGACACTGAACATTCTCTTAAAATGAACACCTCATCCATTATACAAAATGTGTAACGCAAAATGTGTAATTATTGGTCCACTTAAAATGGGGGTCAGTGACCACCACATTATTAATGATGGGGGGGATTTAGTTTACAGTAAACAGTTTACTGTAAACAACTATATAACTGAAAATACTTTTTACAAATGTTATGTATTTTGTTAATTGTATATTACATTATGATTTAAGATATGTCCCATTAATTACCACATATCCTTTATAGAGATGTAAGTTTGTTATAATGAAGAAATAAAATTATGAATGAATCCGTAGTGAATGAAATGAACGGTAGGAGGAGTGAGTAATTTAATTATTTCATTATATGTAAGTAATTTTATTTATAATTAAGTTATAACAACTATATTTAAGAAAGTATTATGTCAAATAAAATAATTAACTTTACCCCTACAGGAACACAAACAACAAGAGAGAATTCTTTTGCTCCGTTATTACCATCTGAAATAATTGAAGAGGTTCATGAGGCTTATGAGTTAGGAATTACTATGGTTCATGTACACGCTAGAGATCCTAAAGATTTATCAAATACATATAAAAAAGATGTGTATAGACCAATAATTGAAGGCATAAGAAAACATTGTCCGGATTTAGCAATATGCGTATCGTTAACAGGAAGACTACATCCTGAATTTGAAGAGAGATCTGAGGTTTTAGAGTTATATCCTGATATGGGATCCTTAACTATGTCATCAATTAATTTCCCTAAGTCAGCTTCTGTTAATGAACCTGAGATGATATTAAGGTTAATTGAAAAGATGGATCAATATGGGGTAATTCCTGAGATTGAATGTTTTGATTCTGGTATGATTAATTACACTAATTATTTAATTAAAAAAGGAATATTAAAAGGTCCTCATTATATGAATATAATTTTTGGTAACATATATAACGCACAAATTGATCCCGCAACGTTATCTTCAATAACTAATAATATACCGTTAAACACTAAAGTTTGTTTTGGTGGTATTGGTAAAGATCAATTAAATTCTAATGTTTTAGGGTTAATTTATGCCGATGGTATTAGGGTTGGACTTGAAGATAATTTATATTTTAAAAATAAAGAACTTTCCACCAATATTGATTTATTAAAAAGAATTCATACTATTATTGATGTGATGGGTTTAAATGTGTTATCACCATTAGATTTTAAAAATTTAGGTTATGGAAATAAAAAAATTAACGGTACTAGGATTTAGTGAGGGGGCTCTAACAATGTTGTTAGATATTTTAAACTCGCAAAAAATTTATCCTGATATTGAGATAGTTAATAATTTAAATTTAACCCCAAGTAAGGAATACAAACACCCAATGTTTAAAATAAAATTAATTAACGATATTGAGATTGAAAATAAATTGGTTGTGTTGGGCGTTACTAAACCTCACATAAAGAAAAAAATCTGTGAGGTATTTAACCTAAATAATAATCAAAACTTAATTAATTTAATTTCTATTAAATCCGACACATCAAAAACAGTTGAGGTAGGTAAGGGAATATCTATTAATGTTAATAGTTGCATTGCAGGACATTGTAAAATTGATGATTTTGTTTTTATTAATAGAAATGTTAGTATTGGTCACCATACTGTGATAGGTAAATATACTACTATAAATCCAGGAGTTAATATTGCAGGGAATGTAACAATAGGGGAAGAATGTTTAATTGGTATTGGTGTAAACATAATTGATGGAGTTAAAATTGGTAATAATGTTATTATTGGTGCCGGATCTTTAGTTACTAAAGATATACCAAATAATGTTGTTGTTTACGGGACTCCGTGTAAAATAATTAGAAACAATGAAACATAATCCGTATAAAATAGTCCAAATGTTTGAGGAGGAAATTGCGGAATACGCAGGATCTCCTTACGCGATTTCTGTAGATAGTTGTACCAATGCAATTTTTTTATGTTGTAAATATATGAACGTAACAGAAATAACTATCCCTAAAAAAACTTACTTGTCAGTGCCCCAATCAATTATACACGCTGGAGGTAAAGTTAAATTCCAAGACATAGAATGGGAAGGAATTTATAAGTTAGAACCATACCCAATATATGATTCGGCAAAAAGATTTACAAGTAATATGTATATACCTAACACATTTATGTGTTTGTCATTTCATATTAAAAAACATTTAAAAATTGGTAAAGGTGGGATGATTTTAACCGATAATAAAGATGCGGTAGAGTGGTTTAAAAAAGTTAGATATGAAGGTAGAAGTGAAAAAAAATACATAGATGACGATATTCAAATGTTTGGGTGGAATATGTATATGACACCTGTTGAGGCGGCACAAGGACTAATGTTAATGCAAAATTTTCCATTATTTAATGAAGATTTGACAGAAGAATATAAAGATTTAACAACTAACTCAATTTTTAAATAAAAATATGTTACACATTATAACCCCACTTTATCGTTTTAATTTATTAGAACAAGTTTATAATTCAATACTCATGAATGACGATATAACTTGGCATATCTCAAAATCAAATAAACGAGAAGAATTAGATTATGATTTTTTAAAAAAAGATAAAAGAATTAAATTATATAATATTGATTGTGACGATAATGAAATTTATAAAAAAAGAAACGTTGTTTTTGACAATATTAAAGATGGTTATTTTTGTTTATTGGATGATGACACAATATTTCACGAAAATATGTATATAAAATACTTGGAGTGTACGGAACATAATTTTAGGGGTATGTTAGTTGGGGAACAGATTGATAAGGATGGTAAGTTAAGACTTATTGCCAGTAAACCTGTATTTGGTAGAATTGATACCGGTAATGTATTATCCCACCATTCTTGTTTGTCCGAATGTAAATGGCCTAAAGAACATATACCAGGTGTTAACAATAAGGATTTTCTTTTTTGGGATTCGGTATTTGAATTCTACGGAAAGAAATGTGCGATTTGGAATCAACCAATTAGTTATTACAATCAATTATAAAATTTCTCTCAATTACTTTACATAACAGGAAGGTAATGAAAAAGGAGACCGT
>Ga0209358_10001067_pt1 | contig 22485 bp, 26 predicted proteins | sample LauGreFa1BDMLBSN_2_FD_187574 | JGI IMG/M metagenome (GOLD analysis project Ga0209358, IMG submission 187574) | Freshwater lake microbial communities from Lake Michigan, USA - Fa13.BD.MLB.SN (SPAdes) (version 2) | ecosystem: Environmental > Aquatic > Freshwater > Lake | place: Lake Michigan, USA...
CGCGGAGTTCGGCGGCGAGTCAGCTACGAATATTCGTACTGGCCGTCGCGGTGAATCGGTGTTGGCAGCGACCGTGGATTTCCGTGTGCAGGAAGCACAAGAACTGTTCGCATCTTCCATGTTGGAAGAAGATCGTATTGCTATCGCGATCGAGAAAGCGTATTGGGGTGACACCAGCAAGTCGTTCTTTATCGCTGGGCGTGCTGCGGTCGGCAAGGTTGATTATGTGCCGAACAAGATTTGGGAAACCGACTTTCATTATGTGGCATATTCGGCTGCTGGTACTGATGTGAACAATCTGATTATCGGGTTGGGTCAGCGTGTCGGCACCGGACTCATGTCGAAAGAGTCGGCGCGTGAGGCTGACCCTCTGATCTCTGACCCGGATATGGAACATGATCGGATTGTGTCGGAGGGTGTGGAAGCAGCGTTGTTGTCGTCAATTCAGCAGCAGGCTGCGAACCCTGACGGCCCGTATCAGCCTGCCGATCTAGCGTTGCTGGTTCGTAAAGTGATGATTGACAATATGAGCCTGTTTGATGCTGTTGCTGAGGTTGATCAGCTTGCTAAGGAACGGCAGGCTCAGGAGGTACCTGCGGGTGCGCCTGCTGGGATGCCCGGTTTGGCTATGCCCGGTATGGGTGCTGAGGCACCGATGGCACCGCCCGCCCCTCAGGGTATTGAGGGTTTGTTGGCACAGTTGGGAGCGTAAGTGGCTGAGTATCCGAATCGTTCTGATCTTCGTAATCCTGCGACTCGGCAGGTTCAGTTTACTGGGCAGACGTATGGTCAGGCTGCGCAGCAGGCTGCGAGTCAGCAGGCTGTCGCGCCGGGGTCTGCACCTGCGGATGTTCAAGCGCAGCAGACGGCGGGTCAGGTTGCGCCGCGTCCGGGTGCGAAACCGTTGTTTCGTCCTACGGAACGTCCTGCCGAGCCGATTACTGCTGGCGCAGATTTCGGTGCTGGCCCGAACGCTAGTCAGGCCGGTTTGATGCCTCGCATCGTCCCCGAAGATGAAGTGTTGAACGAGTTGCGTGTCCTGTATCAGATGTTCCCGAATGATGATTTGGCTGACATGATCGCCAAGTATGGTGTCGGCTCCGCATGAGTGAATGGGATTTCACACCCGACGAAGAAGATCAACTGTTCACCGAGTTGAATCAGTTGGATCAGAAAGCACAGTCGTATCGTGCAACCGCTAATCCTGCTATTGCGCAGACTGCTGGCGACTTGTATCGGACACATCCGTACGCGACCCCCGGAACCGTGTTGTCGACTGCGAAGGCTGTCGCGTCGGGGGCTATGACCCGCGAGGCTGCCGATCGTATTATTGCTGAGGCCACCAAGAACGCCGTCCAATGGTCTACCCGTAACCCACCAGAAAAGAAGAAGAAGTCGTGGTGGGAACGAAACATTGTTGACAAGGCTAAGTCTGCGTCGCGTTGGACGATGGCTGGTTTGAACTTTGTCCCGCAGGCTGCTGTCGGTTTGGTTGCCCAACCGTTTACTGATAATCCGAAGGGTCAGAAAGGCTGGTTCATTTCAACGGATATCGGTACGTTGATTGCGAACGATGAGGTTGCTGGCGAAGGCTGGTTTATGGGTGGCCGTGCTGCCCAGTTGCAGGCTGAACGCGCTCGCGAGTATCGAGGCGAAATTGATGGTCATGCGTTCACGATCGGTCGCGGTATCGCTACCACGTTTTTGCAGCCGGGTACTAAGGAGTACAACATTCTGTCGGGGCTGGTGGATGCTGGTGTTGCGCTGGCGGTTCCGTCTGTTCCGGGTTTGGGTGTGGCGAAGGGTGCGGTGAAGGGTGCGTCGGAGATGACTGGCTTGCGTTTGTTGGCTGGTTTGACTGAGGCTGAGTCTGCGGCGATTGATGCTGGCAAGGTTGCGAGCTGGTTGCGTTCGTCGTCTGGTGGTGCGGTTGTGAAGCGCATCGCCAAGATTGAAAATGTTGATGAGGCTATGCGTATCTTTCCGCGTGTTGACGATCCGTCATTCTGGACTGGTGTTGTTGATGCAAAGACTGATAAGCAGGTAATTGATTTCTTGGAGGGAACGCTCGGCACTTCCGGCCCGCGCAATATTGCTGATATCAACTTGTCTCGATTGGATGACATCAAGGCCGGTCTTGTCGGAAGGTCTAATCTTGTCTCTAAGTGGATGGCTAGCGTTCCCGGTCAGCATCTTGTGTTGCAGGGGGGCAATCCTCGCGACGCGGCACAGTCCGTGCGCAACATGAACAACTATTTGAAGTTGCTCAAAGTTGAGGACACGAATCGAGCAAAACTGATTGACGATTACACGAAGGCGTTGGTTGACGCTAACGGTGACGTATATCAGGTTGTTGGAGAATTTCAAAAGGTGATGGATGCGTCGCTGGAAGCAGCGGGCGTGCCTGATGATGCGCGCCGTTTGTTTATTGAAAAGATGCGAGAATTCAAGCAGAACAAGGCGACGTATGGTGCGGGCGACGATCTCGGTGACCCAACATCGTTCGGCGCAAAGGTTCCTACCACGGACGGCAAGATCGTTGACGCACCTATCGCTACGGCAGCGTTGGAATCTGAGCAGTTGCGCGCTTTGTCGGTGACGTTGCCCGATCCTCGTCAGGTTCGACGCATGATGAGTAAGGTCGGTTGGGTTACCGGCAAGAAGGGCATCATTGGTGATGCGACTAAGGCTGGTCAGTTGCGTATGCCGTTGGCTGCTTTGGAGGCTTTTCAACAGGAAATTTGGCGGCCCATTACCTTGATGACGGGCGGTTATGTTTTGCGCAACTTGACCGATTCGGCGTTGCGTACTTCGACTATGCCGACGTTGAAGGGTGGCGTGTTTCATCCGGTTCAATGGATTCAAATTGCGTCATACAAGAAGTTCCGTGGCGACATATTGGGGCAGGCGTTTGATCCTGATACTGCCGAGAAGTTGTTGAAGGGCGCACAGGACGAGTTTGCTGAGGCGGTCGGTCAGGGTTTGCGTGAAGGTGTCGATCCGATTTCGCGTACGCGTCGTGAGGTCGCTACGAAAAATTGGGCGTTTGCTCGCCGTTCGTCCGGCCCAGAGTTTCGCAAAGGTATTCAGGACGAAGTGAGTTTGTTGCATGACGACTTCGTTACCCGATCATTAGCTCAGGGGATAGACCCAGATGAACTTGTCAGAGAGTTGATGAACACCGAATACGGTCGCAAGTATCTGCGTAATTTGCAAGGTCGATGGACGAACCGCACCTTGACTGATGATGCTGGTCGCAAGTCTGTTGGAACAGTTGAAATTTACAAAGCTGATGGTTCGATCAATGAGGACACGGTTCGGGTTTTTGTGAACGATTATGCGGCGAAGCGTTTGCAGTCGGTTACGAAAGATAATCAGTTGCTTGTTGACGCAATCGCTGATGGCACCTTTCGTAACGCTGATGGTGAACTTGTAGACATATTTGATTTCAAAACAAAGCGCGTTGAAGTGTCGGATCAAAAGTTTCAGCGTATGCAATCGGAACGAAAAGGATATGCGCGCGAATGGGATGATGAAGTTCAGAAACTTATTGATTCCGGCGCAGAACTGAAAGACTCATACAAGTATCGTATTGAGGGTTCGCAAATGGCTGGCGAAGCTGGGAAGAACCCTCAGGTTCGAAGGATGTTGGCTGGCTGGAATAAGTCCACCGACTACTTCTTCTCGTCGCTATACCCACGTCGGTCTGCTTATCTGATGCAGTCCCCAGCGTTCCGTCAGTTCTATTACAAGCAGGTTGGTTTCCTCGCTGACGAACTGACTTCTACGGGTGTCACCGTGTTGCGTGATACTTTGCAGAAGGCCGCTTCCGCTGAGGGCAAGGTACTCAACATTGACTGGCTGAGCGACTATGTGGGCGACAGCAAACTTGCCACGAAACTCAGCGATATCGTAACCGGCAAAACCGTTCTCGGTAAAGGCAAACTGGAACTTGACCAGTTAGATGCGTACGCAAAAGGTTTTGCCCTAGACGAAACCAAGCGACTGTTCTACAACGCCACCGAACGATCCAACTTTGCTGACATTCTTCGTATCGTCGCACCGTTCGGTTCCGCATGGGCAGAAGTCATGTCGTCATGGGGCAAGATCGCCACCACCAACCCCGAGGCGATCCGTAAGGTTGGTATCACCGTTCAAGGATTGAAGAACGCCGACCCCGACAACGACGGCAAAGGTTTCTTTTGGAAAGACCCGGTGACCGGCGAATACGTGTTCAACTATCCGTTCTCAAAACAGCTCGGCCCGTTGGTGTCTGGGTTGGGTGGTATCGGCGCGGTGGGCGGTTTGGCGTTGGGTGGTTTGGGTGGTGCCGCTATCGGCGGTCTGGGCGGTGCCGGTCTCGGTGCCGGTTTGCAGGCTGCCGGTTTAGCCACCCCCGGAACAACCATGTTTGCCCCCGCTAAAACATTGACGATGGGTTTCAACTTCCTGCCCGGTGTCGGCCCGTTCACTCAGATCGCAGCGTCCAAGATTCTCGGCAACCGTCCGGAAGCCGACGCGATTATGAAGTTCATCGCCCCGTATGGTGAGCCGGATATTTATACGTTGGGGCCGGTGCCGGTGCCGTCATGGGGACAGAAGTTGATCGCAGCGTTGCGCGACCCCGAGAACGACCGTCTGCTGGGCGATCTCACGATCGATGTGATGCGTGTCCTGAATCAGACGGGTACTTACAATCTTGCTGATCCTGCCGAGCAGGAACGGTTGGAGAAAGATGCAACTGGTCGCGCCCGCACTTTGCTGATGATGCGTGCGCTCGGTCAGTTTGTTGGGCCAACCCGACCGGACGTAGATTTCAAGGTTGAAACCTACAAGGGTGATATGTACACCCGTGAGATTTCTAAGGCGTTCCGCGTGTTGCAGGACGAGAACTATGATACGGCTGTCGAGAAGTTCTTGGATGCGTTCGGTGACGACGCATTCCTGTATGTGGCTTCGAAGTCAAAGGCGACTGTTGGCGGGTTGGATGCATCCACTCAGTTCGGTCAGTTTGAACGGGAGAACAAGTCGCTGTTCGGACGGTATGAGGATGTCGCTGGGTATTTTGCGCCGGTCGGAGAGAACTTTGATTATCAGGTGTATTTGCGTCAGTTGACGACTGGTAAGCGCGAGAAGTTGAAACCTTCGGAATATATTGAGGAAGCACAGTCGCAGGTTGGGCGTGCGTTGTATCGAGCGTTGACTCGTCAAGCTGGCCCGAATCCGAACGCTAATCAGCAGGCGGTGTTGCGTGAGGCGCGTGGGGCGTTGATCAAGATGTTCCCCGGTTTCGGTACGACTCCGGTGGATATCAACCGTCAGGCCGCTCAGATTCAACAGTTGATTGGTGCGGCTGGCGATCCGTTATTGGACGGTAATCCTGTTGCTGCCGGGTTGCGTCAGTATTTGACGTTGCGCGATCAGGCGTTGATGCAAGCACAAGCTCGCGGGTTTACGACGTTGGCTGGTAAGAAGGTTGCGGATTTGCGTGGTTTGTTGCGGTCGGCTGCTGATCAGATCATTCAGCAGTATCCGCAGTTTGAACGGTTGTATGATCGTGTGTTGTTCAATGAGATCGATATTGATGCGTAGGGGTTGCGATGAGCGATAATCAGGATCAGGGTTCCGGACAGGGTTCGTCGATTAGCGACGTTCTTTCTAGTTTCGGGTCGGCTATTGGCACGTTGGCGACGGGTCAGCAGATGTATCCGATGCCCGGACGTGTTGTTGTCGGCAATCGGGGCATGGGTGTCCCTGCTGTTTATACCGGAAATAATCTTGTTGACGAGAACAATCAGGTGACGAACCTGACCGCATATGACACCTCAGAAGAAAACGCTAAGTACATCTACGGTTCCATGTCGCCGGAACGCCGCGCCCAAATCTTCTCGATCTTGAAGCAAAAGGGTTTCTATGGTGGGCGTGATGTCGGTTTCTATGCGAACGATATTACGGCCATTCAGGGTTGGCTGGACTACTCCAACACCATCGGCTACACGTCCGGTCGGGCGTTACAGGAAATGCAGAAGAACCTCCCCAACTTCGGTGGCGGTGGTGGCGGGTATCGGCCTCGTTTCCGTGTGTCTGCCGCTGAGGATTTGAAGGTTGTTGCTAATCAGGTGGCGAAGCAGACGTTGGGTCGAGAGTTCACAACTGATGAGGCTGCGAAGTTTGTGTCGGCGTATCAGCAGCGTGAGGTGCAGGCACAGCAGGCGGCTATGGCTGGTGGTACGTATTCGGAGGCTCCGGCTGCTGATGTGATGGCTCAGCAGTATGCGCAGCAGGTTGCGCCTTCGGAGGCTAATGGCTACAAGTTTTTGGGTTTGATGAACCGCATTTTTAGTGCGACAACCGGAGGACGCTAATGGCTGGTGAACAGGATCGTGAACGGCTGAAAGAACTTCGCGTTCGACTGGAACGGTTGAACAAGGTCAAGGCCGTCAATGGTGTCTACAAGTTTGAGGGAACTGACTATACGCAAAAGGGTTTCCAAGATCAGATTTCTAAAACTCAGAAAGAGATCGCAAAGTTAGAGAAGGCAACTCAGCCGACCCCAAGTCAGGTTACTGCCGCTGAATCTGCTTCTAAAACTGAACGGACGCAACGCGCCCAACAGGTTCAGTTGGATTTGAATTCTGTTGAGTCTCGCCGCAAGGATTTAGAGAAGGCGTTTGCTAATGCCAAGACTGTTCCTGAGCGCGACAATCTTTCAACATGGATTACTTTGTTCAAGGCGAATGAGGCTCGACTTCGCGCAGCGTTGAATGATATTGAGGCCGGTAAGTTGGGGGTTGTTGTTCCTCCGGCGATTCAGTTGGTGTCGGTTGATTCTGCTCGCAAGCAGGGTGCGCCCGGCCCCGCTGTTCCTGCTACACCGGCTGCTCCTGTTCAGCCGGTTGCTCCGGCGCAGGCTGGTTTGGTGGCAAATGTGACGTTGCCGGAAGGTATTGATTTTGGTGCGTTGGCTGGGAATAAGCCTGCTGGCGAGAATGTTGTGCAGACGGTGTTCGGCCCGCAAGGTCAGCGTCCTGCTGCGACACCGACTGAACAGTTGACGACTCCCGTTGCCGAGCAACCCGCGACTGTTACGACTCCTGCTGCTGGTGGTCAGCCTGCTGCTGATGGATCTGTCACCGGAACACTTCCGTCCGGCGAAACCGTCACCCTGCCCGCAGGTATTGACTTTGCATGGCTCGCATCGCAAACCCCAACCACCCCTCCCGACTGGGAGAAAGCCGCTATCGAGTTGTATGGCGGGTACTACGAAGTGATCAAGAACATCCCCGAGTTACGTCAACTTATTGGCGAGGCGATGTCGGGTGGCTGGTCTGACGACAAGTTCCAATACCAGTTGGAGCAAACAACTTGGTGGCGTACCACGACCGCTTCGGCGCGTGCGTGGGAAGAACAGAAAACCCGCGACCCTGCCACTCTGCAAACTCAGGTTGATAACCGTGTCGCTGATCTACGCAACCAGTCGCTCACATTAGGACTTCGTATCGACGACGCGTCGCTGTCCCGGCTGGCTGAGGATTCGTTGAAGTTCGGTTGGTCTGAGGAAGTGTTGACGAACGCTGTCGGCATGGAGGCGTTGCGCAGCCAGTCCGGTGTATCACAGTTGCGTCAAGGCTATTACGGGCAAACCGTGAAAGCGATCGCATCAAACTACGGTATTCCGTTGTCGGACACGGTGGCGAACCAATGGATTTCTAAGTTGGCGACCGGCCAAGAGAACGAGGCTTCGTTCCAAGCGTATGTGCGTGACCTCTCCAAGAACCTGTATCCGTCGCTGGCGGGTGGGTTTGATCGTGGTTTGACATTCCAGCAGATGACTGATCCGTATGCGCAGGTCGCATCAAACATTTTGGAGATTCCGTCGTCGCAGGTTGATTTTACTGATCCGAAGTGGGCGGCTGCGTTTACGATCAAGGACGATAAGGGTGTGCAGTCGCAGATGTCGTTTGGTGAATGGGCTGACTATTTGCGCACTACCCCGTCGTTCGGTTACGAGTATACGGATAGTGCGAGGAATAAGGCGTATCAGGTGGCTAATGATTTGGCCCGGATGTTTGGAGCAGGCTGATGGCTATTGATTATGCGGATATGCCGGAACGGGAGCAGAAGAAAGCTCTCGATATTTATGGTCGTCAGACACGCGGTGAGATTACGGCTCAGCAGGCCGAGGAGGAAGCACGTCAGAATGAGGAACGTGCGCGTCGTCGCCGCGATCGTGGTGTTGCCGCCGGATCATATTTGTTGGGTGATCAGCCGCCCGCTGAGCAGGCACCTGTTGCGGAAACTCCCGCTGAACAAGGTTCGCAGGATGCGTACTTACAATTTTTGCAGGAACAGCAGGCGGCTCAGGCTGAACAGGCCCGTCAAGAGGCACGCGAATCCGCTAACGGTGTCATCCAGAACCTTCTCACCCAATACGGTTTAGGGTCGCTCACTCAGTTCGTAACCGATTTGGTGTTCAAGGAAGATGTGGTGTCGCCCGATATGTTGATCGGGAAGATTCGACAGACCGAGGAATACAAGACCCGGTTCAAGGGTATTGGGATGCGTCGTGCTGCCGGGTTGAACGTACCGTCTGAGGCCGAGTACATTGGTTTGGAGAACGCGTACCGTCAGGTGATGCGTACCGCTGCGATTCCTATGGAACTGTTTGATCAGCCGGACGATCTCGCAACCTTGATCGGTAACGACGTGTCCGTTGCGGAACTGTCATCTCGTATCAACGAAGGCTACTCAGCGGTTGCTCAGTCCAACCCGGAAGTGGTGAACCAGATGCGCCGCCTCTACGGAGTATCCGAAGGTGAACTAGCCGCCTACTTCATTGACCCGGAACGCACCACCCCCTATCTGCTTCGACAGGCACAATCAGCACAGATCGCTGGTCAAGCCCAGTTGCAAGCCGGACAGGAAATTACGGCGATGCAAGCAGAACAGCTCGCCACCGCTGGGGTCACTCAGCAGGAAGCACAAGCCGGATTCCAAACAATCGCCGCCAGCCAAGAACTATTCGGCCCGTTGGCTGGTACCACCGAAACTGGTATCGCACAAGACGAACAGATCGCCGGAATCTTCGGACAGTCAGCCGCCGCCCAACAGCGCATCCGACAGAGGCAACGCGAACGGCAAGCCATCTTCGAACAAGGAGGCGGTTTCGCCGGTCAAGGTGGCACCGTCACCGGACTCCAATAAGCACAGATACTTGTACACGACAAACAGTTGTGTATACTTGACCTGATGCCAATAGGCAGGAACCCCCACAAGGGGAGTAAGCAGCAGCCGGTCATGCCTCCGTGGTCGGCTTGGGCAAAGGAGTGTACATATGGACGACAGCGTGGACTTCGAAGAAAGTCAGCATTCTGACCGCAATCCGCTTCGCGAGCGCATGAAGCAGTTGGAAGCTGAAAACGCTGCCCTGAAAGCAAAGGCCGAAGAAGCCTCTGCCGCCGCCCGAAAGTTGGCTTTCGTGGAAGCCGGAGTTGATCCGAACCTTCCCGTCGCCAAATACTTTATGAAGGGTTACGACGGAGACCTCACACCCGACGCGATCAGGCAAGCAGCGATTGAAGCCCAAATCATCCAAGATCAGCGGGCTACACAGGCTGCTGCCGAAGCGAAAGCGTGGGATCGTACTGCGCAGGCTGCGACCGGCAACACGGCAGGTGAAGCTCCGGTGGATTGGGTGACTCGAATCGGTAAGGCGAAGTCGCCTTCTGAGGTTGAGTCGTTGTTGGCCGAAATCCGTCAAACCCAAGCCTCCCTCTGACCGTCCGGTTGGGGGGAAACCACAACAAGGAGTAACCCCCAATGGCTTATACCGATACCTCTGCGGTGTCAGTTGATCAGGTTGCATTTGATCGGCTCGCGTACTTCGCGCTTCGTAGCGAACTGCTTTTCGATCAGGCTGCCGATGTTCAGCCCACCGCCCAAGCGATGCCCGGTTCGGGTGTCACGTTCACGATCTTCAACGATCTGAGCGCAGCAACTTCCACCCTGTCGGAAACGACCGATGTGACTGCGGTCGCTCTGTCGGATTCGCAGGTCACCGTCACTCTCGCTGAGTACGGTAATGCAGTTATCACCACCGCCAAGCTTCGTGGAACCTCGTTCCTTGACGTTGACACGGTGGCCGCGAACGTGGTCGGCTACAACGCTGGTGACTCCATCGATCAGGTCGTCCGTGACGTGCTTGCTGGTGGAACCAACGTGATCTACGGCGGTGGCGGTTCGTCCACCCCGACGAGCCGTACCACCGTCACCGCTACTGACATCATCGAAGCGAACGATATTCGCAAGGTGACCGCCCAGTTGCGTAAGGCGAACGCTGCCTCGTTCAACGGCCTGTACATGGGCTTCATCCACCCGGACGTGTCGTACGACCTTCGTCGTGAGACCGGTGCCGCGTCGTGGCGTGACCCGCACGTGTATCAGGACACGATGGAGATTTACAACGGTGAGATCGGTGCCTTCGAAGGTGTCCGTTTCATTGAGACTCCGCGTGCGAAGGTGTTTGAGAACGCTTCGAACGGTTCCGGTTCGACCGGCACGATTGAGGTGTACTGCACGCACATCATGGGCCGTCAGGCTCTCGCTAAGGCTCACTCGATCACGGATGGTAACGGCTCGGTGCCGAAGATCGTTCGTGGCCCGGTGACTGACACGTTGGCTCGTTTGCAGCCGATTGGTTGGTACTGGCTCGGCGGCTACTCGCGGTTCCGTGAGGCTTCGCTGCGTCGTGTTGAGTCGGCTTCGTCGCTCGCCTGAGTGACTCCGAATTGAGGGGTCGGGGTAGGGTACAATGTGCCTTGCCCCGACCCTTCGTCGTTAGAGGATTGACATGAGTATTTCAAATTACGCGGAGTTGAAGATTCTGGATCATGCGACGGGTACTGCGTCGTGGACTGCTCCTTCTGGCGTATATTTGAAGTTGCATTTGGGGGATGCGGGGGAAGCGGGTACGTCTAACGCGGCTGCGGAAACGACTCGTAAGGCCGTGACGTTTTCGGCGGCTTCGTCGGGCAGTATTTCTGCGTCGGCTACGGTTGAGTGGACGAATGTTTCTACGACGGAAACGTATTCGCATTGGTCGATGTGGGATAACTCGACTGCTGGTAATTGTATTTGGACTGGCGCGTTGTCGTCGTCGGCTGCTGTGACTGCTGGCGATACGTTTCAGATCACTTCCCTTACGTTGTCGCTCGACTGATAAGGGGGCGGGGTGCCTGACTCCCGTTTAGATCAGCTCACCGATTTTACGTTCGCGTTTGCGGGCGGCCCACGGTTTTATGTTGGGTTCAATACTGTTCCTGTTTCGGCTTCTGGGTCGGGTGCGGGTAGCGAGTCGGCTGTTGGTATCAAGGTGTTGGCTCGGTCTGCTACCGGGTCGGGTGCTGGTACGGAGTCTGCTGTTGGGGTGCGGGTTGTTGTCCGATCTGCTACCGGCTCTGGTACGGGGTCGTCGTCGGCTACGCCGAATGTGGTGCCGGGTTCTATCTTGCATCAGCGCACCGCTACTGGGTCGGGTGCTGGCACTCAGTCGGCGGTCGGGTTGCGGGTTGTGCCTCGTACGATCTCCGGGTCGGGGGCCGGTACCGAGTCGGCGGTTGGGAAACATATTGCGCCTCGCACCGCCACAGGTTCCGGTACTGGCTCTCAAACGGCTTCTGGTGGCAAATCCAACAATCGGCAGGCTTCGGGTGCGGGAACCGGCTCAGCGACCGCCACAGGGCTTTCTAAGCGGTTTAGAGACGCTTCTGGTAGCGGGGCCGGTACGAGTGTGGCGACTGGGTTGCGGATTGTTCTGGTTACCGCCACCGGCACAGGTGAAGGAACATCGTCGGCTGTCGGGTCACGCCGGTTTACTGCCACCGCCACCGGCACCGGGCAAGGTACGCAAAGCAATGCGACATGGGTCAAGTCGTTTGTGTTCCGACCGCCTGCCGACGACCAGTTCCCGTGGGCCGAATACGCCGACCCCGCGCCGTCAGCATGGTTCCTCGGCAAACTGGAACGTGGTAGTCGCGCCCGCAACATCTTCCGGTTGAACGACGGCACCTACACCAACACCGACCCGCTTGACCCTGCGCTCGTCAACAAGGTTTATTATGGCGGGCATCAACATTTCGTTTCCGCAGAAGAAAAAGCTGACCTTGTGGCAGCAGGATATACGGTGACATGATGCCCACCTTTCAACCACCCACCGACAACTTTCATGCGCTTTCCGATTTTGATGTTGATATTCCGCGCACCCCACAGGTTCGACGCTCATACAATCTGCTACGCCACTACGGATCGCTGCCTCGTGGCCGTAACGTGTTCCGCTTGTTGGACGGCACGTATACTGAGAACGAGCCAACTGACATGACGTTGGTTGCCACCACCTACTATGGCGGTCACGTGTACGACATCACGAGCGACGAAGCCGCTGATCTGACCGCAGCCGGATATGGGAGTTACATCACGTGAAACATAGGGAAACCCACCCGAACCTTGATGTTGATGGTTGTTTCGGTTGCAAGATCGCTCATGTGGCTGTGTCGTCGGATGCGATGCCGAACCGTAAGAACAGGTCGCATCAGATCAACGAAACGGAACGCCGTTGGGATAAAGACATGGCCGCATACAAACGCCTGCGGAACGACGGGTTGCAACCGAAGAAGATTGATGGTGCCGCCAAAGTGGAGGCTCGCGCCAAAACCGAATTCCAAGTTGAGTCCGGCCACGTGTGAACAACTATCATCTGTTTGGGGTTGAGATACCTCACGTCGGCTACGGACGTATGATCTTGTGCCTTCGGGAAGCGTTATCGAAGTATGTGGTGTGGCATGAACGGGCTGGTTCTGCCGTGTATGCGGTTCCCCCGGACATGGTGAAAGGCTGGTATGACGGTCAACGCACCGCTTGTCTCACCATGTGGGAAACAACGAAAGTGCCGGAACGATACACCCGCACGCTTCGTATGTTCGACAAGGTGATTGTTCCGTGTGACCATAACGCCGAACTGTTCGCCCCATATCACGAGAACATTTCGGTTGTTCCGTTGGGCATCAACCATGACGACTGGTCACCTATCGAGATGCCAGACAACGATCGGTTCCGGTTTGTTACGGGCGGGTCAGGGTGGAAACGGAAAGGTATCGGACAGATCATTCAAGCGTTCCGTGACCTGAACCTGCCGGACGCTGACCTCTACATCAAATGCACCCCCGACCTGTTGGACGACCCGAAGTCATATGAGTTCGGCCCAAATATTCATGTGATCAAACAGACGATGACGGTGGAAGATGAACGCCGGTTCTATGCGTCTGCCGACTGTTTCGTTTCCGCCACCCGCGGCGAGGGGTTCGGCATGATCCCCCTCCAAAACGTCGCTCTCGGCAACCGGGTAATCGCCCCCGCCCACACCGGCCACCTCATGTTCTCCAACCTGTTCGACTACCAGTTGGATTGGGAATGGGGCAAAGCGTCCCTCCAATACTTTCAGGAGATAGGCGACTGGTGCGTTCCGAAACACGATCAGCTCGTGGACGCGATGCGTGACGCATACGGCAAAGGTCGCCCCCCACTATGGGAACGGCAGATGCGGTTCGAAGCCACCCTTGACTGGACGTGGGATAGGTCTGCCCGCCAACTGTTAGACGTGTTCCCACCCGGAGGGATCGTCCCACAAGGAGATTGGCTGGACGCTGGCGGCAGAAAGGTACGGGTTCGCGCACTCAGGAGTGCGGTCTGCGATGTCGGCCAATACCATCTGCGACTCGTCAAAGATCAAGAGGTTTACGTACCGATTTCGACGTTGATGCATCTGTTTGAGTGCGGGTTGGTCACCGAACTTTGACCTGCTTGTGGGGTATACTTTCCCGTATGGCTGTCTATCAAGGGAAAAATGTGGCGTTGAATTCGCCTCGCCCTATCCGTAAGGGCGAACCGGGGTATGGCCGCAAGAAGTCTGTCGTGTATGTGTCGGCTGGTGAGCAGGTGAAACGGGTCATGTTTGGTGATCCGAATATGACAATCAAGAAGGATCAGCCGGGTCGTCGCGCTAATTTTCGGGCGCGTCATAACTGCGACAATCCCGGCCCTAAAACTTCGGCACGGTATTGGAGTTGTCGAGCATGGTGAAGAAAGCGTTTTGGGATCAGCCGAATCCGAATAAGAAGTCGTCGCCTTTGAGTCCGGCTCAGAAGAAAGCTGCTCAGGCTCGCGCTAAGCGGGCTGGTCGTCCGTATCCAAATCTGATTGATAACTCTTGGGCTGGGAGAAACAAGTGAAAAAGAAAAATAAGGTTGAGAAGGTGATGAGCGAATTCAAGGCTGGAACTTTGAAGTCGTCGTCAGGTAAGAAAGTTACTTCCCGCAAGCAGGCTGTTGCGATCGGGTTGTCCAAGCAGAGACGAGGCGAGAAATGATGTACGGCGGCGAATACATGAAAAAGCGGAAAGGCAACGGATACAACGGTGAGTCCATGCATGAGCAGCATGAGGACGAAACCGAATGTGTGGCCGAGTACGGCGCACCTGATCGGACTGGTGTTCTGTCGAAGATTCTGTATACCGACCCCAAGACCGCAGGAGGTAAGTGATGTATAAGAAGAAGCAAGGTAAGCCGAAGCCTCCGACCCCAATGCCGATCGGCCCGAAGAAGCCGACACCCCCCGGCGTTATCACCACCCCCAGTTCCCCTAGCAAGAAGCCGAAGAAGCCCGCTAAGTGACCACCGCAGGCAACCTTATCGATCGGGTTATCCAACCGTTGTTGGCTGGCACCGTTGAAGAACGCAACAAAACTGCTGCGTCTCTCAACACGTCAGACACAACGATTAGCCTCACCTATGATCTAGGTAGCCTTCGCACACAAACCGTATGCGAAATTGATTCGGAACTGTTTTACATTTGGGACGCAACGCAGACCAGCAAAACTTTGACCGTCGAACGTGGATACGGAGGAACAAGCGCAGCGTCTCACACGTCCGGCGCGGTGGTCACAGTCAACCCGAAGTTCCCTCGGAGCATGGTGTTGACAGCGTTGAACGCGGAACTAGCAGACCTGTCATCCCCGGTGAACGGCCTGTATCAGATGAAAACGGTTGACCTGTCATATAACGGGTCGGATCGTATGGTGAACCTGACTGGTGTTACCGACGTGATTGATTTCTATGAGGCCCGCCTGCGCTATTTGAGTGACGATTATCCGATCATTCGGAATGTGCGGTTCATGCGCAATATGCCCACCACCGATTTTGCGTCGGGGTTCGTGTTGGCGTTCGATGATGATGTGCGTTCCGGTACGGTACGTGTCCTCTATAAGGCTCCGTATGGTTCGTTTACGAGCGAAGCCACTACTGGCACGTCGGTTGGGGCTGGTGCCGAGCTGGAAGATTTGTTGGTGTTGGGTGCGCAGATCAGATTGCTTGCCGGTCGTGAGGTGAAGCGTAACTTTATTGAGTCGCAAGGTGACACTCGTCGTGCTGATGAGGTGCCTGCTGGTGCGATGGGGAACTCGGTGACGAACCTGTTGCGGTTGCGTCGAGATCGTGTGACTGCTGAGGCTGCTCGTCTTGCACGTCAATATCCGCTTCGTATCAGGAAGTAGCGGATGGCTGTCACCGGCCTGATTGATTTCACGACACCCTATACGGGTGGCCCCTCCTACTATACGGGTAAGGGTTCTACGTCGCTTGTCCCTGATGTGTTTCCGATCGCGTTGGCTGGTCACGCATACATGGTGGATGTGAAGTCCGGTCGGTTTGGTCGTGCGTTTGAGCCGCGTGTTCGTGATTCGGTTGATCAGTCGGCGTTGCCGGGTGAGGCGGCGATCAGCCCTCAGGGGTTGTGGCGACGTGCGCAGGCATCATGGCATAAGGGTTCCGGTCAGCAGTATGCGGATACTGGCGACGCACAGGATTACCGGTTTTGGGCGAGTAAGGGTGTTGATCCGTGGACAAAAGGCGAACTGAAACTTCTTCCAACGACCAGCAAGGTGTACAACTCGTCTAACGCGAATGTTCGTATTTGTGTTGCCGACAATCGCTTGTATTTGTCGGATGGTCAGACGTTGAAGTACACCACAGACTTGTCGAGTTACACGACGGTGACGGGTACTCCGGCTGCGACAATCAACGGGTTGACAACTGACGGGTTCAATGTGTGGATTTCGTTCTCAGGGAACGGTATTTACAAGACTGATACGAGTACGTCGGCTGCCGCGTCGTATGCGACCGGCCACGAATGGAACCAGTTGCAGTACGTCAAAGGCCGTTTGATGGCTTTCGGTTACACAAGCACCGATAGTTACAAACTGTGGAACATTACGCAGTCTGGTAATAACCCGGCTGTCCTGTACACGCATCCGAACACCAAGTTCAACTGGGTTGGGGCGGCGGGCGGTCAACAGCACATCTATGTTGGCGGCTACGCGGGTGGCATCTCGCTGATCTACCGCACCCAAATCAAGGCTGACGGAACCTCTCTTGATGTTCCTGTGCAGGCCGCCGAACTACCACAGGGTGAAATAATCCACGCCCTGTACGGCTACCTGTCGTACATCGTTATCGGCACCAGTAAGGGCATCCGGTTCTGCACCTCAGATACTGATGGCAACCTGTTGGTCGGCCCAATTTTGGAAACCACCACCTCGGTGTATGCCGCCTCTGGTGACGGCAGGTACATCTGGTACGGCTGGTCAAATTTTGATGGCACCTCTACCGGTTTGGGTCGTATGGACATCTCCGAGTTGAATGGCGTAAACGAACCCGCCTATGCCTCCGATCTGATGGCTTCCACTCAGGGTGACGTGTTGGGTGTCGCCAACTGGCAGGGAGGCCGAGTGTTCTCGGTTTCCGGTCAAGGGTTGTATGCGGAATCTTCTGACTTGTGTGCTGAGGGCTATATCGAGGCTGGCACATATCGTTGGGGTGTCCCCGACCGCAAGTTCCTCCCCCGTTTTGATCTCCGCACCCTCCCGTTGGCCGGTACGGTCACCCCCTATTTGAACCATGATTCGTCGGGGTACACCGCCCAGACTGCCATGCAAGTCGCGGGTACCACCGACAAGACTGTTCCGTGTGAGCAGGTCGGGTTCTCCGATGTGGCAGTCAAACTTGTGTTGGCTCGATCAGCGTCAGCGACAACGACCGGCCCGACCGTCACCCGTTGGCAGGCACGCGCATACGCCGCCCCCACCCGCGCTCGCGTGTTTTCCATCCCGATCATCCTGCACAACAAACTGAACGTCCGAGGACGCGAGTACTACCAAGATGTGATTGACGAACGCACCTTCTTGGAGTCACTCGTACAGGATTCGGAGGTGGTCTCCTATCAGGAAGGTCACGACTCCTTTGAAGTGATCGTGGAGAATGTAGAATGGGTACCGATGGAAGCTCTCAACAGCGGTTGGGAGTGGCAGGGTACGGCAATTGTTACGGCAAGATCGATTGAATAAAGGATAGCGATGGCTTACACACGCAGGACATATGCCGGTGGTGCTGCGGCTACCACTATCACGGGGGCTTTGGCTTCTAATGGTACGAGTACGACTATCGCGGCGTATACGGGTTGGCCGTATGATGCGGCTAAGCCGTTTTATGTGGTGGTTTCTCCGGGGACAGCTTCGGAGGAGAAGATTCTGGTTACTCGGTCTACGTCTACTTCGACGACGTTGGATGTTGTGACGCGTGGGGTGGATGGTACGACGGCTGCGGCTCATGCTTCTGGGGCGACTATTTATCCGGTGTTTACGGCGGTTGATGCGGATGAGGCGAACGCTGTTGCTTCGACCTTGACCACGAAGGGCGATCTTCTGACGCATACGGGTACGGATTATGCCCGTACCGGGGTCGGTTCTAACAATGCGGTTCTGGTTGCTGATTCTGCTCAGACGAACGGCATCAAATGGTCGGCCACTCTTGCTGGTTTGAATTTGACCAGCCCGATCATTTCGTCTATCAGCAATACCGGCACTCTTACCCTGCCGACTTCTACTGACACGCTGGTTGGCCGCGCCACCACCGACACCCTCACCAATAAGACGTTGACCAGCCCGGTGATTTCGACGATCAGCAACACAGGAACATTGACGTTGCCGACTTCAACGGACACTCTTGTTGGTCGGGCGACGACGGACACGTTGACGAATAAGACGTTGACTTCTCCTAGCATTTCGGGTGCGGTGTTGGTGGAGACTGAGGAAACATGGAATGTGTCGGCCACCGCTGCGACCGGCACCGTGAACATGGATGTTCTTACCGCGTCAGCGTGGTATTACACCAGTAACGCGTCAGCGAACTGGACGTTCAACTTCCGTGGCAACAGCGGTACGACGTTGAATGATACGTTGGCGACGAATGATTCGATTACGGTTGCGTTTGCGGTGACTCAGGGTACGACGGCGTATTACGCATCGGCGTTTCAGGTTGATGGTTCGTCGGTTACTCCGAAATGGTCGGGCGGTTCTGCGCCGACTGCGGGCAATGCTTCGTCGATTGATTTGTATACGTTTACGATTGTCAAAACTGCGTCGGCCACATTCACGGTGTTTGCTTCGCAGACTCAGTTCAAGTGAGATAACTGATGCCGCTTATTGCTACGCGTGCTAATGCTTCTGCTCTCAGCACTTTGACTGGAAGGAAAAAAGCTCTGCCCTATCAGTGGGTCAGCGCCGGTAGTAACGGCGAACTGTATACCTCAACATCAACGACGTTTGCTGACGGTAGTTGGACTAGTAGAACCTCGTCTTTCGGTTCGACGAATATCGTCAGCGTTGCTTCAAACGGAACAAGTCTTTATGTCGCCGTCGGAGCATCAGGCAAGTTGGCCTCGTCACCCGATGGCATCACTTGGACGCAACGCACGAGCAGTTTCAATGCTGGAGACACCATCTCCGAGGTTGCCTACGGCAACGGTTATTGGGTCGCTGTCGGCGACAATGCCAAGGTCGCATACTCGACCGACGGCACAACATGGACCCAAAAGACGACTGGCATTACCGGCAACGTCACCCGAGTTTCATGGGGTAACGGACTGTGGATTATCGCAACTGCCACTGGAACCATGTATACAGCGACCGACCCAACCGGCACTTGGACATCACGCACCTCAACGCTGACGAACGTTGGCGGAATGATCTACTTCAAAGGTCAATCCATCTGGATCGCCGGATCAGACGCCGGAACCACTAACGCTCTCGCCTCAAGTACCGACGGACTTACATGGACTGCTCGAACATCCGCTATCAACATCTCAGCGGCCGGAGGATTCCGAGTCACCTGTAACAGCACGGTGGCGGCGGCGGCCTGCTACGACGGCACACTATCTTTCGATGTCCAATCCTCGGCTAACGGCACCACATGGACAAACCGGGCAGCCGCGGCAACCAGCGGGGTGATGTTCTCTTACACAGCGTCAGACGACGCTGGCCGAATGGTGCTACCCGGCCAAACATCTACAGACGGCATTACATGGTCCGCTAGAAGCCCACAGGGTCAGTTGGGCGTATGTCATTCGTCCGGAACACCGAGCATCCGATGAACACCTACCTCGCAACCGTCACCCCCGACAACCATGTGATCGTCACCATCAACGGCATTGAGGTCGATCGCCCCGGCCCATGGGACACCAGCGAAAACGCTCACCTGTGGGCATCAGCAATTGTGGCTTCTTTGGAAGAAGGCAACATTCATTATCCAGATCATCAGAAAGAGAACCCAGCATGAGCCGCCCGTATACAGGTAACAGCGACCCGACACCCTCCGCTCGACCCGGCACAAAGAAGTTTCAGGAATACATGGTGTTCCTGTTCGGCATGAAGAACCTCGGCATCTACGCCAACCGTCCCGTACGAGGCGGTAGCGGGCTGTCCGTTCACGCAACATGGCGGGCCTGCGATCTAGGTGGCAACGACAAGCAAATCGTTGACGCAATCAACTTCCTAGAAGCCAACAACGAAAAGCTGATGATCGAAGAAATCCATGATTACGGCAACCGTGTCAAGCCCGGTAAGCATGGTGCCGGTTGGCGATGTGATCGTGCCGCATGGAAAGTGTACGACAAGCCGACGATCGGTTCGCCCGGTGCCGGGTGGGTTCACTATGAGATCGCACCCGCTATGGCTGACGATCCGGCGAAAGTGGATGCTGCGTTCAAGGAAATCTTGGATGCGATCAGTAAGGCTTTCGCTTCTAAGTGACGCGCCTGTGGCGCATCGTGCCGTTTCTCGGCATTTTTTTGCTTGCTGCTGGTAACGCGTCTGCGTCAGGTCGCCTGCCGGTGGTTGGCCCGACTGACTATTGGTTTACGTTTGATGAGCCGACTGTGTTGGAGGTTCGGGCGTACGCGATCAACAACGGCATTGATTCAATGCTTTGGTTGTATGACGAAGCCGGTGGTGTGGTCGCCGCGAATGATGACTGGTTTGGTTTGGATTCGTGGTTGAGTGTGCCGGTGCAGGCCGGTTCGTATCGGCTGCGAGCTGGGGTGTGTTGCGGTAATCCTGACGCATGGTATGGGGTGTCGTATGAGGTGGAGGTGAACGGCACCCCTGTCGAAACAACCACCACTACCTCGACTACGACGACGACCAGCTCTACGACCACAACGACGGAGCCGGAAACCACCACCACTAGCGAAGCACCAGCCACCGACTCTCCGGCCACCGAACCACCCGACACCGACCCGCCAGCAACAGACCCGCCAGCCACCGAACCTGAAACCACCACCACCCAACCGGAGGAAACATGGCCCCCAACAACAATCCCCTCACCCCCCGACACCACACCCAAAACAACCAGTTCATCAAGTTCAACAACATCGACGACCTCATCGACTACCTCAACAACCTTGCCACCGACGACGACAGTCCCGCCGACAACAACTCTGCTAGCCACAACCCTCCCGGCAACAACAAGCCCGGTGACAACGGTTGTAGCAACGACCGATGCGCCAACCGAAACTGCGGTTGCGACAACTGCCCGTGGGACTGTGACCCCAACTGTCACAACTGCACCCACCACAACAACATCACCGACCCCTTCTGACACCCCTATCGCACCACCCGACAATGCGACCGACGAACAGAAACAACAGTTCGAATCCGAAGTGAACGTGTTTGCAGGCGGGTATGACAACTATGTGCCAGCCGGTTCAACGATCACCGTTGCTCAAAGGCGTACAATGGTTGCCGCAACAGTCGCCGTATCCACCGCCCTTCCCGGCCCGATCCCCCGAAAGAAACGCCCATGAACAAATATCGCACCTTCTTGCAGGCTGGGGTTATGGCAGCCGGACTGATGCTCGTCTTGATCACCCTGTCCGGTACGACCCGCACCCTCGGCATCTGGCTCGCCGTTATCTCCATCATTCTGTTTGTGCTGGATGGGATAGCCGACCGCGGGTCAGACGACCCCGACAAGTAGACTATACTTGTAAAGTGAAAACGTCTGTACGAATCCAAGCTCTGCTGGTTGTAGCAGTATCTTTGGGTACACTACTGGCAGCCTGCTCTGATCGATATAGGAACCCTTGCGATGACCCAAACAACGAAACCGCAGCCTGCCAAACAGCCTCGCAACCGTAAGCGGTTGACCGCCGATGAGATCGCCGCACGCACCCGCGCTGCGCTGATTCTCACCCTCGCCGGGGTACTCCTATTCATTGTAGGAAGCCTCCTGTACTCCCTGATTTTCGTGTATCAGCCGGAGAAGATGGCCGAAGCTGACGTGAAAATGTTTGAGATTCTGTCGCCGTTGGCTGCCGGTATTACGGGTGCGTTGACCGGTCTTGCTGCTGGTAGCGCGTTGGGTAGCAAGAAGTCGGACGACGACGAATAACCGTGGAAACGGTGTGGGTGCCAGTTGTGGTCGCTTTGATTGGCGGGCCGGTCATGTGGTTCCTTACCCGCTTTGACCGTCGTAACACCGAACAACATGGTGAGAACCAGCGGGTCTTGAACCGTATCGAGAACAAGGTTGATCGCCTTGACGGACGCATCGATTCTCATATAGATTGGCACACCCACAACGACTAAACCCCTGCATACAGGGCGTTTTTATTGAAGGTGCTTGACATTGCCAGACGATCTCGTTCAACTACTCCCTGAAATCAGGCATTACCTATCGAGGGTGATGCCACGTGGGACAGCAGATGGCGACAGACTCGCCGCCATCATTGCTAGATTGGAGAGTTATGGGACTGGCCGACGATCTCATCGTCATAAAGACCGCACCTGAACTATGTCCGTTTGGGCGTATGCGCGACGAGCTGAATGAATCGGATCGTGCAGCGTTGGATGGTGTGACCACAGAAATATTGGCGACACCAACCAACGTGCGTATGGGTACTTCGGGTGGTGTCACGATTGCATGGTTGCATGGTGCGCTTCGCAAGAACGGGGTGCGTATCGGCAGGCAAACCATCAACGATCATTTGCGGGGGGTGTGTCGTTGTGAGTCTCGCTAACGAACTGTCTGCTGCGCCGGTTGACCG
>Ga0209358_10001068_pt1 | contig 22478 bp, 2 predicted proteins | sample LauGreFa1BDMLBSN_2_FD_187574 | JGI IMG/M metagenome (GOLD analysis project Ga0209358, IMG submission 187574) | Freshwater lake microbial communities from Lake Michigan, USA - Fa13.BD.MLB.SN (SPAdes) (version 2) | ecosystem: Environmental > Aquatic > Freshwater > Lake | place: Lake Michigan, USA...
ATCTCCATTTCGAACATTTCGACAAAAGTGTCAACCACAAATCCACCTTGAAATGTTTGTCGAAATGTTCGAAATGGAGATTGTCGAAAAAAAGGGGACTAGTTGCCTACGGCTGGTTCAAATGGCACATCGGCATGCTAGCATCATCGTGTGAGTTCTACAGACAGAGTGACACATCATCATGCTATCATCATCGTGTGAGTTCTACAGACACAGTGACACATCATTCTATCATCATCGTGTGAGTTCTACAGACAGAGTGACACATCATCATGCTATCATATCGTGTGAGTTCTACAGACACAGTGACACCAACATCATGCTATCATCATCGTGTGAGTTCGACCGGCGCATCGGCATGCTATAACCGTGAAACATCATCTTATTATCATCGTGTGAGTTCAAATCATGAATCAAATGGCACATCGGCATGCTATAATCGTGACACATCATGCTATCGTCATCGTGTGAGTTCGACAGACACAGTGACACATCATCATGCTATCATCATCGTGTGAGTTCTACAGGCGCATCGTGACACATCATATCATCATCGTTTGATTTGAGTATCATCACGATGTGGAACGGACTGCACGGCTTTTCATTAACACGGCTGCAACAGTGCAATGCACGCTCTTTAATCATAATCCGTCCAAGACGGACGAATGTCCGCCAAACATTGACAAAATGAATCACTTGCACGGCAAGCGAGTCACACGGGAGTCGCAGTGTGGGAGACATTATTTGCATGAGTAAGTATCGAAGACGTTGTTTCAGCGCCTTTTTCTCATTCATCTGTTGTGCCTACATCATGTGGAGATTTCGACACGCGCATCGTGCCATCGTCATGGAATCTTGAGCAGTTCAACATGCAACTACTGAATGTGCGAACTAGATTTTAAAGTGGCCCGCAACATTGTTCTAAAGTTATGATCCCCAAACGAAGATTTTGGAAGGATGAACAAAAGATGAAATGCGGATTTTCGAAGCACTTTTCAAGGGCGTGAGTGTGTAACTTTGTGCATGTTGCACTGGTTACACTGCTCGACGCAGTGCTCGTGTCCACTTTTCGACAACCCGCCTTTTCACAGAATCCCGAAACATTCCAACCACGAATCGTGGTTCACATTTTGGCTATTTGCATTGAACAATTTTTGACTTATCCAAGTGTTTGTCTGCTTTTTTATACGCTTTTTCTACATCAGCACATGTTCGGCAAATATCAGAATTATCATCTGCATTCGGGTAGCAGTAACATGATGTACTGCGCGGCTTTCTAGTCGTCCTCACCCCCCCCTTCCCCCCAATAATCTCAACAATGTTGTAAATTTATGCTCCCCAAACGAAGATTTTGGAAGGCCGGACAAACATTTTACCCCTCCCAAACGAAGATTTTGGACGGTCGGACGAACGTTTCAGAATGCTTTTTCGAAGCACTTTTCAAGGGCGTGAGTACTCGATTTGGGCTACGAATCGTTGAAAAATGCTTCGAAAACGCATTCTGAAAGGTTGGTTCTTCCTTCGAAAATCTTCGTTTGGGGAGCATACATTTCAGAGCACGTTTTCGAAGCACTTTTCAACGTTTTCTAGCCAGAATCGGGTACTCACACCCTTGAAAAGTGATTCGAAAACGTGCTCTGAAATGTTTGTCCGGCCTTCCAAAATCTTCGTTTGGGAGGGGTAAAATTTCACAAAATTTATTGGCAAGCATCTTTAATGTTAATTTAAATAGTTTTAATGTTACAAATGATTCACACATTCGAATATTGAAATGTGCAACCGCATGCTATATTTGTCATCATCTTTCAAACTTGTAACAAAACGTTCGCATCAATCGCAACCACGCATCACATCAGTCGTCTGCAACTCCCCCCCCTTTGACAAACCTACCTTTTCACGAATTCCCTGAAATTGTGAGCCACAAATCATTGTTGAAATATTTGAGGAATTCGTGAAAAGGCAGGTTTGTCAAAATTGGGGAGGAGTTGCAGACGACTGCATCACATCGGAGCACGGAATCCCCGATTCTTGTAATCTTTTGAATCATCTTGCAAAGTTTATGCTCCCCAAACGAAGATTTTGGAAGGCCGAACCAACCGTTCCGAATGCGTTTTCGAAGCACTTTTCAGCGTTTTGTAGCCCAAATCGAGTACTCACACCCTTAAAAACTGCTTCGAAAACGCACTCTGAAAGGTTTGTTCGGCCTTCCAAAATCTTCGTTTGGGGAGCATAAAGTTGTTACAAAAGAACATAGCATCCCGAAAACCCAACACATCGCATCCCAGAAAACCCAACACATCACACGTTGCTACTTACTATCTTTTGCAATCATCTTGCAAAGTTTATCCCTCCCAAACGAAGATTTTGGAAGGAGGAACAAAAGATGAAATCCGGATTTTCGAATCACTTTTCAAGGGCGTGAGTACTCGATTTGGGCTACGAATTGATGAAAAGTCCGTCGAACATCTGGATTTCATCTTTTGTTCCTCCTTCCAAAATCTTCGTTTGGGGAGCATAAAGTTGTTACAAAAGATCATAGCATCCCAGAAAACCCAACACATCGCCTCAAAGTATGATGTTGATACCATCTTTTGAATCAGAGCACGGAATCCCCGATTTTTGATGCCCCTTTTTGGTCATAAAACGGAGTTTCGTGCCCGCATGAACGAAATAAAATCGGGGATTCAGTGCTGTGTTTTGAATCATCTTGCAAAGTTGTTACAAAAGATCATAGCATCCCAGAAAACCCAACACATCACATCACATGTTGCTACTATCTTTTGTATCATCTTGCAAAGTTGTTATCATAGCATCCCAGAAAACCAACAAATCGCCTCACATGTTGCTACTATCTTTTGTAATCATCTTGCAAAGTTGTTACAAAAGATAGTAGCATCCTAGAAAACCCAACACATCGCCTCACAGTATGATGTTGCTACCATCTTTTTGAATCAAGTAGCATCCAAGAAAACCAACACATCACATCAAATGCTACTATCTTTTGAATCATCTTGCAAAGTTTATGCTCCCCAAACGAAGATTTTGGAAGGCCGAACGAACCTTTTGTAGACCTTTCAGAATGCGTTTTCGAAGCACTTTTCAAGGGTGTGAGTCCCGGATTTGGGCGACGAAACGTTAAAAAGTGCTTCGAAGACGCATTCTGAAAGGTCTACAAAAGGTTCGTTCGGCCTTCCAAAATCTTCGTTTGGGAGGGGTAAAGTTGTTACAAAAGACCATAGCATCCAAGAAAACCAACACATCGCATCGCAGCTTATCCCTCCCAAACGAAGATTTTGGAAGGATGAACAAAAGATGAAATCCGGATGTTCGAAGCACTTTTCAAGGGTGTGAGTACTCGATTTGGGGCTACGAACCATTGAAAAGTCAGTCGAAAATCCGGATTTCATCTTTTGTTCATCCTTCCAAAATCTTCGTTTGGGGAGCATAAAGTTGTTAAAAAAGATCCAAAAGATCATAGCATCCAAGAAAACCAACACATCACATCACATGCTACTATCTTTTGTAATCATCTTGCAAAGTTGTTACAAAACATAGTAGCATCCCAGAAAACCAACACATCACATCGCTGCGATGCTACTGTCTTTTGTAATAATTTGGGCCATGAACCATTTAAAAGTGCTTCGAAAATCCGCATTTCATCTTTTGTTCCTCGTTCCAAAATCTTCGTTTGGGAGCCATGAAGTTATGATCCCCAAACGAAGATTTTGGAACGAGGAACAAAAGATGAAATGCGGATTTCGAAGGCAGCACTTTTCCACGGTTCGTGGCCCAAATTGAGTACTCACGTCCTTGAAAAGTACTCGAAAATCCGCATTTCATCTTTTGTTCCTCCTTCCAAAATCTTCGTTTGGGAGGGTAAAAGTGCGAAGTTGCACATCTCATAGTTGCATGTCGCCCTGTTCTTGAGCGTAAAATAGTCCCCGGAGGTCCTGTGCCGATGACACGTCGCATGCGTGCGTAATAACACTGCGCATTGCGCAAACACTCACACCCAACTCTGATTCTCGTCATTTGGTCTCGACCTCAGACCATCCTCAGGTTGGCTCGCACGTGTCCCGTCACACCGGCACTCGCACGTATCGACCTCGTGGACCGGGTCGTCAACTTGCACCTCGACAATCAGCCACGGCGGGGCCAGTGGCGTCCCGGTAACAGGCCGCTCACCCGCAGTGGTCGACCCGACCTCGTTGTCACCCGCGACGTACTGGACAAATCGCACGCCGAAAAGCCACAGAAAGCCGATTACATCCACCCCAATCAACGCCATCGACACGTTGAACCTGACCGGGTAGTTATCAGCTTTCACCACCGTTTCGACGATGGCCCATAGCACACATCCCCAGAAACCGATCGACATGCTTACTAAGACTTTCATATGGCATTGTTTGGACATATGGTCATATCCAAAGATGTTTAAGCCAGTTTCCAACGCGCAATCCAGCAGCCCGGCTATTCTCAGAGAGACACGCTCGACACACGCGAGACCCAACAAACGCTTCGAGAAACGCTCGGCCTTACAAACGGGGAAAGGTTTAATGCTCCCGGTAGTGGCATAGTGGCTTAGTGTCAATCATCATGATATCATCTAGCGAACTAAACACTGAATCGAACGACATGATCTATTTATTATCTTGTGAGTTCTACAGACCCATTGAATGGTCCTAGCACGGTCGACGTGGCGCATCTCACGTCGCCACCACGCTCATGTAAACCGTCGGACTGACGAGTGGGCCACTCGGCGACCGCACGCCGGTTCCCTCGCCGCTTCGCACAATCACAACGAAGACGCAACTGCCGATCATGTCGGGCGTCGCGGTAAAGTACAGCGTGCCGGTGGTGGCGTCGTACCCCGTCACACGGCAATTGAACCTGGTCGTACCGGGCGTCCAGTACGTACTCGTTCCCGACGCGACGAGGTGCACGTTAAAGTCTTCCTTGGCGTTGGACGAGGGCGACCAGCCGGTGGGGCCACTCACCACGACCGTGCACGCCGTCGACGCGCCCAGCGTCAGTTGTGCACCTTCCATCGTCGGCGCGCCGATCGCGGTGGGCCACGTGTACTGCTGCGGGGCCACCGAGACTGAAAAGACCGTGCGGGCGAGGCGCACGCTTCCGGCCGCGCCACTCGCATCAGGCGCCATTGTCCCTTCGCGGCCGAGGTATCGAGGCTGCGACTCGTCCGTCGCCGCCACCATCGTCGTCCACGACGCTTCGGCGGGGGTGTCGGCCGTGTCCGCGCTCGCCTCCAAGATGAACGTCCCACCGCGCACGTCGGTCCCGTAGTACATGTAGTCGGGCAGCCGCAGCGCACCGATCGCCCCGACCACGTCGAGCGTAATTTGAATGCACGCAGTCTCCGAGTCGAACTGCACGTGCGTCGCGCTGCGGGCAGCGGGCTGTGCATCCGTCCAGTCGCCTTTGCTAATGAACATGGGACCTCGTACATTTGTAATGTTGTCGGCCGTGTACAGTTTGAGGGCGAGGGGGCCTGGACCGGCGACCTTGAGCACGTTGGCCTGCTGCTGGACGTAGTTGTCCGACGAAAGCCCGTACCGGTCGGCGTTTGCGGTCGCGACGTCGCGGTAGAGCCCCACTTTCCAAAAGTACGCTGCAGTCGAGCTGCCACACGTCCCTAAAAATGCCGACGTGGCGCGCAAACGCCAGTGCTTGTAGTGTGTAGTCGCCGCCACGACCGCATCGGACGCCGAAACGCGCGGGAGGATGTACGTCCCCCATTGTTGATGCACCAGCCACGGCATCTTCGCGAGCATCAGCTGCTCCGGTCGCACGAGCGCCCGCGCCCATGTGTGTGCATGATCGCTCGCAAACCACGTGAGTGGCATCGTCTTATGGTCCGACCCGGCGGCTGAGAATGATAGCGGCCTGCGTGCGAAGTCCCGGTTTGTAGTGTTGGTCCAGTCTTCGTTGCTGTACGGTGTGTCGGAGCCGACATTTCCCAGCCCGTAGTAGACGTACTTGGTCTGGTTGACGAACGTAACCGATCCGATGATCGGCTTGACGCTTGTGCTCCGGACCAAAACCGCGTAGGCGCTCACGTCCGCGCTCGATGTATTGGAAACAACGGGCGTCATGTCGTCGACGAATAGGAAGGTATACGCACCGCCTTTGTTCTTTCTGTCGTACTTGATGTGGAAGGTGTCTTCGAGCGTGTCTACGCCCGAGACGCTCCACTCGGTCGGCAGGCGCACAAAGTTCTGCCCGTCGTTCGATGCAACGACCTCAAATTTGATAAACTCCGATTGCCAACCAGGCGTCGCCGTGTAGAACATGAGCGAGTCGACGAGCGTCGCGGTGGTAAACTTCCACATGTACCGGATGAGCGAGTTGACGGTGCCGTCTGCGATGTTGCCGAGCGGCGTATTGCCAAACGCAAAATTTTTAATCGTGCTGTAGATGTTTGTATAGGCATACAATGCGGCTACTTCTGGGGTTTGGTAGGCCCCGTTTAGGTAGAACTCTTGTCCGCGTCCATCCCACGCGTTCTTCCACGAAATCCGCTCGTCCACACCGACCGAGTACCGAAACACCTTCATGTCGCACGTTCCGTTCGCCGGGATGTACGCGCTCTTGAACTCGGCCGAAAAGTCGAGTACTTCGTTCCGCCGCTCGTAGGTATTGGTCTTCGCAAACGCCTGCGCCGTCAAGTACCGGAGCGCGAGCGTGACCGGCACGTTAACGACCGTCCCGTCGACGATCGGTCCGCTCGGCGAAAGCACGCCCGTGCCCCCGCCGCTGCGCACGAACGCCACAAACGCGCAACTCCCGCCCAAGTCGGGCGTGACGGTGAACTGCAACGTGCCGGTGGTGTCTTCGTACCCCGTCACGCTGCAGTTTAGCGGCGCGGCACCCGGCGTCGTAGGCAGTGCCGCGTCGCGCGACACGAGTTGTACGCTAAAGTCGGCCTGCGTGTTGGACGTGGGACTCCAGCCCGAACCGTCGACCACAATCGTGCACGTCGTCGGCGTGCCGACGGACAACGGCCCGGATGCCAACGAGCGGAGCGCACTCGGCCACGTGTAGAACGCCGACGCGGGGACGACGACGGTCGCGGTCGTGCGCGTCGCCGCAAATGTGAACGTGAACGCATGCGTCGCGATCGGCGCGCTGACGGTCGCCACTAGCACCTTCGGCGTCGCGAACGTCGGGGCGAGCGCCGTCGTCGCGGTGCTTGATGCGACCGCAACCGACGCAGCGCTCGCACCGGCCCCGAACGCGCTGATCGCCGCGTCGATCGTCGCGTTCGTGTGGCTAAACGTGAACCGCGTCGCGGTCTCCACACCCGGAAGCAGCGCGCGACCCCCGAACGTGGCGATCGAGACGGCGTTGGGCACCGCGTAGGCCGTGTGCCCCGTGGAAAGCACGGTGGCGGTCGCGCCGGACGACGTCGTCACCGCCACGCCAAACTGCAACGGCCCGAGTTGGGCGCCGAGCGTCATCGACGTGACGACGACCCGCCGCGTCGCGGGCTGGTACGTGTAAGCCGCCACGGCGCCGTCGACCGGCACGCCATTGACGACGACGCTCACCGCTCCGGTGGGCGCGACGCTCGCGATGTCCCCTTGGAGCGTCAGCGTCACCTCCGATGCGTACGTCCGACCGGCCGCGAGGCCCAGCACGCCGCTGGCGTCCGACGTCGCGCCGTTGTCGTTGACGACCACTTTGGCCTCGACGCTCGAGACCATCACCTTCGTGAACAGGTTGACGCTCGTCGTGCAACCCGCGAACGGCGACGCCAGCACGACGTAGACCGTCGTTCGACCGATGGCGCGCGGCGTGACCGAAAATTCGACGGTTCCCGTGGCGGGCGCGTACGCCGTGACGGTCGCGACGTCGTCGCCGACTTTCACGGAGATGTTCGATGCGCCGATCATCCCGACGTTGGGGCCACTCAGCACGAGCGTCGACGCCCCACTCGCGACCCCGGTCCGCAGGGTGCACGCGCCGACCACGACGCTGCTCGGCAGTTGTTGGAACGATTCGTAGTTTTGTTTGACTTCGGCTGCGGTGAGTCGTCTCCTGTATATTTTGAAACTTCGCACCGAGCCGCGAAAGTACCGCTGCTGGTTGAAGCCCCGTCCGATGTTGATTGCGCTGAACGTTGTTGGATATCCGTTGGTGGAGTAAACGTAGTCGCTGGCGCCATTGAGGTACGTATATACGCCCCCTTTATACATGGTAAAGGCCGTATAGTACCAAGCACCCACCGATAGTTGCGCAGTCGACACTCGAGATGTGTGGAAGGCACCACCAGCCGGGTTCGACCAAAACCAACTCGGATTCGACAATTCGAACCTCGGTCCGACATTTCCGTTTAACGAGTAGTTCATATCGCACACGTTGCGCCAATCGTCGACGGAAAGTGGCTTGAAGACGCACTCGATGGTGTACTCGGTCCCGACCGACAGGCTGCCTAGGTGAATGTAGTCGCCGGTGTTGCTAATCCCGTTGAAGTTCGATAGGGTCGTCGCGCCATTGGGCGGGTACACGACTGCGACGCTTCGTACCATCGCCGGCGCCATCGGCTGGCCGAGGACGACCCCGTACTTTGTTGCGACGCTTGTGGTCAGGTCACTCACCTCACTGGCGCTCAAGACGCGGTTGTAGACCGCAAACTCGGCGAGTTGGCCGGTGGCGTCGGATGCGTATCGGCCGAAGAGGTGCATGGATGGCTGAGCCAGATTTTCGTACTGCGGTGCGTTGGTGATCGTCTTGAGCTTGACGCCGTTGGCGTACGGCACGATCGTACTCGATTCGTACGTCATGCACAAGAACATCCACCGCCCGTGCATCGGTACGTACGAGCCGCTCTCGGTCATCGTCTTCATATTCGAGGGCGCCGGATATCCGGTGCCGCTCCACCAGTTGTTGTACACTTGGAAGGAGTTCTCGACGGAGCCAAAGAACAAGCTCCCCTCGCTTGTAGGATAAACAACGCTCACGCTCGTCGCTGTCGGACTAGTAGGTGATATGTTGCATAGAGCGCAGATGCTGTAAGCGGCATACGGGAACTGGGACGATGGGAAGTTGACGCGGACATGCGTTGGTGCCCAACCACCGACCGTGTTTTGAACTGGGATGGTGATGACTCCCGAACTCCCGCCTATGCCCGCCGTCACCGCTCTCGTATATATTTGCGTGTGCTTATTCGGCCATGAATTCGGATATGCGGCTTCGACGCTTGGCTCTCCGTTGCGGCTATTCCCGCTCTTGTCAAACCAGACGCGAATGTCCATTCCGTCGAGTGGCGCCTCGCCGGTCGCAAGCGGGTCCGAGCCGTCGAGCCAGCACACCATGTTGCCCCGTGCGACGGAGCCGAGGCCGGTTGCATCGGACAGATTTCCACGCCCGAGCAGGATGCGCTGCGAGCTCCCACTGAGCAACGGGCCAGCGAACTGGCGGAACTCGAAGTGCGTGCACCGCGCGACCGTCGTCAGCGCATTCCACTTGTACCCCAGGGCCATCGTGTAACCGCGCCCGTACGCATCGCCCGTCAACGTGGCGAGCGTCGTGCCGCCCGTGAAGGCCGCGCTCTGAAAGCCCGTCAGCGTGAACATCGCATCGGACGGGACATACCCGTTCGTCCCGAGCGCGATGTGCGTCGGCATCTGCCCCTCCTGATACCCCCATCTGTACGCCCAAATCGGCGCGTTCGGCGACTTGTCGTCGTAAAAGTTGACCACGTTCGGACAATTGAGGATGTATGGCATGCATGCACCGTTGATGCCCTCGAACGTGCCGGCTTTGCTGTAGCCCTGGTTGGTCATGTCGATGAGCGTCGTGTCGTAGACGCTCGCGACCCACATCCAGTAGACCGCCGAGCCCCAGTTGCTCGCACCGCCCAAGAACCCGTCGTACTCGGAGCCGAAGCCCATGCCGACGGTCGGCCACGCGCCGACGTTCCACAGAGGGGAGACGTTGTACGGCCACGTGCACCACTTCCGACCGAGCGACGCCTCGATGAGCAGGCGGCGGGTGCTGTCGAGTGCACCGGCGTACACCACCACCTCGGCAATCATCCCGTTCCACATGTTGCTCATCATCAAATCGCTGAACGCACCGGTGGTGCCAACACGCGAGTATTGTGCGATCGAGTTGACGTAGGGGAAGCATACAGTCGCATTTACTACCATCGTTCCGATCGTCCATGTATTTCCGATGTTCATCGCCAGCGAGTTATCCCGTGGCTGGTTCGAATTATCTCCACCGTTATAGTCGTTATATTGCCCAAACCCAGTTCCAGTGTTGGTTCCAAACCGACTGTACTGCATGTATATTGCTAGTGTTCCGCTCGACCACAGTATGGTCCCGCTACGCGCAAAAAACACGCAGAAGATCGTGTACGCCGACGACGGGAAGTTCGAAATGGGGATCTTGTAGCTGGGAATGACGTCTGGCTCCGTCTCCGTGAAAAGGACGGCGCCGTTCCCGGCCTGCGCGTTTCGTTTGAACACGGCCATATCCAACGTCTGCACCGTCGCATCGTGCCGCGTCGTCCCGCTCGCGTCGAACTTGGCGCCCGACGCGGTCCGACCGACCCACGACTTGTCCACCCACGTCGCTAGTTCGGCCCCGTCGGCCGGGAGGACGCCAGTGCCGAGCGGGTCCGCCCCGTCGAACCACAGCGTCAGCCCCGCCGTCTGGTCGACGGGGGACGTGTACGTCACAAGAAGCGGCAGCGTGCCGTCGCTCACGGCATACCCGCCCTGCTCCGCGCCCTCGGGGTTCGTCACCTTGGCGTAAAAGGTGAAGGCGCCACCTGGCACCGGGAATACGCACGCCGGGATGGTCGCGTTGCCCAACGTGTCGAGCGTGCCTCGCCCGATCAGCACGGGCGACGACGCCGTCGACGTTCCCCCCACCGTGTCCACCAGGTACATCGCGACCGCGCGCGCGGCGTTTGCGGTGTCGAACGGCCGCACGGTGAACACGACCGGCGTCGGCACCTGGCAGAACGCGATCGAGGCCGAGAGCGACGCGACCGTGTGTGGGTAGACGTACGCGACCGGCGCGACAGTCGCAAACATCTGCACGGCGGATGGATTATCGGGCAAGTTGGCCCACACGTACACGCGAGCGCTCCGGTACGAGGTCGCCGTGATCGGCACGCGCAGTGCGTGCCCGTCTCGTGTGATGCTCGCGAGGTCGACCTCCGTCGGGGTCGCGCTGTCGGCGACGAAATCCGACGTGTACTTGGCCGTCGAGTAGACGCGAAAGTCGGAGATGTTTCCGGACCACCGCTCGCTGCTCAGGCCATTGTGGCCTATCGTGAGCGATGCGACCGTGCACGTCGCGTAAGCGGCGCCGATGGATGCGGTCGATGTTGCGGCCGTACCGTTGACGTACAACCGGACGGTGCCACTGCTCGCGACTACCGCCAGGTGCGCCCACGCGCCGAGCCCGATGGCGGTGGACGTCGACGCGACGACCAACGTTCCGGTCGAGTTTAGGGCGTGCACCGCGACCACCACGGTGGGCTGTACCACGACCTTGAGCACCACGCGCCCGCCCGCGTCCAACACGCCGAACGCCGCCCGCGTGGCCGACGTCTCGGCGCGTGCGTACGCCCAGCACTCGACCGTCCAGTCGGCGCGCAGGAACGTCGCCGGCAGCCCCGTCAGCCGGACGCTCGTGTCCACGCCGTTGAACGCCACGCTCCGACCGTAGTGCTTGAACACGTGCGTGCTCAGCGCCACCGTCCCCGAGCACGCGACGTCCAACGCGCCGCCCAACCCGCCCGCCAACGCGCGGACGTCCACCACCGCGCCGCTCGTGTCCAATGGCAGCGCTGCGAGCAGCGCGTCGCCCAGGTCGTCCTGCCACGCGGTGCTGTGTCGGGCGTTACCGCCGACGTCGGTCCACCCGAAGGTGGCTCGCGCGTTCCCCGACGAGTCGGTCGCCCAGATGGGGGCCGTTCCTTGCGAGAAGCAGACGCGACTGACCGCGTCGACGACGGACGTCCCCGCGAATGTCGCGTTGCCGACCGCCTTGGTCGAGCGGTCGCACAGGGAGAGCGTGAGCGTACGTGCAGACCCGTACACGAGCGAACCTGACACCACGGTCAGGGCTAGCGGCGAGAGGGTGATGGCCTGTGCGAGCGTGGTCGTCGTGGTCGCGTTCGCCGGCGTCGCCGTGATGGTGACGCGGAGCGTCGTCGCACCCGAAAACGTAGGGTTGGGCTCGATGTTCAGGGTCAGCACGCCGGCGAGCGCGTCGTAGGCGACCACCGCGACGCTCCCCGCTTCCTGCGTGGACATCGACGCTGCGATAGAGCCATTGGTCAGCGCGCCGGTGTTGGGCCCACCGAGCGCGACGGCGAGCGACGATATGACCGCGTTGTACGGCAGGTTAACCGCCGGTAACGACATGGACGTCGGAAGCGGGTAGTCGGACACGGTCACCGTCAGCCGGTCGGAACCCGTCGCATCGTGCACCGTCCATTCCGGACCGGTGAGTTTGACGAGCCATGTAAACGTCCCCGCCTGCGCGAAGACGCACGACGGAGCGCGGAGCACGCCCGACGTGTCGAGCGTCCCGCTCCCCACAAGCGCGGGCGACCCCGACGCGTCGACCGCAAACACCGAGACCGACCGGGGGGCGTTCGTGGCGTCGAACGGATGGACGTGGAGCACGACCGGCGTGGGCGCCGTTCGATACGCCGACGAGATGGAGGCGGTCGCGATGGTGCGCGGGGGAACGTAGGCGGTCGGCACGGTGGTCGCGCCCATCTCCACCGCCACCACGCCCTCGCTCGGCGCGCCTGGCGTGTTGACGCGCACAAACAGCGTGGTGCGACGGTACGACGTCGCTGCGAACGGCACTTGCAGCGTGAAGCCCACGCGCGCGACCGATGCGAGCGCGACGGACGTCGTCGCGAACGGCGCCTGGAAGTTGGTCGTGTACTTGGCCGTCGTGTAGACGCGAAAGTCGCTCATGTGGCCCTTCCACCACTCGCCGTCCACGCCGTTCTGCCCGATCCTCAACGACACGGCCGCGGTGGTGGTAAAATGCAGCCCGGCCGTCTCGCATGCGACCGGCGGAACCGATGCGACCGGCGTCGATGCGCCGTCTACGTACAACGCGAGCGAGCCTCGGTAGTGGACCACAGCGAGATGCACCCACCGGCGGATGCCGATGGCGGACGGCGCGGACGTGACGCGCTCGAGGAGGCCGTCCGCGCCTCGCGCATACACCGATGCGTCCCTCGTCATGTGCCGGAAGGCGACCTTGACGAGCACGCTCCCCTGCGGATCGACGAAGCCAAACACCGAGCAAGTCGACGTCAGTTGGCTCGCGTACGCCCAGCATTCGACCGTCCAGTCGGCCTGGAGGAACGTCGGCTGGAATGACATCAGTCGGACGCTCGTGCTCGAGCCGTTGAACGCGACGCTCCGGCCGTAGTGCCGCCAAACGCTCGTGCTGACGGTGAGCGGGCCGATGTACTCGATTTGTACCGCGCTTTGTTCTCCCCACCCACCCGCCAATGCGCTGACGTCCGCGACGACGGCGTCGTCCAACGGCAGCGCCGCAATCAGCGCGCGACCGTGCTCGTCCGGCCACGCGCCGCCCGTCCGGACGATCCCCGACGAGTCGGTCGCCCAGACGGGGGTCGTCGCCTGCGAGACGAGAACGCCCGCGACGGCATCCGACACGGACGTCCCCGGCAAGCCCGCGATGTTGCCCGAGCCGTCGGCGAACGACAGCGTGAGCGTCCGGGTGGCGCCAAAGTCGAGCGCTCCCTGCGCCACCACGAGGCGCGTCGGCCGCACGAGCGGGGCGACGGACACCGGTCCACCCGCCACGACGAACGCGCCCGCCGTCGCGCCCCCGCCCGGCGCGCTCACCTTGACGTACACGTAGACCGGGCCGGCGATGGTCGGAGATACCGTCGCCGATAGCCCGCTCGCATCGAACGTCCCCGCGCCGCACACCACCGGCGAAACGTCGCTCCCGGACGCCGAGTGCGCGACGACGGCTGTCGCGCCTCGCGACTCGGCGTGTGCGACCGGCAGTGGCACTCGGATCGCGCACACGCGCCCCTCGGAGAGCGCGCCCGACACCGCGCCGATCGCGGTCGGGAACGTGTACCCCGTCGGCCTGTAGGCGCGTGACACGACCGCGAGGACGAGCGACTCGCCGACGCGACGCGTCGGCGCCGGCGGTGCGAGCGTGTATCCCGCGTGCACGGAACGCTGCGTCTCGTGGCCGTACGCGTTCACGAGGTGCACGAGGTCCCACGCGACGCTGTCCGACGACGCCTCGAGGCGCGCCGAGAAGAGCGAAGCGCCCGTGCTCTCGTACGACACCTCGCCGAGCCGGAGTGCGCCGATGGTGCGCACCGCGCCCAAATCCACCGTGTAGTACGCCGGGCCCGACGCGCGGGTCGTTTGGAACGTCGCACCCGCCGTCGACGCCGTCCACGTCATGCGCGTGTCGTCGATGCACGCACGCATCGCCGTCGGCGTATTCGACCCGACGACCCCACCTGACACCGCGAGGAACGTCGCGGAACGCGCAATGTTCTTCGCCGACGCGCCTGTGTCCTCGTACGCGTCGGACGCCTCTGAGTAGACGCCGAGCTTCGCGAACGCCGGACCCGACGTTCCGTCGCCACCGGCGTAGAAGAGCGTGAGGCGGAGGTACCTCGCGGAGACCGTCGTCTCTATCGCGGGCGTGAGGTCGGCCATGCGCGTGATGCACGTGGCCGTCCCCGACGTCGCATTGGGACCCCGCAACGCGACCGAGACCGCGATGACGTCCCGGTAGTCGGGCGTGACCGCGATGCGCATCGTGGTCGCAGTGGATGACACGAGCGTCGCCGTCTTGGCGACTGGCACCGCCGTGGCCGGCGCAAAGTTCGCCGCGTACTTGGACGCAAGGTAGAACCTAACGTCCTGGACGTAGCCGGTCATGTTGCACGTGTTGGTGTTCGTGTCGTCGTTCCCGCCGATAAACATCGTCGTGCCGGGGTCGCCTACGGGCTGCGTGCCCGTCGCGCGGTTCACTGTCAGACTCACGGCGGTGCCTCCGACGTACAGTGTGAATGCGCCTCGGTCGCCCGGGCTCGCACGACGCACGAGCGCGACGTGCGTCCACATGTTCGCAGTGAAGACCTCGGAGCTGAATCGCGCTTGGTAGTAATGGCCGCTCGATACCTCGACCCAGCTGTTCACCGAGTTCTCGACGATGAGCCGCACCGTGGGATTCGTGAGCGTGTTCGAGATGCTACCCGGATCCGTGCATGTGCCGAGGTTGAAGAGCGCAGCACTCGTCGTCGAGGTGAGGTAGAACCACCCCTCGACCGTCCAGTCGCCGTACAAGAAGCCGGTCGGCATGCCCGTGACCTTGATGCCCGCGTTGCGGGCGGTCATCGAGTTCCACCCTGGCACGTGCACGCTTCTGCCGTAGAGCAACGCCGTTGCGTCCGAAATCGTCGCACCGAACGCCGTCACCGCCTTTGTCGTCGACATGGGGTTCACCGACGTGCTCACGTCGACGAGTGCGTCGCCTGGGATGGCCAGCACGAGCCACCCGGCGAACGGGTCCGACGCGACGCCGCCGACCTTGGCCCCCGTACTCGACGTGACGTAGATCGTGGGGCAAGTCGCGGACGACGGCTGAGCGTACGTTATGCTCGCATAGGCGCTCGCGACGCGGGGCGGGTGGCCGTGGTACAGCCGCGTGAAGGTGAGGTCGACCGCCGATTCGACGCCCGCCTGGAAGCCGTTGGTCGCGAGGTACGTCATCGTGGTCGGAATCGCGTAGTCGGACACAACGACCGGCGTGGCGCACACGATCCGGTTGGACGCGACGACCCCGGTGGGTGAGGTCACAAGCGCGTGTACGTACCAGGTACCCGCGACGGGGAAGACGCACGTCGTCGTCAAGACGCCCGCGCTCGTCACGCTGTGAACGCCGCTCGCGTCGGCCATCTGGGTCAGGGGCGCCGACGGCGATATCGACGAGGCCCGGTAGAGTACGGCGGTCGCGCCGGGCGTCCCATCGACGGGCGTAAGGGTCATGGCCATCGGCGTCGGCACGCCCGCGTAGACGCGGTCGCCGGTGTAGTATCCGTCGACCAGGGCGATGCGCGCGATCGCCGTCGGCTGGATGTACGAGTAAAAGTTGCCGAGCGGGACGCTCGACACGAGCGCCTTTGTCGTCCCACCCGACGACGCGACGACCGTTGTGATTTGCATCGGCTCGAAAAACTCGGGCTTCATCGTGACCACCAGCGTGTTCGACGACGTCGCACGCGCTTTGGCCGTCTTGGTGACGGTTCTCGGCGCCGAGAGCGGGCCAAAGTCTCCGTTGTACTTGCACGTGGTGTACGCGCGCACGTCGTTCATGTACCCGACGAACGCCCCGGCGTCGTCCTGAGCGCGCACCCCCGACGCGTCGAGCGCGGTGGGCCCAGGTGTGGCCGCGTCGGGCCGGTCTAGTCGCACGCCGACGCCACCGCCGACGCCACCGACGTGCAGTTTCGCGTTGTAGCTGCCGAGTTGGGTCGTGTCGGTCGTCGTGAGGCAGGTCGCTCCGTTGATGTAGACCTTGTAGACGGAGCGCCGCTTCGTGAGTGCGTAGTGCGACCAGCGGTCGACGGCGACCGGGCTCGCGTTGGACACGACCCAAGGCCGCGGGCCGACCCGCAGCGCGACCTGCGCGTTCTGTCCGTACGTCCGTTGGTCGTCGTCTGGGCCGAACCAGATCGCCGAGCACACGCCGGACGGGTACGGGTCGGATCCGAAAATACACATCCCACCACGACGGTTGTCGGTCGGGCAAACCCACGCCTCGTACGTAAAATCGCCCGCGAGGTACGCGACCGGGAGGTCTTGGACGAGCACAAACGGCCGACCGACCGCGTTGTAGAGCGCGCGACCGTAGTACCTGGCGTTGGCGGTCGTTTCGAACGTTAGGCTCGACCCATCGGCCATCGCGACGACCTTGTGCGTGGTCTGCGGGTTGATGATGTTGCTGACGTCGACGTTCTCGTTGGCGGGGAAGGCGACGATGAGGTGCGCCGAGAGCGCGTCGGGTGCGATCTCGAACGACGCCAGCGACCGCGTGCCCAACGTCGCCGGCGCGGCGCCGTCGCTCCAACTCCCCGTTCCGAACAGCGCCGTCTGAAACGCTGCGACCATTTCGTCGATCTCGGTCGGTCGAAGCGACGCTTGCGCGTACGCGGCGAGCTGTGCGGAAATCGAGCGTTGCTCGCCGCTCGATTCGTCGGTGCCGGGGGCGGGGGACATCACGCCGCTCGAGTCTAAGGTGGCCAGGAGCACGCCACTCGAGTCGACGATGGCAGCCGATGCCATGTCACCGACGCCACCGGATGCAGCGCTCGAGTCGAAGACCGGTGGCGCGGTAGTTCCGCTCGAGTCGACAAGGGGGTGCGACGAGATGACGCCGCTCGAGTCGATGGTGGCCAGTATCGTCCCACTCGCGTCGACGAGCGATGCCACGAACACCCCGCTCGAATCGAAGGCCTGTGGCGCGGCAGTGCCGCTCGAGTCGACGAGCAGAAACGACGAGATGATGCCGCTCGAGTCGATGGTGGCCAGAATCGTCCCGCTCGCGTCGACGAGCGATGCCACGATCGCCCCGCTCGAGTCGGTGAGAGATGCCACGTCGGGCCCGGGTAGGCTGACGTACGGGTTCGTTATGTAGATAGGCGCCGGAGTCGGGGACGTTTGCGAGTATGTGACGAGGTACTCCCCGCTCGCGTCGAGGCCCATGACAGCGTTGTCGTTAATCGTGAGGGTGATCTCGCTGTCGGCGAGTGCCTTGAAGGTGCGCGCGGCACCGTCGTACGCGAGCGGGCGCGCGACGAATGTTATGTTGGAGGCCACAGCGAGCGTCGCGTCGATGGTCCGATAGAAGCCCGCCCAGGCGAGGCCCAACGAGCCGGTCGCGTCCGCTTGGATGGTCGGCGAGTAGGTGAAGGTGAGTTGCGACGTCTCGTTGCCGACGAAAGTCCCCGACGAGGCACCCACCTCGCCACTCGACGCATGCACCTCCCACGTCATCCCGTCCAAGCCCGGGGCGCCCATGGTGGCGCTGATGGTCGCATCTTCGCCGACGAAAAGTACGGGCTGCGAGAACACGACGGCGGACGGGAAGGTGTACGCGGGCATTGCACACGCAACGCGTGCCCGGCTATTCGACGCGACGAGCGTCGCGATCGGGACGCCGGATGCGTCGCCGCCCGTGTAGGTCGTCGCTAGCGTGAACATGCCCGTCGATTCGAAGGCGACGCCCTCGATGGACTCGAAGCGAAGGCCCTGGCCGGCGATGGCGTCGACCACGCTCGACACGGATAGCCCAGGGGCGAGCGTCGGGCTCGGTTGCGACGTCGGGCCCTGGTGCAGCGTGAACGGCACCCGAACGGTCGAATCGTAGACGCATGCGTATTGCGAGGTCGAAATCCGGCCGACCGAGACCACAGGTGTGCTGTACACCGGAAACGCCTGCGAACTCACCAAGGTGGTCGTGCACCCGTCGGGCGCGATCGTGAAGACCGCGAATCGGACGGCGTTGGACGCGGGAGTTGGCGGGCTACCCGGTAGCGCGAGCATGGAAATCGACACCGAACGCCCCTGTGCGTCGTACGTGTATCCCTCCACCGTCCCGTACGACGAGCCCGACGAGTCGACGCAGTGGACGGCTGCGACGACCGGGCTCGTCGTGAACGGTCCGGTCAGTGTGAGCCGCACCTCGCTCTCGTTACCGACGCCGCACACCGAGCTCGACGACGCCGACGCGGAGGTCCCGTAGCGCGCACCCGACGCGAGGGCCTTGACGTCCGCGTCCGCGGCGGTCACGCTCGCGCCTGTAAACCGCACCGTCGCCGATAGGCCCGTCGGGAACGTGTAGATGTGCGCGCTGGTGAGCACGCCGTTGGCCCACGCGTACGACCGCGACGTCGCTCCCAACGTCAGTACGACCACCGCTGAGTGCGTCACCGCGTGCTGCACCGCCAGACGGTACACGACCCGGTTGCCCGAAACGTCGGCGTCGCACGAGACCGGTGCAAATCCGGTCGGAGTTATGATTGCGGTGGCGGTCACGCCCGAAGGCAACACGACGCCGAACGTGGATGTGAGCACGAGCACCTGGCCGAGCGTGACGACCGGGACGTCCAGGTGCGTCGTCGATGCCATCGTCGCGGGGAACGCGAACACGGGGAACGCGCACGACACGCGCGTACGGGTCCGCGCCATGACGAGCGTCGCGGTCGCCGACGTCGGTGCATCACCGACGATGAAGTTTCCGTCATACTTGCACGTGGTGTACACCCGGACGTCGTTGATGTATCCTCGAAGGTCATCCGCGTCGTCGTGTGGCGCGACACCACCGACGACCAGAGTTTGGTTGTACCCACTCAGAGGCACCGCGTACGTGGAGGTGAGGCACGCGGTCCCGTCGACGTACGCGGTGTAGACGCCGCCCTTCTTCGTGAGCGCGTAGTGCGCCCACTGGTTTCGCGTGAACGGGAGCGTGCTCGACGCGACGCCCGGCGACTCGCCGACGGCTACGACGACCCTCGCAGTATCCCCCGAGAACAGAAGGGACGAACGCAGGCCACATCCAGACGGGTCTGTTCCGAAGATGCCCATTCCACCTCGGCTGTTATCACTTGGTTGTATCCACGCCTCGTAGGTAAAGTCGCCCGACAGGTACCCCGTTGGCATGTTTTTGACGAGAATCGCGCTCGACCCTTGCGTGGAAAACATCGCACCGCGATAGTACTTGGCGTTCGGGGTGGCGACTACCGCACTGCCGGCTTTTGTCTCGACGATCTTGTCGCTCGTGAGTGGGTTGATTTCGTGGCTGACGTCGATAAAGTCGTCGAGCGGGAGTGCGACGACGAGCGAAGATGCTAGCACGTCCGGTGTGAACCCAGTCGAGCGACTTCCGAGTGCGTCCATCGAGCAGATCGGCTGGACAGGCGACCGCGTGTTGTACGTCGTCGACAGGTTGAACGCACCCGGGACGACTGCGAAGGACCCCGACGAGGCCCGTGTGCCGAAGCGGAGGATTGGGCTAGACGACGTGATTGCGTCGATCGCACTCTCGACAGACTTGCCGGTGAGAAAGGGCGAGCCCAACGACCACGCCGACATCAGCGCGAACGGCACTTGCCGGGTCTCACCGTCGATGCACACGTATCCAGACGTAGATATCGGACCGGCGGTGCATGCGGTGGGGACGCTGATGACCGCGAGCCTCTGCGACAAGATCACCCGCGTTTGCCCATCTGGCGCTCTCACGGTCACGGCGAATTGGGCGTCGCCGGCGCCACCTGGAGCGGTCGTCCCGACGATGTAGTGGCCCACCGACACCGAGTGCGCTGTAGCGTCGTATGTGTACGCGAACACGGTCCCGTGGGTCGTCGACGGGCTGCTCGAATCGACGCACGAAACGGCGCCCGACGCATCGACCTCTAAAGCGTTCGGCGTATTTGCATCGTAACCATCGAGTTGAAGCACGACCGACGTCGCGTTGCCAGCGCCACGTTCCTCCAAGCCCACCTGTGACCCGTAACTTGCACCCAAAGCCAACGCCGACACCGCCGTGTCCGCGGTCGCCACGTTCGAGTCAGTGAAACTCACAATCGCCGATAGGCCGGTTGGGAACGTGTAGATGCTCGGAGCATCGATGACGACAGACTCCCACGGATACACCCGCGATGCGGTGCCGAGCGTCAGCGTCACCGTTGCCGAATGCGCTACGTCGTGCTCGACGACTACGTCGTAGGAGACTACCGATCCTAGCACACTCGCCGGGAGCGCAATCGCACTCTTGCCGTCAGGAACGATGCTGGCCGTGGCGACCAATCCCGACGGCAGCGATGCGCCGAACGTCGACTGCAGCGCGATCGTCGTGCCGCTCGTGACGACCGGCACCGTGTCGGCGCCAAGACGCACCGACGCGACCATCGCCGGGAACGGGTACGCGACGAACGCGCACGTCACGCGCGCCCGCGTCTTTGCCATGATAAGCAGCGCCGTCGTGCTCAACTCGAGCGGAGAGGTGCCAGACGTGTCGTACGTGGTCGCGAGCGTGAACACGCCCGTCGCGCTAAAGTTGCCCGCCGATGCGAGCGCAGCGAAGCGGATGACCGGGCTCGCCCCGACGATCGTGTCGATCGCGCTCGCGACCGACTTGTCCGTGCCAAATGCATACATGCCGGCCGGCGCGTCCGACGCGAGCACGAACGGCACGGCGATCGTCGCGCCGTCGACGCACGTGTACCCCGAGGTCGAAATCGCGCGCGCGACGCACGTCGTCGGCGCGCTGATGACGTCGAACGACTGCTGCGAGAACAGCGTCGTGGTGCGTCCGTCGGGCGCCGTCACGACCACCGCAAAACGGACGGACCTTGACGCGGGCACGCCGCTCGTGTCGACCGCCAACTCGGCAATTTCGACCGTGTGCCCCGACGCGTCGTACGTGTACGCACCCATCGTCCCGTACGTCGCGGTGGTGGTGGTGGCCGACGAGTCGACGCACGAGACCGCACCGGTCGGACGCACCTCGAACTGGTGCGGCGTCGACGCGTCGATGCCCGTCAACGTGAGCACGACCGAAGTGGCGTTGCCCTCGCCGCACACGAGGCCGGTCGACGCGGACGAGCCGTAGCGTGCGCCCAAGGCGAGGGCCGTGACCGTCGAGTCGGCCGTGGTCACGCTCGCGCCGGTGAAGCGCACGCTCGCCGAGAGGCCGCTCGGGAACGTGTAGATTTGCGCGCTCGTCAGCACGGGCGACGGCCACGGATACGCGCGCGATGCGGTGCCGAGCGTCAGCGTCACCGTGCCCGTGTGCACGACATCCATCTCGACGACCGCACGGTAAAAGACATCGACGCCCGACACGTCGGCCGCGCACTGAATCGCCGTGTAGCCCGCCGGCACGATTCTCGCCGTGGCGACCAAGCCCGACGGCAGCGCGACGCCGAACGTCGACTGCAGTGCGATCGTCGTGCCGCTCGTGACGACCGGCACCTCGTCGGCGCGCAGACGCACCGACGCGACCATCGCCGGGAACGGGTACGCGACGAACGCGCACGTCACGCGCGCCCGCGTCTTTGCCATGATGAGCAGTGCCGTCGTGGTAAGCAACGCCGGAGATGTTCCGGACGTGTCGTACGTGGTCGCGAGACTGAAGGTGTGAACCGCACTAAAGTTGCCCGCCGACAACAAGGCCGCGAAGCGGATGACCGAGCTCGCCCCGACGATCGCGTCGATCGCGCTCGCGACCGACTGGCCGGCGCCAAACACGGTGGTGCTTGTGATCGGCGACAGCGTCGACGCGAGCACGAACGGCACGGCGATAGTCGCGCCGTCGACGCACGTGTACCCCGAGGTCGAAATCGCGCGCGCGACGCACGTCGTCGGCGCGCTGATGACTTCGAAGGACTGCTGCGAGAACAGCGT
>Ga0209358_10001069_pt1 | contig 22471 bp, 24 predicted proteins | sample LauGreFa1BDMLBSN_2_FD_187574 | JGI IMG/M metagenome (GOLD analysis project Ga0209358, IMG submission 187574) | Freshwater lake microbial communities from Lake Michigan, USA - Fa13.BD.MLB.SN (SPAdes) (version 2) | ecosystem: Environmental > Aquatic > Freshwater > Lake | place: Lake Michigan, USA...
ATAATCGTGAATTAGTTGCTATGCGCGCAGCGGGAGTGTCAATTTTAGCGATTGTAAGGTCGACTTTAGTCGCTGGGATCATTTTGGCGATTTTTGCATTTTGTATTAGTGAGTTGATTGCCCCTACAACTGAAGCTCAGGCGCAAATGCTAAGAGCAGTTGCGCAACATAAACCGCTTGTGATGCATGCAAAATATGGACTTTGGTTGCGTGAAGGTGAGCAATTTATCAATATTCGTCACGTTAAAGAAAATGGGGAACTTGCTGATATTAGTATTTACGATTCAACATTTTTGCAAGACCAGCCTCATTTAAAGTCTGTTACTCATGCGCAAAATGCCGTGTATGTTAAATCGAATGAATGGCTTCTTGAAGATATTATGCAATCGACCATCTCAACAACACAAATGCTGGCAAATAAGCAAAATCAGAAAATGTGGCAAACCAACATTGCACCCGATTTCATGCAAATAGCGGTAGTCAATCCTGACAATTTATCACTCATTGATTTATCGCATTACATTGATTTTTTGAAAAATAATCATCAAAAGGCACAGAAATTTCAATTGGCTTTTTGGGAACGTGTCTTTAATCCGTTGGTTATTTTTGTCATGTTAATTGTGGCCACCCCTTTTGTAATAGGTATTAGGCGAGGAATTGATGTAGGAGGACGCATGATGATTGGGATTGTAATAGGAATGAGCTTTAATATTGTCGATCATATTTTTGGACATTTGGGATTGATTTACGATATCAATCCATTAATCATTGTTTTATTGCCTAGTGCACTGGTGAGCTCGCTGAGTATTTATGCGATAAAACGTGTCATCTAACTTATTTTAATAATAAAACGCTATATAATTTATGAATTTAATTAAAACGCCTATTGCTGATCTATTGATTTTTGAGCCCAACGTATTTGGGGATTCACGCGGTTTTTTTATGGAAAGTTTTAATCAAAAAACATTTCAGAATTTAACGGGTTTAGATGTGACATTTGTTCAAGATAATCATTCGCGCTCAAGTCAGAATGTCTTGCGTGGTTTGCATTATCAAATTCAGCAACCACAAGGGAAATTAGTTCGAGTTACCAGTGGTCGCGTGTTTGATGTGGCGGTGGATTTGCGTCGCACGTCTCCAACTTTTGGTCAATGGCATGGCGTTGAGTTAAGCGGTGAAAATCATCGTCAATTTTGGGTGCCAGCGGGTTTTGCACATGGATTTTTAGTCTTGTCTGAAACGGCTGATTTTCTCTACAAAACCACCGATTATTACGCCCCTGAATTTGAAAGATGTGTTCGATTTGATGACAGTGAAATCAGCATTGTATGGCCTTTTGAGGGCGAGCCTATTTTATCTCTAAAAGATCAGCAAGGTCTTTCTTTACATGAAGCGCCGGTATTTGAATGAAAATCTTATTACTGGGCAAAAATGGGCAAGTTGGCTGGGAGTTAGCACGGACTTTATTGCCGTTAGGTGAGGTCATTGCACTTGATCGTCAGCAAATTGATTTTGTCAATCTTGAGGCATTGCGCCAGACTATTCAGACTATTCGACCCGATGTCATTGTGAATGCCGTTGCCTATACCGCCGTTGATAAGGCGGAAAGTGATCAGGAAAGTGCATTTTTATGTAATGCCACAGCCGTTGATGCCATTGCGCAGGAAGCGAAAAAAATAGGCGCTTTGCTTATTCATTATTCGACTGACTATATTTTCGATGGCGCAAAAAATGTGCCTTATCTTGAAGATGATGCAGTCAATCCTTTGAATGTATACGGCGAAACTAAATTGGCGGGAGAAAACGCTATTATTACCAGCGGGGCAGATTATTTGATTTTGCGAACAACCTGGGTATTTGCGGCGCGGGGGCAGAATTTCTTGAAAAGTATATTGCGTCTTGCTGCAGAGCGAGATACGTTAAATATTGTTGCCGATCAAATAGGTGCACCCACATGGGCGCGGGTGATTGCGCAAACAACAGCACATATTATCCAGCAAGTGAAACAGGAGCGTCAGAATAAACTATTTGTTTCTGGTGTATTTCATCTCACCAGCGCAGGTGACACATCGTGGCATGGGTTTGCTCAAAAAATTGTTGAATTTGCATCGCCACATTGCCAGCTAAAAACACACGTTATCTCACCTATTCCAACGTCACAGTATCCAACACCTGCAAAAAGGCCTTTAAACTCGCGTCTTTGTACGGACAAATTAACACAGCGTTTTGGCATAGTCATGCCAACGTGGGAAACGTCTCTTAAACTTTGTATGGAAGAATTGTTTTGAAAATTTTTATTACCGGTGGAGCAGGTTTTATTGGTTCGGCATTGATTCGCTATTTAATCAACGAAACCTCGCATAGTGTAGTCAATGTTGATAAGTTAACTTACGCAGGAAATTTAGAATCGCTTGCGTCTATTTCAGATAATTCGCGTTATGTGTTTGAGCGAGTCGATATTTGTGATGCACAGGCGCTAACGCACCTTTTTAACATACATTCTCCTGATGCGGTGATGCACTTAGCTGCGGAGTCGCATGTGGATCGCTCTATTGATAAACCTGCAGCATTTATTGAAACTAACATTGTTGGAACATACACGTTGCTTGAGGCGGCGCGGCAATATTGGTCGCAACTTGAAGGTGATAAAAAACAAGCTTTTCGTTTTCATCATATTTCAACGGATGAAGTATTTGGTGATTTACATGGCACATCCGATTTATTCACCGAAACAACGCCTTACGCACCTAGTTCACCTTATTCTGCATCAAAAGCAAGTTCAGATCATCTCGTTCGTGCTTGGCTGCGTACCTTTGGGTTGCCTGTGATTGTCACAAATTGCTCAAATAATTATGGTCATTATCAGTTCCCTGAAAAATTAATTCCCATGGTGATTTTAAATGCGATTGCAGGGAAACCTTTACCTGTATATGGCAATGGACAGCAAATTCGCGACTGGCTATATGTTGACGACCATGCACGTGCACTACTCACTGTATTAGAGCGTGGTGCGATTGGTGAAACCTACAATATTGGCGGACATAACGAAAAAACAAATCTGACAGTCGTTCAGACAATTTGCGCTATTCTTGATGAGTTAAAACCTGAAAAGCCTAATGATGTAGTGCATTATGCTGATTTAATCACGTATGTGACAGATCGACCTGGGCATGATTTACGCTATGCCATTGACGCGAGCAAAATTGCCCGCGAATTGCAATGGACACCACTTGAAACATTTGAAACGGGGTTACGTAAAACCGTTCAATGGTATTTAGATAATCTTGTGTGGTGTGAACATATTCAAGATGGCAGTTATCTATCAACTACGCTGCAAAATGAATCTTAGCAAGTATTGGAAGATGATCTGACATGCGTTGCCCATTTTTAAGCGGGCGGTGATCTATGAACCAATTATCGGCATGAGCTTTGCAAGGACCACCAGTAAAAATGTGGTCAGATAAACTATTTGGGTGTGATTGAATATCAACTGTTTCGTGATTGATTAAATCAAAGGTATTTTGTAAATAGGGCATATTGTTATCGTCACCCACTAAGTGACGGTAACGTTTATCTTGAGCGGTCGTATTGAAATCGCCGGTAACAACCATTGGAATATCTTTTGCAAGAGCCACGATGCGCTCATTGAATAATAAAGCGCTTGGATCTTTATTGACGCCTGAGTTATCAAAATGCGTGTTCACAAACATAAAGCTAAAATTAGTAGATTTCTCTTTTAAGATGGCCCAATTTACATAACGAAATACTGACAAAGTACGAAATCCAAAACTCATGGGTAAATTGGGTTTGGTGCTTAACCAAATCTGCCCTTTATCAATTAAATCAAACTTATGCTTATTAAAAGCGAGCGCTGCATCACCATATTGAAAACCACCCATGTGATAGGTGACTAGGTTATAGTTTTCATTGGAAATAATTGTTGAAATATCGTTGTCTGTATGGGTTTCTTGAAATCCAATTAAATCTGGTGAATATTCTGTAATTCGTTCACGAATTTCTGGTGCACGAACAGACCAAGGCAGAGCGCCTCCCGTACTTTTATGATTAAAGCGTGCAGCCATATCTTCAATTAATTGAGAGCCATATTCCACGTTGTAGGTAAGTACTTTTAAATTGCCACTTGAACAAGTTGCTTGCGAATTAATTTGAACTGGTGCTTTTAGTGTTTCGGGGGGTATTTCATGGGCAAAACCTTTGTCAGTGAAGGCCCACATATACTGTATAGATTGATAACGAATTAATAAAATTGAAATCACATAAAGAGTGACTGACATAATTAAAACGGTATTTAATAGTTTTAAACGATGGTTGGTAAATACGTGCATAACGCTTTCCTAGAATGTTATAAACGGTGTTTGCTTTGCCAGTTGAAAGAGCAAAAAACATATTTAATACATTCTATATAGCGTTGATGACGTCTTTATTTCAATACGGTTTAATTGTGGATGTTTTAAGGAATAGGCTTAAATTTTAAGACTGATTGTTTTCATTTTGTAGTAATACGTTTAATTTCCCCGCTTGATTAAGCGCGTTTAAATCGTCAAAGCCACCAACGTGAACGTCGCCAATATAAATTTGTGGTACGGTGCGACGGCGAGTTCTTGTCATCATTTCCTCACGCATTCCGGCTTGTTCATCGACATTGATTTCAGTATAGGTGACATTTTTACTGTCCAGCAATCGTTTTGCCATGACACAATAACCACAGCGGTGTGCAGTATAAATTAAAATTTTAGGCATGCTTAATTTCTCACGTCTTAAAACAAATGTTTAACGGCATCACGTTCTTGTTTTAGCTCATCTTCAGTCACGCGCATACGATGACGACTGAACTCATTGATATTTAAGCCTTGCACAATTTGGATTTCGCCGTCTTCAACGGTAACAGGAAAAGAATACATTAAGCCTTTTTCAATGTCATAACTACCATCTGAGAGTACACCCATACTCACCCAGTCATTATCAGGTGTTCCAAGTGCCCACGCTCGCATTTGATCAAGCGCCGCATTTGCCGCAGAACCCGCGCTGGATTGACCGCGTGCTTTAATCACTGCTTCTCCGCGTTCTTGAACAGTTGGGATGAAATTATTAACAAACCAATTATCATCTACAAGCGAGAGCGCATCTTGTCCACGAACGGTTGCATAATGTATATCAGGATACTGTGTGCCGGAATGATTACCCCATACGGTCATGTTTTTAATATCTGTTGTGAGTACGCCGCATTTTTCAGCGAGTTGGCTAATCGCGCGATTATGGTCTAAACGACTCATGGATGAAAAATTAGCCGGTGATAAATCAGGCGCATTTTTTAGGGCAATCAGTGCGTTTGTGTTGGCAGGATTGCCTGTCACTAAGACTTTGACATTGCGATTTGCAACGGCATTAAGTGCTTTGCCTTGCGTTGAAAAAATTTCAGCATTTACCTTGAGTAAGTCTTTTCTTGCCATGCCTAGTGTACGGGGGCGAGCACCAATTAAAAACGCATGATCAATATTTTTGAAGGCAACAAAGGGATCATCGGTCATTATAATGCTGCGCACAATTGGACTTGCGCAATCGTTTAATTCCATGACAACACCCTCTAACGCAGGCATAGCACTGGGTACTTCGAGTAAATGCAAGACAATAGGCTGATCCTTACCAAAAGAATGCCCAGCCGCTAAACGAAATAGTAGCGAATAACTAATTTGTCCTGCTGCTCCAGTGACAGCAATATGAAGAGGTACTTTCATTTTTTTATCTTTCCTTTGAAACAACGCAACGGGTGTTATCTAAAAAATAGTGAATTGATGAGCGAATCTAAAAAAAATTGCATTTTATTTCTACCATCGTACCATTCATAAGCTTGTAAAAACAGGTTCAACATGACAGTTTGCCATGTTTTATCGGTTATAATGAAGCGGATACCAATCTTTAAATTTAATCAAAACGAGTCTTTCATGAAAAAATTGTTATTTCAATTCGACACGGATGCGCATCCTTCTGCTTTTGATGTTGTTGTCGCTTACGATGGCGGCGCAGATCATGTGATAAGTTACGCCGGATTAACACCGGATAAGATTGCCGCGCTTGTTGACGGCACAATTTTCACTCGAGCCCCTAAAGATAAAAAAAATACCGCTATTTTTGTAGGTGGAAGTGATATGGCCGCAGGTGAAGCTTTATTTGTCGCCGTGAGAAAACATTTTTTTCCTGGATTTCAAGTTTCGGTCATGCTCGACAGTAATGGGAGCAATACAACTGCCGCGGCATGCGTGGCAAAATTAGCATCCAGTGGCACGCTTAAAGATAAAAAGGCCGTTGTTTTAGCTGGCACAGGCCCAGTTGGACAACGTGCGGCTGCCATGCTTGCTTTAGAGGGTGCGGAGGTAACGATTACTTCACGCCAATTATGGGCTGCGGAAAAAGTCTGTGAAGCCATGCAACATCGATTCAATGTCACTATACACGCAAAAGCGGCGGCTGATTTAGATGCGCGTGCTCATGCTATTGAAGATGCCAATATTGTTGTTGCCGCGGGTGCAACAGGTGTTGAGCTTTTAAAACCTGAGCATTGGCAACATAATTCACATTTAGAATTACTCGCTGACGCGAATGCAACGCCTCCATTGGGAATTGGCGGCATTGATATGATGGATAAAGGTGAGTTGCGTCATGGTAAAATTGTGTGGGGGGCGATTGGTTTTGGTGCGTTGAAACTAGCCTTGCACCGCGCCTGTATTACGCAATTATTTGAAGATAATAAGCAGGTTTTTGATGCTGAAAACATTTTTGATTTAGCGAAAAAAATGGCATGAATAACGCTGAATTGCGTCAACACGCACTGGGTATTTTTCAAGCAGGCATCGCGGCAGCTAATCCCTATTTAGCGGTTAAACGCCATTTTGAAACGTCACCTATGTCGTTTTCAACTTATCATAAAATACACATCATTGCTTTTGGTAAAGCGGCATGTGCTATGGCCAATGCGGCGCAAGAAATTATTCCAGCAGCATTACTTGGCGATGCGCTTGTGGTGACGAATTACGAGAATGTAAGCGCAGTAAATAATGTTGAGGTGATTGGCGCGTCACATCCATTGCCAGATGAAAAAGGTTTTGAAGCAGCAAGAAGGATTCTTGCTTTGGCAGAAAATGCCAAAAAGGATGAATTAGTACTCGTCTTGATCAGTGGCGGTGGATCAGCGTTAATACCTTATCCAGTTGAAGGTATCACCCTTGAGGAAAAAATAATCACTACCAATTTGTTATTGTCTTGTGGCGCAACCATTCACGAAATGAATTGTGTTCGCAAGCATTTGTCGCAAATTAAGGGTGGGGGATTAGTTAAGTTTCTTGTCCCTGCAACTTGTTACACTTTAATTTTATCTGATGTACTAGACGATGATTTAAGCGTGATTGCAAGCGGAACAACAGTGGGTGATAACACGACATTTACAGATGCTATCCGTGTTTTAAAAAATAAAGGCGTTTGGGATTTACTCCCTGAATCAGTCAAATTGCATTTAACGAAGGGCGAGCAAGGTGTGATTGCGGAAACGCCTAAGATAAATGACCCTATTTTTGATGACGTCACTAATTACTTAATAGGGAGTAATATGGTGAGTGTCAACGCCATGCAAGAGGCTGCGCAATCACTTAAGTATCAAGTCATTTTGTATCAACATCCTTTATGTGGTGAAGCACGTGACATTGCAGAGCAGTGGGTGCATTGGTTTAAAAATGAAATGCTTCATTATGTAGAAAACTCATCTGTCAAACGTATCGCGTTTTTAACAGGTGGTGAGACGACCGTAACTTTGCGTGGTTGTGGCCGTGGTGGACGTAATCAAGAAATGGCACTGGCTTTTGCGATATCAGCAGAAGAACAAAAAATGGATGGAAAGTGGATTTTTCTTAGCGGTGGTAGCGATGGTATTGACGGTACAAGTCCTGCTGCAGGTGGAATCGTTGATGCTAAAACACTTTTACGTATCCGCACTATGCAGTTAAGTCCGGAGGATTTACTTGAAGATAATAATTCCTATTGTGCACTTAAAGCAGCTGGGGATTTACTATTAACTGGTGCAACTGGAACAAACGTAGCAGATTTACAGATTTTATTGTTTGAATTAGAAGCGTAAAATGCCTTTTTATATAAATATTCTTGATTAAATTTTGATTAAAGCGGTGATAAAAGCATTATGAATACACAAAAAATTGGCTTTATTGGTGGCGGTAATATGGCAAGTAGCTTGCTTAACGGCTTAATTACCAGTGGTCATCCACCTAAACAAATTTGGGTTTCAGATACAAATCCTGATACGCTTGCGTACTTATCTCAGCAATTTGGTGTCAATACGTCTAGCGATAATAATGAGATTGCGCGTTTAGTCGATGTTGTTGTATTGGCCGTTAAGCCGCAAATTTTAAAAGGTGTCGCGCAACATATTGCAGAGACCATTGAAGAACGTAGACCATTAGTGGTTTCAATCGCAGCAGGTGTGTCACAAGCCAGTTTAAGTGCATGGTTGGGTGAGAATGTTGCCATTGTTCGTTGCATGCCAAATACCCCTGCCTTAGTGCTTACTGGGGCAACTGGTCTTCATGCTAATATGAACGTATCGGATCCGCAGCGTGATCTGGCTGAAAATATTTTACGTGCGGTGGGAATCGCTTTATGGGTACAGACTGAAAGCGAACTTGATGCAGTAACAGCAGTTTCTGGAAGCGGTCCAGCGTATTATTTTCTCCTTATGGAAGTAATGGAAAAAACAGCTATCGAATTAGGACTTAATGCTGAAACAGCGCAGTTGTTAGTCCAACAAACAGCACTCGGTGCAGCAAAAATCGCACTCGAATCACAGGAATCACCACAAACATTGCGTCAACGTGTTACATCGCCTAATGGCACCACGCAAAAAGCCATCGAAACTTTCCAAGAAGGAGGTTTTGAAGCCCTTGTGTCAAAAGCACTCCATGCCGCGCGTGATCGCTCGGTTGAACTTTCAAAACAAGAAGTGTGAATAGTATGGGAATGAATTACTTTACCAATCCAGTCGTTTTTATTTTAGACAGTGTTTTCTCGTTTTACATTATCGCTGTATTTTTGCGATTTTTACTACAATGGTGTCGAGCGGATTTTCGCAATCCAATTTCAAAATTTTTAATTACGATCACGCATCCGCCATTAAAAATACTACGTCGTTTTATACCTGCGATAGGCAATATTGATACAGCTTCTTTGGTTTTGGTTTTTTTACTACAGTTGCTCGCTGATGTGACATTAGGTTATGTGCAAGGTATTATGTCTTTTAGTGCATTTAATATTGGCGGCCTAATCTTAACCGTCTTTGCACAGTTGATTGCCTTACTTTTGCATGTGCTTTTTTACGCTGTTTTTGCACGCGCACTCTTAAGTTGGTTTGATCAAGGCGGATACAATGATATTTCGCGTCTGCTTTACAGTTTAACCGAGCCGATGTTGCGCATTTTTCGCGCGATGCTGCCCAATTTAGGCGGGCTGGATTTATCAATTATTTTAGCGTTAATGGGATTGCAGTTGGCTGAAATGTTACTTTTGCCACCACTTTATCAATTGGCCAGTTTGATTGGTTAATGACGGCAGGTTATCAGTGGCATGAATCGGGAAACGTACTCATTTTAAGTTTGCACGTTCAGCCGAAAGCCAGTAAAGATGAATGGGCGGGGCTTCATGGTGAGCGATTAAAATTGCGTATTAAAGCCCCACCCATTGATGGTAAAGCGAATCAATATTTACTTAAGTTTATTGCTGGTGAATTTGGTGTAAAGCAATCAGCCTGTTCACTGCTGGCTGGTGAAAGTGGTCGTGATAAACGGGTAGCAATAAAAGAGCCTCTCGAATTTCCAGCGTGTTTAAACATTCAATAAACAGTTTCTCATTTTCTCATTTATTCCCCTTGAAAGGGGATTTTTTATTTTTACAATATGAAAAAAAGCGATTTTAATTATTTTTTACCCGAAAACTTGATTGCACAAGCGCCACTGCCGCAACGAACCGAGAGTCGTTTGCTTATGCTGAATCGTCAAACAGGGGATATCAGAGATGGTCAATTTACAGATTTTATTGATTTAATTTCACCCAATGATTTATTGGTTTTTAATAATACAAAGGTGATTGCCGCGAGATTATTTGGCGCAAAATCAACAGGCGGTAAAATAGAAATTTTAATTGAGCGTGTGTTAAATGATAAACAAGCGCTAGCGCATATTCGGTCAAGCAAATCACCTAAAGCGGGTGCAATTATCCTTTTAGATAAAGATTATTCTTGTGAAGTGCTTGGAAGAGAAGAAGATTTGTTTCATGTATCGTTTAATGGTGAAAAATCGGTATTGGATATTCTTGCTGAGATTGGTCATATTCCACTGCCACCCTATATTCAACGCGCGGATGAAGAAAGTGATTTAACACGTTATCAAACTGTTTTTGCCGTGCAATCGGGCGCAGTAGCCGCTCCAACGGCGGGTTTGCATTTCGATGAAGACGTCATGGAGAAAATTGCAGCAAAAGGTATCGAGCGTGTATTTGTGACGCTGCATGTTGGGAGCGGTACTTTTCAACCCGTTCGTGTTGAGAATCTGTCTGAGCATTTAATGCACAAAGAGTATTTTTCTGTTTCGCAAGAAACTGTTGATGCGGTGAATGCAACGCGAAAACGAGGTGGTCGCGTCATTGCTATTGGGACAACGGTGGTTCGTTCACTGGAATCAGCTTCTCGCTCAGGAATTTTAGAAGCAAGCAGTGGTGACACGAATTTATTTATTGTACCTGGCTATGAATTTAAATCGGTCGACGCCATGTTGACGAATTTTCATTTACCCGAATCTACATTATTGATGCTTGTATCCGCTTTCTCAACATATGATTATGTGATGAGTGCTTATCAACACGCCATCGAAAAACAGTATCGATTCTTTAGTTATGGTGACGCTATGACTATTGGTTTATAAATTACTATTTCTCAGTGAACAACATGAAATAAATATGTTATAGTGCATCGTAATGAGAATGATTATTGATTAGAAAATCAATCCTTGATGTAATTAGCTTTTTATAGGTAAATTCATGTCCACAAGTTTAAAAAATCTTGCTGTTGGTGATACTGGAATTATTGTGGGTTTTGATACAGCAGGCAAAGCTTATCGCAAACGATTGCTTGCTATGGGGCTCACCCGGGGAACAGAATTTAAAATTACACGGTTTGCACCATTAGGTGATCCAATTGAGATAAAATTGCGTGGTTTTTCGCTCACATTGCGCAAAGATGAGGCGGCGTTTGTCTTAACGGAATTAGTACAATGAAAAACACGTTTGTTGTCGGTATTGTTGGCAATCCTAATTGTGGTAAAACGACGTTATTTAACGTACTGACTGGCTCAAAGCAATATGTTGGTAATTGGGCGGGTGTGACGGTTGAGAAAAAATCGGGTGAATATACGTTCGGAGGGAAACAAGTTCAATGCGTTGATTTACCAGGAACCTATTCGCTTGAATCGTCAGATGATCAAGTATCATTGGATGAAAAAATTGCCCGTGATTATGTTGCGACACGCGAAGCCGATTTAATTATCAATATTGTTGACGCATCTAATATTGAGCGAAATTTATATTTAACATCGCAGCTCATTGAAATGCGCGTGCCGATGATACTTGTGTTAAATATGATGGATGCCGTTAAACGACGGGGTATCAAAATTGACATTGATGCTATGTCAGCACAATTAGGCTGTCCTGTCATTGCGATTTCAGCAGCAACAAAGCAAGGTATTCCTGCGCTAAAAACAGCGATTAATCAATCCGCTGTTCATCAAGTTATTCCAACTATTACGATTTCCTATATTAAGCAACTCGAAAATACGATCGCACAGCTACAACCCAAATTAAGTGTGATTGCCCAACAATATCCCTGTGATGCGCGATGGCTAACGCTACGATTGCTTGAAAATGATACGCTTGCGCAACGTATAGCAGGCGTTGAATTTTACAAGCTTGCTACGCAGTTTCAACAACAAATTGAAGATGAAACCGATGATGAAATTGATATCCTTACCGCTGACGGGCGTTATGAGTTTGTCAATCAACTGGTCAAACAAGTCGTTTGTAAACTCAATGAAGTGAGTCGCCATACCAGTGAAAAGATAGATCGCATTGTACTGAATCGTTTTTTAGGCATACCGATTTTTTTACTTGTGATGTATGTCATGTTTTTATTTACGATTAACATTGGTAGTGCGTTTGTTGATTTTTTTGAGCAAATTGTGGGTGCTTTTCTCATTGATGGTTTAGGTGCTTGGCTAAATGCGGTTAATTGTCCAAGTTGGCTAAATGTTCTTCTCACGCAAGGCGTTGGTAGCGGTATGCAAGTTGTGGCGACCTTCATTCCTATAGTTGGATTTTTATTTTTATTTCTTTCTATGCTTGAAGATTCTGGATATATGGCGCGTGCGGCTTTTGTCATGGATCGTTTTATGCGTTTTTTAGGGCTACCCGGTAAAGCGTTTGTACCCATGATTGTGGGCTTTGGATGTAATGTGCCGGCGATTATGGCGACGCGTACACTTGAAAACCCACGTGACCGCATTTTAACCAATTTAATGAATCCGTTTATGTCGTGTGGCGCACGTTTACCTGTTTATGCTTTGTTTGCGGCCGCATTTTTCCCCATTAACGGTCAAAACATCGTTTTTGGACTGTATCTGCTTGGAATTGGCGTTGCTGTTTTAACTGGGCTAATTATGAGGCATACACTTTTTAAAGGCGAAACGACGCCTTTTATTATGGAATTGCCTACTTATCACTTGCCCACCCTGCAAGGGATATTTATTCGCACAGGAGATCGCTTAAAATCATTTATTTTAAACGCGGGCAGAGTTATTGTCCCGATGGTGCTTATTTTAAATTTTCTTAACGCGCTAGGAACGGATGGCAGTTTTGGGCGAGAAAATACCAATCAATCAGTATTGAGTCACATAGGACGCAGTTTAACGTTTGTATTCGAACCAATGGGGATTCGTGAAGATAATTGGGTTGCAACTGTGGGGATTTTTACAGGTGTTTTGGCGAAAGAGGCTGTCGTTGGGACGCTTGATGCGCTTTATGGTCAATTAGACATGCCCTTGGAAGTAGTTGAAAAACCGCCTTTCGATTTAGAGGAGAGTTTAAAACAAGCGGCGTTAACGATTCCCCAAAATTTAAGTGATGTGACCAATCGACTTTTAGATCCACTCGGGTTAAATATTGGCGCATTAAATGACGAGCAAACTTCGGCAAGTAAACAAAATGTCAACACTGCAACTTTTAAGGCCATGCAGCATAGTTTTGATGGTCAGGCAGGGGCATTTGCCTATTTATTATTTATTTTACTTTACTCGCCATGTGTTGCCGCAACGGCAGCGATTTATAGAGAAACTTCAGCTGCATGGGCTACATTTACGGCTATTTGGACAACCAGTTTAGCGTATTTCACAGCGACACTTTTTTATCAAATTGCCACATTTGACGCTCATCCCGAAAACACCCTATTATGGGTATTAACGATAGGAGGCATTTTCTTGTTGGTGATTTTAATTTTGTGGCAAAAAGGGCGGCATGAGGCGCAAATGGCATGATTCTCTCTGATGTTCGACAACATATAAAAATTCATCGTAGCGTAACGCTGCGCGATTTAATGATCCGTTTTGACGTGGATGCGGATGCGTTGCGCGGCATGCTTTCCCTTTTGGTTGATAAAGGTAAAGTAGCCAAAAAATCCGCAACGAGCGAATGTGGCACGGGGTGTTGTAAATGCGACAGTACTCTGGTTGAAATCTATGAATGGCGGAATTCTGAAAATTCCAGTCAATGAAATGAATAGACTAATGGTAAGATACCGATCAATTTTATTGGCAAATTTTTGTCGATTTTGATATTAATACGAGCCCTTTAATAGATGTCACATTTTCTTGTCACGCGTTTTTTCTTGAAACCTATTTTATTGACTTATATTTTTTCTGCTGGCGTATCCTTTAATTTGATAGCATATGCAGAAGATATTTTTTTTTCCGCGTCCACTGTTAATCAAGAAATCAACACTATTCTCACGACAAAAAAGAATCCTTTACTGACACGCTCTAATTTTGAATATCGTGCCGAAGACGTTGAATCGCTCTATAAAAATAACAATAATGAACTGCTTTGGTTAAATAATGCGCAAACTGAAAAAAATGTAGGGGAGGTGTTTGCTATTTTATCGAATGCGGCTGCAGAAGGGTTAAATGCCGAAGATTATTCACTGAGTATTTTAAAACGACAATATCCGTTTATTTTGTTGCATCAGCAAGATACACCTGCGGATTTAGCGGCTTTCGATACGGCGTTAACTATTTCATTAGTGCGTTTTTTGCATGATATTCATTATGGTCGCGTTGCACCGCATAGTCTGAGCTTTAGTATTAAATTGCGTACGAAAAAAACGTTGGATTTGCCTGAGATGATTAAATCGGCCATCGCGTCAGGGAGTATTTTGCAACTTGTTTCAAATGCAGAACCTAAATTACAGCAGTATCAGCAATTGCGTTCTGCTTTAGCAACCTATCGTGAATTAGTGGTAAATACACAAACTGGGCATGATAAAAAAAATAAACTATACAATTTGCAGAACCGGATTATAAAAATCTCGTTAGCTATGGAGCGACTACGTTGGTTGCCTGAAATGAATTCAGGAAAATCGATTATTGTCAATATCCCTGCTTTTCAATTATGGGCGGTAGATAGTGATAATAATCAATCCGTTAATTTGAAAGTAGTTGTTGGCAAAGCGCAAAAAAATCAAACCCCTGTGTTGATGGCGGAAATGCGCTATATTGAATTTATGCCTTATTGGAATGTTCCGCCGAGTATTTTTCAAAAAGAAATTTGGCCGAAGTTATCTGCTAATCCAAATTATTTAGTGGGTCAGAACATGGAAGTTGTTTCGCTTAAAAATGGCAAAATGCGTATCCGTCAGCGTCCTGGTGGTAAAAATGCACTGGGGAAACTGAAATTTATTTTCCCGAATCCTTATGGTGTTTATTTACACGATACGCCATCAAAATCCCTGTTTAGTCGTCCAAGACGTGATTTTAGTCACGGGTGTGTTCGTGTTCAACATCCTGATGAGCTAGCACGGTTTGTGCTTGGGATGCAAGAGGGATGGACCCAAGAGCGTATTGCAAATAACTTGGATAGTAGTGTGCATCATCAAACGAGTTTAAAAACAGTTATTCCGGTATTATTTTTCTACAGTACGGCTTTTTATGAAAAAAATGATGTATTGGCTTTTTATGATGATATTTACGGTTATGATGCGCCATTATTAATGGCACTAGATAAAGTGGGGGACGCCCCAGATAGCGCGTTTATTGCGGCGCCAGTGCCTGAGAAATTTAATGAGCCTTTGAGCACACCCATACTTGAACCCGATGACAGCCAGCTTTTTTCAGAGCCATCGACAACTCTTGAACCGTTGAGCCCGTAGTCATAACATCATCAATTATAGCAATATGCTTTGCTTGAAGTGTGGCACGAACTGAAAACGCATTTTTTATATTTTCAGATCGTGCATACCCACTTAATCCTACTTGATGTTCTGTGTCACGTTCACGAATGCAACTTGTTGTATCAAGAGGAATATTCAGTAATGTAGACACTATTTTTGCAATTTCAATGGATTGGTTAAACCCACGTTCTCGATAGCGATTTTTATGAAGTGGGATGGGAATAATGCAATCTGGGAGTTCCGCTGCCTTTTTGACGTAATTTGCGAGAAGCGATCCTAGTAAACGCGCACTAGGAGAGTGATGACGAAATTTAAGATTCAGAATTAAGTGTCGAATAGCTTGTGAATGCGCAAAGGGAGCAAATGTTTCATCAAATGCAGGTGGATTGAGTGTGCAAACAGGGCAAAGTCCTGTAGCTAAACCGGGCGCTTCAAAATCACTGGCACAGCGGTAGCAGCGAGGAGAATTAGGTATTAAATCACCATAGCATGCGGCGCATAAATCGTTATTTTTGTCACCTTTATCACCACATAAAATACAGGTGGGTGGAAGTAGATAATTAAAATAATTTTGGTTTATTTTCATAAATAATGTTAAAAAATAGAAAATTGAGCTATTTTTGATTAATGAAATTTTAAAATAGCATTCCTAAAAGTATACGTTAACTCTTGAGTATTTAGCATGAAACATAAAGCAGTTATTTCTTTTTCCGTTTTATTTTTACTGGGCTCGACAAATGCATGGTCTGAAGAGGCGCAAGTTCAAATTAATGACACATACACAAAAGTCTGTAACAGTGGTCAACTTGCAGGGAAAGGTGCGTGCGCAGCAGATCCAGTTTTAGGAACCAATTTAAATCAATGGGGTTGTACACGCGATAATAAAACCAAATTGATTTGGGAAATCAAAAACGATTATAAAGGTTTACGTGATAAAGATTGGACTTATACGTGGTATGAACCTGATATGAGTCAAAATTCTGGGTATCCGGGTTCAAAGAATGGTGGTGAATGTATTGGCAGTGAATGTGATACATATGCCTATATTGAATTAACGAATAAAAAAACGATGTGTGGTGCTTCTAATTGGCGACTTCCAACAAAAGAAGAATTGGCTAGTCTAATTTATTGTTCGGATGATATATATGAGCCCATTCAAAATACAGGTGATGGAGGCTTTATTTGCTCGAGCAATGCGGGTCAGACTAAAGTTAAACAACCCACCATCAATACAGTCTATTTTCCAAATACAGTACCTAATTGGTTTTGGACATCGTCTCCAAGTGAAGGTTTCAATAGTTACGCGTGGTATGTTTCAACAGGCGCTGGAAAAGGTTATGGTACAAACGGAAAATATGGCAGTAATAGTGTGCGACTTGTGCGCAACGAAGAATAATATCGATTTTATTTAGGAGTTTTATTTTAATGTTAGATTCAACCGCAACTGAGATTCGTCACGATTGGCAAATTGATGAGGTTTTAGCGTTGTATGCGCTACCATTTAACGATTTGTTATTTAAGGCACAATCTATCCATCGCGCAAATTTTAATCCTAATGAAGTGCAAATTAGCAGTTTACTTAGCATTAAAACAGGGTCGTGCTCTGAAGACTGTGGCTATTGCCCACAAAGTGCACGTTATGATTCAGGCGTTAAGTCCGAAGCGCTTATGCCAGTTGATGAGGTATTAAAGGCGGCGCAACTAGCTCAATCTCAAGGCGCAACTCGCTTTTGCATGGGCGCGGCTTGGCGCAAGCCTAAAGATAGCGATATTGAACGTGTAATTGAAATGGTGCAGGGCGTTAAATCCCTTGGAATGGAAACCTGTGTAACACTTGGAATGTTAACGGATACACAAACGACACGATTAAAAGAAGGTGGTCTTGATTATTACAATCATAATTTAGATACATCAGAAGAATATTACGCTGAAGTGATTACCACTCGAACCTACCAAGATCGCTTAGATACACTTGAACGTGTACGTAATTCAGGAATTAATGTATGTTGCGGAGGAATTGTGGGCATGGGAGAAAGTGATTTAGATCGCGCCAATCTCTTAATACAGCTTGCTAATATGCCTAAACATCCAGAGAGTGTGCCTGTCAATATGCTCGTTCAAGTAGAAGGAACTCCCCTTATGGGCACAGAGCAACTTGATCCACTTATGTTTATTCGCACGATTGCAGTAGCTAAAGTCATGATGCCTAGGTCACGCGTTCGTTTGTCAGCGGGTCGCAATACGATGAGCGATGAAATGCAGGCATTGTGTTTCTTTGCTGGAGCTAATTCAATATTTTATGGTGATAAATTACTTACCACCGATAATCCAATGACAAATCACGACTTGGCTTTATTTGATCGCTTGGGCTTAAAGTCAGCGGGCTCAAGCAATCAAATAGAAGTACATTAATCAATTGTGGGGAGTATTAGTTTCTTCTTCTTGTTCATCTGGATTAGAGAAGAAACTAATTCCAATCTTTGTTCCAATTTTAACATCGTTATTTTGTGTTAATTCATAAGGGCGAGTTAAGAGATTTAACAGTTCGTTAGCAACGTTATCCGCATTATCTGGTGACTGAATATCTTCTAAAAGCACCATGAACTTATCGTTTGTGACAGGTAAAACAACATCGTTATCACGCAATCGAAGTTTTAATCGCTCTCCAATTTGTCGCAATAACTCCTCGCTGTCACTAAAAGAATTGGTATTCATCGCATTGAATTCATCCAAATCCAAGTCCAACTCTAATATAGCTGCTTTTTTCGTATTTTCTCGTCGCTCTAAATTAAAGCGACGTTGCAAGTGTGCGTTATTTGAATCAATTGAAATTGAATCGTCATCAGTTGAAAACAGGTCTTTTTCTTCAGTCATGCTAAATTCCATTCCTCGTAAAACTACTAGAGTAGCTATTTACCCAATATGCCGTTGCGCCCTCTTTCAGCAAGTGTAATTACTTCAGATTGAAGCGCATGGTCAACGTTCAATGATTGCAAACTTTCTTTTAAATGAGCAATCACTATATCGTAATGTAAATCTTCAGGCATGAATTTTAACAAATGACTGTGACTATCGCACAGATATTTTGAACTAAGATGATTTTGTCCAATGATATATCCCAAATAGGCAAAACCCGTTTCAGGAAGTCTTTCTTTATCTTTGAATCGCGCAAAGGCAGACATAAAGAATTTCGTCAATAAATTTTTGAATTCTGGGGAGTTAGTGTTGTGATTATTTAAAATGGCGTTAACCAATGCTTTTAAGGAGCTGCGTTGCGTTTTTTTATCATCGTCGTTAAAAAAACGGCTAACACGGTAGTCATCCGTCATCTTTTCATAGAAGCTGTCAACTATTTTACTAATAGATTCTTCGCCGCCTAGGCGGTTATATAAATTTGAGTTACTCATTTTGTCGATTCCTAATTATTGTTTTTATTCGAGGTTAATAACGCTGTTTTTGTACTGAAAATTATCGTCAATATAAGCCATTCTTCAATCAATAATTTCCTACTTATTTTATCGGAAAATAGCAAAAAACAATAGAAAATATTCTTTGATGATTTAAAACAGGATTAAAAAAGTTGCGCTTAAGGTGGATTTAATACTTGTTAAGTTAAAATTACGACAACTTAACAACAAATGCTACATTTTTACCATTAAAGTTAAAAATCTTCTTATTCTAATGCTATATATATGAGAAGGTGGTGAAGTTCTTTGATCTTAAATGAAAAAATTCAAAGGCACTTCATAATGTTTAGACCCGCTATTTTGGGTTTGACTTATTGAAACCAACGAATAGACCACTTTATGAAAAAATTGATTCCTGTTTTATCACTTGCCATGTTAGGGAGTTGTGCTAATACAACAATGGTTAATGCCCCAGTTGCTTCATCTGTAAATGAAATTGTCGCAACGCAACAGTCGAGTGAAAAACCATCAGTGACTGCAAAAGAAGTCGCTAAAAAAACAAACGAAACTAGTACCATAAAAAAAGTATCGCATTCCATTTCAACTAAAATACACGGAAGGCATGGTGTTGCATCTTGGTATGGTGAAGGATTTCATGGCAAAAAAACCGCCACGGGTGAATTATTTGATATGTACGCTATGACGGCAGCACATAATAGTTTGCCCATACCTTCTTATGCACAAATTACGAATGTTTCTAATCATCGCACGGTTATTGTACGCGTAAATGATCGAGGACCTTTCTATGATCACCGTATTTTAGATTTATCGTATTCTGCGGCTAAGCAATTAGGCATGGATGTATCGGGTACTAGTGAAGTTGCGATTCAAGCAATTGAACCTGAGCAAGCACTCATACAATTGCAAAAGCAAAATCAACCTGTTTATTTGCAGGTAGGCAGTTTTAATAATAGAAAACTTGCCCAAGCCCTACAGCAAAACATTAGCAAACATCAATTGCCTGATGCAAAAATTGCTTCATCAAGTCATAAAGGCGCAACTTTATACAAAGTACAGCTTCCCATTGACGCTTCACATAACGTATATGAACTCAGTCATAAATTAGCTAAATTAGGTATAACTGAAACACAATTTGTGACAGAAACCAATTAAATAAAGCAATTGTCATGGTATAATTGCGCTCAGTTTTATTGTGTTTTTTTATTCACTGAGCCTATGAACGTCTTTAATTCAATTTTTCGATTTATCTTTTTTTGTACTCTATTTCTCAACGCATTGCACGTAAATGCGCAAGAAATGGAAATTCTAACACCTGCCGCGCCCAAAATTGCAGCGAGTAGTTTTATCCTAATGGATTATTCTACGGGAAAAGTGCTGGCTGAAAATAATGCAGATATTAAACTCGCTCCAGCCAGTTTAACCAAAATAATGACAGTTTATGTTGTGTTGCGTGAGGTGAGTGGAGGGCATTTACATCTTAATGATGTTGCTAATGTTAGTCAGAATGCATGGCAAACAGCAGGGTCACGGATGTTTGTTGAAGTGGGTGATAAAGTTCGCATTGAAGATTTATTAAAAGGCGTTATTATCCAATCAGGAAACGATGCGAGTGTCACATTGGCTGAGCACGTTGCAGGCAGTGAATCCACGTTTGCTGAAATGATGAATCAACATGCTACACGTTTAGGCATGCTTAATAGCCATTTTGAAGACAGCAATGGATTGCCAATTGAAAATCATTATACCACCGCGCGTGACCTAGCTATCTTAACCAAGGCGTTAATTGACGAGTTCCCCCAATATTACCCTTGGTTTTCACAAAAAGAATTCACCTATAATAAAATCACCCAACATAATCGCAATCAACTTTTATCCCGAGATGAAACAGTTGATGGCGTAAAAACGGGTTTCACAGATGATGCTGGCTATTGCCTTGTTGCCTCTGCATTGCGAGAAAATATGCGCCTTATTTCTGTGGTTATGGGGACGAGTAGCGCAAATGCCCGTGCTAATGAAAATCAAAACCTGCTGAATTATGGCTTCCGTTTTTATGAAGGCCATAAACTCTATGAAGCTAAGAAAGCCTTAAGTGAAGTGCGTGTGTGGAAAGGGGCAAGTAAAAATGTGTCAATTGGTTTAGCTAATGATTTAAATTTGACAATTCCACGTCGCCATTACGCTGATTTAAAGGCAGAAATTATCGTTGATAAAAAGATTAGTGCCCCGATTGTAGAAGGGCAAAAGCTCGGTATTGTAAAAGTAACGATGAAAAATGAGTCCATCATCTCAGCAGATTTAGTCGCTTTGCAAGCTGTTGAACAAGGTAATATTTTTCAGCGCTTCTACGATAGTATTATGATGATGAGGGAGAAATCAAGTGACAAAAAGTAAAACGGTATTTTTAAATGGCGTATATTTGCCCATTGAACAAGCAACGATTTCAGTTATGGATCGCGGTTTTTTATTTGGTGATGGTGTTTATGAAGTGATCCCTGTTTATACCGGCAGTTTATTTCGCCTTGATGGACATTTTGAAAGATTAGAAAATAGTTTAGCACTAACGCAGATTGGAAATCCATATTCTCGCGAGCAGTGGCGTGAGTTAATTATGCCACTGATTGATAATACAAAAGATCAATATATCTATATGCAAATTACACGTGGCGCTGCTGAGAAACGCGATCATGCGTTTCCTGTAGGCGTTAAGCCAAGTGTTTTTATGATGTGTAATGATATCGCACCATTTGAAGCGAAAGATGCCGGTGTTAAAGCGGTGAGTGTTGAGGATAATCGATGGAGTTTATGTAATATAAAAGCGATTGCATTACTGGGTAATATTCTATTGCGTCAACAAGCTGTCGAGAATAATTGCGCGGAAGCCATCTTAGTGCGTGAAGGATATGTGACTGAGGGAGCAGCAAGTAACGTGTTCGCTGTTGTTGATGGGGTTTTAATTACGCCACCGAAAAATAATGCAATCTTGGGTGGAATTACGCGTGACGTTATTTTGGAACTTGCAAAAGCGAATCGCATTCCTTATGCAGAAGACATTCTTTCACTCGATGCGCTTAAAACAGCCAGTGAAATATGGTTGGCGAGTTCAACGCGTGAAATTCTGCCAGTCATTGAGCTTGATGGTGATCTCGTAGCCGGTGGTAGAGTTGGGAGGCTTTGGCAGGCGATGAATGGTTTGTTTCAAAATTACAAAATTGCTTATGCAGAGGAACATAACAACTCATGAGCGAGCAGATAACAGAAGAAACCTTATTTGAATTCCCTTGTCGATTCCCTATCAAAGCAATGGGAAAAAATAGCGGTGATTTGGAGTTGGTTGTTGTTGACATTGTGAATCGTCATGCCCCCGATACGCAGAATCATGAAGTGAATGCAAAAACTAGTAAAGATGGAAATTATCTGTCCGTGACAGTGACCATTGAGGCATCAAGTAAGAAGCAACTCGATGCCATATATCAAGATTTAGTGG
>Ga0209358_10001070_pt1 | contig 22452 bp, 20 predicted proteins | sample LauGreFa1BDMLBSN_2_FD_187574 | JGI IMG/M metagenome (GOLD analysis project Ga0209358, IMG submission 187574) | Freshwater lake microbial communities from Lake Michigan, USA - Fa13.BD.MLB.SN (SPAdes) (version 2) | ecosystem: Environmental > Aquatic > Freshwater > Lake | place: Lake Michigan, USA...
AAATTTCAAAGTCATTGAAGAATGGCGCATGCAGCAAGCCTTCGAGAAAACGAAAACAAGAAGACCCGACTTGCTATGAGCACGCCACTAGCGGAGAGAATGCGTCCGAAAACATTCGATGAATATGTAGGACAATCGCATTTGATTGGCAAAGGCGCTGTTTTGCGAAGCATTATTGAAAGTGGACATATTCCGAGCATGATTTTCTGGGGTCCTCCGGGTGTTGGTAAAACAACGTTAGCTAACATTATTGCGCAAACCCAACAACGTCCCTTCTTTTCTCTATCTGCGATCAATAGCGGAGTGAAAGAAATTCGTGAAGTGATAGATCAGGCTGGTAAAGGCGGATTGTTTCAGAAGAGTGCAATATTATTCATCGACGAAATTCATCGGTTTTCAAAAAGTCAACAAGACTCTCTTTTAGGCGCTGTTGAAAAGGGAGTTGTCACCCTTATTGGTGCAACAACTGAGAATCCATCGTTTGAAGTGAACGGTGCATTGCTTTCGCGTTCGCAGGTGTACACGTTAAATGCGCTTACCAAAGATGAACTCAATCAGTTGTTGGAAGATGTAATTGTTCGCGATGAACTGCTTCGTGCAAGGAATATTCAATTGGAAGAAACGCAATCACTATTGAAATATAGCGGAGGCGATGCGCGCAGGTTATTAAATGTTTTGGAGTTAGTGGTTGAATCGCTTCCAGACACTCCTTGTGTCGTGAAAAACGAATCGGTAGAAAACGTTATTCAAACGAATGCTGCACGCTACGACAAGACGGGCGAAATGCATTACGACGTTATTTCGGCGTTTATTAAAAGTGTTCGCGGAAGTCATGCACAAGCCGCGACCTACTATTTAGCGCGCATGATTAAAGGTGGGGAAGACCCGTTGTTCATAGCTCGAAGATTGGTCATACTTGCATCTGAGGATATTGGATTAGCTAATCCGAATGCGCTATTGATTGCGGAAGCAACCTTTCGCGCTGTTCAAAATATAGGTTGGCCTGAAGCAAGAATTCCGTTGAGCATGTGTACGGTTTATTTAGCAACCAGTGCGAAAAGCAATTCTGTGTATGCCGCCATTGACGCTGCTTTGGCGTTGGTAGAGCAAACCGGAGATTTGCCTGTGCCCATGCATCTTCGCAACGCACCAACGAAATTAATGAAGGAGTTGGGGTACGGAAAGAACTACGAATACGCGCATGCGCACGAAGGGAATTTTGTTCGTCAAGAATTTCTTCCAGAAGAAATTGCATCGTCAGAATTCTACACGCCAGGAAACAATCCGAAAGAAGCAGCCATTTTGAAATGGCTACAAGAACGTTGGGGAACGAATGAGTAATACGACGACACGTAATTTCGGACTCGATTTATTTCGGGCATTGGCCATACTCTTGGTGGTTTTATCTCATGGAAAATTTTTATTGAATGGAACGGCCCTAGAGAATTTTCCGTTTGTGAAAATGCTCGACGGAGTTGATTTGTTTTTCGTCTTAAGTGGATTTTTAATCGGCGGAATCATCTTACGCACCATGTCTGAAGACATGAAATGGCGGGACGTAGCGCATTTTTGGAAAAGACGTTGGTTGCGCACACTTCCCAATTATTACTTGATTTTATTTTTGAATTTTATTTTTGTTTCTTGTGGAATTATCTCAGGCGACCTAAATGTTTTTGGTTGGAAGTTTATCGTCTTCCTTCAAAATTTTTCTAAGCCACTTATTGGATTTTTCTGGGAATCGTGGAGTCTAGCAGTGGAGGAGTGGTTTTATATTTTCACTCCGTTGTTGCTTTGGTTGTTGTTGAAGAAGTTCAAACTGAAGGTTTCTTTTTTAATTGTTACACTTGTGCTCATGCTCGGGCCCTTGCTCTATCGTGCTTATTCCTTCGATTCAACGCTCGATGATTTTTGGTTCGATGTGAAAGTGCGAAAGGTTGTGCTCATGAGACTTGATGCGATTTCATTCGGATTGCTCTTGGCTTGGTTTTTTTACTACATGAAAGAGTTGTGGCATAAATGGAAGAATGTTGCTTTCATTCTAGGCATTGGATTAATTATTTTCTTATTGAATTACCAAGCTGCGAATTCTACATTTTTTAGACAAGTGTTTTATTTCAGTTTAACATCGCTGGCCATTGCCTTAGTATTGCCTTGGGCGGAAGGAATAACATGCAAATGGAGAGGTGTCGTAGCTGCCGTTACACATGTCAGCAAGATTTCGTATTCAATGTACTTAATCAATCTTGCCTTAGTTGCCCAAGTATTCGGATTGAATTTCCCCGTTACCGGAAACGCTGATGGGATGATGAAATATCTATTGTATTGGTCAATCGTGGTTGGCGCTTCTTCGCTGCTTTATTATGTTTTGGAGAGGCCGATTCTTCGTTGGAGGGATGACGCTTCGCGATGACACGACACGTCGTAATGACAATCTGCGATTGATGACCGCGGAGCGGATGACGCTTCGCGATGCGGATTAATTGATGTGGTTCGCGATGTTGCGAGCGATAGCAGGGCCTTCGTAGATGAAGCCGGTGTATACTTGAACCAATGAAGAGCCCGCATCTAATTTCTCTTGCGCATCTCGTGAAGTATGAATTCCACCGACACCAATAATCGGAAATGCTCCGTTCGATTTTTGATTTAAATAGTGAATGACCTCTGTTGATCTGTTCCGAACAGGCTCTCCACTTAAACCACCCATTCCGATGTTCTGAATGATATCTGCGTTCGTTTGCAAATGCTCACGAGAGATGGTGGTATTGGTTGCAATGACTCCAGTAATTTTTGTTTGAAGAACAATTTCAACAATGTCATTCAATTGATTGTCTGTTAAATCTGGAGCAATTTTTAAGAATATTGGACGCGGTTTCGGGAAGGTGTTATTTGTTTCAGCAAGAGCAGATAGGATTTTCATTAACGGTTCTTTCTCTTGCAACTCGCGTAAACCCGGCGTATTCGGAGAACTTACATTCACCACGAAATAATCAACACAATCGTGAAGGGCATTCAAACAGATTAAATAATCACTTAATGCATCTTCATTCGGAGTGATCTTATTCTTTCCAATATTTCCTCCAACAATAATATTTGTTTTGCGTTTTCTTAATCTCTGCGCGGCGTCTTCAACTCCACCATTATTAAATCCCATACGATTGATCAACCCATTATCTAACGGAAGTCTGAATAATCGTGGTTTGTCATTTCCCGGTTGTGCCTTCGGAGTAAGCGTTCCGATTTCCACATGTCCGAATCCTAACAATGCCAACTCATCTATCCAACGCGCATCCTTATCAAACCCTGCAGCCAATCCAACTTTATTGGGAAATTCAATTCCAGCAACGACAATTTTATTTTCTTTCGCTTTGAAAATTGATTTTAAAAGCATTTTCCCTCCAGGAATTTTTGTAGAAAATCTCAATAAATCCATGGCCAAGTAATGTGCCTTCTCCGGAGAAAAAAGAAAAAAGAATGGTTTAATCAGAAGCTTATACATGATGCAAAAATACATCAACTCAACCATCAATCGAAGATTGTCATCAACGCAGTTGTCATCCGCTCCGCGGTCATCGGCTTCGCGGTCATCAATCGCAGATTGTCATCACCTTCGGTGTCATCCGCTCTGCGTTAATGGTGAATAACTCTGTTGATATGTGTGAATCTCACTTTCGTCGCAAGGCTTCGTATGCCGTTTATTTTTGATAAAATCGAAAGGTTAAAAAATAGTAAAGGCATATGATTACATTTTTTGGAAAAAAGAAAATCTCAGCAGAACGCTCAGCAACCCTGTTCGTGAATACGTTGTTGGATTCAGTGGAAGGTGGATTTGCTGAAGTAGCTGGATTTATAAGGGATACCCCTGAGTTTGTTAGTACTCCGGAAATTAGTGACGAGGAATACGGTAAATTCTTAATGATTGCTATTGTAGGAAACTTCAATTACTTGAATGAGCATTTCCGCGACGGTGAAGGTGATTTAATTGTTCAACATTGTATAGATCAGTTCGCACCTGTTTTCGATTTATCTCCAGTTGTATTTCAATCCAAATTGAATGAATACAAGAAGTTCATGGCTCATGTGAATTTCCCATCAAAGAATATTCTTTACAGCATGTCTAAGGCAGTATTCTTCAAATATGAATTGAATCAATACCAAGACGAGTATTTCAGAAGCATGAATACGCCGAATCCAATTTTCTTGAAGAGCTTGGATGAAGTGATGCGTAATTTCATTTGGGACTGGGAAGCATTCTGCGACAAATACAAGGTTCAGTTAGGAACAGTGTAACCGCTTTGCGGATGACACTTCGTGATTAATTAATTTTGAATGAAGTATTCTAAGACGGTATCTTTTCCAGATTTCAAATCTTCTAAACTTTGTTCCAAAGGAATGTTTGGAAGTATGGGCGTTCGTGAATAACTGAAGGTGTTTTTGTAGTTGTAGCGAATGGTCGGAACCGAATAGGAAATTCCAGATTCTGAAAGTTGAACAGTGGTGGCGTTACCCCAGGTGCCATTGGCAGCGGCGTTGCAAGGTGTTCCGATAAGATTTGCCCGATGACTATTTTGAACAAGCTGCGCGAAGTCGCAAGCCGCAGATACGGTATTTCCGTTCATAAATACCGAGAGCTTTCCCCAGTAAACATGCTCTGGCCGCTGGCGCTGAGGAATGCTGAAAAAGGCAGTGTCTGAATCCTCTATTGGTGTTTGGCTTAGAAGGAAATACTGATGCATGTCTTCATTCCGCTTGAATCGTTTCTCTGTGAATTCCGGGAAATGTTTCATTCTGAAATTTGAAACAATCTGATATGAATAGTCACTCGCTTTCCAAATAATATTACTCGGCGTGTTCAGTCCGGATGGAGTTAAAAAGGAGCAGAGGTATTCAACCATTGAACTAGATCCGCCAGGGTTGTTACGAACGTCAATAGCAATATCAAGGATACCTAACTCTCTCGCCGCTTGAAAGAACTTTCTGATTTTCTTGACGTCGTTTTGAAAAGGTCGTGAAGAAAAGGAGCGAACGGTTAAAACAGCTTTGTCTTCATTCAAATAAAAAGTAGCTTCTACATTTTTTTTATTCTGGTTGAAATGTTCTCGTCTTATTTTTTGAAGTTCTTTCGGACTTACAAGTGTAACAGTCATACTATCTAACTTTCCTGCATTCTGAAATACAATTGTTTCAAGTTCACTTTCTTGCTGCAAAGGATTTGCGAAGAATTGAGCGGGGGTGTAATAATAGGCGGCCGCTTCGTCACTGGCGTTCATGGCCTGTCCTTCGTCAACGCTCCATTCTTTTGCTAGCGCATGCAATTCCTTCATCGATAATTTTCCAATTGAAATAATTTCGCTTCCAAAGGGAGGCCCGCCGAAGTAAGTTTCTTCAACGTAAAATTTTCCGTCAATGGGTTGAATGAACAAAGGCAAAAAGCCAGAGTTGTATCCGCATGATTCGAACATCAATCGAAACACGTGCGTTTGTAAATGCGAGTCTTCAACGACTCGTGTAAAACGATTTAGATTTTGTGCGTGCTCAATGAGTGTGCGGTCTTCAGAATAAAAGTCAAATGCTTTTTTGAAGGCTTCGTCAAAAGCGGGTTTTCCGCAATAGGCATATGCATCTGGATGAACAGTTAGAAGTTTTTCTTGCAGTTCAATAAGATCATCAATTAAGTAATCTTTGCAAATACGCTCAACATTGCGTTCGCAGCGATAATATGCTTTGGAATTCGGGTCGAAGCACGTGTCGGACTGAGCCCATGCAGCATAGGATGAAAAAAGAAAAAGGAAGAAAAGAAGTTTACGCACTTATTCGTCGTTGCGTTTTTTAACCATGGTTAAGATAGTTGCAAGCGCAACAGTCTCTCCGGTTTCATCATAAACATCAACCAAGAACTTCACAATACCTTTCGGAATATCATCTTCGCTGCGTTTCTCTTGCGCAATTTTTTCTTTAACAGTGAAACGAACCGCGATGGTCATTCCCGGATAAACAGGCTTGGTGAAACGCGCTTCGTCAATTCCGTAGTTCAACAAGACTGGACCTTTCTTCGGATCCACAAACAATCCTGCAGCTTTCGATAAAACGAAGTATCCGTGAGCCACGCGGCGCTCGAAGATGGTTCCTTCCAACGAAGTTGCATCCATGTGCGCGTAAAAATTATCGCCACTCACATTCGCGAAATTTACAATGTCTGCTTCTGAAACGGTATGCTTGTGCGTGAAGACAGTATCTCCAACAACGAGGTCTTCAAAATGCTGACGGAACAAATGCGGTTGCGCTTCTGCTTGCTCTCCGCCTTGCTGGTAAACTCCAGTAATGGCTGTCAACATAGTAGGTGAACCTTGGATAGCCGTGCGCTGCAAGTAGTGCATGACACCGCGTTTTCCACCCATCTCTTCTCCACCTCCAGCACGACCCGGTCCTCCGTGAACAAGCATAGGCATTGGGCTTCCATGACCGGTGCTCTCTTTCGCGCTCGCTCTGTTCAAAACCAAAATTCTTCCGTGATGCGTTGCGGCATTCAAAACGAAATCGCGAGCAATCGTTGTATCGTTCGTGGTAATGCTACACACCAAACTTCCTTTTCCTAATTTCGAGAGGGCCACGGCTTCTTCAGTAGTTGAATAAGGCATAAGGGTAGCGATGGGACCGAAGGCCTCCACGCTATGCGAACTCAATCTTTCAAAAGGTTTGTCGTTGAGCAATAGTGTTGGCGACATGAATGCACCTTTCGCATCATCCGCTTCAATAAGGTTGAGCGCATCGTTTCCAAAAATAACTTGACTATCTTTTTTCAATTCATTCAATGCAGCAATTACATCTTCCCGCTGAGCCATTCCCGCCAACGATCCCATGCGAACTTTTTCGTTGCGTGGATCTCCAATTGCAGTCTGTCCAAGGACTTTCACAAGTGCTTCTTGAACGTCTGACAAGTATTTTTCAGGAACTAAAATTCTTCTAACTGCTGTACATTTTTGTCCACACTTCACCGTAATTTCTTTGCGAACTTCCTTCACGAATAAATCAAATTCTTCTGAGCCAGGTGCTGCGTCTAGTCCGAGAATAGCGGCGTTCAGCGAGTCGGCTTCCATAGTGAATGGGATAGATTGGTCTACCAATCGAGGATGTTGCTTTAACATTTTTCCAGTAGAGGCAGAGCCGGTGAACGTGACCACGTCTTGCATTTCCAAATGATCGAAAACACCGTTGGCACTTCCGCAAATCAATTGCAAGGCGCCTTCCGGAAGAATTCCAGAGGCATGAATATCGCGAACCACCACTTCAGTAACGTATGAGGTAAGCGTTGCAGGTTTCACCACAGCAGGAACACCCGCCAGTAGATTAACCGCAATCTTTTCCAACATTCCCCATACCGGGAAATTGAATGCGTTAATGTGGAGTGCAACACCTTCCTTCGGAACCATAATGTGGTGACCAATAAAGGTTCCTTCTTTTGAAAGCTTCGCCAATTCTCCGTCTACATAAAAAGAGGAGTCAGGAAATTGCTTGCGCAAAGATGCGTATGCAAAGAGGTTTCCGATGCCACCGTCTATATCAATCCAAGAGTCAATCTTCGTTGCACCGGTCTTCACGCTGACAGCATAATACGCGGCTTTGCGCTCGGTTAAATACAGAGCAAGGGCCTTCAACATTCTTCCGCGTTCTTGGAAAGTCATTTTGCGAAGTGCCGGTCCTCCGGTCTCGCGACCGTAGTTCAGCATAGCGCCGAAGTCCAAGCCAGTGCTATCCGCAACCGTAACCAATTCTCCGTTCACAGCATCGAACAATTCTGTGCCGGTTCCGCTTCCTGAAACCCATTGCCCTAAGGCGAAATTTTGAAGTTTTTGCATCTGATTTTTCTCTTGTTGCGAAGTTAATCGGAAAGTGCCGCACTTGGAATGATTGATGTATTTTTACAACATGAAAAAGGTTACGCATATAATTACCGGTGGTTGTGGTTTTGTTGGAAGGAATATGGTCAAGAGACTCTTCAATACCACTGAAGCGCAGTTGATTTTTATCGACGACTTGTCTGTTGGAACGCATCCCGACACTTGGCTGAACGCGACAAAAACCAACTTCGGTAAAGGTTTCACGGTTTACAACGGAAGATTGCTTTTCATTCATGCCGATGCGTTGAAGGTTATGCGCGCGTTTTCAGAAGACGAGAAATACTTCGAAACTAATTTTCAGTTTGAAATAAATCGTATCAATGATGTCTTACATTTTGCAGCTATTGTAGGGGGAAGGACTAAGATTGATGGTGATCCAATGGCGGTGGCGTTGGACTTGGCCATTGATGCTGAAATGTTTTATTGGGCCTGTCGCTACAAACCTGATAGATTAATGTATCCAAGCTCTTCAGCGGCTTATCCGATTGATTTGCAAACGATAGATGGAGCTATTGCATTGAAAGAGTCGGACATCGATTTCAAGAGAATGGGTGAGCCCGATATGACTTACGGATGGAGCAAATTAACAGGAGAGTTCCTCGCGAAAATTGCAGCTTCTCACTACGGTTTGAAAGTGACGTGCATTCGTCCGTTCAGCGGTTACGGTGAAGACCAAGACTTGACGTATCCCGTTCCTGCCATTGCAGCGCGCGCAGCGAAGAAAGAAGATCCTTTTGAAGTTTGGGGAAGTGGAAATCAAGGAAGAGACTTCGTACATATTGACGATGTGATTGATTGCATTATCTTGGCCATGGATCACATTCACGACGGGACAGCTATCAATATTGGAATGGGGAAACTTACTTCCTTCAATGAAATTATTCGCTTGTTTTGCGGCTATGCAGGATACGAGCCGACGATCAAACCATTGTTGGATAAGCCAGTGGGTGTGCATTCGCGCTATTGCGACATGACCTACGTTCAAGAGAAATTGGGATGGTCAGCTAAGATTTCCATTGAAGAAGGAATGAAGCGTGTATATGATGCTGCAGTGAAAAAATTAGCCGCTCAGCAGTAGATGAAGAATAGAACAATTGTTTGCTTCGGTCCAGGTCCGCGCTTCAAAGGCGGAATGCAGAACTACAACACTTCGTTGGCGTTGGCATTGGACAAGGAAGAGCAGAACAATGTTCACATCGTAAGTTGGACGCAACAGTATCCGGCGATCATCCCCAGAGAATTCGTAGACAAAAGCAGTACAACAGATTTGTTGGAAGGAAGTCGCGTGAAGGTGACTTACTTAACGAATTACAACAATCCACTGAGCTGGAGTGAAACAGCAAAGTATATCATTTCGCTGAATCCAGAAATGGTAACCTTTCAGTGGAGCATAGCCCTACAAGGATTGCCCATGGCTTTCATAGCGAAGCGCCTGCGCAAGGCGGGGATTCATGTGGTGTTCGATATTCACTTTGTAATTCAAAAGGAGCACAGCTCATTAGATAAGTTTTTGACGAAGTATGCCTTAAAATACGCGTCATCTTTTGTGGTTCACGCGTTGCATACGTTTGAAGAATTGAAGATGGTCTTCCCCGAACGTTCATTCGGTTTGGTAGATTCACTCGATATCACGAATAATTCAATAACGCAAGTCGCGAAATTGTATCATCCGATTTACGATTTGTACAAACCCATTCCGAATTTCAATTTGGAAGAAGAGAAAGCGAAGTTGGGTTTGAAGAAGCATGTCTTTTTGTATTTCGGATTCATTCGGAAATACAAAGGACTCGATCTAGCCATTCAAGCATTCGCTGAATTGTGTAAAGAAAGAGACGATGTGTCGTTTTTAATTTGTGGCGAATCGTTTTGGAAAACGCTCGATGATTCGAAGTGGAGCACCAAGGTGAAGCAAATGTTATTTGGTTGGGCGAAGAAAATTGTGCTTCGCAAATCAGACGACGAGCGCGAAGACAATCCGTTGGAATGGATTCAGAAACTGGGAATAGAAGACAAATGCGTCGTGTTCAACAGATTCATTTCGAACGAAGAATTGCCGAAGTTTTTTCAAGTGTCCGATGCGGCAGTGTTGTTCTACAGGACAGCTACACCAAGCGGAATTGAGTCGTTGAGCTACAATTTCAAAATGCCCATATTGGCAACCAAAGTGGGACATTTTCCAGAAACAATAATAAACGGATTCAACGGTTATTTGGCCGAAGCGGAAGATATTCAAAGCATGAAAAATCAGATGCTTCGCTTTTTAGGATCTCCTATAAACAGAGAGAATGTTGCGAAGGCAACAGAGAACATGAGTTGGACCAATTACGCAAAAGCTATTTGCAATTATGAGTAACATTGTACACCACAGAAAGAGCTATGAAAAACATAGCTTAGAGGTAGAAGATTTGAAAGCCACTCCGCATGAAATGCTCGAGTTTTGGTTGAGTGAAGTAGAGGAGTTGCATGATTTCAATGCCATGGTTGTTAGCAGCGTTGATGCTTCCGGACAGCCGCATTCGCGTGTGGTTTTGCTTCGTGGGGTGAATGAGGATGGATTAAAGTTCTACACGAATTACTCCTCTAACAAAGGACAAGAGCTTGAGCTAAACAACAAAGTCGCTTTAAATTTTTTCTGGCCAACTGTTGAACGTCAAGTTCGGGTGGAAGGTGAATTACACAAATTGAGTGACGCCGAGAGCGACGCTTATTTCAATAGTCGTCCGCGTGAAAGTCAGATCGGTGCATGGGTGTCTCCACAGAGTTCAACCATTGATTCCCGTGAAGTGTTGAACGAACGCTTCAGAGAGTTCACAGATAAGTTTGAAGGACATCTGGTTCCGCGTCCTGCGCATTGGGGCGGATACATCATTCGTCCGAAGTATTTTGAGTTTTGGCAAGGAAGACCGAATCGGTTACATGATCGATTGACCTATTCTTTGGTTGAAGGGAATTGGTCGATTGGACGAATGGCACCTTGATTATGGACGCGAGAAATCGAGTTATGAATTTCGAGTTATATTGAATAACTAATTTAATTTATTGCAGAGATGAGTAAAGTAATTCGTGGTTGGCTTTTATTTTGTGTTGTTCTAAGTTGTATGCGCTCAAACGCCCAAGTTGAAGTCGTTGGGCAAAAGAGATTCGAGCACGATGGTAACGTAGCCACGAGCGTAACTCCAAACAATAAAGTAATTACCTATTCCATTATTACTGAAAAAGGAGAAGACAATCAGATTGAAATTGTAGCCTACAGCGAGCAGCTCGAAGAAGAAGGAAGGTTTCAGGCAACATGTACAGAAAAGAATATTTTCAGAACACACGCACTCTCTGGATCGGGAGAGTACTATTTCTCTCTTACGATTGATAAGCGAAGAGAAATTCATTCCATTGTATTCAACACAAATAATTTCGAGGTAACTGAACTTTATGTTGATTTAGAAAAGAAATTCGAGCCGAATGGAAATTTAGATTTCTTAGGTGGCTTCTCTACGGCCTGTTTCAAGAATAAATTCTTCATATTAGGAACTGTTAAAAATGTGCCTTGCATACTCGTTTACAACATGCTCACGGGAACGCAGCACATTACCTTCATTCCGGGTATGGGCAAGAAGAATCGCGTTTCATTTTTAGGTACAGACGATGCGGCCCCTTCACTACAAATTATGTTTTTCAATTACAAATCAAATAAGGTAGATGCGCAATACATCGCTTCAATAGATGAATTTGGTGAAGTTCAAGGCGCCCCTGTTTCCATCATGGCCCAGAAAGAAAAATTGTTAATCGATGGGAGTGTGACTTGGTTAGATGAACACACTTCACTCATTTGTGGCGCAACTGGAGACAACGCCACCCTTGCCAAGGGTATGTACATTTTGGAAATGAAAGATGGTGAAGTGGTTCGAAGAAGCGATTTCGATTTCAACGATTTTAAAGATTTTTATGCGCAGTTCAATGAGAAATTTCAAAGAAGAATGGAAAGGAGAAAGAGTCGAAATAAAAATTTCGAGTCGTATTGTTACATGGTCACACATCCGATTGCATTCAACGAAAATTCTTGGACCATTTTAGGAGAAGTTTTTTTTCCTACATATCGAACAGAATTCCGCACGACTTATGTGAACGGAAAGCCGGTTTCTCAAACAGTATATGTTTTCGATGGATTTCAATACACCAATGCTGTGATTTTGCAGGTAAGTCAGGAGTTGGAAAAGATAAAAGACTATACATTTAAATTGAATATTGCGGATAAGCCTTTTTATCCGAAGAAATATATTCGCACGGTTCAATTGGGTTCTAAGTTGAATTTCTATTACGCAGACATCTTTAAATTTGGACATGTATCGCTCGAGAACGGAGGATTAGAAGAATCATCGATGGTTGATATTGTTGATTCCCAAAAAGATTTAAAGGAATCCGAAAAAGTCACCAATCGCATTAGCTCGAATGTTGATTATTGGTACGATGATTTTTATTTGATTACTGAAACATTTGAAGTAAAAGATAGAGATGAGTCTGTTGGAAATAAACGGAAAGAGTTCGTTCAATTCAAGAAAATAAAAATAGTAAACGAATGAAATTTCGAATAACTCTTTTGCTATTAGTTGTTTCAGTTGCAGGAAATGCGCAGTACTTCGTGGACATCTTTTCCTTCAACCGACAAGCCTACAACATCCCATCTGGCGCGCAAACGAGTGACCTCTTCGTTAACGCGTTTATTCCAAAAGTTCTAAAAAACGGCAATACAATTTTCGTTCGAGCGCATTATGAGAAATTGGAAATGAAGAATGATTCTTTTCCCGCTGCTTTTTCTTCGATCACACTTCCAATAGGAATGCAAGTGCAATTGAAGAATCCGAAAGTGAAATTTACAGGATTGGTCATACCTAAAATTGCCGGTGCCGATTTAGGAAGTTCCTTTTCAGATGTGTTTCAAATTGGAGCGTACTCACTTTTTACCGTTACACAGTCAGAAAAGTTTCGATACAAATTTGGGCTCTATTACAACCGCGAATTCTTCGGGAATTTCTTTGTCCCTTTAGTGGGCATCGATTGGAAAGTATCTGATCGATTAACGATTTACGGAACCCTTCCCAACAGCATGAAATTTAGTTATGCAGTTGCGCCTTCTAGAGTAAATACCGGCATAGCTTTCCGCTCCTTGACACGCTCATTCAGAGGAGAAGACGTCAACACCTTTGTTCGCTACAATGAACTCCAACTCAAAACGTTTGTCGATTTTTATATCACCCCGAAAAATGCCGTGTTTGTTGAAGGTGGATACTTCTTGGGGAAGACGCCGTTACTCTACAAAAACAACGACCCTAAAAATTCAATTCCATCTGATTTGCTGAAGGAAGGGAAGGCGTTTCTAATCTTCAATGCCGGTTGGGCACTCAGATTTTAAAAAGTTCGGATGATAGTATTCTGAGCGTTTCTTTCGCAGCATCTTTCGGATGAAGCGCAGTATCTGATATTCCGGAAATGACACGCGTAATGTCGTGATCTATTTTTCCTTCAACATTCCAATCAGCCGCTGATGCAACAGAAATGTAAACGGAGTAGTTGTGGTGCATGGTCCCCGGACGTTCACCAATAATGTGAAGAATACATCTTTTCTGTTTTGAAGCAGAATCGCCGAACAGCAGCTCGCCGCATCGGTAGCCCGCTCTTACTCTTCCATGCTGAATGAACAGAGGGTCTTTACTTACAGAGTATTCGATGCTAAGCGAATAGTTTGCTATCAACAATGAATTTAATTCTTGCACATAAGGTAGGAGATGTCCTTCGTCTATGATGGAAGAAACATTCAATCCGTCGGAAACAATGACCTGAATATCGGGTATGCTCTTCTTCCATTTTGAACGTAAAATTTCTAACGCATATATGCTATCGCGCGAAAGTTGTTCTCCCGATTGGGGATGATAGATGTAATCTTTTCGATCTTTCGAAAGCGTGGTAATCGCAATTCCATGAGGAAGGAATTTGCCAAATTGAGAAGGTGTCTCTTCCCACAAACATTTTTTCGCATCGGCGTAGAGCAATCGAATTTCTTGCTCAAGATCAGGATTCATATCCCAATGATTCACGCCATATCCGTCGGCAATCGGTACTCCGCGTTCTCGCACGCGTGCAATACATCCTTGTCCTTCAGCATAAATTTCTTCCGCTGAGCGAGTGTCACCTTTCAACTTTAAATATTGATAATACATCCAAACAGGATCTCCGAAGTGATTTGAAGGCTTGTTGTTTTCACCAATGATTTCCATCTGTTTGAAAAATGTCCACATGGCATCATTGATTTTGTATCCAAACTTTTCGCGAATGCGCAGGTGATCGCTAAACGAGGTCGTTAAGTAACTTAACATCGGGTCGTTCTTCGTTGGAAGAGCCATCAGATAGCCCGGATTGGCGGGCATGATCTGATCAATGCACCAATCCAAATCATCTAACGAAACGTCCATGTGTAGGGTGGTACAAATGTCCAGACCAATCATTAATCCGTGAAGCTTGCCCATGACCAAATCTTCCAAGCAACAGCGAACCAATTGTTCTTTGGTGCGAAATACTTCCGGCCCAATAAATCCTGCAACATCGTTCAAATGGACCCACGCTTCTGAACTCATGCTTTGCTTCAATCCGCGCCACAGGCCGTATTTACGCGACTCGTGAATAAGCATGTCGAAGCCTTCTCCGTGCCCGTTCGTTTCATCTGCGCCTTGACCGGTCTCGGCATAGAGTCCGAATTTCCCTTTGCGCTGAGCGGCGTATTTCTTAAGTTTTTCAATCGTTACATCGAAGGTCTGATTTGCTTTCACAGTGCCGGCAATACTCTGAAACCACATGCCGGTTTGACCGTTGTAAGTCTTTTCTACTTCAGCTTGAATATCTATGTGCGCCAACACGGAATGTGAAAGCGTATTTTCTAGTTTGAAGGTGGTAAGCAAATCGTATAAAGCCATTTCAATTTTCGCAACCGATTCCGGATTGCTTGAAACAGGATTGTTACCTAGAACCAAATCGCCCACACTGTAACTCCACGCGTCGAACACTTGCCATACAATGTCTTCAATGTTATCCGTCGGAGAATTAGGTTGAACGCGCGCGCTCATGTATCCCTTCGAGCCCATTTGACTTCCAGCCAACGGATGGAAAATTTTACTGCTGATTGCAATAAGGTCGTCGTTCGACATCAACTTCACCACACATGCAATTATATCACTGGTTAGGTATGGAAGAAGGCTATTAATTTCTTTGTCTGTCGAGAGTAGAAGAAGTTCTCTAAACTCCTTCATTCGCAATTTTCCAATAGCCTTTCCAGATTCTGTTTCTTGAAAAGCGCGTGTAGATTGTTCAATGAATTCCGATTGTTCATCTGTGAAAATAGAGTGCGATCGAATATCATTAAGCGTTGTCTCTGCCAATAGTATTCGCGCCTTCAAGCGATCTTCGTCGGATGCAGCTGCTATCCCAGCAATTTCATCTCCCTCTTTAAACTCATTCGCAGCACCAAGCAATTGTCGGTAAAGGGTAAGGTCGAAACTTCCTTTCTGACGAATAATATATTGAAATAAATCTTCTCCAACGAGGGGAGAAGGCACTTCAATTTTTTCGAAATGAAAATGATCAGACTCTCCGAAAACTTTTCCAGAAACCAAGGCATAGGAAGCAGTGACCATTCCTAATTTGCTTAAAAAATCTCGTCGCTGCATGCTTGCTTTGTTTCTCTAAATTTAAAAATTAATTTCTTCCCTTTCCTAACTTTAGGTCGAAAGATATTTCGACCCTATATCTTCCCCAATCTTCCCTTCTCTTCCCCTTTCTTCCCTTTTATCAATGCAAATCTAACGAACTCTCGCCCTCATAACAACGTGTTGTGTCATCCGCTTTGCGGTCATCGGCTTCGCCGTCATCAATCTTCGATTGTCATCGCCACGCGTTGCGTCATCACCTTCGGTGTATTGTTGTATTTTTGTTTCATGGAATTCAAAAAAGGAGATCACGTTCGTTTTTTAAACGATACCGGAGAGGGAGTAATCGTAGGTTTCCCTCAACCCGATGTTGCTACAGTAGAGGACAGCAGCGGATTTCCGTTCGATCATCCGTTGCGCGAATTGGTAAAGATTGAAAATTCGAAACACGAGTTTTCTCAATACAATCAAGTTCAGCCGAACACCCGCGAAATGCTCGATCGTAATTTGGATGCTAACGCAGTGAAGTTGGCCGCTAAGGATTTCAAGAATCGATACAAGGAACGCGCGGCCAATGATTTTCCGCACAATGCCGATTTGTTCGAAGTGGATTTACACATTCACGAATTGCTCGACAATTTCGAGCGCATGACGAACGGTGAAATCGTAACCATTCAAATGGAACACTTCGAACGTATGCTAGCCATTGCCGAAAAGAAAAAAGTAAAGAAGGTCATTTTCATTCACGGAGTGGGGCAGGGCGTTTTACGCGCAGAGATTCGTTCATTCATTAAGAGCTATTATCCGCAATGCGAATTCCTTGATGGGAATTATCAGAGGTACGGACACGGCGCAACAGAAGTTAGATTCAGATAACATTCAATATGAAAAAAATAGTTCTTTTATTTATAGCGATTGCATTCGTGCTGAACGCATCGGCACAAAAGAAAAACGCGAAGCCTTTCGCAGCGCAGATAACAGCTTTGGAAGCCAAGATGAACGAAGGTTTGTCGAAGTACAACGTTCCCGGCGGTGCCATTGCCATTGTCTACAACAACGAAATTATTTTGTCGAAAGGATTCGGAGTGAAGGACGCTGCGACGAAAGAACCCGTTGCTGAAAACAGTTCCTTCGCGATAGCAAGCAATTCAAAAGCTTTCACCAGCGCGGCGTTGGCAATTTGCGTCGATCGCGGATTGTTGAAGTGGGACGACAAGGTTCAGAACTTCCTTCCAGAATTAAAATTATACGATCCGTATGTTTCTGCAAATTTGACTGTGCGCGATTTGCTTTCGCACCGACAAGGATTCGAAACGTTTGCTGGAGATTTAATCTGGTACGGAACGAATCATTCTCGAAGTGAAATTCTGCGCAGATGGCAGTTCGTGGAACCGAAGTACGGATTCCGCACAACGTATGGATATTGCAATATTGCCTTCCTGGCAGCAGGACAAATCGTTGAGAAAGTGACAGGAAAAACGTGGGACGAATTTGTAAAGAACGAGTTTTTTCTTCCGTTGGGAATGAAGAATGCGAACACGTCGATCACGGCGTTTCAGCCTGGCGCCGATATTGCTTCTCCGCATAACACCGTGAAGGGCAAGAACATTCCCATCCCTTATGTGAATTGGGACAACATTGGCCCTGCGGGAAGCATTAACGCATGTGTAAATGAATTGAGTCAATGGATGATGTTGCAGTTGAATAAAGGGACTTTAGGTGGAAAGAAATACTGGGACGAAAAGCGCACATACGAGATGTGGGAATACAACATAAACAAGCCGGTGAGCAAGTGGCAAAGAGAGAATATGCCTTCGCGTCACGCGAACGGTTACGGCATGGGTTGGGAGTTGATGGAATACGGCGGACATAAGATTGTGAGTCACGGAGGTGGCTATGACGGAATGATTTCAAAAACGATTTTGGTTCCAGATATGAATTTAGGATTTGTGATTTTAACGAACAGCAACAACTCTTTGCCGAGTGCTATGGGCTTCGAGTTCTTAGATTTATTTTTAGGAGTGAAGGGAAGTAAGAATTGGGTGGATGAATTTGCTCCGAAGACGGAAGTGTCAGATGTTGTGGAGGGGGCGTATGAATGGAATTTCCCTGTTACATCGGAGATTGAAGGGATTTATCGAAGTGAGATGTATGGAGACGTGGAAGTGATAAAGAAAGATGATGGGTATAAGATTGATTTCAAGCCAACGGAATTGTTCAAGGGAACATTGGTACATCTCGATAAAAATGTATACGCCATGCATTGGTCAACGCAGATGATGTTGCCAAGTGGAAAGATTCAATTTATATCGAACATGGAAGGCGAGATTGAGGAATTGCGCGTGTTTGTTGAGAATCCGGATTTTGATTTTTCTGAATTGAAATTATTTAGGGTGAAAGAATAGGTTAGGAGGGAAGGGTTTAGCCTTCAAAAAAATGATTGAATCATTGGTAAGTTAGAGGAATTGCTTATATTTGCACGCTTAACAGCAATGGCATTGTAGCTCAACTGGATAGAGCATCGCACTACGGATGCGAAGGTTTGGGGTTCGAATCCCTACAGTGTCACCAATAAGCAACTAAATCCCCGACGAAAGTTGGGGGTTTTTGGTTTAATTCGGTACTCATTCTCATTCTGTTTGTCTTACTAACCCTTTTTGTTTGACAAACCACACCCTACCTTTCCATTCAAATTAATTTGAAGGATTATGGTAAAGCGCGGTATGTTGTTTTTCATTGCAACGTTTGTAACACTCACTCAAAGCTTTGCTTCCGAGGTGACATTCCAAGTAGATATGTCGAACCAAACCGTGAGCCCAACCGGTGTGCACATCGCTGGAAGCTTCGCAGATGCTAACAGCGACGGAACTATCGATAATCCTTATCCCAACTGGGATCCGAGTGTGCTTGCTTTGACAAATGCAGGAAATGGAATTTGGTCGATAACCTTAGATTTGGTTGCGGGTTCGTATGAATACAAATTCATTAATGGAAGTGTGTGGGACATAACCGAGTTCTTTCCTGCCGATGCACCTTGTGTGCAAGGAACCTTCGGCAACCGTGCAATAACAGTTGCAGGCGCAAATGAAATTCTTCCGGTTGTTTGCTGGAATGAATGCGTGGCATGCGGACAAGGATGCACAGATCCAACAGCGTGCAACTACGTTCCAAGCGCGACATTGGAAGGGCCGTGTACTTATCCTGATTTCATTCCTACAATTATTGTTGATCAACCCAGTCTCGGTTGCTTCAGCAACGGCGTTCGCATTTATCCAAGCGGAGGAACGTTCGCTCAAATAGGCTGGGGTACTTCATTCGGAGGTATAACAAGCGTTTCAGATACATTAATTATTTATGGAAACGTAACGCAAGATTTCTATTTCATCGGGACAGAACCAAGCGGATGTGTGGTGAATATTGGTCCACTCAGCGTTAACGTAAATCAACCAACACCTGTTTCCATCTGCCTTGTTACCGTAGACGATGCAAGCGGAAAGAATCACATTATCTGGGAACCTATTGTAAACAGCGCAGTGCAAAGCATTGTCGTTTTCAAAGAGACCAATGCGATAAATGTGTTTGAAGAAATTGGTCAAGTCGATTACTTGTCTGCCGGAACGTTTCAAGACGAGAACTCAAATCCACAAGTGCAATCGAATCGCTACCGCATTGCCATGCGCGATACATGCGGATACCTTTATGCTCCGCTTGATGGCATTCACAAGACCATTCATTTAACGACATCACCAGGTGTAGGGGACAACGTAAATTTAAATTGGAACGCCTATGAAGGAATCGCCTTCGATAGTTATAACATCTACCGTGGCGCGAACACAGGCAGCATGAACCTGATTGCCACAGTAGCTAGCAATGTTTTTTCATACACCGATTTGAATCCGCCAATGGGTGAAATGAATTACATGATTGAAGTAGTTGGAGTGAGTTGCGATCCTTCGCGATCTTTGGTTTATTCACGTTCGAACAATTTGGATCTTCTTGCGCAAAATGTTTCAGAAGAAACCAATTCAACTCTTCAAATTTTTCCGAATCCAGCTTCAACCAATATTACCATCCAAATAAATGAAAGTGAATTAGGTGCGCCTGTATTCATCTTCAATGCGCTCGGACAAGAAGTATTTAGCGAGAGAACCAGTTCAGTAAATCAAATGCTGAACATCGAAAAACTTTCAGAGGGATTTTATTTTTTGAAGTTGGAAGGACATGTAGTCCGACTTCAAATTGTAAAATAATGGTTGAAAGACCTACGGTCTTGGATTGTTGAAAGGAACATTTTGTCCGTCTACAAATGGCGCGATGTCTATAATGGGCGTGTACTTCCATTTGCCGTTTTCTAACACATACCCGTCGTAACTTCCATCAGGACCGTACTCGGGAAAGAAGCCTTCGTAAATCGATTCGCGCGGAGATAAATGGTCAACGACTATCGTCTTTTCTTTTTCGTAATAACGCAAAGAACACGTCGTTTGATCGCTGTATTCAAACACCACTCGCTTCGGATTGCGATCTTCAAATTCGAAAAAGTTGCCACCGAATTTGCATCCATCGCTTTCAATCGTAATCACTTCAATCACTTTGTAATTAGATAAATTATCTTTCGACTCGAATCCCAAAAGCGCGTAGCTGTTTCCACCTTTCTTTCCTTTGCCCATCGGTACCACAGAGTAATACAATCCGCCTGGCCATTTTCCTTCATCATAAATTTTATTGTCCCATTTCGCAGTAGTAACCGGAGTGCAATTCAACTTGAAAAACAAGGGCTCTCCCGATTTTGAAGTCTTAAAAACCACACATCCGAAATACAATTGTGTGCCGTCTTCCTTCGGATAGTTCCAGGTAAACACACGAAGTTTTCCATCCGATGAAACAGGCTTGAAAATGCGCAATGCTTCAAACGGATAAACGAAAAAATCTTCCAACGAACATACCGATTCCAATTCAGTAATCATCTTATTCGACTGCTCTTCTGCATTGCTTTCATTGCCATTCGATAGGGAAGTGTAACACTCTAAAATGCGCTGCTCTGCCTCGTTCGAAGATTGGGCATTCACGCCAAAAGCAAATGTGCTTAACAGGAAAAACAGGAGTGATGCTTTGTGAAGTTTCATAATTCAGTAACGCAAAGAAACAGATTTTTGTTTTGTCTTTATTTTTTCTTGTTGAATATCCATGCGAATTCCACTCCAACATAATACGCTTGTGTTAACGGCGACTTCGGGAATTTTAAATACACGGCGTCGTTGTTCAAGATTTTCGCGGCGTAACGAAAACGCTGCGTGTAATAGCCGGTGAACGAAGCGCGCGGAGTAACCACCAAGTGCTTCCCGAAAACCAAAGCGCGATAACCAATTCCTGCTTGGAAATACGGCGCAATACTTTGAATGTTTTTGCTTGAAGTGATTGCGTTGTCTGTGAACTGAACAGACATGTTACTGGCATTCACTCCGCCTTCAACGAAAAGGAAAATGCGAGTGCCCAATGGCCCTGCGGCAACTGGACTAAACCAAGCCTTCGGACCAGTAATAAATTGCAATCCAATTTGAACTTCCTGAACGTCCAAACGAACGGTGTCTTCCGCGAATAATTTGGAAGTGCGTGTTCTATATGTGGCGTGCGGAGCGAGATAAAACGAGCGCTTCTTGCTCAGCGGAATGCTATATCCGATAGAGCCGCTGTATCCTCTCACGGGATGTTCAAGCGAGATTAAATTGTAATTGTGCCGAGCGTTGAACGAATCAACAGCTGCCGAAATATCTGGAGTGTCTTGATAGAAACCACCGCCTTGAAAAAGCAATTGAGCATTTAAAGTGAAAGAGAGGAGAATGAAAAATGAAACGAATAAGCTCTTCATGATTGGTTGTTGAGTGCGTCCAATTTAGAACCAAAGGTAAAGCCTATTGTGGTTGCGCGAAACTTTGCGGATTCAGCATTTTCGCCTTCAAACAATTCATTCACAGTGGCGTGAAAGAGGGATACCCATTCGTTAAAGTCGGCGGAATTCGCGTGTAAGTTCGAATGCTTGTCGAAGACATTCGTGGTGTATCCAGGTTCATCTAGCAATACGAAAGACCAGAAATGAACCATCTTCGGTTTGTGTGTTTCGAAATTCAAATGCGCAAAGAAGTGTGCGATTTTTTCATCTTTTAAAACGCGATCATAAAACACATCAACGAGGTACCCTATATCTTCTTTGGTTTGAATGTCTTTCTTCATCACTTCATACTCAATTTGCGCGTATAGCAGACAACCGCTCCGTAATACGGCTCACGAAAATTCCAATTACCAACAAGCATGAGAGACAATCCGCCGTTCTTAGAAAGATATCCCATTTCTATTTGCGCAGGAACGCCAATCGTAACGCCAGCCTTATATACAAACTGGTCAATCACTTGCAAGGCACTGTCGCCGTATAATCTTAGCGTAACGCCCATTCCTGCACTTGCAGCTAAAAACATGTTGTTCTTACCCCACACCTGGCCCCACAACACACCAACTTCCAAAGATCTGTTCTTCCTGAAAAATATACTGTCGTCTTGCCCTTCAAAAAGTTCTTGAGAATATGCCGCACGAACAGTTGTTGAAACCGTTTCTTCGAAAGTTGATTTAGACGCGAACAATTGATAAGAGAAATTGTCGGAACTGTTAGCACCTAACCCGAAACTCGTCCAGCGAGTGTTCAACATTGGATTGGTTGTATACTGAGCTTGAACAAGGAAAGAAATACAAACCAAAATAAGAAGCGGGGCAAGGCGTCTCAATTTCATAGCCGAAAGATAAGTGAAAAGTGCCGCCCTGCGCACAGGACGTTATATCTTCGCGCTATGAAAAATTGGATTTCTCTCTTTGTCAGT
>Ga0209358_10001071_pt1 | contig 22441 bp, 38 predicted proteins | sample LauGreFa1BDMLBSN_2_FD_187574 | JGI IMG/M metagenome (GOLD analysis project Ga0209358, IMG submission 187574) | Freshwater lake microbial communities from Lake Michigan, USA - Fa13.BD.MLB.SN (SPAdes) (version 2) | ecosystem: Environmental > Aquatic > Freshwater > Lake | place: Lake Michigan, USA...
ATACATTAATAAATCAAAAAAAAATTAATTAAAATCTGGATTTCTTTGATCTCTACCTTTTGTTAATCTTCTTTTAAATGTTTTATCGGCACCACGTAATTTAATTGCATATTCCGCCATGCTATTCCCAACATTTTCTGTCATAGATTCAAGTTTATTTAATAAATTTTCTTTAGATAATAACTCTTCACCCATATTTACCATCATTCTTATTTTTTCTTGGTATGACTCAAGTTTTCTGTGCATAATTTCACCAGACTTAATAACATCTTTATCTGTAAAATCTTTAAAAACAATTCGCATAACATCATTAATTTCGGTAATTAAATCAACGGCTGCCATTAAATTTTCTCTTAAATCAACATATTCGATATTATCAGAATTTAACATTGCTGATATACCTTTAAACACCTGTACTAAATCATTCAACGTGTCGACTAATAAGGCCATTGATTTTCCACCGTGTTGATTCATAATATAAAAGTCGTCATAACCAGCTGCTTCCTCGTTAATTTTTTCAATCAATTTTTTTAATTGAGATTCTGTTACTACTATTTTTCTTCCCATAATTTATTTTTTTAATTCATCGATATATTTTTGAATTAACTCGGTATTTTTCTTAATTAATTTAAGTTTCTTTGACAAGTTTTTTCTATTTCTTGGTTTTGTTTCTTCTTTTTTCATATTAATAAATACTACAAGTTATTGATTGTTATCTACACCATATAAAAATCCGGATAAGTAATCATCATCAATATCATCTTCGTCATAATCGTTACATCCTTCACTATCAATTAATTTAAGATACTCATCTTTGATGTATTGAGAAAAATTCCTTCTAACCCAACTATGTATTAAATCTATCTTATTACTATTAAGTTCAATTCCCATCTTATCTGAATTATCTGATACTTGCCAACAAACTTCAGTAAGAAATTCTGAAAAGGTATAATCACATACATCAGTATCATTACGAATAACATCAATACCATTATCAATCAAATCTATTATTGCTTCTCTTCTTCTTAGAAAACTAATATCTTGAGTTTTATTTCCCATATAAAATAAATACTATACAAAATAAAAAACCCCACCTATTAAAGATGGGGTTTTAAAAAGTAAAATTACCATTATTTAATATCTATCATACCACCACCAAATCCTGGTAAACTTATACCAGAATTTTTACTACTATCACCACCAAATCCTGTAGCACAAGCTAACGCCTTAGTTGATTTTTTTGCTAATTCAGTAACACAACTAAAATCAAATACACTATCACATTTAACAGCGTCAAGATTTTTTATAGCTTCGACACATTTGCTCAAATCAAATGTAGCACAAGGTGCTAAGTTTAATATATCCATAGTTGTAAGTCCAAAAGCTTCTGCAACACATTTTACCACATTATCATCATTTTCTTTTAAATACTGTCTTGAGCTTCTTGACTTGTGCATTTCCAATATTCTGATTTTTTCGGATTCTAAAATTATAAATTTTTTCATAATATTTTTTATTTATAAATATAACAAAACATTAAAAAATTAGATATTACTAGAAAAATTAATTAGTTCCGTTAATGTCTCGTCATTTTTAATTGCACCACCAAAATCTATATTAGAAAGTCTAAATACAACATTACCGGTTTCAAGATCCGATGTATAATACAATTTAACTCGAACACTATTTTTAAATGAAAAATAAATCATAACTGAATCGCTATTTAATATGTTACAACCTTTAAATTTTTCAGATAAATTTTTAATTGCTAAGTTACGTTTATCTTCAGCAATAAGTTGATCATTATGAATAGCCCAAATTGAATTAATCTTTTCTGTTATTTTTTTTACAAGACCTTTACCTGTTTTATAGTAAATTGGGTTATCGTAATTAATTCTTAATGTTAATTTAAGACCTTCATTTCTTCTACTACTCCAATACCCTCTACCATATATTATATGTTCTTCAACAGAAATATTAAATGGTAGTCTAGTATTATCTGGTAATTTACCAACATATGAAATAGAACATTCGTTGTATTCTTCTGTTACATCACCAATTGTAATATATTTTCCATTGACGTGTCTATACTTAACTTCTCTGGAGTAAGTTCTTTTATTTTTTGTGAGTTGGAAATCATTTGAAACTTTTGAAATTTCAACAAAAAATTTATCGTAATGATTCTCAATGTTTTTTTGTTTTGAAATAAAATCGTTTACGTGTTTAACAACGTTTTCTTTTTCTTGTATTGCTATTTCTCTAATTGATTTTTCTTGTTTTGCCTGCATTATTATCTCTATTTGATTACAAAGATAATAAAATTATTTTATTTTACAAAGCAATTGTTTTTTTTCTTTCCCAAGCTTTATATAATCTATCCTTATATTTTTTCTCAAGAATTGGTTTTAAATCCCAATACATATCCAAAACCTTATTTCTACTTTTTTCATTATAAACAACACCATAATCCGGGTCTTCTTCGGTCTCAATCTCATCACCCTTTCTAGCCATAATAAATTCGTGAAGAAGATCACCAATAACGTAACTACAAAAAGCTTCAAAATTATTTACCGGTGGTGTTGATAAAATATAATGTGTTAATTCACTATCAAGGTATTCCAAATCATCCGTAGTTAATCTTCTTCTAAGGGATATTGGGAGTTCATTAAATATTTTTTCATTTTCAGATTCTGTTAATTGTTTTTTATGTTTATTATAAAAATCAACTAATTCTTGATAAAAATGATAACCAATAAATACTTTAATTTGATTTCTAAATGTAACATAATCAAAATCAGCACCTTTTTCTTCTAACCCTCCAGCAATAATATCACTAATAAACATTGCTACCGCGTGAATAAAACCATCTTTATTTAATGTTTTAGCGGTACGTGTAAAAAGTTCCTCATATTCATTAAATATATCTTCAATCTCACCAATTCTTCGGTAAATATGTTGTAATTTTTTTTGATTTTCTGTTATTATTATTTTCATTATTTAATCACGATAGTCACCCAGTTTATCATAAACATTATTTGTATAATCAATTAAAATTTTAACATAGTCATTTTCAAGCCAGTTTTTTATTTCCATAAATGAGTTCCATTGTTTTGGTAGTTTAACAGATTCTTGATACTCACCCACAATATCAACTTCATCTGGTTCTTCATCATCGTTAATATTATATACGTAAAAATCTGCATCCAAAGGTAAATTACAATTACCATCAAAGTAAGGTGTTGCATAGCCATCAATCATAGTTGAATCTTTGAATTTTCTTCTAAAAAAATTAGTACCAGAAAAACTGTCAGTATAAAAACTAATTGATCCATTTTTTTTAATTTCAAATTCAGTCTGAACTAAATTTTTAAAAACAAAGTACGAAAATATTTGATACAAATCACGACAATCAAATTTTGGTAAATTACCTTCACCAAATATTTTATGGAGACCTTCAACATTTAATTTATAAGCATTCATAGTATTATAAACCCCATTATTTTTAATTGATTTTAAAATCTGGTTTTGTATTTTTTCGTACTGGGATTCATTTATATTCCTATGTCTTCTATTCTTTTCCATATAATAATCATATAAGTCATCGTGATATTTCTCATTTAAAAATGGAAACAACTTTCTAAAAATTACATAAGTATTATTTTCTTCACGGTCCCAAGAATCATCACCAAGATTTGGGTCAATTTCTGCTACTTTATATTGAATAAACTCATGTAAAGAGTCATGTAAGTTAACATCAAAGTATTCATCAAAACCCATTTCAACCCCAAACCTTTTATTATTATGAATAATATCATCGAGAAGTTGAAAGTCTTTATCGGTCATCCTTCTTTTAACTGTTGGTGGTATTAAATCAAGTTCTTCTTTTGTGATTAACATATAAATAAATATTAGTCCTCCTCGGTATAATAAAGGTCAATAACTTTTCCAATATCAAGTCCTTTAAGACCAATGTGGTTAAGGATATAATTTTGAAAATCCTCTTCAGAAATTAAACCATCGTATTCAGCAACAAAAAGATTTTCTCTATGTTGATCTTGATATAAATAATATTTATTATTTATCATAATTAAAAACATTGGTCCAAAACGATTTAATAATGTGTTAATCCCAACAACTGATATATAACCAAATTGTTGTTCAAAAAAACCTCTTGGTACATCAAATCGTGATTGAACCATTTTAACTTTATTTACCGGATCAAATCCGTGTTGAACAAGAATGGAATAAACGGTTTCTTTTCCAATTATATTTACCAATCTATCAAATGAACCAACGGCCTTCATTGCGGCATCAAATCCGGAACGATTAATAAGTTTCATTAAATTGTTTTTTAATGATTCATTTTGTGATTCGGTAATAATGATTTTCATATAACAATAAATACCTTACAAAAACATAATTCCTTTTATTCTTTTTATTTGTTCTTGTAAGTTTTGATTGCCATTAAGTTGATTAAAAAAACTTCTATACAAAGGATTCTTTTGCATATTTGCGAGTGAATCATAATCTTCGTATTCCAAATAACGGTCATATACTGCCTTTAATTTTTCAAATGAACAATTACACTTTTTAGCCTCATTGATATCTTGTTTTTTTTTAAAAAATTCATATTGTTTTTTATATTCCAAATAAGTCGGGTTTGTTTCTTTATTTGCAACACCCTCATACCCATCCATCCTTCCCTTCCAATATTCGGCATATTTTTTTGTTTTCTCCTGTTCAGATTCATTATCAATAATAACACCACAAATATCACAATCAATGAGGTAATGTTGGGGAAACATCGGCAAAGGTTTACCTGATGGATTACATTTTGAACAAAATTCTTCTTTAGAAATCATTCCTTTCGGATAATCGTCTTCAGAATTTACCCATTTCATATCTGTGCTTGCTTGGCACCTTGGACAAACATCACGGTACATGCCCTTTTCTCTGTTTTCACGATATTCTAAATCTTCTTTTGCTTTTTTGTCTCTATATTCATAATTTTTATAATATTTTCCACCAAACAAATAAGTCAAATAAAACTTATTACCCATAAAGTCAACAACATCTTCATTTGGTGTCCATATTGGAATATCATCAATAGATGTAAATAATTTAAAATCACTTCCATCATAATCTTTTCTTGTTTCAAGGTTACGGGTTTTTGAAATCCAATTTTGATATGCTTCTCCCGCAGCTTTTTCATCTCCTTTGAAAAATTTATTTACCAAAGTATCAATAACAATTCTATCAATAGTCCTATTTTGTCTATCAGAGTTTTGTGATTTAAGGGCCTTAAAATTATTTATAATTTGTTTCTCTCCCTTTGGCCCACCAAAATTATCAAACTTTAAAGGTTGAGTTGGTTTTGGGTAACCAAGTTTTTCTAGTTCGTTTTCAAGGGCCGTTAAAAACTTGTCTGGATTTCCGGCAACATAGTTATCAAAAAAAATATTTTCAACAACTTCTTCCCAATTTACATTTCCATCATTTTCAAATAATCTAATTCTTTTCATACCAATAAATATATCATAAAATAAAAAACCCCACTTGATAAGGTGGGGAGGATGCAAATTAAAAATCAAATTTTTTAAGAATAATATTTTGGACTAACCTCACTCATTTTTTTATTTAATTTATCTTCTTTTGTTTTTAAAATATTTAAACCACTATTAAGAGTTGCTAACTGTGTTTTACAATTACTTTTAATTTTATTAACAATTCCACTTATTTTTGATGAAACAGCCGTTGCCACCTTTGGTCCTCAATTACTTTTTTAACAATACGAGTTAAATCAGATTCTGTTAATGTTATTATTTTTTTTCTACCTTCATAAATTTTTCCATATTTATTTTGAAGTCTATGAGCTTCTTCCCAATCTTCGGAATCAATTGCTGAATTTAACATATCATTATATTCACTTTTTGATGGTATGTATTCTTTTTCATTTTCAACCCCAAGGTATGATAATTTTGAATCATCATAAGCTTTTTGAATATGTTTTGAAACATTTTTTTCAATCTCATCAACCGTATTAAAAAATGTTGATGTTAAAATGACTTCACCGCCAGATTTTATCATTAATAGATATTTAAAATCGCCGTTTGAGAAATTACATAATCCAACATAAACGGTAACATTTCCCATATCAAAATGGGTCAATAACGTATCGTTTTCACCATCTTTATTTATATCAGCATAACTTTCATCAGCATTTGAGTCCATACCTATAGAATGTAAGTAATCAAACAACTCTTCTTTTCTATCTAAAAATTCATCGTCTTGAAATACATTTTCAAAAATTCTTCTTTTCATAATATTATTTTTTTATGTGATACCTTTCCACCTTTCTTGGTAATCTTTTTCTAGTTTATCTGCCGTTAATTGTGTTAAATACACAATATTGTCTGTTGCATCTTTTTTCTTATTAGGGGTTAAATTAGGGTTAGATTCTATCTTATTAATCATTTTATTTCTCCAGTCATAAATGACATTATTTTTTTTATCAACATTTTTTTTCCAATCATCACTTTTTCTATCATTTTCAGTGTTACCTTTTAAGTTAAAATCATAACTTGGTTTCCACCCATTTACAATTGATATTAATTCTTTGGGTTTATAAGTACCATTTATAATTTTATTATTATCAATATCCATTTTATTACCACTAACCTTAAACTTATCTTGACTTACTGGTTGTGAATTAAGTTTTGGTTGGGTCTCAGGATTTGCATTGAATTTAATAGAATTCTGTATTGCCAAAATTGCATCCGAATTTTTTGCTTGCGTCCAAGTCTGATCTTGGTCTTTTTTAAAATAGTATTTAATATTTGTACCATCAACAACTTTCAAATACCTATAAGGATCACAACCTTTTTTATATGTTTCACAACCCGCTTTTGGGGTATTCATATATTCTTTGGTATCTTCATTTAAAACTCGTTTGACAATTCTTATTAAATCTGACTCTGTCAGTCTTACTATTTTTTTCATATTAATAAATATATCATAAAATAAAAAACCCACCTTGATGAGGTGGGGAATGTTTTTACAAACGAGATGCTGTGTCCATAAGGTATCTTAACTTATTTTCCAATTCCCTAATTTCATTTAACTGTCTTTGGTTTAGTTCCAGGGATTCACCCTTTATTGATGAAATCTTATTTTGTGTTTTTGTATATTCATACATTAGTTGATTATACTGCTGGGCTTTTTTTTCATTGTTCATAATTTATATATAGTTAATTAATTTAAAAAGGAAATAAATTATGAGCACGAATTAAATTTGGTATTAGTTTCCGGTTCTTTAAATTTACTTTTACAGATATCAAATAAATATTCTTGTCCTTCAGTAAATTCAGTGTGTAAATCATAATTTATAACTACACCCTTTATACTTTTAATATTTAATTCTTTTGTATTACAATTAAATGACCCACCATCTTTAACTAGTCTTGGTGTTTGTTCTTGTATTTGTGTTGCACAATCGTGAATAGCCGTCATAGTGGTGTCAAATACAAGTGAACAATCAGAATTTTTTCTTATATTAGAAAATTTAAAAACAACATAAGGACCTTTTAAATTACCACTACAACTATAATCATCATTTTTAAACATTTCAGTTGTTGTATAAATTTTAATATCTTGTGGTGTCTTTACCTCAAGTAAAACTCTTCTAACAATTTTTGTTAAATCTCTCTCTGTTAGTGTTATAATTTTTTTCATATTAAATAAATATATAGATCACTCAAAAAACGGCGGCCAAGAAAAACCATTCAAAATACACGGACGAAGTCCGGGTCCGGTTTCCACCCCCAATAAGAAAGGAAGAATTTTAATTAGTCATACCTTCGTGCCAGGCAGTAGATAATTTATCTTTATAATACTCCTCAAAAAAAGGAATTAATTGCCAATACCTTTCAAAAACTTCATCCAAACTATCATCATTATACACCAAACCATAATGGGGGTCTTCTTCGGTTTCAATCTCATCGTCTTTTCTATCAAGAACAAATTCGTGCATAACTTGTGAGATAACATTATAAGAAAATTGATCAAAGTCTGATGAAAAAAGTAATTTATCGTGAATATGTTTATTTAAATTGTTATCAAAGTATTTAAAATCATTTGGGGTTAATCTTCTTCTAAGAGAATTAGATAACATTTCGTACTGTGATTCTGTAATTATTATTTTCATATATTATCTTCTATTTTGATTAAAATAATCATAAATCATATTTCTATACTTATCTTTTAAAAAATCAAACAAAGGCCAGAACCTATCAAGTCGTTCTTCTTGTTTTTCATAAAATTCATCATCATCAAGTTCCATAGGAATATCATCTGATTTATAATTTATAATAAAATCATTAAGAGCTGAACTAATAACATCATTTAAAAAATCCTCAAAGTCGTTTCTTCTGTTATAATAATGTAATTTTCTTTCCATTTCATAAGCTATGTAATCTTCAAGAATATCAAAATCCTTACTTTCAATTCTTCTTCTAATGAACGGACTAAGTAAATTATTATATTGTGATTCTGTAATAATGATTTTCATATATTATAAATATTTATGATACTTGGGATCCAGTCTTCTAAAAATAAAAGTTTTAAATTTAAGTGGGAGTTCATCCAAGGGTATTTGATAATATTCTTCAAAATTACCTGGTATTAAATGTGAATCACTATACGGCATTATTTCATTTGTCATATCATCGTGGGTATATAATTGAATTAAAACATTTCTTGTATCAAAATGAATTTCCACAACATAGGCCTCATCATCTGGAAAATATAACTCAATTCCCAATTCATCAATAATACGATTAGGAACTTTATACCAAAGGGGGTCAGTTTCGGTTACTTCTTCTTTTAATACTTTTTTAATTATTGTTCTTAATGACATATTAAATAAATACCTTATAAAATAAAAAACCCCACTCGTTAGGAATGGGGGAGTTTATTTAAAATTTAAAAAAATATTATTATGTTTTACAGTAAGATAATATTTTTTTGTATAATCCATGACTCGTCATATTATATGCACTACCTTTTTCTATTGTGTTTTTAGGGTCTTTTATTAAACTTCCCGTTCCACAATCAATATTACCATCTTTATACGTTTCGGAAAAAGAAGATGTATTGTCTGATTTGCTAATACACTTTTTAACAACGTCAAAAGTGAGAATATTTGTTTCTTTATTTAATATTGGTTCACCTGACAACGAGTAACTACAGTCATAATCTCCAGCCTCTTTAATTATTCGTCTAATAATTCTTGTTAAATCTGATTCTGTAAGTCTAATTATTTTTTTCATAATATTATTGTTTATTAATAAATATTCCGGATTTTTGAAAATTTTTCCCAGAAATTTTTTTTGAGATTTGGAGGTTAATTAAAATAGGGGGTCGTGTTTGTGGGAAATAAAAAACCCCACTTGATGAGGTGGGGTTGGTAATTAAAATTTATGTGTACCTATAAAACAATTAATAATCTTCTTTTTCAATTTCTTTTTTAACGGCCTCGATTTGTTTTGAGTCCGTAACCTCGGACCAACTTTCTTTTGATTGATGTTTAATACAATATTTTCCGTTATGTAGTTTAACATAACTATATGGATCTTCATTATAGAAAACTTCCTGTTTATAATTTTTTTTACCAGGAACACCGGTAGTACTTGTATATTTAACTTTTCCTTTAGCAGGATTAAATTTTTCAGATTTTACTTTACTATGAATCTCATCTGTTGTAAGACCATCCAAACTAGAACAAGTTTGTGGTTTATTTGGGTCTCTTACTAATGAAGTAACAACATCTTTAACACTATTTGCGTCAACACCTGCAAGGCCAATTGGTTGTTCATTTATTATTCGTCTAATAATTCTTGTTAAATCTGATTCTGTAAGTCTTATAATTCTTTTCATAATATTATTTTAATAATAAATATATCTATGTTGTATAACTAGACCGGATTTTTTCCAAAAATTTTTTTTGAGAATTGGAGGTTATTTTGGAAAGGGGGTCGTGTTTGTGGGAAAATAAAAAACCCCTCTGTTGGGAGGGGAAGATTTAATTTTGTAATCCGTCTTTACCTGGTATCAAATTGTTTGCTTGGAAAGATACTATTGTGTTTAATGGATATTGACCATTTACTTGTATATTTTTATTTAATGAATATTTATCACCATTTATTTCATATAGACCCAAATAAACATACAATGTACCCCCGTCATTTTCTCTACCACTCTCCGTTATTATCATATCTCTATCTTTTCCAGAAATATCCTTAAAATTAAGTTGGATTTGTTCCTTACCTTTTTCTGTGTAAAAAATAATATTTTTTGGGTTTGACTTAAATGGTTCAAATTCTTTTAACTTTACATAGTTATCATACAAATATTTTATTTTTAAATCTTTTGTTTCTGATTTAACATTTCTTAATTTAAATGTTTCTTGTGTAAATTGTTTAAGGACTTCACTACCACTAGTATTTGTATAAATAACAAAATTAGATTCGTCATTTAAATCACTACCATTAGATCTACAAACAAAACATTTTGTACCTTCTTTAACATCGGTAATATTTAATTTTGGTGGATAAACAGATGTGTCCATAAAACAATATATGGACATTAAATTACCAATTTTTAATTTTGGTTTTATACTAAAAATCTGACCGGCAGTTTTACCACTTAACTTTATTACATCATTAACAACAATACCATCAAACATATTGTCCATATCACTTTGTATTTCTTGTGGTAAATTACTTAATGGTGGTATATTTGATACCGTTTGTTCTGTAATCAATGGTTTAACATTTCCCATTGTTGATTCTAATAATTGTTTAAATCTATTTAGTTCCATAATATATTCTTTAGTAATAAATATACCCACCACATATAATGGGGGGAACATAAACCGGATTTTTCCCAAAAATTTTTCCAGAAATTTTTTACGAATATTTCATTTTTGGTATTGAGCCCCCTTTTGGGGCGACAATATGTCATATATGGGGGGGATACGGGAGGGGGGAGGGGGTAATAATGTCAGTACCCCATAGGGAGGGAGGGGTATTATAGGTAGGAGCCCCCAGGTGTCATAATGTCAGTTAATTATTTGTGGTATCATATTTGGTCTTGTCAAATACTGGTAACCAATTTGTAAGAGATAGTTTAATTGAGTCATCCTTATAAATTCTCTTTACCCAACCAGGAGTAAAGTCACGTTCCTTTTCATACTCACTTATCTTTTCATCTGACCAACCGTGGTATGGTTCAAGTTTCATATAGTTCGGAAGTCTTTTATAATATTCATTAAGGTGTCTTTCAACCTCATCGTTATAACTAGAACCAAACTCATCTTTACTTTCACTATCAACATATCTAAATAGATATCCTCCCTTATCATAAAGTAACTCAAGTAAGTACTTACTTTCAAGATAATGTTTTGGGGGTTCGGTGTTTGTTATATCATAGAACTTATTTAAATCAAACTTAATATCAATCCCCATTAAAGATCCATATTTATTAAGCTCCTCAAAATTTGGTATGATACTAATAACAAAAGGGTATTTCCTTTTGATGTGTGTTAGTAATAACTTAAAGCCGGCCTTCTGTTCTCTTGTTAATTCCATTATTTAATATCTATTACCCCAATGATTTCTCTTTTATTACCCAGGGAATCTTTATATTCATTGAACTCTTCCATTGAAGAAAATTCTTTTATCTCTGATGTATACACCGGGTCCTTTCCTTTACCTGGATTATACTTAATGGCAAAACCCTTTTTAACTTTCTTTTCCTTTTCGTTAAGAAGCATATCCATTTGTTCTTCTGTTATTATATACTTTTTCATACATCAAAATAATCATCGTATATATCACTATCATATTCATCCCGGTCTGTTATATCCCATTCCCAAGGATCGATATGGTTATCACTCCTTATGGTACTCAAGTAAGAATTGTCAATACTATCTGGAACATATGTTTCAATATCCCCGGTTCTTGTGTATTTTAGTCTTACCCTTTCTTCTGTTACATGGTCAACAGATATTTCATTAAGTTTGGGTCTTCTTAAATATGGTCCATTATCAGGATTATTTTCCAAAAGATAATAAAGATATTCAAGGTCCAATCTATCTATATCCCTTATTCCAAGTGGGGCTTTTAATTTATTACTTAGTTTTTCATCCCAAATTATATTTTGATAAAAGTCTTCCATATCACTAAACCTATTTGTAACAATTTTATCAAAGTATTTCATATACTTATTTAACTGTTCATCACTTAATCTTTCAAATACTGATCCCATAATTAATTTTATTATAAATATTTGTATATGTCAAAAGTTATTCGTATCTTTGTATTGTCAGTGGTTAATACCGAGACGGGTTCAGTCCGGTGTGGGGATTGTAGAGGGTAGACTCCACCCTACTTTATTAAATAATAAAGCTCCCCACCGTTTGGTAGGAAGTTAAGAAATTAAGTTGTTAAATTCATCTTGAACTTTACGGTCCGCCTAGGATCCTGAACAACCAATTCCCTACTGTGGGGAAAATGAATTCATTAATAAATATCCCCACCTTTTAAAAAAGTGTCAAAGACCGTTACAAATTTATTTGTATAAGTCAATAGTTTTAATTATCTTTACTTTCTACTTGGGCTCTTGAATGAGTTTGAATATCATATGATATCTTTGATAAATCTTGGGGACCTGTTACTTCCCCAACCTTGTATAGATATTCAATTACATCATCCATATCTGTGTGAGTTAGAATGTATACTCTTTGCTTGAACTTTTTTGTTTTACCTTGAAGGGAACATTCTTCATATGTACAAGTGCCAGAATAGTTAAGGTGACAATATGTCACAGTTACGGTACCATCTATTTTTGTTACCTGGGGGTTGAAGATGTCTAATGGTGTGTTCATAAATAATGTTTTTTGTTAATAAATATTTGTTAAAATACTTGATTTTGTCAAAATGTCAGTCTCGTGTTGGGGACCACACAATCCCCTTCACGGGTTTTCCCCACTTTTTACCACTATATTATTCCCACCTTTTACCACCATAATATATCCTTATGATATCTAAAACATCGATTTTCCTTTGTTTTTGATACCTAGAAGACCACTTTTTTTACTATATACATTTTCCAGTAAAAAAAGGAAGTTATAGTTCATTAGCCAGGGACAGACATTTATGTCGTTAGTAAATCACTTATTAGACTACTAAAAAGACAACTTCAACACCACTTTAGTGGTTCACTCAACCTTTGACCCTTCAAATTTACACAATAATTAACACAAAGTAAAGGTGGTAAAATGTGGGGTTACTAAAAACCCCCCGACTGAAAAGGAGGTGGGTTATATTTTATATCACTTAAGCAAGGTTTAACCTTGCAATAAAGATATAGTTAATAACCCCTCTCATCACCACACCAAAATATAATACCATACTGTTCATTCATTTAATCTGTTCAGTGACACTGAACATCCTCTGATGGTGAACACTTAATCATTATACCATATTGTGTTACTCTTACCGTGTAATTTACCGGTCATTGTATAATGGGGGGATTTTACCGTTTAATTGGGGACCCATAATAAATGGGGGAAAATAATATAAAATATGAATGAATGAAAAAGGAGACCGTGTGAGGTCTCCCTTTGTAATGAGTGAATAGTTTATATTATTTTCTAATAAAGAGTTTATTATTATCCCATCTCATTTTCTTTGCTGATGCCAGATAATCATTCTCACTATCTCTATATCCTAATGGTAACATACAAACTGACATTAAACCTAATTCTTGTAGTCCTAAGATTTTATCTACAGCTACCGGATTAAACCCTTCCATTGGTGTTGAATCTACTTCTTCTGTTGCTGCTGCTGTTAATGCAAACCCTAATGCTATGTATGCTTGTTTTTGTGCCCAGGAAATCTTTTGTTCTTGTGTCATATTGGAGAGTGACCCTTTAATCATATCCCCCATTCCTTTTAGTGACTCTACCGGGATTTCTCTTTGTCTTGCAATCTCATTGATGTAGATATCCACACTATCTTCTGGTACATCATCCCAGGTTGCAAATACAAGTACCGCTGATGAATCAACTAACTGTGATTGTCCGTATGCCGCACCTTGTAGTTCTTCTTTTAATTTCTGGTCCTCTACAACAATAACATTGTATGGTGTTAATCCATATGAACTTGGTGCTAATCTTGTTGCTTCTAGGATTCTTTCTAATTTATCCTGTGGGATTTTTTCCCCATTCATTTTCTTTGTGGCGTATCTCCACTCTAACGATTTTAATAATTCCATAATACTATAATTTTTTTATGTTAAAACTATAATACTTTTTTTTTAGATTGTATAGTGTAAGATTAAATTATGAGACGAGTTCCGGAACGGTAGTGAAGGACTATGAGGCGAATGAATTAATCTTATACTGAACCATTATTTGTTCTTGTAATTTTACAATCTTCTATATATAAATGAATCAACATAGTAAATAACATTTGATTTACCATCATCAGATATTCCCTTCTCCATCATACCTTTCTTAACTAATTTGTTTGCCACCTTAATCTCTTCTGATGACATTAGTTTTCTTAATACTGGGTCCGTACCGAAATCTTTAAGGAATGTTCTTTCCTTTTCTGATAAGTCATTAATTTTATCTTCTAACGAGTTTTCATTAATAACCCCCATCATTGACTGAATCCTTGATATTTGTTCTTGTAGGTTCATTTTGTTATATCTATATACCAAACTTTTATTGGTTCTATTCCCATCTGTAATGCTGTTGATGTTCTTTTGAATCCACCAATTAAAACATAATCATTACCTTCTTTTTGTGTGAAGTATTTTACAACAAATGCTGGTGGTAGTTTTCTTTCTTCACCTTTTCTTGCGTACTCTCTATATTGGTCTATGTTTGTTGCCAATCTTCTTGGATCTTCCTCACCCGAATCTTTTAATCTTTGTGATACTCTTGATGATACACCTTTTTCTGGTGATTTTTTCCATAAAAAATCTGTTATTTTGTCCATATAATCTGTGTTGTCCACATTGTTGATATATTCGCCGGTTTCTGGATCTGTTCCTTTCCATACTTTCATTTCACCAAGACCAAAGAATTTATACCCTTCTTTTATACATTGTTGGTCATTCATTAATATATCTTTTAGTTCATTCCATCTTTCTTCTTGTTTTAAAAGAGATACCATATTTTGATTTAGAAGTATGTCCTTAATTTCACCTTTACTTTCCACTTCTTCACCTTTGGCAAATTCGGCAATTGTTTTAAATGTGTTTGGCATAATACGATAAACAGTATCGTAGTTGTCGGGATTAAAAAACTCTTGTTCTGTAAACCTACCAGGATTTCCAAGTAGTTCACTTAATTCTTGTGTAAAATATTCCTGAGTTGGATATTCCCAATCAACTTTGTATGGGTTTGATATTTCATTCAGTCCCATCATTGACTGGATCCTTGATATTTGTTCTTGTAGGTTCATTACTTTTTCTTTTTAACACAGTTAGGGTATCGTTTACCAAACATTGTCTTCATTCCTTTTTGGGTATAACCTTTCCAACACTTTTCCGTTATTTCACCTTCTGTTATTTCTTCTTCATCCTCATTTGTAATTTGTTCGGAATCTAATACTACCGTTACGCCTCTACCGGCAAATACTGGTTCCCAATATGGTGTTGATTTGAATGGGAAAAATTTATTTATTTCATCGGACATAGTTCTTGTAACCCAAGTTTCGACATTCCAACCGTCAGCATTTCTGTCAAAATATATTTTAATACGCACTTTATCTGGTTTATTTCTATTAATCTCTAAATGTAATATATCAATACCTTTTAATTTAGAATGATAGATAAAATTCTTTACCAACATTTCTTGTATCTCTATATCATCTAAATCAAGATTTAATATCTTACTAAAATTATCAAATCCACCAACAGCAGTAGTTGCGGCTTTAATTCCCTGGTTTTTAAACAAACCCATTAATTTTTTTTGGACTGACGTTTCTTCTTTTAATATTTTTTTTATGTGTTCTTGTAAGTTTGTATTATTAGTTAATTTGTCATATAACTTTCTGGTACGGTTTTTAAGAGTATAATAGAAGTAGTCAATAAGGTCATTATACATATGTTCAATATGTAAATCTATGTGGTCCATAATGTGTAAATCCTCAACAATTATTGTGGCAAGACCATAATTGAAATTATGGAAATCATAGTCAGGGTCAAACTCATTTTCGACATATCTATAGTTTTGATCTATAATAGACATAAGTGTTGGGTAATCTACTCTTCTTATTAGATAGTTCCTAATTCTATTTTTTTCTTGTGAGTTCATTTTACCAAATACTTTTACCTGTTCCTTTATGGATTAATTTTATACAGTTGGTTGGTATATTTTCAAATGTTACTATATGATGTTCATAATCCCCATCTTCAAAATGTGCGTCTCTATACCAAGTAACTCCGGCACATTCTGTGTTTATTAACCATATATCATCATCATAACCATCGTCAAACATATCTTCCCTTTTTAAGGAATCTGTGGCAAAAATTGCTGGTTGACATTCCACATCACCACCAAGATGATTTTGGTAACATTCCCCCACCGATGTTAGTAACCCAGTAAGTTTTATATTTTCTCTCCATACCGGACTTGATTGATGAACCACAAATTTATTGGGTGTCATTTCAGTTCCACCTGGTGAGTATAACTCTTCCTTTAGTATTCTTTTTATTTGTTCTCGTAGGTTCATATTATTTAATAACCATCATTATCAATTGGTTCTGGGTTATTCTCCCTATCTTCTTTATTAATTCTATCTCGTTCTCTATTACGGAGTTTTTCTAAATATGTTTTTTCAATCCATCCTGGTTCTTCTTCTTCGTGTCGTTCCATATCTCTATAAGAAAAAAGAGTATTGTCCTTAATGTAATCCATCATTTCTTGTGTTTCCACGTCTTCCGGTTTTGTAATTGGTGGAACACATAAACCACCTTTTTTGTTGTTTGATTTGGTAACATAATCTAAAGACAAATCATTTCTATTAAGCATCTGTTGGATTTTATCCATATATGTGTCTTCAAACCATTCCTCAATAAGATACATTAAATAGTTTTCTCTAACTGGTAAAACTTTTTTTATCATATCAACCATATTTGGGTAAATATATAACATTACTTCCTTGACACTTCTTTCACTTTGTGGTCTTGGGTCTCTTGGTCCCCAGTCTGGACTTCTATCGTCCAATTCGACTCTTAAATCACCTATTTCTCTACCATTTTTACAAAACTCAAAACTAAAACCGTAGTCTTTCCAGTGTTCATTTTGATAAATTTGACTATTAACAAAGTAACTATTTAACAAAGTATAAATTCCTTTGTCCAATTTTTCATTTGGTCTAGGAAATTTCTTATTGACCTCTTCCTTTAATACTTTTCTTATTTGTTCTTGTAGATTCATTATAATATAACTATTTCATCATTGATTTATATTCTTTTTTGATTTCATCTCTATAATAATCTTTTAATACGTTTTCAACCATATCATACCACTGAACATCTTGTGGTAGTGTGTCCATTAAAGTAGAGTGGAGGTTGTCCATTAATACCGATATTGTTATATTAATATAATGGTCTAAAGTTATTTCATTACGACTAATAATTTTTTTTGCGTATTCTATAGCATCGTAAAACTCAAAATCAAGTTGATTTTCTGTAAATCTTCTTTTAATAAAAGGTGGTAATTCTTTTTTTTCTTTTGATTCGTTAAGTTTTTTGGTCATTGGTTTTAACTTTTTAATAATCTTTTCTATTTGTGGATTATTACCATTTATAATGTCTTTTATAACATTCACAGCTTCTTTTGCTGCTAGTTTACCACATTCTTCGTTTGTATAGTTAAATACAACATTATATATCCCCTTCTCACCTTTAACCATTCTTGTTCTTCCCCAACCTGTATTCATTCCGGCAAGTGTTTGTAATTCTAAAGCTACGTGTTCTATTATATGTCCCATCCAGGTTCCTTCTTTAATTCTATTTAGAAACCCACCCGGTTTTCCTTCCGAACATCTATGTGTTTTAAGTGATGGTATATATTTTTTTATCCTTTCGTAAAACTCTGGTATCTTATTTGATGGTTTTTGTTCGTACTTACCAATATCTAAAACCATATGAATTAATTTTGTTTTAGAGTCACTCCATTCATTTTTACCATCAATAACTTTAATTGATTTTATTTTAAAATCTGAAACCTGGTTTGTTTCTTCTTTTAATATGTTTTTTATTTTTTCTTGTAGGTTCATATTAACAATTCTCTAAAGCTTCATTGAAGTAGTCTCTTATGTGTTGTTCATAACCACCTTCATTTATTAATTTTTCGATTGTTTTTACGTGTTCATAAACTGATTTATAATAAGGGTAACCATCTTCTAAATCTGTTATTTTCATTGCGATATGATAAATGATTGATTTTAAATTTTGTTTTACAAAATGATCTTCAGCATTACCAAAAGTTTCTTTGTCCCATTCTTCATCCGAGTATGGTGAATCACAAATATCTTGTTGTGAGAAATTTTCATCAAGATACTCAATCATAAAACCATAAATCCTTCTTAAATAAGAATTTAATTTATTTTGTTGTTCTTCTGTAATTATGATTTTCATATTAGATAAATATATCTAACAATGAATTAAATATAGTAAATAACCCTCAATATCTCTAATCATTTGTCCTACCACCGGATATGGTTTATTCTTTCTTACAACAGATTTTGATGTTAGGTATAACATTCCATTTGGTAATGTTTTTATTGTAACAATTACACCATTTGAAAAGTGTATTTTTTTTTCAGTTCTTTTTGTTACCTCAATTTTATTTCCTCCGGAAAGATAGAAGTCACCAACTTTTGCGTCGTAAATAAATAAGTTTGCTTGTAAGTTTAAATCCATTATCAATATTTTTTAGTTAATTCATATTCCCAGGAATTTAAATTTAAAACTGAATATAATATTGTTCTCATTCTACCATTGATAGTAAGACTACTATATATACCACATTGATTTGATAATTTAAAAACAATACGAATTGGTTGTTTACCTCTTCTATCCCTAAAAACCTTAACCATCTTCATTTTATCTTTAAAATGTAACTTAATTAATTTTTCTATAATAGGAACAAGTTTATCGTATTTATCTTCCATACCACAAATATAAAAAAAATCCCCCAATTATAAAAACCGGAGGATTAAATATTTTGTGATTTATTATTATACTCTACCTTGTTTTTTAAAGTTATTATAATAATGTTTAGTTAAATCACCAAATGTTTCGTCTAAATATTGAATAAAATTGTCAACATCATTGGTCGACATTTCTTCTAAATTAATATTATAAGCATAAAAAAGATAATTTTCTAATGTTACGTAAAATAATTTATACTTGAAAGTTTTTAAATCTGGTGAATCATAATAAGTATATGGAATACCTTTTCTCATAAGTTTTTCAAATTTATGAAGGTCAATTCTTCTTGTTAATTCAGGTGATAACTTATTTTCCATTACTTTCTTGTTGAAGGTCTAAATCTCATAGGATTTGACTTTATTGCCGGTTCCGAAAATCTGGTGCCGGATCCTTGTCTTCTTGCCATTTTTAATGTTCTGGCATATTCATCCAAGTCACTTTTTTTTCTACTTTGACAATGTGCTTTTTGTGAAAACCCTTTTGGATTGTTGCAATCTATACTTTTTTTATATTTTTCTGACCACTCTTCACCAAGTTCATTTGTTCCACCTTCTTGATTTATTTTTTGTTGTAAAATATTAACAAATAAATTTTGTATTTCTTTTACAAGGTCAACATAACTTTTTTCTGTTTTTTCACTACTTTCGTATGTTGTTGGTAAACCCTCTTTTGCAATTTGTCTAAACGCAGCTTCTTTTTGTTTGTCAGATAAAGTACCAAATCTTAATAACTTTGATTTTATATCATTTACAAATCTATCAGACCCTTCATAATTTGCAATTGGTTTTAATTCATTTGGTATGTTTTGTATTTCGGTATCATTACCTTTTTTTCTGTAAAGGAAATTAATACCAGATATGTTTGTTATACACTTATGACCACCAGAATTTGCTTTAATTATATCAAGACCATTTACTGTTATTTTTTCAAACAATTCTTTTTGTTTTGGTGATAATGTTTTATACAACTTTTTTGACATATCATCCAATATTTCAAACAGTCTCTCTCCACCATTAACTTTAAATGATGGTGCTGAACTATATATTGCAACCATATCTTTTAATGTAAAACCAACTGACGAATATTCGGCTTCAAATTCTGATACTTTTTTAATATCACCAAAACTAACTTTAAGACCTTTTAGTTCCGGACTCATTTGTTCTAATACCTCATCTTTAACTTCACCTAAATTAATACCTTTAAGCGCTCTTTCTTTTTTAAATGGATTACAAGATGACTGGACCATTCCCATTGGCATACCGGTAACAATAAAGTCCGCATTCGGATTATTTCTAAACGGAGTATATCTATCATATGAACCAGGTTTTATTGTACTACCAAAACCATATTGAGTTATTATATTACCAATAGTTTTTACTTTTTCCGGATCCTTTCTACTTTCAAGATACTTTGCTTGATTTTGTATCATATCTTCCGGTGTTGCAAAACCTTTTTCAACCGCTTGTTTTCTAATGTTATTTAAAATACTTATTAACGATGGTTGTGCATTTAAAACAATTTCTTCCATAAAACTAGGTTTATTCTTGTATGCTAATAACAATTTATTAACAACAAGACCCATTAACATTTTATTTCTTTCTAATGTTTTATCTTTATCATATTTGAACAGGTAATTCATAACCATTTCTGGTGTGATATCGTGTTCAACAAAGTTTGCAGAATCTACTGTTGAAATAAGTAATATGTCTTGTGATGGAAATATTTCTTTTGGTGACATTACTTGTGATATTGTTTCAACATTTGACCTTGATGGTCTAAAACTTGTTGACTTTGTATCTTCAGCACCAGCTTGTGTGTCGTGGTGATCGGTATGAATTTCAAACATTGGTTTTCCATGTGCAAAATCAACAAGGACCGGCATAACATCTCCGGACGCATCTGGTTTTTTGATTGCAAACTCTTTTGCTCCGTACTGGATTATTTCAGCATCAACAACTTTAATTCCGTGTTGTTCCAAATAGTTTTTCATCCCAAGAGCAGTTGTTACACCATCTAAGTCCTGGTGAAAGTATATCTTTGCTTTTGGATATCTTTTTGCTAATTCTTTTATTCCTCTAATTCCAGACTCTAATATTAAAGTGTGTTCTTTTAAAATTTTCCTAATTAAATTTTTCATTTCTATAAATATTAGTAAATTCAAATAAATTTTGTATCTTTGTGGTATGGATAAGGATATATTTGAATTAATTGTTAAGAGACTTACTAACTGTAATAATAAAACAAAACAGGTAATGGATATTGTTTTTCCAACTGAAAAACAAAATTTTAATAATCCATTTATAAAATGTAACAATGGTCATTTTTATAAAAGAAATTTAAATTGTTGTCCGTATTGTACTGAAGTAGTTTTTGGTACTGTAAAAATTGAAGTTACGGAAACTAAATCAAAAAAAGATGAGATTATCGAGTCTTTAAATTATTTGAAATCAAAAGAAGTTTTAACAAAAAAAGATAAAGAGTCTATCTATATGTTGGAAATGATTTTGAAGAACCTAAAATGATTACCACTGTCTATTTGTGTTGGTATTAATTAATTCATTTTCATTAAAACTTAACTGGACTTTATATTTTTGTTTTATCCTATAAGCTAATGAAATAAGAAAGTCACTAAAGTCTTGGCTTGCAAAGATGTTTGAAAAATATATGTCTACATCAACCTTAATTATTGGGTATTTACTTGTTATTTTTATTAACCCTGGAACTGATTTTACTTGTTCACTATTGACTACTTGAATTTTTTCAATTGATTCTAGAGTATCACAATCATCAAAATTTAACCAATGATTGCTGAGCCAAGCATCAGTATCTGGAACTTCACAAAAATTTCTAAAATCATTTAATGTATCATTTATTAATTTTTGTGTAACAGAATCAAATTGACTTTCAGTTATAAGATATTTCATATTAAATAAATAGTTGTTTTTTTTAAAAATAAAACCTATATTTATTTATGTTTGATTCAAAATTACATTCCGCATTTCAAAACTTTTTAATTAAACAAAGTGGTGGTAATATAATAAACATTAAGTCATTTAGTATTCAAGGAGATACAGGACATTACGGTACTGGTTTTAATACTATTGTTAGATTTGAACGTAAATTACTAATTGAGTGTAATTGTGTAAAT
>Ga0209358_10001072_pt1 | contig 22400 bp, 18 predicted proteins | sample LauGreFa1BDMLBSN_2_FD_187574 | JGI IMG/M metagenome (GOLD analysis project Ga0209358, IMG submission 187574) | Freshwater lake microbial communities from Lake Michigan, USA - Fa13.BD.MLB.SN (SPAdes) (version 2) | ecosystem: Environmental > Aquatic > Freshwater > Lake | place: Lake Michigan, USA...
CTGACAAGCACAGCTACTACCACTAATAGGATCAACACATAAATGGAAGCGCGAAAAGAGGCACCCATCACAAATCCAACGATAGATTGAATACCTAGGGGAACACTCAGCAGAATTAAACCATTGAGGATGGCATAAAAGTAAATTGACCAGATTTCAGCTTTTTCCAGTTTAACTAAATCCAGAATCCTGGATAACGGGCTCTTGGGAGATTTCATTTTTATTTTGTTGATAGATTGGAACAATCCGCTTTTCAGTTTTTGAAAAGCAGTTTACAAATTCAATCAACAAAAATTGGGAGGGGGCGTAGTTTTTTCCAGTAATGGGGCGGATGGAATTTTCGCTTGATTCAGACAAAATAAATCAAGTGATAAAGCCAGTTGCATGGCTATGACTGATAAGTAAAACTGATTTGCAATATCCTTTTTCTCTTCCTTGATCTCATTCAATTCGTTTGATCCGCTTTTTTCTTCGTCCACCACAAAAAGGGATATTTGATTTTTTGCCAGCAGGGCTTGAGCCACCGGCAATGTGACCGTTAGGGAGAAAACAAAGAGTAATATTGAAGCAATCAGTTTCATACTGAGCCGCAAATTTACAATAAACGCAATTTTTTTGCCAATGACCCTTGTCAAAGAACTGTAAATAATTAACTTGAGGCTTCCAAAACGCCAGGCTAAGCCCCTGAAATTCAATCTATGTCCGGAACTCAATCCTCCAATTCCCGCAACCTGGTCTTTACCCGGCTGTTTTTGGACTTTTTTAAAAGCGAAAAATTTTCAGGGTTTTTACTAATTGGATGTACGGCACTGTCCCTTTTGGTCGCTAATTCTTCCTGGGGGGAGAACTACGCGAATTTCTGGCATTACCCTTTTGCCGGCCTTACGGTTGAACTATGGATCAACGATGGCTTGATGGCCATATTTTTTTTGTTGGTTGGGCTTGAAATCGAGCGAGAGATATATATCGGAGAGCTTTCTACTTTTCGTCTTGCTATATTACCTATTGTTGCAGCACTTGGGGGTATGTTGGTGCCCGCCGGAATTCATTTGTTATTGAACAATGGAACCCCTACGGCTTCCGGTGCGGGGATACCTATGGCTACTGATATTGCTTTTGCACTAGGTATTTTATCGCTGGCTGGTAAAGCTGTTCCACCTGCCATAAAAGTTTTTCTCACTGCCCTTGCCATCATTGATGATCTGGGTGCCATTTTAGTGATTGCACTTTTTTATACCGAGCAACTTTCAATACTCTATTTAAGTATTGCCTTATTGACTTTTGCGTTACTTTTTTTCATGGGTAAAAAGGGTATCACTAAGGGTTGGGTCTATGGTATTGGCGGATTAGTACTATGGTATTGTATGTTCCGGTCGGGAGTGCACGCTACCATTAGTGGGGTATTACTTGCTTTTGCCATACCATTTGGAAAGGGCGGTGATCAATCCTTATCTGCCCGACTCCAACATTTTTTACACCCCATTGTAGCCTATTTTATTGTACCTGTTTTTGCATTAGCAAATACAGGCATTATTCTTTCGGGTGAAATCTTACATACACTCGGCTCAGTAAATAGCTTAGGGATCATGATGGGTTTGACATTGGGAAAACCAATTGGAATAGTACTGTTTAGTGCAGTGGCTGTGCAAATCAAAACAGCTTCCTTGCCGTCGGGGGTGGCTTGGAAACATATCATGGCTGCAGGAATGTTAGCAGGCATCGGGTTTACCATGTCAATTTTTATTACCATCTTGGCTTTTCCAGATTCTGCTACGATAGTCAGCTCCAAAGTAGCAATCCTGGTGGCCTCCTTACTCTCCGCATTCATTGGGCTTTTCACTTTTAGACTCTTTGGTTCAAGATCCATTCAATAATTTTAGTTCCTGCAAAAAAATACTATGTCTTATCCCTATCAAATACGTAGTGAGGCTGCTTACCGACAAGCGTACAAGCAGAGTGTCGAGAATCCCGAACAATTCTGGGCAACAGTAGCCGAAAACTTCTCTTGGAAAAAGAAATGGGATAAGGTGTTGTCTTGGAATTTTGAAGAACCTAAGGTTGAGTGGTTTGCTGGTGCCAAACTAAATATCACGGAGAATTGTATCGATCGTCATTTGACTACGTTAGGCGATAAACCCGCTATTATCTGGGAACCCAATGATCCGAATGAACGCGTACGTGTGGTTACGTACAACCGATTGCACAAACGCGTTTGTCAATTTGCACAAGTGTTGTTGAACAATGGAGTAAAAAAGGGCGACCGTGTTTGTATTTATATGGGAATGGTGCCCGAGTTAGCTTATGCGGTGTTGGGTTGTGCGCGTATTGGCGCTATTCATAGTGTGGTATTTGGTGGTTTTTCTGCCCAGAGTATTGCGGATCGCTTGGAAGATGCAAAAGCAGAATTTATTGTTACCTGCGATGGAGCGTATCGTGGCAATAAAGATATTCCACTTAAATCAGTGATTGATGATGCGCTGATCGGAAATAAATTAGTGAAGAAGGTAATTGTCTATACACGCACACGCACGCCCGTATCGATGTTGAAGGGCCGTGATGTATGGTGGGAGGACGAAATGGAACATGCCGAAGCACAGGTTGAAGTAAATGGAGTAGTGCATCAGCAAGCTGCTACAATGGATGCTGAGGATCCTTTATTCATTCTCTATACATCAGGAAGTACAGGTAAACCCAAGGGAGTAGTGCATACTACGGCAGGTTATATGGTGTGGACTAATTACACGTTTGTGAATGCGTTTCAATACCAACCTGGCGATATTCATTTTTGTACAGCCGATATCGGGTGGATTACTGGGCATAGTTATATCCTCTATGGTCCATTAAGTGCAGGCGCTACCTGTGTATTATTCGAAGGAATTCCCACCTGGCCCGATGCCGGGCGTTTCTGGGATATTGTTGAAAAACATCGGGTGAACATTTTGTATACAGCACCAACCGCCATCAGAAGTTTGATGGGATTTGGTACCACGCCCTTGGAGGGAAAAGATCTTTCTTCACTCAAGGTATTGGGCACAGTAGGTGAGCCCATCAATGAAGAAGCATGGCATTGGTATCATAAAAATGTAGGAAAAGAAAAATGTCCTGTTGTTGATACCTGGTGGCAAACTGAAACAGGAGGTTGTATGATCTCCAACATGGCGGGTGTTACACCGGGTATTCCTTCCTGGGCTTCCTTGCCTATGCCCGGTATTCAACCCATTTTGGTGGATGAAACGGGCAAAGAAATAACAGTGAAGGACGAACAGGGACATTACAAAGGCAACTTGTGTGTCAAAGCACCGTGGCCTGGTATTTTACGAACTACCTATGGCGATCATGAACGTTGTCGTCAAAATTATTTCTCTACGTATCCTGGTCTCTATTTTACCGGAGATGGTGCTTTGAAGGACGAACAAGGCAATTTCAGAATTACTGGTCGGGTGGATGATGTATTAAACGTAAGTGGACACCGATTAGGAACGGCCGAAGTAGAGAATGCTATCAATATGCATGCTGGGGTAGTGGAAAGTGCAGTAGTGGGATACCCACATGATATCAAAGGACAGGGTATCTATGCTTATGTAATCATGGAGCAACTACATGACGATCCTCAATTAACCCGAAAAGATATTTTGCAAACGGTAACTCGTCAAATCGGTCCGATTGCAAAGCCAGATAAAATTCAGTTTGTAAAAGGACTTCCTAAAACGCGCAGTGGAAAAATCATGCGACGTATACTTCGAAAAATTGCAGAGGGGGAAACTAAAAACTTAGGAGATACTAGCACCTTGCTGGATCCCGCCGTAGTAGACGAGATCGCAGCAGGGCGGGTAGCCGATTAAAGTTTTTCAGACCAGCTGAAGGAACTTGGCTTTTTAGTTGCAGTGATAGTTTTAGTTTTTGCTTTTTCTGGACGAGCTCCCAATCGAATTCCAACATTGTAAGGACGCATATCCAATCCTTTATTCCACATATTATTCATAGCAAAATTGGTGTAGAGCGTGATGGGGCCTAATCCTAATTCGCCCACCCATGAAAATTTGAAAGGTTCAAGGTCGAAGTCGCTTCTGATTTTATCGATATCTCCTCCCTCTTTTGTTTTGAAACGGGAAGAATATAAAAATCCGGCACTCACTCCCGCAGAAAGTCTGAGTCCATTACTTTTTTCTGGCGATGTATTTAGGTTCAACATCATGGGTACAGTAATATAATCTGCGGCTAGTTTTACTTTATTGTATTCCACCATTCCTAAATAGATAGCTGTTGGATTTTTTTGAAACTGTATATTCTCCTGCTCAAAACGATAATTGTTCATCTCCAGTCCTACACCATATTTTAAGTTCAACCTATGCTTAACCAGGTTCACACGCTGCATCAAGATCCAAAGGTTTACGTTTCTTGAAGCGGCCATATTCAGCTTTAGTTGGTCTTTGCCAACATTGGGAGCTACAAATCCGATCGTACGCGCCAGGGCGTAGTTGCTTTGGTCAGTGTACCCTGAAAATCCAAGGTCCAGCACCCACCAGAAGTTTTCAATGTTTTTGAGTTCCTTTTTCTTTTCCGTTTTGAACAGATCAAAGCCTTCTACCAGTTTTTCTGTTTTAAATAAGTCAAATCCTTCAACTTTCTTTCCTGGCTTTTTATCACGATTGGTAAAAAAGTCGATTTGTTTTTCGATCATTTCACCTAGTCCTTCACCAGAAACTGAAATCTCCACTGTTTTTTGTTGCTTACCATTCACTGTATCCGTTTTGGAAAGGATGGTTGTTTTACCCATCACAATTTTATCGGTTTTGAGAACAAAGCTGTCCGTTTTGTTGACGCTAAGACTATCCCCTTTGATAACTATAATTCTTTCAATATTCGAGGGGTCGTTCCCGATTTTGAAAGTATCCACTTTAGTGTAAATGGTTTTCCCGCGATTGATAATGATGGTGTCTTTCTGCGCTATAGCAGTCAGGGAAAACAGCATCGTAATTACAAAAAGGCTTGAACGAAAAGCAGTCATGTGATTTTTTGTTTTGTGGCGCAAAACTAGCCGCATAAAATTGAAAAAAATGTTAAGACAGGTAAAAGATTGTTGTAATTACACCAATGGTAAGGCCACCTATCTTTGTGGCAAATAAAAGGTATGAACGAAAAGTTAGTACAACGTGTGGGCGCCGAGCTGGAGGAGATCAAACAAGCCGGACTATTTAAAACGGAGCGTGTGATTGAGAGTCCACAAGGTGCAGTTATAAAAGTGGGCGGACTTGAGGTGCTGAATTTTTGTGCTAATAATTATCTGGGACTTTCCTCGCATCCCAAAGTAATTGAGGCAGCACATCAAGCTATTGACCAACGTGGCTTTGGCATGAGCAGTGTACGTTTTATTTGTGGTACGCAGGATATTCACAAGGAACTGGAAGCTAAAATTTCTGCTTTTCTCGGTACCGAGGATACGATTTTATATGCAGCGGCCTTTGACGCAAATGGCGGTGTATTTGAGCCCTTGTTCAATGAGGAAGATGCATTGATCTCTGATGCATTGAATCATGCTTCCATTATTGATGGGGTTCGTCTTTGTAAGGCACAGCGTTTTAGATATGAGCATAATAATATGGAAGACCTGGAGCGTAAACTTCAGGAAGCAGCTTCTTGCAGAAGCCGAATCATTATCACGGATGGTTCCTTTAGTATGGATGGTACCATTGCTCAGCTAGATAAGATTGTGGTACTCGCAGAAAAATATGATGCTGCGGTAATGATCGACGAATGTCACTCCTCTGGTTTTCTTGGTAAAACAGGTCGGGGTACCCATGAATACCGCGGTGTAATGGGTAAGATCGATATCATTACCGGTACTTTGGGTAAAGCGCTCGGTGGAGCTTCTGGTGGATTCACTAGCGGACGTAAAGAAATTATTGAAATGCTCCGCCAGCGTTCAAGACCATATTTATTCAGCAATACGCTGGCCCCTTCCATTGTAGGTGCTTCTATTGCTGTATTAGATATGCTCACGGAAACCACTGAGCTTCGTGACAAATTAGAGTATAACACTCGCTACTTCCGAAGTAAGATTACAGAAGCCGGATTTGATATTAAACCAGGCGATCACCCCATTGTACCCATTATGTTGTACGATGCAGTATTGGCGCAGAAAATGGCGGCTCGCTTGTTAGAAGAAGGCATCTATGTCATTGGGTTTTTCTTTCCGGTGGTGGCTAAAGGCCAGGCCAGGATTCGTGTTCAATTAAGTGCCGCACACGAACAAGCACATCTCGACAAAGCGATCGCTGCCTTTATTAAAGCGGGGAAAGAGCTCGGTGTACTAAAGTAGGATGGTTACCTTTGCCCGAAAGATTATCGGGATGCGTTACCTCTCTTTCATAGCCCTTGTACTATTACTGAGTTCCTGCACGTTCAATGCGGTGGAGCAGGACTCCAAATTGGAAAACTATTTCAAGGAAAATAACCTCAATGGTTCCTTTGCCATTATGGACAATGGAACAGGTCGGTTTACCGTACATAACCTCAAGCGGTTTAGAGACAGTAGTTATTTGCCTGCGGGAACGTTTGGGATTGTGCAGGCATTGATTGGCTTACAAACTGGGCAATTTACGGAAGTACCTTCTTTCTCCACTGACAGTTTACCGCTATTGGAGAAAAGAGGGGCACAGGCCTGGATGGATTCATTGGGATATGGCGCACGCAATGATAAAGAACGCTTCAAGATCAATACAGTTGATTCTTTCTGGCTAGATAACTCTTTAAAAATTACACCTGATGCGCAATTAGGATTAATCAAGCAACTGTATTTTGGACAACTTCCATTTTTTAAAGCCTACCAGGAAACCGTTAAAAAAGCGTTGGTACAGGAGGATAATACACTTTACCAGTTGGGCTATAAGACAGGAACGGGTATTCTAAAAAATGGAAATCAAATCGGATGGGTCGTAGGTTGGATAGAAGAGAACAATCATGCCTACTTTTTTGTTTTGAATACGGAATCCAGCACGGCACAGGAAAACCTGCCAGCTATATTGGTAGACCATGTAAAAAATATCCTGAAAGGTCAGGGCTTTTTTGAAGGAAATAGATAATCAACGCATTTATCATGCAAGCCTACTGTTCGTCACAAACCCAATACAAACGTCTGATCACGCGGGAGGTTCGTGTTGGTAATCTGCTACTGGGTAATGGTCATCCGATACGGGTGCAAACCATGACTACTACTGATACTATGGACATTAACGCAACGGTGGAACAAACCATTCGATGTATTGAAGCCGGTGCAGAATTAGTCCGTATAACCGCCCCTTCCATGAAAGAGGCCAATCAGTTGCAAATTATTAAGGACGAACTCAGAAAACGCGGGTATGATACTCCACTGGTTGCAGATATTCATTTCACTCCCAATGCAGCGGAAATTGCTGCACGTATAGTAGAAAAAGTAAGAGTGAATCCCGGCAACTACGTCGATAAGAAAAAGTTTGAACAACTAGAATATACTGATGCGGAATACGCAGAGGAAATCGAGCGTATCAGGGAACGATTTACTCCTTTGGTAAAAATCTGTCGTGAACATGGTACTGCTATGCGTATCGGAACTAACCATGGTTCGCTCAGTGATCGAATCATGAGCCGATATGGGGACACGCCGATTGGCATGGTGGAGAGTGCAATGGAGTTTTTACGAATTGCACGTGATGAGGATTTTCATAATATTATTTTGAGCATGAAGAGTAGCAATCCACAGGTGATGGTCCAGGCCTATCGGTTGCTGATTAGAAGTATGAATGATGAGTTTGGAGAAATCTATCCCTTGCATTTAGGTGTTACTGAAGCGGGTGATGGAGAAGATGGACGAATTAAAAGTGCCGTGGGGATTGGTACATTGTTGGAGGATGGGATTGGCGATACTATTCGTGTATCACTAACTGAGGATCCTGAATTAGAAATTCCGGTTTGCAAGGATATGGTCAAGCGCTATACTACTTGTGAGCCCAGTTCGGTACCTCCCATTGAAACTTTGCCTTACAATCCATTTGCCTATACGCGTAGAGAAAGTTTTCAAGTGGAGCGTATTGGTGGTTCACAGGTTCCAGTTGTAATAGCAGATCTAAGCACTATTGACGAAATTACTCCTGCACATTTACAAAGTGTGGGATACACGTATGATGCGGATACCGATAAGTGGTCAATTGCTGATACCGCTGCTGATTTTATTTTTACCGGCAACCAATTGCTCAATTTTGAATTGCCTGGTACGCTGCGTGTCTTGGTTTATCCTGCTGCCTGGAAATCTGCTAACTCCAAAACCTACGTTCCGCTGTTTGAATACAGGCAGTATGTAGAAAGTGAATTGCGAAGTGACACACTCAATTTTGTGATGATGGATTGCTACAGTGATCCGGATCGAAAAGTACTTCAACTCTATCTTAATGCCATTCGTCAAGACAAGACGGCAGTGCTTTGCTTAAGTAGTTTGAACAAGAATGCCATGCAGTCGGTGCGTCGTATGTTCTCTGAATTGCATATAAATCAGGTGAAAAATCCGGTGGTATTGATTTGTGATAGTCCAGGGCAATCTCCTGACGAACACTTGATTCATTTTGCAACCGAGACTGGTGGATTATTGTTAGATGGTATGGGGGATGGTATTTGTTTAGGCTACAAGCCCGAGGCAGCCGTGGAACAACCTCAAGTAAAAGGACGAACTTATTTACCAGTAAAAGATATTTATCAGTTTACCAATAACACTGCGTTTAGTATTCTGCAAGCTACACGTACCCGTATTTCAAAAACAGAATACATCAGCTGTCCCAGCTGTGGTCGCACCTTGTTTGATTTACAGGAAACCACCGCTCGTATCAGAGCGGTAACACATCATCTAAAGGGTGTGAAGATTGCTATCATGGGTTGTATTGTAAACGGCCCCGGAGAAATGGCCGATGCTGATTTTGGTTATGTGGGAAGTGGCCCCGGAAAAATTACCTTGTATAAGGGTAAGGATATTGTAAAACGAAATGTAGACAGTGCTGTTGCGGTGGATCAACTCATTGAGCTACTCAAGGAAAATGGTGTTTGGATTGAAAAAGCTGCACATGCGTAAAATAGTTTGGATCATCGGTTTTTCAGTGGTATTCCTGTTTCATTTGGCGGGGATTATCCATGAAATTGTTTGGTTAGCCAAACTAACTAAACCTATGTTGATCCCTTTATTAGGTTATTTTTTCTGGGATCTGACTTATGGAATTAAAAATCGATTGATTACGTTGTTTCTTGTTGCACTATTGTTTTCCTGGTTCGGTGATCTGCTATTGATGAATACAGCAGACCCTTCTTTTTTTCTATATGGCCTAATTTGTTTTCTGGTGGCACAGCTTTGTTATAGTTATTTTTTCTATCGTATAATGGGTCAGCAGAAAATCAAGTTCAGTTGGCTTTTATTTTTTCCTGTAGTTATTTATTATACCGTATTAATTAGTTGGTTAGCGCCACAGCTGGGTGGAATGAAAATCCCCGTGATGATTTACGGAGCGGTAATTAGCATGATGCTATTGCTGGCACTTCATTTATTATACATGCCTGCTATTCGAGCTGGTCGCTTGTTTGCATTGGGTGCTGTTTTTTTTGTTGCTTCTGATTCGGCTCTTGCCATTAATAAATTTAGTGCCCCGTTTCCGCATGCCGCTCTTGTAATCATGGTCACGTATGGATTAGCGCAGTTTCTCCTGACTAATGGTGCCTTGCAGTATATTCTTCGTGAAAAATCACGTCACTCTCTTTTTTAGATTATGCGGGAAACAGATTTTTTAGTGATTGGTTCCGGTATTGCCGGATTGACGTTCGCTCTAAAGTGTGCGAAGGAATTTCCTGATCGAAAAGTATTGGTAATTACCAAAGCGACGGCAGACGAAACAAACACCAAGTATGCGCAAGGTGGTATTGCTGTGGTCAGCGATGCGCTTCACGATAGTATCGAGCAGCATGTTCAGGATACACTAATTGCAGGTGATGGGCTTTGTGACGAAGTGATGGTTCGTTTATTGGTCAGTGAGGGGCCTGCACGTGTGGAAGAAATTATTGAATGGGGCGCGCGTTTTGATAAGAATGAAGAAGGGGAGTTTAAAAAAGGGAAAGAAGGCGGACATTCGGCTAATCGAATTTTACATCATAAGGATGTTACAGGACTAGAGATGGAAAGAGCATTACTGGAAGCAGTAAAATCTTTTTCCAATATTGAATTGATCAAACATTGTTTTGTTATTGATTTAATCACACAGCACCACGAAGGTTATCTGGTTACCAAGTCAACGCCGGATATTACTTGCTATGGAGTATATGTGCTCAATCGTGAAACTAATACGATCGATAAAATTCTTTCCCGTGTCACGCTATTGGCTACGGGCGGTGTGGGCCAGGTTTACCGAACTACTACCAATCCCTCAATTGCTACCGGTGATGGCGTAGCCATGGTATATCGTGCCAAGGGGCGAATTGAAAATATGGAGTTCATCCAATTTCATCCCACCGCATTATATGAGCCAGGCTTACGTGGCCAAGCTTTTTTAATTACAGAAGCCGTACGTGGCGAAGGGGCCATTCTTCGTAATCAAAACGGCGACGATTTTATGCGGCATTATGATGCGCGAAAGGATCTCGCTCCCCGCGATATTGTGGCAAGAGCGATTGATTCTGAAATGAAAAAATCAGGATCAGAATATGTATGGTTAGATTGTACACATATCGATATGGTGCAATTCAAATCTCACTTTCCTACTATTCATGAAAAATGTTTATCAATCGGTATTGATGTTTCCAAACAATTTATACCGGTAGCGCCCGCCGCCCATTATAGTTGTGGCGGTATTCAAACCAATGAGTGGGGTGCCAGTTCGATTCAACGGCTGTATGCCTGTGGCGAATGTGCTAGTACTGGTGTACATGGGGCTAACCGATTAGCCAGTAATTCTTTGTTGGAAGCGATGGTATTTGCACATCGTTGTTTTGAAGATGCCCGTGCCAGCATTCCAACGCTCGAATACAATCAGGCTATTCCCGATTGGAGTGCAAAAGGCACCACAGATCCCAAAGAAATGATTTTGATTACACAAAGTCTAAAGGAATTACAGCAGATCATGAGCGATTATGTGGGTATTGTTAGAAACGATGTTCGTCTACATCGGGCTTCCCGTCGTTTGGATTTATTATGGGAAGAAACGGAGCAGCTTTATCAAAATACTACCGTTTCACCGCAGCTGCTAGAGCTCCGTAATATGATTACTATTGGTTATTTGATCGTGAAATGTGCTACTTTCCGTAAGGAGAGTCGTGGTTTGCATTATAATACCGACTATCCGCAACCAGCAACCTTGGTTCAAAATATTGTATTGTAATCAAGTTGGTTCGGAAGAGCCTTCTATCTTTGAAGTATGTACCGAGTAGTTTTTCTGCTTTTTCAAGGAGTTTCCTTATTACCCATGTCTTTTTTTCATGCGTTGAGTGAAATGGCTGTTTTTATTTTGACGCATGTGATTCGATATCGCCGGGATGTAATCGAACAAAATATCCGAACTGTTTTTCCTAATCATTCTTCTAAAGAAGTCAATCAACTAATCAGCCAGTTTTATAGAAACTTTGCCGATACGTTTACGGAGTCTATCAAATTATTGTCCCTCTCCAAAGCACAAATTGATAAGCGTTGTACTATTGATTTTTCTGTAGTTCGTCAATTAATGCAGGAAGGAAAATCAGTTCAACTCATGGCGGCTCATCAGTTTAACTGGGAGTATGTGAATCAGGTTATTCCCGGACAAATTCCCGGACCCTACTATCTTGTCTATCGTACTATACAATCTTCTGTTTTTAATCAGTTGTTTTTGTTTCTTCGAAGTCGACAAGGAGGTAAGCCGGTAGCTGCCGAAGCTTTTGCTGCAGCCCGCGATCAAATTTTTGCACAACCCGCTGCCTTAATCCTAGGTGCCGATCAAAATCCCAGTCAACCGGATCGAGCAATTTGGATCGAGTTCTTTGGAAAAGCCACTCCTTTTCATCCTGGACCAGCCAAAGGAGCTATTGCTAAGAACACAGCGATGGTCATGTTGAACCTGACTAGAAAAAAAAGAGGATATTATCATTTGGAAGCCACCCTCCTTACGCGCGACTGTGCCAATTATACTCCTGAGCAACTAACCTGGCTCTATAAAAAAGAAACGGAGCGTTTAATACTAGAGAATCCTTCTAATTATTTATGGAGTCATCGTCGCTGGCGTCATCAGTGGCAGCCTTCTTACGGGCCAGTTTACAAAGGGGAGTAAATGCTGTTGTAAGATTATCCTAGCATCTGTTCCATAAATCCCACCATGGCTCTAGCTTTTTCGATGTTTACCGAATAGTAGATAAACTTTCCCTCCCGCGTAGTTTTTACAAACCCTGCTTTACGCAGCACTGCCAAATGTTGGGAAGCTACTGATTGTTCCAACCGAAGATGAACATACAGCTCTGTTACGGTTATCCTTCCTTTCTCATCGATCCATTGTAAAATCTCCTGTCGTAGCTTGTGATTGATGGCGCGAATCAGTATCGCTGATTTTTTTAATTGCAGGAGATCCAGCCTTACTAATTCCTCTGGATTCTCCCTATCATGAAGAGTAAGTATATAAGAATTCATAACCCCCTAAAGATAAATCCAATTATCAAAATATATTATGATAAATATCAATATGAGGGAGATACTGGTGTGTAAAACTCTTTGACGTAGAGGGGATCTTGGTAGGCGAGGTCTGCAAAATCATTATTTCGGAATTTCTGCAAGGCCAAGTGAATTTGATTTTTTGCTGTTGCTGTAATATCCAGGAATTGCGCATTTGGATGAGTGCAAAGTGATTTGAATTTCATCGCCCCATCGCCACAATACAAAACGATTTGTTTTTGTAACACCGCGTCAAAACTATTGGGTTCAAGTATCAGTGCATGCGCAGGTTGTATTTCTTTGAGTGCTGCATCATACAAAGCTGTGTATACTTCCATACGACGCGCATCAATCATAGGGCAGATTAATTGATCAGCTGCACTTGGTATCACTGAAGCCATTAATTCTAAGGTGGGAATAGTCAGCAAAGGTTTTTGTAAGGCATAACAAAAACCTTTAGCCGTGGAGAGTCCCACTCGTAATCCGGTATAAGAACCCGGACCAATCGTTACACTGACCCCATCCAACTCATTTAGTGAAATTCCGCAAGCAATTGATCCCTCTTGTATGGCACTATGTATACATGTTGCATGATCTTGTAAGCGGTCATTTGTTTTTTCTAATACGCATTGTTCATTCTGTGAAAATGCAATAGAGGCCAGCGCTCCCGAAGTATCGATATGAAGCAGTTTAATCATAGGTTATTTGCTTCTTCACAAAAATTAGGAGCCGGTGTATAGCGTGGAAAATCTTTTGATAGCTCAGTGAGCAAGGCGAGTATTTTTTTCTTTCCAATTTTTTCAGCCCAGACAAAGGGCCCCAGCGGATAATTGGTTCCTAATTGCATGGCTAGATCAATTTGATCTTTGGTACTCACGCCTTCCTGCAAAGCCAGATAAGCTTCGTTGATAATGGAAGCAATCACCCGAGGAGTAATAAAACCAACTTGATCCTTGACAAACTCTGTTGTTCGTCCTATTTCTTTTAAAAAAAGATTTACTTGTTCTTGCGCGGATGAATTACCACCGGCTAACTCTACACATACCTTGTCCAAAAATCCGGGCCAGGCATTCATGCGTATAAAACCTTCAGGTAATTCTTTACAAGTTTTTAATGAAGCGGCTACTACAACAATACCACCTTGCTGTTGAAAATTTTCTAAGGATGTAAGATGGTCTGGTTTGTCCTCAAAACATAGATCAAAACAAAGAGTCTGGTCAGTTAATGAAGAAGGGTGGGTGAGCCAGGTCTCTTGGGCAATACCACTTTGTTCGGGAGTATGCCCCGGAAATGAGCACCACTCCTGTTTTTGTTCATCCCTTGCAATCCATGCCACCTTCATACGACCATTTTTTGCAAAGAAAGCGTATAAAGCTAAATTCGCCCTGCAAAACAAGCACCATGTCAAAAACCATTCTCAACACCAATCAGGCTCCCGCACCCATTGGCCCTTATAATCAGGCAGTCCGTTATAATGGCGTTCTCTATATTTCAGGACAAATTTGTCTGGATCCTGTGAGCGGTCAGCTCAATAATGCCGATCTGGCCATGGAAACCCGTCAGGTTATGGAAAATCTTAAAGCCATTCTTAACGAGGCTGGACTTGATTTTGGACATGTGCTTAAGACTACCATTTTTCTAACCGATATGAACCGATTTGCAGAAGTAAATACTATTTATGGTAGTTACTTTACGGGGGATTATCCGGCCCGGGAAACAGTGCAGGTGTCTGCTCTGCCCAAATTTGTTAATGTGGAGATCAGTATGATTGCTGCGGGCTAAGCGGATTTACATAGTTTTTAATAGTTCCTTAATTCTCTTGAACAAGGGCTAGTTATTAGAGGGGGTTTGCTTAATTTTATCGACTTCAAACTTCCTCCATGCTTCTATCAAATTCGCGCTCGCTTCGTGCGTTTATTGGATTGTTGACCCTGTCCATTTTTTTTGTGGCCTGTCAGCAAAATACATCCATCGATAAAGACAAAAAAGATCATTATGATGGTCCCGCAGAAATGTGGGAACAGGAATTGGAAATGATTCGTGATCCGCGTACGGGTCAAGTGCCTTGGCAAAAATTATTCGAAGCTAAAATGACTACGGAAGTAGCGCGTGAGGCGGCTCGTCAAAACCGAATCAATGCACTGAATTGGGAAGAACGTGGTCCTAATGCAGATGCCGTAGGTCCCAGCAATGGAAACACAAGGGCGAACGGAGGAATTACAGCAGGACGTGTACGTGCGTTGATGGTAGACTCCTTGGACCCCAATAAAAAAACTGTATTTGCAGGAAGTGTTTCTGGTGGACTTTGGAAAACAACTGATATCACGGCTACTCCTGCCATCTGGACGCCAGTGAATGATTTCTTATCCAATCTGGCTATCTCTTCTATTTGTCAGGATCCCCGTCCAGGTTTTAGAAACAATATGTATCTGTGTACGGGTGAATCTTATTTTAATGCAGATGCTGCGCAAGGGGTAGGTGTTTTTAAAAGTACCGATGGCGGAACTACCTGGACATTTCTTGCCAGCACTTCTGCGTATACATATTGCACCCGCATCCTCTGCGACTTTCAGGGAAATGTTTATCTCGGTACGCGTAACGGACTCTACCGTTCTAACGATGGAGGAACTAGCTGGACAGGTATCACACCTTCTGGTTTAGCGTCCAGTCGTATTTGTGACATGGAGATTTCATCCACTGCGGCACAAGGACGTTTGCATGTGGTAACAGGGATTAACAACTCTCAAGCTTATCGATACACGGATGATCCTGCTAGTGTGAGTACGGGTACTGGTTGGAATGCACCTACTGCACCGTTTCCTTCTTACAGTAATCGTGCAGAGATTGCAGTGCTTGGTAATGTGCTCTATGCATTACCGGTTAATAATTCCAGTCAGATTCCTGAAATATATAAATCAGTAGATGGCGGTGCCAGCTGGACTATTACACCCGGCGCGCCACCTAATTCACAGGGCATGAGTTCATTTGCAAATGGACAAGGTTGGTATGATGTTTCAGTACGCATCAATCCTGCTAATCCAGAAGAATGTATCATTGGTGCCATTGATTGTGCGCGCACCTTGGATGGCGGAACTACTTGGACAAGAATTTCTGCTTGGGTAGGTACATCCAGTTTGTATCAATATGTACACGCGGATCAACACGATATTCAATGGTGGGATGGAGGAAACAAATTGATTTTTGGTTGTGATGGTGGGGTGCATTATTCTTCGGATAAGGGAACTACTATTCGTGATCGCAATACTGGATTTAGAGTAAAGCAATTTTATGCAGTAGCAGTTCATCCTACACAAACCAATTATTTCTTAGCCGGTGCGCAGGATAATGGTGTCCATCAATTAAATAATCCTGGACTGGGTGCATCCGTTGAAGTAACCGGTGGTGATGGTGCTTATGTGGCTATCGATCAGAACGAAGCGAATTATCAGTTCGGTTCTTATGTTTATAATATTTATCGCCGTAGTTCTAATAATGGTGCAAACTGGAGTTCGTTTACTATTAATAGCAGTAGCGGTCGATTTATCAATCCCTGGGATTACGACAATCAGGGCAATATGATCTATGCTTGTAATGCAGCGGGTAATTATCTCCGTTGGGAAAATCCACAAACAGCAGCTAGTGCCGCTGCGGCTGTTACTTCGGTGGTTCCTATTACTGAATTTGCAGGACAAAACGTTTCTGCAGTGCATGTTTCTCCTTTTACTGCTAATCGTGTATTCTTTGGAATGGGTGCCGGTAAAGTAGTGCGTGTTTCCGATGCACAATCAACTACACCTACAGCAGCAGATATTAGTCCTACTGGTGCAACTGGTTATGTGAGTTGTGTTAATACAGGTTCGTCTGAATCAAAACTTATTGCAGTTTATTCCAGTTATAACGTAAATAATGTATGGGTTAGTCAGGATGGTGGTGCAACATGGGCACAATGCGATGGTAACTTACCAAACATGCCCGTACGTTGGGCTATTTTTCATCCGGATACTGATACAAAAGCAATTATTGCTACTGAAACGGGTGTGTGGGAAACCGATTTACTCAATGGAACCAGCACCGTGTGGGAAGCAAATCCAAGTTTTCCTAATGTGCGTGTGAGTATGCTCAAATATCGTGCATCGGATCGTACACTGGTTGCAGCAACCTATGGTAGAGGTGTTTGGTCGGCCACCATTCCTGCTCCATCCGGATTTAGTTTTAATACACCTGCTGCTGCTTCTGCTGCTTGTCCTGCTCCACAGAATATGAGTATTACATTGAACACTATCTCCAATGGTGGATTCAACGGTGCGGTTAGTTTAGCTGCCACTGGAAATCCTGCAGGGACTACTGTTTCATTTACAACTAACCCTGTTACTGCTGGTAACAGCACTATTGTAATTTTAAATGGGACGAATACTTTACTACCTGGTACCTATAACGTGACTATCAACGGTACGGCAACGGGTGCCGTAGCACAGTCTCGTATTCTCACCTTCACCATTACGGCGGGAACAGCGCCTGTAATTGCCTCACAACCTTCGGATATTACAGTGTGTAGTGGGAACAATGCATCTTTTACGGTATTGGTGAATGAAGGAACTTATCAGTGGCAGGTTAGCACCAATGGAGGAACTACTTTCTCCAATATATCTGGTGCGACCAATGCAACGTATACGGTGAACAATGCTTCTGCTACAGAATCGGGTAATCTTTATCGTTGTGTAATTTCTAATACTTGTGGAAATAGTGTAACCACCACTACTGCCTTGTTAACGGTTGCCAACGGCACTACTATTACAACACAGCCCACTAACGCCTCAATTTGCGTAGGTGGTTCGAATATTTTCCGTGTAGTGGCCGTGGGTGCTGGATTATCGTATCAATGGCAGCTCAGTACCAATGGCGGAACTAGTTTCTCCAATATAACTGGTGCTACTTCTTCTCAATACACGTTGAGTGGAATAACAGTAGGGATGAACGGTGATCAGTATCGTTGTATTGTGACGGGTACTTGTGCACCTACTACGGCTACTTCAACGGTAGCAACTTTATCTGTGGTGAGTGCGTTGAGTATTACACAACAACCGCAATCGCAAACCGTGTGTGCTGGAACTGATGCTAACTTTAGTGTAACTGCATTAGGAGTGAGTAACTATCAATGGCAGATCAGTACCGATGGAGGTACTACCTGGTCTGGTATTAATGGTGCTACCAATACAACCTATACGGTAACGGCTCCCGGTACTGCGCAGTCTGGTAATCAATATCGTTGTGTAGTCAGCGGATCTTGTGGTACCGCCAATACCAATGCCGCTACTTTAACGGTTAATCCAATCACTGCCATTACACAACAGCCGAATGCACAGACTATTTGTGCGGGAACTGATGTTAGTTTTTCGGTAACGGCAACTGGTTCGGCCATTACTTATCAATGGCAACAAAGCTTGAATGGCTGTAATGGTCCCTGGACAAATATTTCAGGTGCTACCAATGCAACATACTCCATCACCAATGCAGGACTTTCTTTAAATAACACAGCTTATCGTTGTGTGGTGAATGGAACCTGTACCGCCGCATTAACTTCCGGATGCGGATTGTTGACTGTTGTAGCCCCTGCTACAGTGGTAAATTCACCCGTTTCTCAAACGGTCTGTGATGGTGCTGGTGTAAGTTTTGCAATCACCGCTGGTGGAACCAATATAATTTATCAATGGCAGGTGAATACCGGTGCTGGATTTGTTAATCTGAATAATGGTGGTATTTATAGTGGGACGAACACGGCTACTTTAACGATTGCAAGTACAACGCCTTCCATGAGTGGCTATCAGTATCGTTGTTTAGTTTCAAATACAGTTTGTACTACACCTGCTGTATCTGCTGCTGCTACGCTGACGGTTAATACACTTCCTGCTATCAGCACACAGCCACAATCACAAACTATTTGTGAAGCAAACAGCATGTCATTTACTATCACCGCAAGTGGAACTGGTGTGCAATATCAATGGCAGGTGAATACCGGTGCCGGATTTACCAACTTATCCAATGGGGCAGATTACACCGGTGTGAATTCTAATTCACTAACCATTGTAAATCCTACGGTGGCGATGAGTGGTTATCAATATCGCTGTGTGGTGAGTGGAACTTGTGCGCCAACCGTGAACTCTGCCACAGTAACCTTAACGGTACATGCACCCGTGGTAATTAATCGTTCTCCTGCCAGTACTGAAGTTTGCGCCGGTACTACTGCTAACTTCTTAGTTGCAGCCAGTAGTGTACCTGCAATCAATTATCAGTGGCAGGTGAGTACCAATGGTGGAACTACTTGGACAGATATACCGGGTGCTACTGCTGCTAATCTTTCGTTATCCTCCGTAATTATTGCAATGAATGGCAATCGTTATCGTTGTTTGGCCTCCAATAATACGTGTACTCGACCTGTTGTATCAGCTGCGGCTTTATTAACGGTTCGTCTTGTGCCTACTGTAGGATTGAGTGCCGCGCCGCTTACTTCACTCTTACCCGGTCAAACAACTACCTTGACTGCTACACCAAGTAGCAGCACGGGAGGTGTGATCACTACCAATTGGACACAGGATAATTTATCACTCACGCCTACTACACCTACTACGTTTGTAGCAAACGTGAATGCGCTTGGTGTTTATCAAGTAGGTATCCGTGAAACATGGCCCAGTGGTTTATTCTGCTCGGCCTTATCTTCTACGGTAACGTTAACTGCCAATGTGAGTACCCGCTTATTTATTTTCCCATCGCCCAACGATGGCAACTTTACCGTTTCCTATTACTATGGTGGTAGCGGTAGTGCCAACCGTCAGTTAATGATCTATGATGGAAAAGGCGCCCGTGTCTATCGCGAAGCCTTCTCGGTATCTGGTCCGTATACCTTACTACCTGTAAACTTGCAATACATCGCAAGAGGAATCTACTACGTAGTAATTGGAGATGCGAACGGCAATAAATTAATTGAAGGAAAGGTGCATGTGCGGTAATGCTATCGAACTTGACTAATGTAAAAAGCCGTCTCTTTTGAGGCGGCTTTTTTGTTTCGATAAAAAACAGTTATTAGTTGGAAAAAATCTTGGTATCAATAGTAGGATAGAATTTCCCTCGCAGTTAGATTCGTGCAATATTATTAAGTTGGTAATTTGACAAAATAAATACGACAAAATGCAAAATAGTATGTACCTTTCATTTATGAAAGGAATCAGTAGTCTATCTCTGCTATCTAAATTTACCTCCATTGATGATCAAGGTATATTTAAGATTATTGAGCACACTAACAAGGGAATTGCTTATCAGGAATTTATTTCATTAACACAAAAAATGCCCTTTTCACTAGTGCAGTGGGCCTCTATTCTTCGTATTTCCAGGAGAACCTTGGAAAGAATCCGCGATGAGAAAAAGACAATTGAGCCTCCCTACTCTGAGCAAGTTATTCGCGTGGTGATGTTATACAATTATGGCGTAATTGTTTTTGGTTCTGCAAAAAAGTTTAATCAATGGCTTACTATCGCCTCCTTACCGCTTGGTAATGTTGCTCCTCAAGCACTACTTAATAATTCTTATGGGGTAGAGGCAGTGAAAAATGAATTGGGAAGAATCGAGCACGGCATATTTGCATGATAGTTTATCGATTAACAAAACGGAAGTTTTCCGGAAGCCTTAGTGGTGAGGGGGCTAAGCGTGTGGGCGGAAGGTGGAATAGTATTGGTACACCCATGCTGTACACCAGTGAATCTAGGGCACTTGCATTATTGGAGTTTGCGGTTCATGTTCCATTTATAATCCAGCCTGAAGACTATAGGCTAGTTTCAATAGAAATCCCTGCTTTTATTAAAATGAAGCAGTTGGACTACACGAAGTTGCCAAGTGACTGGAACACGTTTGCCTTTTTAGACAAAACACAGCAAATAGGGGATGAGATAATACGCAAAAATGAAATTGTAGCATTAAGGGTACCTTCTGCAGTAGTACCTGGTGATTCTAATATCATCATCAATCCACTTCACCCATCCATAAAGCATATCAAAGTACTCAAAGAGGAAAATTTTGCTTTTGATGGTAGACTTTTTCGATCGGTCTAGTAGCTTTATATATCTTTATGAGTAGTAACGCCAGACGTTACTATTTGTTTATGTTATGAAAAACCGAATCAAGAATATTCACCCTGGGGAGGTATTAATGGAAGAGTTTTTATTTCCACTAGGAATTTCAGCTTATCGATTAGCAAAGGATATTGGTATTCCTCAAACGCGTATTTCAGAGATTTTAAAAGGAAGACGTAAGCTAACGGCTGACACCTGCGTACGGCTGGCTACCTATTTTGGCAACTCCGCACAATTTTGGATGGGTTTGCAATCGGAGTATGATATTGAAGAGACAACCCTTCAATTAAAGCAGGCCCTGCATCGTATTACCACACTCAAAAGTGGAGTGACTAAAAGAAAAACGCGGGCAACTCAACGAGCCACTCGCGCTTTCTAGTAAATTATTTTTACAAGCTTTCGTAAAGCGGAACTACTGGCTAATTCCCCCTTCTTCCAAGTATTATTATTCCGATCCCAATCGGGGAGTTTTTTGTCGGGGTCGAGCACTACTTGTTTTATCTCTGAGGTAGTGGGTACACCAAAAGTCCATTGTGCACCACGTTGCCAGATTTCTACCGGAAGGTTGAGCTTATGCTCCGAGCCATTTGTCTCTACCACTTTAACCGTTACCGGCATGGGCATTTTCTCCAAGGTCTCGATAATAATCTCAGCTCCGTTGGCATAATCCCCTTTTTTATAACGAACCTCTTTCACAGCAAGGTCTAACTTCCATGCATTGAGAACCCAGCTTCTCCAAAACCAACCCAGGTCCTCGCCACTTACATTTTCCATGGTATGAAAAAAGTCCCAAGGGGTAGGATGTTTAAATGCCCAACGACGAACATATTCTCGAAACGCTCTATCAAATCTTTCTTCTCCTAATACCTGATCACGTAAAGCATGTAACATCTGCGCCGGTTTCATATACGCAGTAATCGCCAAGTTGTTTTGCTGTACTACATCGGGAATGTTATATAGCCCATCCATTTTTTCACCAAAGGTCATCCGTACCATAAAAGGTGCAGATGGATCCGGGAAAAAACTGGATTTAAATTCTCCTTTGTTAAAAGCTGCCGTCGATAAATCATTGATAAAGGTGTTGAACCCTTCATCCATCCATGCATATTTACGTTCGTTGCTACCCACAATCATGGGGAACCAAGTATGACCAAATTCATGATCCGTAACGCCCCAGAGTTCTTCCCCCATACTACGCGCACTGCAAAAAACAATGCCCGGGTATTCCATACCGCCCACGATACCCGCTACATTGGTAGCAGCAGGGTAGGGAAACTCGAACCATTTGTTCGAATAATGTTCAATTGATCCCTTGACCATTTCAGTAGAGCGCTGCCATCCGTTTTTGCCGATGCTCTCCTCAGGATAAGCACTAATGGCCATGCATTTTTTTCCGCTTGGCAAATCAATTTTTGCAGCGTCAATAATAAATGCCTTTGAAGCAGCCCATGCCGCATCGCGCGTGTTGGCGATTTTAAATTTCCAGGTAAGCTCAGCAGCGGCAGGACGTGAATTATTTTTACCAACCTCATCCGCACTGCGAATTGTAACGGTAGTATTACTTTTAGCAGCAGCCTCCCAGCGTTTTACTTGCTCCGGCGTAT
>Ga0209358_10001073_pt1 | contig 22400 bp, 23 predicted proteins | sample LauGreFa1BDMLBSN_2_FD_187574 | JGI IMG/M metagenome (GOLD analysis project Ga0209358, IMG submission 187574) | Freshwater lake microbial communities from Lake Michigan, USA - Fa13.BD.MLB.SN (SPAdes) (version 2) | ecosystem: Environmental > Aquatic > Freshwater > Lake | place: Lake Michigan, USA...
GCCATCTGGAAGCCCCATCATAATTACAAGAAGGCCGGAGTGATGTTGCTCGATCTGGTTCCCGCCACAGAGATTGCCAGTACCCTGTTCGATATGCCCGATAGCATTGGTTCCCAATCTCGCATGAAGGCGATGGACGCCATCAACCGTCGGTTTGGGCGCGACACCGTCAGGCTCGGCAGTTCTGGCATCAAACCAAAATGGTCCCTGAGACGGGAGATGCTGTCACCGTGTTACTCCACCGACTGGAATGACTTGGTTCGGGTGGGGTAGAAATTTGTTTGAGGGTTCTTGGCTGAGTATCCGGGTGCGCGACCGCTTTCAGGAAGGTGGTGAAGTGATTTAAGGCTTAGCGAAGAACGTGCATAATATTGACATACGCTGAAGCGCTGCTTTGGAAATAGCATGCGCGTTAACTGATGGATTATGCAAAATCGACATCAAAACCAAATTCAAGAAACCAACAACAATATGAAAAATAAGATGAAAAATACCTAAATATAAATTTTTTAGTAGATATATCAATAATTTATTGAGTAATAGTGGCGGAGAGGGTGGGATTCGAACCCACGGAGCCGGATTAGGGCTCGCTCAGTTAGCAACCGAGTGCTTTCGGCCTCTCAGCCACCTCTCCACAGCTCTCGTTTAGCGTGAAGCACGCCTGATTGGCAAGTGCTTCGCGCTTTCCTTTGAAACGGCAGGGCAAGTTTGTTGGGGGCAAGCGAAACCTGATCAGGAAACGAGCTGTGTGAGAAGCCATTGGCGCGCCTCGCGCTGGGCGCGGGCGATCTCGTCTGCTGTCATTTCCGCGGCGAGTTCCTGCCGCAGGCGGACGGCTTCAACATTGCCGCGCGCGGCCGCAATGTTGAACCATTTATGGGCGGTGACGCGATCGGGCGCCCCTTCCCTGCCGGCTGCGGCATCGATCCCGAGATCGGTAAACACGTCGCGCGGCCACTCTGGTGCGGACGCGGAAACATTCACTTCCATCGTCTGTTGCATGTCTTTCTCCTTGCGTGCCGCTGCTGTTCTGGCAATGGCTGATGACCCTTTGATGAAACCGCTTCCGGTTCCGGTGATGGGGGCATCAAAGCGCAAGAGGTTAAAGACGGTGCTAAGATTCAGGCTGAATCGGAGGCAATAAAATCAGGTCGGATTTGAGTGAAATTATAAGAATTTACTTAAAAATGCTCAAAAAACCGGTATTTTTGCACAAAAATGATTAAATAATCACAATTTTGCATCAAATCCCGCGCGCAGCAGCAAGAGATTTTTGACTCTGTCTCAAGGTCTTCTCCGGGAAGAATACCACCCGCCGCAGGGAAGCGGGTGGCATCAGTGTTTGTCAGCGGGCCTTCTGGCCGAAGAGGACGGCTTGCGCGGCTTTGTCTTCCGCGAGATTGAGCGTTTCGCGCTCCTCGCCCTTTGCGGCAATGCCGGCCTGGACGGCAGGCCGCGCCATCAACGTATCAAACCAGCGCTTGAGATGGGGGAAATCCTCCAGTTTCTGGCCGAGCCGCTCATAGCCCTTCACCCACCCGATTGACGCCATATCGGCGATTGAATAGTCGCCGGCGAGGTATTCATGATTGGCCAGTTGACGATCCATCACGCCATAGAGTCGGTTGACCTCGTTGGTGTAGCGGTTAATGCCATATTCCACTTTCTCCGGCGCATAGATGCGGAAATGATTCGCTTGGCCGGACATCGGGCCGAGGCCGCCCACCTGCCAGAACAGCCATTCTTCCACAGTCACGCGCTTGCGCTCGTCTGTCGGGTAGAATTTGCCCGTCTTGCGGCCGAGATAGTGCAAAATCGCGCCCGACTCGAAAACCGAGATCGGCGAGCCGCCCGGCCCGTCAGGGTCGACAATGGCGGGAATGCGGTTATTCGGCGAAATCGCCAGAAATTCGGGCGTGAACTGGTCGCCCTTGCCGATATTCACCGTGTGGATTTTATAGGGAAGCCCGCACTCCTCGAGCATGATGGTGATTTTCCAGCCATTTGGCGTGGGCCAGTAATAGAGATCAATCGGGCGGGACGGGGCTTGTGACATGGGCGTTCTTTCATCGGGATATGTGCGGAGAATACTGGTCACGGAATTAGCACAATTATGGTCTAACGAAATTGAAAATAGAAGTTCCGGATCGAAAATTGCGGGTAGAAGCACTTCGTTTCCGGTGTATGAGAAGCTCATAAGCGGAGAGATGCGTGGTCCTGCCTGATTTTGCCCAGAACATTGTCGATTTCATCATGGTCCATCAGGAATGGGCGGTGCCTTTGGTATTTCTGCTCGCTTTTGCCGAATCGCTCGCCTTTATTTCACTGCTGTTTCCCGCAACTGTGATCCTTTGGGGTGTCGGCGCGATGATCGGGATTTCCGGCATCACCTTCTGGCCGATCTGGCTGGCGGCAGCGCTCGGCGCGGGGCTTGGCGATACAGTGTCCTATTGGCTCGGCTATCATTACCACAACCAGATTGCGCGCATGTGGCCCTTGAGCCGGACGCCGGATTTGCTGCCGCGCGCGCATCGCCTGTTCGAGCGCTGGGGGATCTTCGCGGTGTTTTTCGGCCGCTTCATCGGGCCGCTCAGGGCCGTCGTGCCGCTGGTGGCGGGCACAGCCACCATGCCGCTGATCCCGTTCCAGATTGCAAACTGGCTATCAGCCACAGCCTGGGGCGCCGTCACCCTCGCCCCGGGCGCGTTTGGTGCTGATCTTGTCGGGCAATGGTTGAAGTGATTTGAATAAATCGACTTGCTAAAAAGTGTCATTTTTGGCACAATAAAACTCAAGATGAATCGTGAAAAGAAATTGCAGGCTCGGTTTTATGTGTCGGCACTCGGCAAAAAGCCTGTTCGTGACTGGATTATGGAATTACCTGCCACCGATCGCGTTTCAGTTGGCAAAGATATTCAAAAAGTCGAATTTGGATGGCCCATCGGTCGTCCCTCTTGTGCACCTCTCGGCGATGGTTTGTGGGAGATCAGAAGCACACTCGGGAGCGACAGGATCGCACGGATTATTTTTTGTTTAAGAGGAGACGAAATGATACTCCTCTCAGGTTTTATCAAGAAAACACAAAAAACGCCGCGGCAGGACATCGAAATCGCGTTGAAACGGAAAAAGGAAGTCACGCAATGAAACAGAAACACCCGCATATCAGCGAGGAAACCTTTGATGCGTTTCTTTCGGAACAGGGACTTCTCGAGACATGCGAAGACCACGCTGTCAAAGAAATCATTGCCGAACAACTGGCCGATGCCATGAAAGCACAAGGCATTACAAAATCGGCAATGGCAAACCGCATGAAAACCAGCCGCCGCCAGTTGGACAGATTACTGGATCCGGCGACGCCATCGGTGACGCTTGAGACATTGCGTCGGGCAGCAAATGCAGTCGGGCGAACCTTGAAGGTGGAGCTCGTTTAACGAGCCAACGCCCCTCAAATCCCGAGCTTCGCCTTCAGCATATCATTGACGGCCTGAGGGTTGGCCTTGCCGCCCGTTTCTTTCATCACCATGCCGACGAACCAGCCGATCATGGTCGGCTTGGCTTGCGCCTGGGCCACCTTGTCGGGGTTGGCGGCGATCACTGCGTCAATGGCCTTCTCGATTGCGCCAGTATCCGTCACCTGCTTCATGCCGCGCGCTTCGACGACGCTGCGCGGATCGCCGCCCTCGGTCCAGATGATCTCGAACAGGTCTTTGGCGAGTTTGCCCGAAATGACATTCTCGCTAATCAGATCGACAATCGCGCCGAGTTGGGCAGCGGACATCGGCGAGGTGGAGACCGTCTTGCCCTCCTTGTTCAGGCGGCCGAAAAGCTCGTTGATGACCCAATTGGCTGCCGCCTTGCCGTCGCGGCCCTTGGCGACTGCCTCGTAATAATCGGCCTGGTCCTGCTCCGCGATCAGCACGCCCGCATCATAGGGGGTGAGGCCGTATTCTTTGATGAAGCGGGCCTTTTTGTCGTCGGGCAATTCCGGCAAATGGCGCGCGAGTTCGTCGACATAGGCTTGGGTGAATTCGAGCGGCAAAAGGTCAGGATCGGGGAAATAGCGGTAATCATGCGCTTCTTCCTTCGAGCGCATCGAGCGTGTTTCGCCCTTGGTCGGGTCGTAAAGCCGTGTCTCCTGCGTGATCGAGCCACCATCCTCCAGAATGCCGATCTGGCGGCGCGCCTCATATTCGATCGCCTGCCCCATGAAGCGGATGGAGTTCACATTCTTGATTTCGCAGCGTGTGCCGAAGCCTTCGCCGGGGCGACGCACCGAGACATTCACATCGGCGCGCAGGGATCCTTCATCCATATTGCCGTCGCACGTGCCCAGATACCGCAAAATGGTACGGAGTTTCGTCACATAGGCGCGCGCCTCTTCGGATGAGCGCATATCGGGCTTCGAGACGATTTCCATCAGGGCCACGCCCGAGCGGTTCAGATCGACGAAGCTCATGGTCGGCGATTGATCATGCAGCGACTTGCCTGCATCCTGCTCGAGATGCAGACGCTCAATACCCACGGTGATCTGCCCGCCGCTCTCCGGCAGGTCGACGATCACCTCGCCCTCGCCCACGATCGGGCTTTTAAACTGGCTGATCTGGTAGCCCTGCGGCAAATCAGGGTAAAAATAATTCTTGCGGTCGAATACCGAGCGAAGGTTGATCTGCGCTTTGAGCCCGAGGCCCGTGCGGATGGCTTGGGCCACGCATTCCTCGTTGATCACGGGGAGCATGCCGGGCATGGCGGCATCGACCAGCGAGACATGGCTGTTCGGCTCGCCGCCATATTCAGCCGAGGCACCGGAGAAGAGCTTGGCCTTGGAGGTTACCTGCGCATGAATTTCAAGCCCGACAATGATTTCCCAATCGCCCGTTGCGCCCTTGATGAGCTTTTTGGGATCGAGCGTTCTCGTATCAATGATCGCGTTCATGGTTTGGTGCCTGACTTGGGTTGGATAGCTGTCTTTTGTGCCGCATCGGCGCGGACGTCAAGACCCGGCACGGCTTTACGGAACATTGGCGGCATTGTAATATCCGGCAGTTCGAGACTGTAGGGAAGTGTCCCGCCATGAATATCCAGTCACAGCCCCGCTTCGACAAAAGCACGTTTTTCAGCTGGGTCGCCCATCAGGAGCGCCGGTTCGAGCTTGTTGGTGGAAAAGCCATGATGCTTCCTTATGTCAAACGCAATCACCAGAAAATTTCGAGCAATCTGCTTCTCGCTCTGGGAAGCAAACTCGATCTTTCGAAGTTCAACGTAGCGGGCGGTGATTTTGCAATCGAAACGGGTGAAGATTCGGTCCGGTTCGCCGATATTATGGTGGAACCCGCGGGTGGCCCGGGTGACGGGATGACGGCAGTCGATGCCCTGCTCCTCGTTGAAGTCCTGTCACCCTCGACAGCTGCGACCGATTTCGGCGACAAGGTGCGGGAATATCTCGCTTTGCCGACGCTTGGCACCTATCTCATCTGCGCGCAGGACGCCCGAAGGGTCTGGGTCTGGACGCGGGGAGAAACGGGTTGGCCGGAGCAACCCGAGGTTATTGAGGATCCAGCGGCGTCAATCCGCATTCCCGCTCTCGATCTGAGCCTTACACTGGAGGCGATCTACCGGCACGTCGATCTCTGATTCGTGCCGCCAAATATCCCGCAATACTCCAGACAAAACCGGCAAATATGCGGAAAAAAGCGTGTGCCCCGCCAAATTCATAGCCGCCATCGAACCAGCTGAGCCCGACCTGTCGCACGATAAAGGCGACCACGGTTCCGGCCAGCCCCGCCGCGAGCCCGGCAATGATCAATTTACCCGCCTGATCCGCCTTCCAGCCGACAAAAAGCCCGATCAGGATCACGACCGGATCGAGAAACGCCTCGACGATCAGCCAATGAAAGGGCTGCAAATCAACCAGAACCTTTTCCCAAAGCGGCATTTAATCATTCCCCGTTGATGTGATGCGATCAGCCTGCACCCGATTTTGATCCATCAGCTTCTGTTCATACGCGATGCTCATACCGACGAGGGTGCGCCATAATGCCTCGAAGAATTCTGGGTCGGCGTTGTTGCTCTCCGCAAGCCGCCGGACATTCGCAATCACTTCCTCGACACGCTCCGGGATAAAGGCCGGCATGTCGTGCATATGCTTGATCTCTGCTGCGCGGCCGACATATCCCAAGCGCCGGGCGAGCAAGGGGACAAGTTCCCGATCAAGCGCGTCGATTTCAACCCGGACATCCGACATGTTGTCGCATGACGCAGGCGCTTTCATCAGACCCACCAGCGCTTCGGCAATGTCGTCCGGCCTGCTGCCTGTTCGATCACTTCGCCGAGCGAGAACAGCGTTTCCTCGTCAAAGGCTCGGCCGATCAATTGCAAGCCAAGTGGCAAGCCCTCCGCTGAAACACCCGCAGGTACCGCCAGGCCAGGCAGACCTGCCATGTTCACCGTGACCGTAAAAATGTCGTTGAGATACATCTCCACCGGATCCGCGCCGCTCTTCTCGCCGATGCCGAAAGCGGGCGAGGGCGTTGCAGGTGTGAGGATCGCATCAACGCCGCTGGCATAGGCGTCCTCGAAATCCTTTTTGATCAGCGTGCGGATTTTCTGGGCGCGGACATAATAGGCGTCATAATAGCCAGCCGAGAGCACATAGGTGCCGATCATGATGCGGCGGCGCACTTCGGCGCCAAAACCGGCAGCCCGGGTCTGTTCGTACATGTCGGTAATGTCTTTGCCCTGAACGCGGACGCCGTATCGTACGCCATCATAGCGGGCGAGGTTCGACGAGGCTTCGGCAGGGGCCACGATATAATAGGCTGGCAGCGCATATTTTGTGTGCGGCAGCGAAACGTCAACGATTTTTGCACCGGCATCTTTGAGCCATTGCGCGCCCTTGCTCCACAGGGTTTCGATCTCGGACGACATGCCGTCGACGCGATATTCCTTCGGAATGCCGATGGTCATGCCTTTCACGGATTTACCGATCGCAGCTTCATAATAGGGCACAGGCAGATCAACCGAGGTCGTATCCTTCGGGTCATGCCCCGCCATGGAGGTCAGCAAAATCGCATTGTCGCGCACGGTGCGGGCAATCGGGCCGGCCTGATCAAGAGAGGATGCGAAGGCAACAATGCCCCAGCGCGAGCAACGCCCATAGGTCGGCTTGATGCCAACCGTGCCGGTAAACGCCGCCGGCTGGCGGATCGAGCCGCCCGTATCGGTGGCCGTCGCGCCAAGGCACAGACCAGCTGCTACCGCCGATGCGGAGCCGCCCGACGAGCCGCCCGGAACCAGCAAGCCCTTTTTATCTCCCGATAAAGCCGCTTTCGCTTTTTCAGGCGACCAATTTGGTGGTGCCCATGGCGACACGACCGGGCCGAAACTGGAAGTCTCGTTCGAGGAGCCCATGGCGAATTCGTCATTATTGAGCTTGCCGAGCATCACCGCGCCATCGCGCCAGAGATTGCTCGTGACGGTTGATTCGTAATCGGGGACAAAATTGCCGAGAATGTTCGAGCACGCCGTGGTGCGAACACCTTTCGTGGCATAAAGATCCTTGATACCGAGCGGAATTCCCTCAAGCGGCCCCGCAGTTCCTGCTGCAATCTTTTTGTCCGATTGCGCGGCCATCGCACGGGCCTGATCCGGCGTCTCCAGCACATAGGCATTGAGCGGTGCGGCAGCACTGACCGCCGCGACATGCGCGTCCGTCAATTCGACGGCGGTGATTTTTTTTGCCTTCAGCGCATCGCGCGCATCGGCAAGGGTCATGTGGGTGAGATCATTCATGGTCTGCGGCCTATTCGACAACTTTGGGGACGAGGAAGAAATGATCCTCGGTCAGCGGCGCGTTGCCGACAATCCGTTCGGCGTAATAACCGTCCGTCACTTCATCGACGCGCTTTTTCATCACCATCGGGGTCACCGACGTCATCGGCTCGACACCCGAAACATCGACCTCGTTCAACTGCTCGACAAAGGCCAGCATCGCATTGAGCTCGCCTTGCAAATGGGGCACTTCAGCGTCGGTAACGGCGATGCGCGCGAGGCGTGCGATCTTCCGAACGGTAGACTGGTCGACAGACATGGATTCTCCGGACATTCACAATCAAAAGGCGTGCACGCGCTATAGCACCGTGGCGGGAAGCGCGGCAACTTCCCTTTCACGGAAATAGCATGGCTTCCTCGCTCCTGAAGTGCTAGTCGAAGGCCATGGCGAGTGAATTACAGACAATTGAGACAATTTCAGGACTGGCACCGGGCGGCCGGCTCATGGGGCTTGATCTCGGGACCAAGACAATCGGCATCGCGCTGTCGGATACGGGACGCCAGATCGCCTCCCCGCTAGAAACGATTCGGCGCGAAAAGTTCACGAATGATGCCAAGCGCCTGCTGGATCTCGCGGCAAAACATGGCGTCGTCGCCCTGATCCTCGGCCTGCCGCTCAATATGGATGGCTCCGAGGGACCGCGTGTACAGGCAACGCGCGCCTTCGTCCGCAACCTTACCCAAAAGACCGATCTCCCCATTCTCTACTGGGATGAACGGCTCTCGACAGCCGCCGTGACACGCACGCTGATCGATGCAGATGCCTCGCGCGCACGCCGCGCGGAGCTCGTCGACAAGCTGGCCGCGGCCTATATTCTCCAAGGCGTGCTCGACCGGATTTCAGCTCTTGCCCGTTCGGATGCCATGAAAGCTGAACGCTCCGAGTAAATTGACGCCATACGGGTTTTTCGATGCCGAACACGCTGAATAGTCTGCTGCCAATCTTTCTGATGATCCTGATCGGATGGGGTTTACGGGCAAGCGGCACCATCAAGGCGGAAAGCTGGGACGGGTTCGAAAAAGTCACCTATCTTGTGCTGTTTCCGGCGATGATCGCAACCACTATGGCGCAAGCGGATTTGAGCAAGGCGCCTATTCTTGAAATGGGCAGCGCGCTTGTGCTTGCCATTCTGACTGTTTCCGCTTTGCTCATCACCATCAGGCCTTGGCTCGAGCGCAGGTTCGCGCTTTCGGGGCCTTCCTTTACGTCGGTTTTCCAGGGCTCGACCCGCTGGAATTCCTTTGTCGCTCTCGCTATTGCAACCGAGCTTTACGGCACGCCCGGCGCGACACTCTGTGCCATTGCGATTGCCGCGATGATCCCGCTGGTCAATGTTCTGGCGGTCAGCGTATTGACGCGGCACGCATCTGCACACCCTATGCGGGCAAAGCCGTTCATCCTCTCGCTCCTGCGCAATCCATTCATTCTCGCATCGATCATCGGCGTTTGCCTCAATCCGGTGAGCCACTGGATACCCGTGCCGGTTGTAAATGCCGCGTCGCTGCTCGGGCAAGCGTCGCTGGCTGCCGGTTTGCTTGCTGTGGGGGCAGGATTACAACTCAAAAGTGTGCCGGCAACAGGCACACATTCTCGATTCGCACATCTGATCTTGCCGATTCTGCTAAAACTCTGCGTCATGCCACTACTTGCCTTAAGCTTTGCGCGGTTTTTCGGCGTTTCAGGGGTCGAATTGTCGGTTGTGGTCGTGTGTACCGCTGTTCCGACGGCCAGCGCCTCCTACATTCTGGCGCGGCAATTTGGCGGCGATTCGCCCCTGATGGCCCGGATATTGACCCTTCAAACGATCATCGCGATCGTGACAATTCCGATTTGGCTATCTCTCGTTACGCCATGAAACATCAATTAACATGTTAAATTTTGGCACTTGAAGCGGTATTTCTATTCATTTAACATGTTAATTGCTGTATTTTTCCTTAATTTTTTTTCAAAATACGACGAAACGTAAATCACTCAATAAACGTTGATATGACGAAACGTTAGATGACTTGAATAAAGAGAAAGATTCACGTAATACAACTTATGCGACGTATCTTTCTTTTTTTGCACTTGAAAATTGTAGACCCAAACAAGGATGCACTGATGATGATAGGTCGATTTATGAAGGCTCGCTCCGACACAAGAAAGGTGAATACCATGGCTCTCTCCAATCTCAGCAAAATCAGGGCCTCACTTGCCGACGACGAGCTCGAGTCTGACATCATGACACCCTCGGTGAACGAATTTCAGTCCGAACAGGTTGCGCTCTATGTGAGCCAGATGGTCGGCGAAATGGCCGCAATGGCCCGCTCCGCCCGGCTTGATCTTTTGGCTTATTTCCTCGAGATGGCCCGGATCGAGGCAACTGCCCGAAGCGGAAAAGTCAACGACCCTCATTGATCTCCCGGGCTGGTGGCAGGACCAAAGATACAAGCCTGCCACCATGTCTCTCGATCTGGCCGCCGAGTTCAAGATCGAGCAAAACCATCTGGACGACCCGGGGACTCAAGCGGGAAAGCCGGATGAGATCATCAACACCGATAGGCGACGGCCCCATCAGCGCGATAATAGTGTCATGCGTTCCCATCGCGCTGTTTTCAGGACGTTCCGAGCAATCATTCGGCGGGTTAAATGTCACGCGTTCCGCCGGTGACGGCTCTTTGAAGACAAGGGCCGTTGTGGGTTCGATATCCAGGTCGAGTTCGTCCCACAAAGGCTCCTCCCCTGCCGCGCGCTGCTCCTCCTCGGCGCGCGGCGGCCATTCAACCCGCCCTCGGCTGGCCTCAAGGGCCGTTACGATCTGCTCGGGCTGAGTCACAAGCACGGCGCCGTCACGGATCAGCGCATTGGTTCCCTCCGCCCGTGGATCAAGAGGCGATCCGGGAACGGCAAACACATCCCTGCCCTGCTCGCCCGCAAAACGGGCCGTGATCAGCGATCCGGATTGAAACGCCGCTTCAACGACGAGAACGGCATCCGAGAGCCCGGAGATGATCCTGTTACGCCTCGGAAAATCCCGCCCGCGCGGTTCCCATCCCATCGGCATTTCAGAGATGGCGGCCCCTGTTTCCAGAATTGAATCAAGGAGATCAGCATGCTCCGCCGGATAGATCCGGTCATGCCCGCCTGCCAGCACCGCAATTGTGCCGGTTTGCAACGCGGCACGATGGGCATGGGCATCAATGCCGCGGGCGAGGCCTGAAATCACGGGCAGATTGGCCCGGCCAAATCCGTGCGAGAAGATTTCAGCAAGCCGCAACCCCGCCGCCGACGCATTGCGCGACCCGACAATGGCGATACCACCTTCCTGCAAGATTTTCAGATTTCCCCTCGCCGCGATCAAGGGCGGCGGTGCGGGAACTTCCCGCAGCAATCGCGGATATTCTGGTTCGCCAAGCGCCAGATATGTCACGCCATATCGCCGCGCCGTTTCAAATTCGCGCTCGGCATCGGCCTGCGAACAAATTTTGATGGTTTTATTTTGCGACCTGAGCAGGTCGGGTAGCGCCTCCAGCACCGCCCTGGCTCCGCCGAAACGGTTCAACAGGGTCTGAAAGGTACGCGGGCCGATACTTTCAGTCCGGATCAATCGGATCCAGTCGAGTTTTTGTTCATCCGTTAAGCGAAAGCCGGTATTGCCGCCCGAATCCGTCATTATTTTGCTCCGATACGTCCCTCCGTTCCGGCAAGCAAGCGAGCGATATTCGCGCGATGAGTCCACCAGAGCGTCACAGTGAGAAGGCCAAGCACGCTACTGATACGAAGATCGCCCGAATACGCGGCGATCATGGGGGAGATGACGCTCGCAATAAGCGCCGAGAGAGAAGAATAGCGGAATAACCGGGCCATTGCCAACCAGACAATCGCGAACCCCAATGCAGCCGGCCAATAGAGCGCCAGCGCCACACCGAGAAACGTGGCGACGCCCTTGCCACCCTTGAAGTTCAGCCAGACCGGAAAGAGATGCCCCAGAAACGCCGCAACAGCGGCAAGCAATGCTGCATCAGGCCCGAGATAGCTCTTCGCGATCAAAACCGCCACCGTGCCCTTTAGAAGATCACCGAGTAACGTCGCTGCTGCCAGTCCCTTGCGTCCCGTTCTGAGAACATTCGTTGCGCCTATATTGCCCGAGCCGATCGCGCGCAAATCCCCCGCACCCGCAATCCGCGTCAGGACCACACCAAACGGCACCGACCCGCACAAATAGCCGATCACCAGTGCCAATCCGAGCTGAAGTTCAACAGAATCCACGATCATCAGGAACCTTTTTGGACGCTACTGCCACGCTATACAAAAGCTAACACGCATTCTCGAACAAACTCAATCCTCGAACCCGTTCACATTTCGTGCACGGTCAATCCCGCAACCAAGGTCCGGTGAACACGCCCCTGCAGACGCGCCTGATCGAACGGCGTATTCTTGCTGCGCGAATGCAAACTGGCAGCATCCAGCACGAAAGGCTCGTCCGCATCGAGCAGGATCAGATCGGCCGGCGCGCCCTTGAGGATCCGGCCCTGCGGCAATCCGAGCATATCGGCAGGCCTGAGCGCCATCGCGCCAAGCAATTGCGGCAAGGTCAGATCGCCGCCATGCACCAGACGAAGCCCCGCGGACAACATGGTTTCAAGACCAATCGCCCCGTTCGCGCATTCCGCAAACGGCAGACGCTTCGTCTCGACATCCTGCGGATTGTGGTCGGAAACAATCACATCGATCAGCCCCGATGCGACGCCGCCAATCATGGCCAGTCTGTCCTCCTCGTCCCGCAGAGGCGGCGCGAGCTTCAGAAAGGTCCGGTACGAGCCGATATCGTTTTCGTTCAGCGTCAGACTATTGATCGACACCCCGCAGGTCACAGGCAATCCGTCATGCTTGGCCCGCTCGATGATCGCCAGCGATGCCGCGCACGAAATCATCGCCGCGTGATAGCGTGCCCCCGTCAGCCGGACGAGATTGATATCCCGCTCAAGCATGATCGTTTCGGCTACCAGCGGAATACCCGGCAGACCGAGCCTGCTCGACAATTCACCCTCGTTCATCACGCCGTCAGCCGCCAAAAACGGATCTTCGACATGATGCGCGATCAGCGCGCCACGGTCCCGCGCATAGGTCAGCGCCCGCCGCATAACCCTTGAATCGAGCACCGACTTCGCACCATCCGTAAACATCACGGCACCCGCCGCTTGCAACAGGCCGAATTCCGTCATTTCCTTGCCAGCAAGCCCCTTGGTCAGTGCTGCGGAGGGCAGCATCCGGACCGGCGACGTATCCCGCGCCCGGCGGACAAGGTGATCGACAACAGCGGGGTCATCCACCGGCGGATAGGTATCCGGCATGCACACAACTGTCGTAACCCCTCCAGCCGCGGCCGCACGACCTGCCGAGGCCAAGGTCTCGCGATGCTCGGCCCCCGGCTCACCCACAAATGCGCGCAAATCGACAAGCCCCGGCGCCAGCGTCCGCCCGCGCGCATCAATGATCAAAGCACCTTCCGGCGGCGTATCGATCGCGCGTCCGAAATCATGGATCATGCCGTCTTCGATGGCGAGACTGCCGCGTTCCGTGCGGCCCGTGAGCGGATCGGCGATCTCGGCATTGATGATGAGGACCGGACGATGCGCGCTCATGCGGGAACTCCCGTCCCCGGCAAATTTGCCGCCAGAATCTCGAGCACCGCCATTCTGAGCGCCACCCCCATCTCGACCTGTTCGCGGATCAGCGATTGCGCGCCATCGGCAATCTCGGAGGCAATTTCGACGCCCCGGTTCATCGGGCCGGGATGCATTACAAGCGCGTCGGGCTTCGCAAAAGCGAGCTTTTCGGCGTCTAGCCCGTAAAAATGGAAATATTCTTTCACCGACGGCACAAAGGAGCCGTTCATCCGCTCGCGCTGCAACCGCAGCATCATCACGATATCCGCGTCTTTCAGGCCCTGCCGCATATCGGTGAACACGGTCGCGCCCATCCGCTCGATGCCCGGCGGAAGCAAGGTCGACGGCCCGATCACCCGCACATTTGCGCCCAGCGCGTTCAACAGAATGAGGTTGGAGCGCGCAACCCGCGAATGCAGGATATCGCCGCACACGGCAACAACCAGCCCGCGAATGCGCCCCTTGTTCCGTCTTATCGTCAGCGCATCGAGCAGAGCTTGCGTGGGATGCTCATGCGCGCCATCGCCCGCATTGATCACGGCACAATCCACTTTCCGCGCAAGCAATTGCACAGCACCGGCGGCGTGGTGGCGAACGACAATCAGATCCGGTCGCATCGCGTTCAATGTCATCGCCGTATCAATCAGCGTCTCGCCCTTTTTGATCGAGGACGACGCGACCGACATGTTCATCACATCCGCGCCAAGGCGCTTGCCGGCCAATTCGAAAGAGGCCTGCGTGCGGGTAGAGGCCTCGAAAAACAGATTGATCAGCGTCCGCCCGCGCAAAGTGGACTTTTTCTTCTCAACCTGACGGGAAATTTCAACAGCTTGGTCGGCGTGATCGAGCAATATTTCGATATCGCGGGGCGAAAGCCCCTCTATGCCCAACAAATGCCGATGGGGGAAAATCGCTGCGGTTTCGGGGTCAATACGCATGTTAGCCACCGCTATATTGCTATTCAACAAAGGCGGCAAGCGGGTAAATCAACGGCCCACAGAAAGCGTGAATATCCGATTTTCCGGGCCATGCTCTTGACCGGGTGCGCTACACTTGCGACATGAGACGCGCTTTATCCATTGTTCGAAGGGTTTTTCAATGAAGGTCGTGGTCGTCGAATCGCCGGCAAAAGCCAAGACCATCAATAAATATCTCGGCCCAGGCTACGAGGTGATCGCCTCGTTTGGTCATATCCGGGATTTGCCTGCGAAAGACGGATCGGTTGATCCGGACGCCGAATTCGCGATGCAATGGGAGATCGAGGCGAAGTCCTCAAAACGCGTTTCCGATATTGCCGCCGCCGTCAAAGGTTCAGACGGTCTCATCCTCGCAACCGATCCGGACCGCGAGGGCGAGGCTATTTCATGGCATATTGTCGAAGCCCTCAATGCCCGCCGTGCGCTCAAAGGCATTCCCGTCGAACGCGTCACCTTCAACGCGATCACGAAAGATGCCGTCCTCGATGCGATGGCCCATCCGCGTCAGGTCGACCAAGCCCTTGTCGATGCCTATCTCGCGCGCCGCGCCCTTGATTACCTCGTCGGCTTCCGGCTCTCGCCCGTGCTTTGGCGCAAATTGCCGGGCGCACGCTCCGCCGGCCGCGTTCAATCCGTCGCACTCCGGATCGTGTGTGACCGCGAACGCGAGATCAACGCCTTCGTCAAAAACGAATATTGGTCGCTCACCGCCTTGCTCACGACGCAGAAGAATGCGGATTTCGAGGCAAGGCTCGTTGGCGCAAATGGTAAAAAAATCACCCGTCTCGATATCGGAAACGGCGAAGCAGCAGAAGCGTTCAAGCGCGATCTGGACGCGGCCACCTTCACGGTCACCTCGGTGGAGGCCAAACCGGCCAAGCGCCATCCCTACCCGCCCTTCACAACCTCGACCTTGCAGCAGGAAGCCAGCCGCAAGCTCGGGCTTGCCCCCGCCCGCACCATGCAGATCGCGCAACGTCTCTATGAAGGCGTTGATATTGGTGGCGAAACAGTCGGCCTGATCACCTATATGAGAACCGACGGTGTCGACATGGCACCCGAGGCAATCTCGGCGGCGCGCCGTGTTATTGGTGCGGAGTTCGGCGCAAATTACGTGCCTGCTTCTCCCCGTCGCTACACGTCGAAACAGAAAAACGCGCAGGAAGCGCATGAGGCTGTCCGTCCAACCGATATGGGCCGCCACCCCAAGCAAGTCGCGCGCATGCTCGATTCGGAACAGGCGCGGCTCTATGAGCTCATCTGGGTCCGGACACTGGCCAGCCAGATGGAATCGGCGCAACTCGAGCGCACCACCGTCGAGATTGCGGCAAAGGCGGGTGCCCACCTCCTCGATTTGCGGGCGACTGGCCAGGTCGTAAAATTTGACGGCTTCCTGAAGCTCTATCAGGAATCGAGCGATGATGACGGCGATGACGAAGACAGCCGCCGCCTGCCGCCGATGGATGCGGGCGAGACACTTAAGAAGCGCGAGATCAAAGCCGAGCAGCATTTCACGGAACCGCCACCGCGTTTCTCCGAAGCGTCTCTCGTCAAGCGCATGGAAGAACTCGGCATTGGCCGCCCCTCGACCTACGCCTCCACTTTGGCCGTATTGCGCGAGCGCGAATATATCAAAATCGAGAAAAAACGTCTTCATGCGGAAGATAAAGGAATGTTGGTAACATCCTTTTTGGAAAGCTTTTTTAGCCGCTATGTGGAGTATGACTTCACCGCGGCGCTTGAGAGTGATCTCGACCGGATCTCGAATAGCGAGATTGAGTGGAAAGAAGTGCTCCGCCTGTTCTGGCACGATTTCTCTGCCGCGATCGACAACACCAAAGAGCTCCGTGTTACCGAAGTGCTCGAGGCGCTGAACGGCATTATGGGGCCGCAACTCTTCCCGCCCAAGGCGGATGGTGGCGACCCTCGCGGCTGCCCCACATGCGGCACCGGTCACATCTCGCTCAAGCTCGGCAAGTTCGGCGCATTCATCGGCTGCTCGAATTATCCCGAATGCCGCTACACGCGCCAACTCGCAGCATCCGGTGAAGGCGATGCAGCTGCGGGTAATGGCCAACAAGCCGGTGCACGCAACCTCGGCAATGATCCGGCAACGGGCGAAAGCGTTACGCTGCGCGATGGCCGTTTCGGGCCCTATGTCCAGCTCGGTGAAGGCGAGAAGCCGAAGCGGCAAAGTCTGCCGAAAGGGGTAACGCCCGATCATGTCGATCTGGAAAAGGCGCTGCGTTTGTTATCCTTGCCGCGCGAAGTCGCCAAACACCCGACAAGCGGTGAGCCGATTCTCGCCAGTATCGGGCGGTTCGGACCCTATGTGCAGCACGGAAAAACATATGCCAATCTGGGCAATGAGGATGATGTTTTAGAGATTGGCGCCAACCGCGCCATTGATCTGATTATTGCCAAGGAAAGCGGTACGGGCGGTTCGCGCTTCGGCCGGGCGGCTGCAACGCCAGCGAGGATTGTCGGCGCCCATCCCGAAGGCGGCGATATTCTTGCCAGAGACGGAAAATATGGCCCCTATGTCAGCCATAACGGCATCAATGCCACCCTGCCAAAGGGCAAGGCTGCCGATGCAGTGACGGTTGAGGAAGCCGTTGTGCTGCTCGCTGCCAAAGCCGCTGCAGGCCCCTCCAAGAAACCTGCACGGGCAGCAGGCCGCAAGGCACCAGAAAAAACGACAGCTGCAGCAAAAAAGCCTGCCGCCAAAAAACCTGCGGCAAAAAAGGCCGCTGCACCAAAGGCGAAAGCTGCGAAAAAGACCTGAGACCAGCGGATATCAAGCCGGTCGCCTTATGGCGATCACTGCTTGAAAAGGGGATGGATAACCTTGTCCCCCGCACGAATGCCGAGCTTCTCTGTAATACCGGCATTGATCTCGAGAACGGCGATCACCGGCTCACCCGATGACAGGGCTGTGAGCGAATAAGGCTCGGTATTTGCCGCGATCCGGGCGATTAAGCCGTTTTTGCGAATGAAAACCATATCGAGCGGGAGTGGCGTGTCCTTCATCCACATGAAGACCTCCCTTTCGGCCCCGAAATCGAACAACATGCCACGATCAGTTGGCAGGTAATTCCTGAACATGAGGCCTTTCTCACGCTCGGATTCAGTCCGCATCACCTCGACATCGAAGGATTTTTGTCCCGAAGCGGTCATGATTGTGACCTTTTCGAGCGGTGCCGCACCCACCCCCGACGCCGTAAACCACATCAATGGGATCAGACACAGCACTGAAACGAAAACGCGGCCAATTCCCCTGAGCAGGAATGGCCGCGCATGAAACTGCTTCAAATTAAACATCATTCTCATCGGAGATATCTGCCCCTTCGCAGACATCTCGTCAATGTGAAAACGGCAACCCGCCATCAACGGGACGAACCTCGGACGCCATCAAGCCTTTCGACCCCGTGCCATACCGGATCAAGAGTTCCTGATCAGGACGCACCTCGGCCAAACCATATTTTCTGAGCACTTCCATATGCAGGAAAATATCAGGTTTGCCTTCGCCCTCATTGGCAAAACCGAAGCCACGGGTCCGGTTGAACCACTTCACCGTCACCCGAACAAGCCCGCTTGTCGGCTCAACAGTTTCATGCGTTCTGGCGATCTGGGTCTGCGACGGGTGCAGAGCAGCCGAATAGTCCATCGATTTGATGGTAATTGCCTGCATTCCGCGCCGAGCTCTAACCGCGTCGCACACAATTCGCGTTCCCTCATAGGCGACCTGATACCCGCCACGTTGAAGACACGTCACATGCAATAATACGTCAGGGCTTCCATCATCGGGAATGATAAAACCAAATCCCTTGGAAACGTCGAACCACTTGATCGTTCCGGACACCTCGACGGTAACAGCCCCCGGATCCATAACCGGTTCAGTTTGCGTCTGGTACAGACTCCCCGATTCAACAAAAGCAAAGTTATCAGACTCTGGAAAAGCACTTTTCGACATTTATTCAACCTTACTTTGCAACACTCATCCACCGAGCATGGCGACTCGACATGAAACTCTTTGCAATTTTATTAACCCTACGTCAATCAAAAAAATAAAAGCTTAGAAAAAATTATAAAACAAAAATATATTTTTATTTTTTTAAAATTAACTATAAAAATATAAAATTTTTTATAATTGTTATTTTTAAATTAATAATTCAATAAAATTTCCAATGTCATCGTGGATTATTAAGTCTGCATAAATATCAAGAGGTGTCATTTCTTGATTAACTATGACAAGTTTTGCACCGTTATGCTGAGCGATCAAGGGCAACCTTGCGGCAGGTTTTACACTGAGCGATGATCCGAGCACGATAAATAAATCACATGATTCGGATATCTCCTTCGCACGGCGAAGGGCTTCTGTCGGGATGGATTGACCAAAGGAAATTGTCGCTGATTTGACGATCCCGCCGCAGGCCTCGCAGATTGGCGGGCACCCGCTTTTTTCAAAAACACCACGAACGAAAGACAATTCATGCCGCCTCTGGCAGGTGAGGCACTCCGCAAAGGAACCATTGCCGTGCAGTTCGATGATTTTCTCGGGCGCGACACCCGACGCCTGATGCAGATTATCAATATTCTGTGTGATGATGGCCTCGATTTGTCCCGCTTCGATCATCTTGGCCAAAGCACGATGCGTCCGGCCCGGCTTTGCACCTGCATAGAGATCATCCATCCGGAATTTTCGCTGCCACGCATCAATACGGGCTGCCTCGCTCGCAAGATACTCGGAAAAGTGAATCGGCTTGTTCACGAGCCATGGACTATCCGGCGAGCGGAAATCCGGAACGCCCGACTCGGTGGAGATGCCTGCTCCAGTGAACGCAACGATGCACGACGACTGGTCGACCAGTCGTTGAAAAGCTTCTGCAGCCCCTCTCAATGAAGCCGTTTCGTTCTGTTGCACGCGCCTCGCTCCCCCACCCGCGAGAGAACTTTAGCGCAATGGTAGGCCGAATAACAGGGACGATCCTATTTGCTTCGCATCGCGGATCTCGCCATGTTCCGAAACTTTTCGGCAGACTCGAGTAGTTGTCGCTTGAAGGCCGGATCGGTTGTCGCAGCCGCCTCGCGCTCCAACTCGTCAGCACGTTTATTGTGATAACCGGGTGGCAATTTCGGCCGGCGCTCAAGGCGAGCCAACGCCTCATCAAGCGGAACTGATGGCTCGTCAGGTTCCGGTTCGGGCAGTTCCGCTTTTTCACTTTGCGGGAGCGAATCGATGAAGGACGGCGGCATGACCGGTTCGGGCGTTACCGGCGGGGGGGAGAGGATCACACGAGCAGGCTCTTCGACACGGGCGAAACGATCCTCGAAAATGCCAACGACCGCGGACGTCGATTGCGGCACCACCTCCACGACAATAGGCGCATCAACAGCCTCAGGCTCAGGCTCAGGCTCAGGCTCAGGCTCAGGCTCAGGCTCAGGCTCGACGACAACAGGCTCGGCGGCGATTTTCAGCGCTTTCTTCGGCAAGAACGGGAAGGACGGCAAATCGACAAATTCGGGCTCCGGCGGCGCCTTCGGTTCGACAATCGCGTCTTCCACCGGCCCGGCTGCAACGGTTGGCAATGGGGGGCCATATTCAGCGGTATCCATGACGGCGAAAATACCGTCGATCTCAGCTGCCGGCTCTTCAAGCATTTCATTGGCAACGCCTTCCTCAGGCAAAGCGACGCTCTCGGCCACCGGATCGGGCACGGCATCGACCGGAACGACGCTATCGGTCACGGACTCCGTCGTGAGTTCAGGCATGGGATCATCCGCACGCATCTCGATCACCGGCTCCGGCTCGACGGCGGCCACAGGGTCGGCACTGACCGTCTCGGCGGTTGGTACGTCAATCACAGTGTCGGCAAGAGCTGTTTCAACCACTTGCGCCGCGGGGATGTCGGCGAGAGGCGCATCAGGCGGGGTCTCGGCGTCCTCCGGTTCAACCGCCTGCTCATTCGCTGCTTCGGCTGATGCCTCCTCTTCCGGCTCCTCCTGCGCACTGATCACGTCATCGGGCTGCGATTCATCCGGCTCCACTTCATCCGGCGGCGCCTCGGCAGGAACAGTTTCTTCGGTCACATCCGAAAACACGTCCACCACGCCCTGCGCCAGAAGCTCCTCCAGATCATGCGGTGTCAGATCGATCACATGGCCGATCATCAACTGTACGCCGCGAACGACACACCCCTTCAAAACACGAACCCGAACCCACTCCTCGCCCTCATGGTCCGCTTCCGTCTCCGCGCTGACCGTCTCGGGCGGCAGCTCGATCACTGGCTCGCCGAGTTGTTTATCCTCGGCATAGAGCAGCACCAGAGCCTGCCAATGACGCAACAAGCTGATCCGCCGTTCCATTTCCAGCCCGGAAGGCGCGTGTTTGCGCGCTGATGCCTTGTACGCGGATTTGATTTGAACAAGAATCTCCCAGCGCTCCTTCGCGTCGAGAGCGCGCAGCGGCATTTTGTCGAGCTTACTCAGTAACTGGTCCGGCGTCATTCACTCTCGATCGATTGGCTTGTTCCCCGAAACCGTCAAAACGGTCGGTCCCGGTTACGCGCATGATCACATGGCGGGTCCATGATACCGTGGAAGGACGGGTTTTAGAAAAATATCTTTAGCCGAGACGTGTTTGCCGCTCAGCCGCATAGAGTGCGCGGAACCGTTTCAAGCGCGGCGCATAGAGGCTCTCCAACGCCGCATTTGGCTCAAACCGGCGTTTCACCGCAGGCCGCGTGCAAATCTCCGCTTCGGTTCCGATCTTTGCCGCCAGCATCCCGAGCCGCGCCGCTCCGATCGCACCGCCGGTCTCCGCGCCCGCCGGCAGATCAAGCGGGAAGCGGATAATGTCGGCCAGCATCTGGCCCCAGAACTCGCTCCGCGCCCCGCCCCCGACGAGGAAACAGCTTTTCAGATCAGCCCCCGCCTCCTGCATCACGTCGAACCCGTCCGCCATGCAGAAGGACACGCCTTCCATCACCGCATAGGCCATCGACACCCGGTCATGCTCCGCCCGCAATCCGGCAAACATGCTCGATGCTTCAGGGTCATTATGCGGCGTGCGTTCGCCCGTCAGATAGGGCAGAAAAATCGGCGCATTGCGTTGCCGCGTCGTATCTTTCGCAAACGCCTCGACATCGCGAATCAACCCGCCAATATCGCCTGACGCGCCAATGATTTCAGCATACCATGACAGCGCGGACGCCGCCGACAACATCACGGACATGCCATGCCACCGCCCCGGAAGCGCATGGCACATGGCGTGCAACCCGCGCTCGGGCTTGGCGATCACACGGTCTGTCACACCGAAGATCACACCCGAGGTGCCCATCGACAGGATGCCCTGCCCCGCACTCACCGCGCCAATCCCCACAGCCGCAGCCGCATTGTCGCCCGCGCCCCCTGCAATCGTCACGGATCCGGGCGTCAACCCCCACTCGCGCGACAGCGTATCCGAAACCATCGCCGACGGATCGGACCCTTCGACGAGATCAGCCACATAAGAGCGGTCAATGCCGCTCGCCGCCAGCAAAATATCGTCCCATTTGCGCCCCGCCACATCGTGCCAGAGCGTGCCGCCCGCATCCGACATTTCCGCCACATAGGCGCCCGAAAGGCGAAACCGGATATAATCTTTCGGCAGCAAAACTTTCCGCGTCGCCTTGAACACATCCGGCTCATGCTTGCGCACCCACAGAACCTTCGGCGCCGTAAACCCGGCCATCGGTAAATTGGAGGCGCGCGCGAGAAAATTGGGCACACTCGCACCAAGTTCGCGCCCCTCAAGGCCGCTGCGGCCATCATTCCACAAGATTGCGGGGCGCAGAACACGTCCCTCGCCATCGAGAAACACCGCGCCGTGTTGCTGGCCGGAAAGGCCGATGGCCTTCAGCTGCTGAAAACCTGAAGGGCTTGTCTGCCTGAGACTTGCCACCGCCG
>Ga0209358_10001074_pt1 | contig 22386 bp, 35 predicted proteins | sample LauGreFa1BDMLBSN_2_FD_187574 | JGI IMG/M metagenome (GOLD analysis project Ga0209358, IMG submission 187574) | Freshwater lake microbial communities from Lake Michigan, USA - Fa13.BD.MLB.SN (SPAdes) (version 2) | ecosystem: Environmental > Aquatic > Freshwater > Lake | place: Lake Michigan, USA...
GCGAAAACAACTTCTTCCACTACAAACCAGATGGCAGTATTGAGATATGGTCGATTGAAGATAAGGTTTTAAGAGAAGCGATACGTCGTACTTACCAGCAAAACAATCCTTTGGTGGACACATTCTCTAGAATCACCAGCTGGATCGGTCAAGGTCATACCCGCTATAACCCTGCTTTTGCACCTAAAAACTTTGTTGCTGATACTTTGGCTAACGCTGGAATTATTGGTGCTGAACTAGGTGTAGGCAAGTTTGGGGGAGTAATAGGAGAGGTAGCTAAAAACGGTTTAGGTAAAGCTTTCACGTTCTCACGTTTGTATGGCGCTAAGAACTTTGCAGAGATAGAGCGTTTAGCCAAGACTGATGACTACATTAAAGACATGTATGAGTATGTAAAAGGTGGTGGAAAAGTATCTTACGTATCAGGTATTGGAGCGCAAAGCCAATTCCAAAGAATGCAAGAGACACTTGGAAGATCCAAGATAGCCTCTACTAAAGAACAGATTGACTCAGTTATTGACACCTTTTGGGCTGAGCCTTTTGAATTAGCAAGCCGTGTAGCTGCTTACAGAGTGACCAAAGCAGATTACATGAACAACCAAAAAATGAGTGAGGCAGCGGCTAAGACAAAGGCTATCTCGTACGTCAAAAACCTAGCTAACTTTGAACAGACAGGTGATTACGGTAAAGCGTTGGGCGCATTCTTCGTGTTTTTCCGTGCGTCAGCAACAGGAGCAGTTAGAGCTATTGATGCTTTAGCGCCGATATTTGTAGACCCAAATACAGAATTCTTGAGATTGCCCGCATCGGTACAAGCGGACCCAGAAGCTAAGAGAACCTTCTTTGAAAATCATTACAAACAACGCCGTACCGCCCAAGCTATGCTAGCTGCAATTGCTGGTACTGGGGTAATGGTTTATTACATGGCGCTAATGATGTCCGACGATGATGACGAAGGCAGAAATAGAACCGCTATTGATGATATGGATAGATGGACTAGATTTGCACGATTCCCAATCCCAGGTACAGATAAGATTATTCAGATTCCTTGGGGCTTTGGACTGGGTGCTTTTGCTGCAGCTGGGGCACAGATTGCTTCGTTACTAGTCGGTAATAGTTCTTTTGGACAGGTCTTTAACAATATTAAAGATGTTGGCATGGATTCATTCTTGCCCCTACCTACGTCAAAAATTAACATGTTTGAGAACCCAGCAGCTTGGGCTATGGACTCAATCACCCCTTCGATTGCTAGACCCTTCTTTGAATATGCGATGAACTTAGATGGATTAGGTAGGGAAATCTATAACAACCGTCAGTCTCGTGTAGGAGACGCCTATACAGGCGGGGACAACATCCCTGAGCTATACAAAGATGCCGCTAGAATGCTTGCAAACATTACAAATGGGGGCATAGATGTAAGCCCTAACACTATGTATTTCTTTGCAAACAATTATGTAGATGGTTTGTCTAGGATTATTCATAACAGCTACGGTATTGGTATGACAGTAGCAGGTCAAAAGGCATTTAATCCTAAGACTGACACCATGGTTCTTGATAGTTTCTTTGGCGCCCCGTCTAACGTAGATGCTAGAGAGTTCTCTAAAGTCGAAAATAAGATTAAAGATAAAGAGCGTAAGCTAAATATGTTCAAGAGTGACCCAATTCGCTATGCTGAATATGTAGCTGCTAATCCATTTGATGAAAATATTGTAGATATATACAACCAGAGTGTTGGAGCAGGTTTAAATAAATTACGGGAACAGTCAAACATGTACCGTAAGATGCCTGACCTTAGTCCAAAAGAACGTAAAGAGTTAGTCGATATAATTAAAGCCCAAGAGAATTTATATAAGAGGCATTTAATTAGTGTGTTTGAAGCCTACGATATTAAGCCCTAACCAACTCTCCAAACACGCACACCCATGATGCCGTCTTTCATAGCGGCAAAGGCTTTGACTCTTAGGTTATGTTTTTTAGAGGCTTCAACGGCTGAGTAGATAGCCTCGGCAGATTTTAGAGTGGGGATAAAAAAGCTATCCCCGACCTCCATGCCGTCAAACGGAAACAACCAGATTGGCTCATTGAACAGATTGTTGCTCATCAGCTACAGGTATAAGTGGTACAGATTTAAAGAAATAGCAGTTGACGTTAACGCTATCTGGCGCACCCTTCCAACCAGACGCTAAACGTTTTTTGTCTTTCTTGTCCAAAACACCTTTCTTCTTCATAACATGCAGGAAATTCTCTTCGCTATACCCATGCTCAGCCAACCATTTGGTCATGGTCATTGTAGACACATAGGACATTCCCTCATCCAAGTCAACACGCACCGCTAGTTTCCTATGGGGGGAGGGGGTAGATATAACCTTATCATTAACAATTGCTAGCGTAGCGCCTATGTGGTCTAAGAAAAACTCTCCTAATACGCTTTCAAAGTCAGTCTCGTTAATTGCGCTACCGCCGTCTTTCTTAGCAAGCATCAAGCTAACCATGACTTCATATATTCTTTCTAAGTCATAGTCAATTAAACCAGCAGATTTAGCAATCTCACCGCCTGTCATGCACACAGAGATTAAATCTTCGTAGTATCTGTTAACTGCATCATTACCAAAATCTTGTTTAAAGCGTTTAACCCAAGCGTCCATCTGTTTTAGTATTTTATCTTCACCCCACAGAATCATTTCATGGGCATATATCGGACCAGCATGTCCATAGTTTTTACGAAACTCGTCAAATATTTCTTTGCCTTTCTCAGGACGGTCTTTGAGTATTTGTGGTTTGTGTACAAACAACTCCACCATACGAGCCGTCTCACCATAGGGGGTGGACTTCTTTTTCTTAACAATACCAATCAGGGCATGGTTAGTTGTATAAAAACCAATGGTAGAAGAAGTTACGTCTTGAGAACGCTCAGACATACTTGTACCTGATAACCGTAGCTTAGCTTCACCTTGAGCAATACGGTGAATAAACTTACCCACTGCGGTAGGGTCCTTGTCACCCGCTTCGTCAATACCAACTAAGATATTCTTAGATGTCATAATCCTAGAGTGCGCTGCGTTGTCTGTCGTTTCAAACACACTTAGCTTTTTAGGGTTTCCCCAAACGCTTAGCGCCGCATATAGCGAACCAGTCTTAGCTGAGCCAGACTCACCCTCATAGGATAGCGAGACTCCATCGGTAGAAGCAAACTGCATTAGCGGTGCGCCAAACCCAGTCAAAGCACCGAAGGCATGCATCTCCAACCCTGGGACATCGCTTAATTGTTGTGCTGCCCATTTCCATTTCTCAAAGTCACCTTTCTTAACCAACGCTTTTGTTACGTTAGCAGCATTGGGAGAAGTGGGAGCATCTCTGCCATCTGGTCCTGTTTCTTCTGTAACCTCAAGGTTGCCAATAACGAACGTCTCATTGTCATCATGCCACCCCATCTGGTTGCGCATAATTTCAGCTGAGCCAGAATTCTGGAAATATCTTCCCCATTTCATAACATACTCCGATACTTGTTTGGCGTAGCTTTGGTTAAAAAATACACCGTTACCTGTCAATATTTTTTTACATTCTTCAGCGGCATATACTGTCTTCATAGAGATCATAAACTCACGGATGCCGTCATTTGGCAGATGCAAACGCATCATAAGGCACTCACCATCGTTAGGACTGTAGATACGGCGGTAGGCATAGAAGTCGTGTTCTGATAGCAATATGGCATCTACATCGTGATACTTCTTAGTCTCTTTATTAAACTTAGCAGGGGGCTGGAAATATATACCCCCGTTTATTCCACGGACAAATGGCGCTAAGTACTCTGGGAACTCTGGAACTTTTTTGGAATTCGTAGTCTTCCGAACTGGGTCCGCCTGATCTGACGGGCTTTCTGGGGTGGGTTCGTCTTGTTCTGGTTCTGGCTCGTCTCCTTCTGTTCTGGCTGTATTAAGGACTCTGGCGAGCTTAATTGGGTTTCCGAGTTTACGGTTGGGGCATCCGTCACAGATGCCTGGGTTGCGCGCATCAAAAGTAGCGCAGGTATGCGGACCGCTTTTTTCGACACTTAGTATGGTCTCCAATTTTTTGTTTACTGTATCAGGATCGTAGCCCACATAGTCTTTAGATACTAGGTGTACCATTTCCTCCTTGTTTTCGCAGTGCGCTGCGATGGTCATAACGCTATGCCATATGGGTTCTTCTAGATGCTCAGCGTTTTCAAACGCATATTGAATCTGCGCACAACCTTTACCCTCGGCAGTTAACTCTAGAATCCTAGGAAAGCTATTGACAAAGTTGTCTAGCTTACGCATCTTCTTGGTTTCTTCGTCCAAACCCTTTGGTATAAGACTTAATACATTGTTGGTCGGGACTTCTATGGGTCCTAGAAAATCCTTAAAAGCCTCGAAATCATACTGGTGGAACTCAGTATCTATAAACCTAGCTTGTGATGGTGGGTCAGTTTTATAGTTCAGGGAGTCAGGCACACGCATAATCCGTGCCGCCTCTGCCATCACCGCTGGGTCTGCAAGCAGTCTTTCTAATACATAATCTTTGAACTTAAGCGCATAGGGCATGTAGTCATTAATCTTGACCTCTTCGTTTAGCAACCAATATGCATGTATGCCCGTGCCTGAGTCAATGCGCACAGGTGGGGGTAGTTCGCTTTCTGCTAGAAATTTATCCAGCGCTTCAAGCGCATCTTCCTTAGTAGCATAACCCTTACCACTCTCAGCCTTATCTTCACCAACATCCAAGTCAATAAAAAACGAACGAAAGTAGAGGCAATCATCCTTCTTACGGCTATAACCTTCGAACGTACCCAACGCAACATAAGTGTTCCAACCTTTCTTCTTAAATACTTCAACCTGTTTTAATAAATCATCAATATTCTCGGCAAACTTATTTGTAACTTTGCCCTTGCCAGCCTCACCTTGCTCTATCCCAGTAGCGCAATAAACGCCCTGCGTAGCCAATGCTTTCTCGTAAAATTGTTTTAACATATATGGCACAGTCTAAAAAGCCGAGTTTCCTCGGCTTGGTTAATAGGTAGGGGTAAACCCCCGTTTACTCTTCTCTAATCATGTCTTCAATATAGTTTTTTGCTTCTACTAAATTTCTAGCTGGTAACAATCCAGCTTTTATATCTTTCTCTACTAAACTCATAAAAGCATCAACTAGTTGTATACGCTTTGGTCGTATAGGACCGCCACGAAACCAAGTGTGTAGAGCCATACGTGATATACCGAACACTTTGCAGACATAACTAGCAGGTAAATTAGCTTCAACACATAGCTTTGCTAATGCCTGTCCAGTCATAATTGCATCAGGCTTACTTAAAGTTAATAAAAACTTACTACTATAGCTTCGTGGCATACCTAACCTTACGCTTTCTTAGACCACTTCTTGACGATGTCAGTAACATCGTTGCCTTCAGCCTTAGCTGCTTTAGGCGCACTCTCACGCTTTACTGGCTCAGCAGCCTCTGGAGCAGCTACATCCTCTGCACCGCCATCTTGCTGATATACAGTTAACTTCACCGCATTCTCCGCAGTCGCACTCTTGCCTTGTGCTTTAACTGCTTCGTAGTCCTCTTCAGGAACAGCAGCTGATGGTGAGAACAAGACCTTTGCATACTTAGTCTTTGTATCAAACTGCATCTTGGTCACAACACGCCCTGCGCTAACATTATTTTGAGCGAGCATATTGATATAAGCCTTGAAGGGCCAACGACCACTGTCTTCTTTACCGAAAGCTGACGTAGCTGGGATTACCAACTGCATGATGTCACCCTTTGGATCGTTAGGAAGAACAACCGCAGTTCTCCAAGACAAACGACACGCAGTACCTGTACCGCCTGTACCTGAACCTTTTGCACTGTTGGGGCATTGGTCACAAGTAGAAGCTACTGGGCTTTTAACATCAGCGTCAGGCTTCTTAGAGTCAGACGACCAGCAAGTAGGAGAAACTTTCTCTCCCTCTTTGTATGCCTCTGCATAAAACGTACGGCTTGGGTCATGCGCCATCTTCACAAAAATAATGTTCATATGACGGTCTTCAATAGCACCAATCTCTTTGCCGTTAGCCATCTTACGGAATACACCGCCAGCGATTGAGATACGCTTGTTACCGCTAGTAGTAGCTACACTACCACCTGCAACGGCTAAAGTATCTTCATCTAATCCTGTTGTAACTAGGGCTGGATTGCTTTTTAATAAAACTGATAATTCGTTACTCATAATTTAACTCCACTAAATAGACTATTAGGAAACGCTTGTTGGTTTACGCACGGTAACACCAAACTCACGCATAACATTCACACCAGGAGGTAGACCTTCGTCTTGTCTCTCAGTGATGAATTCTTTGAAATTACCCTGATGGATACGGCGCTCTAGAAGTTCTAAGGCTTGGTGTTCAAGCACATAGTCTCTAAAGTGTTCCCAATCCGTGCAGAAGTAACGCTCATTTAATTTGCGAATCACAGTACCTTTATCTGTCTTGATACTTGTCGCATTTGTTTCGTTGCAGATAGATAACAAAGCCTGTTCAAGCTTAGCCATCTCTTCTTTTACTACACCATCTTTTGCTTCATACTCATTACGCAAACGGTCACGCTCATTTCTTAACGTGATGAATGTTTCTACTAACTGATCGGTGTTCATTTGTTTTCTCCTAAACCGAGTTCTGACTTATATAAATCAACTAATTTTTCATGCATATCTACTTTATTTTGCAACACTTCGTACATCCTTCTTTCAACTGGCGAACCTTGTAAATGAACTACTGTCATCTTGTTCTTTTGACCTACCCTGTCAATGCGAGCAATACATTGTAAGTATGTTTCAACACTAGTAACAGGAGACCAAAACACTACAGTATTCGCAGCCGTTAGCGTTACTCCATGACTCGCAGCTTGCGGTTGTATTACAAGTATTCTTGGGTTGTCTGATTCTTGAAATCTGTTGATGATTAGACTGCGTTCTTTTGCAGGTACATCGCCATTGATGATTTCATTTGTGATTCCCTCCTCTGTTAAGAATTTACAAACTAACTGTATCGTGTGTCGATACGGTACAAAAATAATTAGCTTGTGTTCTGTTTCTTCAATAACTTCTAGTAGAGCGTTCTTGCGTGGTGCTATGTCGAACTCAACTACCTCCCTGTCATCAGTATATACTGCCCCTCCTGATAATTGCAATAGCTTATTTAAATTTGTTGCAGCATTTACTGTGGTGATTTGTTCACCCGCTGCTTGTATAAGCATATCTTTCTTGAGAGCATTGTAGAACTTGGTAGCCTGTGGTGATAGTGGTACTTCCCGTGTTTGATACATTACATCAGGCAGATCTAAACACTCGCTTTTTGTAAAACGAATTGCTGGTTGCAGTGCATCAAATACTTTTTGCTTTGCATCATTTTTTGGAATCCACTTAAACCGTGATAGTTGGTGCATAACTTTATCTTTCCACACTGTCATTGTGCGTGGCACATTCTGTGGCGATACGAGTTTGGCTATACCAAATGCATCTATTGGTGATTGTGAGGCGGGTGTCCCTGTTAACATCCACAACCTCGTGGTTGGTTTCATCAATTTAGCTAATGCTTTCCATCTTTTAGTCGTAACATTTTTATAAGCGTTTGCTTCGTCAACTACTATTAGGTCAAACCCTATTTTCTCTAGTTCATTAAATACAATGTTTACTCCGTCATAATTTATGACGACGAACTCGTAGTCTCCGTTAAGAATCTTTTTACGCTTGTCTGGACTACCATACGCTACAGCAACTCGTCTATGCATTGCGGTTTTGAAAATGTCTGCTTGCCATGCTGAATACATAATTGACAAAGGGCATATCACCAAAACTTTTTTAATATGGTTTTGATTCATCAAATAATCAGCAGCCCAAATAACAGATGATGTTTTACCTGTTCCTGCTTCGTTAAAGCAGAACGCCCGCATATTAATAGATAGGAACGCTGAAGTAACTCTTTGGTGATCGAAAGGCTTATACAGTCCAGGCCAGTTGTAGTTAGCCGTTATGGGCGAGGGTAAGGGTTTGTTAAACTTAATCAGCCGATTAAGTAGGGTTAGTTCTTCTACACCCCAATAAACCAAAACTTCTGAGAGATTCCCTTTAGTCTCTATAAGTTCGCTCTTCTCTATGTTGTTTATTACGCTTGGCACAAGGTCTGTTGGGAGCGTAAAGCGAACTGCTGTGTTGTCTACTATTTTCATGTTTTCCTTAACTAAGTTTTAACTAAAACCCCTTACGGGGGTTAGTCGTCTAGCCCATTACCACTCAAACAGGGAGGTCAAAAGCAGTACGGCTAGCTGACATGGTTTAAGCCTGAGAATCACCAAAGGCGAGCTTGTTTGTTACCCACTCATGTCTAACGGTAAACAAATACTTTACACTAAAACTTTACTTTTTGCGCTCTTTTTTGCTGGTTTCAGATACCAAATTACCCTTAGAGTCCCGCTTAAAAGACCGATTTTTAGCAGGGGTGGTAATGTAAGTGCCATGTTTATTAGAGCCACCATTGTCCAGCGCCTTGCGGTGGGCTACATCCTTACCCTCTCGTGCATCTGCCTTGCCGTTGCCGTTGTTATCAGGCATCTTCTTATCAATACCCCGTCTAGCCCGTTGGCGCTCCATGCGGTTTTCATGCTCGCCACGAGCCTTTTGTTGCTGGTATTCCTTCTTATAAGGTCTTGGTTTAGTTACATAAGGCATAGTTTTCCTCGCTTCTTCTAGCTCGTTTTTCATCTGTTCCATCAAATCGGCACAATAACCCACAAATGGAAATTTGGTTGTACCATTAGCAACACTTCGTGCTAACCCAATCGCAACACTTACTGTTCGTAAACTTACTTTCCTCAATATCTTTCCTTATGGTGTTCGCAAGACCTAACTGGACACCACCCACATAGCCCCGTAGGATTTGCTTGCCATACATCATTTTCGTACGAATGGGTCAAACGAGCAAGGTCTGGGGTAAAAGCATTCCAGAGGTCATCCTTGGTCTCACGGTCATATTCCTCTGTAATAAAACTATTATTCATGACGAACATTAATCCAGCCTTGACGTTATTGACTTGGGGGAAATGTTCAAAGACCATCAGCGCCATAAGCTTTAACTGCTTTGGGTCCGCATACTTATTGCTACCCGTCTTGTAATCAACAATAAAAGCATCCTCGCCATCGACTACTAGAAAGTCAACTATGCCCCTTACCCAGCAGTCCTCTGCGCTCCACTTACAGGCTTTCTTGTCAAAATTAAGTGCCATACGAAGCTCAGGATGGAATTCCCCAGGTATTTCTTTAAGGCTGTCCATCAATGGAGCAAATCTCTGATAGTTTTCTGCTAACGGTTCTCCGTCTTTGATATAGTTTTCCAATGCCTTGTGGACTTGGTTTCCGTAGAGAATCTGTTGAGTCATCTCCTTCTGATAGTTCTTGAGGACCTTGACTTCTTGATACTGCTTTGGGCAATTTATATAATCTTTGAGGGAGGAGAATGACCAAGTAAACATAACTATTCCTTAACTGAGTTTCACTTTATATATTTTGGCATACAAGTAACGTCAACGGGTGCTTCAGATAAAAAACCGTTTACCTTACGTCTTGTAGTAATAACTACAGGTCTTGTGCCAGCCGATTCGCAATCCATAATAGCGTTAATCATTTCATTACGGGTCATAACATAGGTACTCTTATCTACAAGAACTTCTGTATTAGGTAGCCTTGCTATAGGATCACTATTAAATATGGAACATCCACTTAATATACTCACTGCTGATATAACTAATACCTTTTTCATCTTAACTCCCTTTGGTTAAAAAATCCATGTGAATACGTTCGTAAGCTTTCGTAGGGTAAGCTCACAACAACCCTTGATTCATCCGATGCCCAACAACCTGCTGAAGTCCTGCCATCAGCCTGATACACATACACAATATAAGTCTTTGGTATATCACATGGTATATCTGTTAGTGCAATCGTTGTGTTCTTTATCTTACCTTGGGCTATGACACCTTGGGCAAGCACATTTGTACTTAATGCCAATAACGCTACTAGTAGGTATTTTTTCATTAACACCTACCATCCATTAGGTTCTCTACTTCTTTTTTGAGTTTGGCATTTTCTTTTTCAAGCTTGTTTATTTCTTCAAGCAATAGTTGCATCTGCTGACGCAACATCTCTTCACGGGTCTCCTGTTCTATGTAATCCCCTAGTGTTTTAACACTAGCACCGCTATCTACTATGTGTGGGGGCGATGCGTTTTCTCTGTCTTCAGTTGTAAATGTCGTCATTTTTATCCTTTCATTTGTCAAAATAATGCTTCCCCTAGTTCACTTAAATCAACCTTCTTTACTGGTTTTTTAACACACTTAAATGTCCAACCCTCACGGCTTTGCACAATCTGTCTTGCCTCTTCCTGCCTATGCACAGTGCGCATAGTTTCCCCGTTTTCATCTTTTATTAGATACATTTTTACTCAACTTTCTTATGGTATTCGCCGCCCGAATTAGCAATGGGGTACGACCTATTGCCATAATATGCGGACAACTTGCTTCCTTTTCTAATTCTAATATTAGTTCTTCTTCAGGTACATCTAGCACAGACTCTCTAATCTGAAACCCCATTTTGTACCCCTCTCTCCACGGTCTTCTATGTTCTAGACAGTAGCGTGATACATGGTTTACTAACTTACCGCATTTTTTGCAAGGGATGTCTTTTTTCATTTTTAACACTCCCCGTATGATCGTGCTACTTTAGTTTCACAGGCGATAGGAAGACCTGTTGCCCAGGACGGCGCTGCAGACATACATTCTGTCACATAAGAAACTGCTTGCTCAAGCTCATCTTCAGGCACTACACATACCGCAGCGTCATGCACAGTCAACACTACAGAATATCTTTCCTGAATCTTGAGCATCTGTTCGCCCACAATGCATCTTGCCAAGGCTTGAACCACGTTCTCAACTACCGCGCCACCCCATAGAGTAATCTCTCCTCTACGAGACTTATACGAGTACTGAGGCTTGTTGTTCTGGATCTCGACTGTGAGGTTGGGGTATCGGATATAACAACCGCTGGGCAAAAGAATCCCCTCCGAATCGACAGTTAGGCAACGGTGTTGTCCTAAATGATAAGGCTTTTTGACGCCAGCGAAAATACTTTCTAGCGCATCCTCTGACTCTCGCCACAGACCTACGATGCCATCATTAGTCTGTCTGTATAGATCAACTATTCGCTTACACTCATCCTCATCTAACTCAACCCCTGGGGGAGTAGTCTTTAGCGTGTGCTGTAATTTGCTTGCGCCAGTCCCATATCCTAGACCGAGGATACAAGTCTTACCCACGAATCTCTCAACGGGATTCTCTTTAGTTACTTTCTTGCCGTATACCTCGGAGGCAAACAGGCTATATACATCCTGCTTTTCCGCAAAGGCTTTGACCAAGTCCTCTTGCCCTGCAAGCCAAGCTAGCACCCTAGCTTCAATCTGTGAGGAGTCGGAATTAATAACTACAAAGCCATCAGGTGCTACGACTGTTCTTGAGCGTCTTCTTTTTGACATCACGGGAGGGGAGATTTTGAAAGTTAACCTTGTCAGAACCAGCCCAACGACCAGTATGAGCGCCATAATACTTAAGAGGAATAGGAAGACGACCTTTATTACGCTTGCCAATGTCAATGAAACGCTCAATTCGTGACTCCTCCAATGTAGATTTAGTACCAAGACGCACCGCACATAGTTGTTGTATGAAGGGGTCTTCGCTCTCTGTCAATGCAATAAAACCCTCGTCATTCTTAGCAAGCGCAAAGGTTTCCTTGCCTGTCGTCTTACTAGTCTTCAACGGTGGTTGAACTCCAAATTCTGTCAGCAGTCCTGCAAATTTCTTGTTACTTGCTAGCTTTTTACGAACCTCTTCTTCGGTCTCGCACTTTAGCTTTTCCATCAAGGACTGCAGTAACACGCTCTTTTCGCTGCGGACTTCGTCTAACCTTTCCATCAGTAAAGCATCATCTACCTCAAGCACAGGCTTGGTATACATGCGTAGCGTCATGTCAATTAGTTTTAGTTCTCCCAAGGGAAAATCCTTGGACATAACATCAAATAGTTTTTTTGTTAGTTCGACATCGTTGATGCAGTAGCGCCCATACTGTTCAAGCTCGCTAGAAGTGAAGCCAGTTATATACTTACCTTGTGCCTGTTCGACTTCTGTACCTTTTGCGCCAAGTTTGTAGCGTTCTACAAGCGCCATCAATGATGCTGAAGAGTCTACCCCATGAAGCGCACGAGCCATGCATAGGGTGTCAAAGTAAATGTGGGGGATAATGCCGAACTTCCACGCAAGGATTGCGCCATCGAACTGCATGTTGTGGCAAAGCACCGCAGAGTTAGCCCAATCGAACGACATCAGGTAAGGTTTTAATTCCTGACAAGTACCACTAACCCATTTGGTTTCTGCATCGTCAATCTTCACTCCAACACCAATCGTGTCAAAGCGTTTGTCCCTGATGTATTCTTCGGTCGTGAGTTTACGCAAGGAGAAGTCCTTGTCGTAATAAGTCTCAAAGTCTAGCGTGATTAATGACATTAAATAAGATATGAAATAGCTACAAAAAGGGGGAGCGCACCCGAAGGCGAACTCCCCAAGAGGACTACTTACTTAGTTTACTGACTTCACGGTTAAGATACCAAAGGGCTTTCTTCAAATCCTCGTTACGACTGCCCTTATGGTCGGCACGAGTAATGTATTTAATAACATTACCAAGGTTGTAATTTAGTTTCTTAGCCTCGATAAAATCAATCGTCTCGATGCCACCTACTTTGTAGTGTGGAGGGTGATTGACATTGTCCGAGTTTGGTGCGTTCATTAACCTTAGACGATCTGCACTCTTCAGTAGTCTCATACGATCTGCTACCGATAAAGACATGAGTTCTTCCTTGATTGAACTCTTAGTTAAAGGTTTATTACTCGTGGAAAAATGTAGTTCATATTGCTTATCTGCTATCGCATTCTTTTTAGCTAAACTAGCTTCACCCCTGAGGATGTACACATACGATGGTGATATTTTGAACTTCTTAGCCACTTCTGCTGGTTTAGCTGAAGGATTAGCTTGTAAGTAAGCTATAACTTTTTTGGTTTTTAATGATTTAGTTTTCATTTACTACTCCCTGTTAAATTAAATATAATCGTCTTTGTTAAATTTAGCAATGAATTTTTCCTTAAATTTTTTCATCGCTCTTTTTTCTACATTTCCTACTGTACCTCTAGTTACCTTTAGTTCATCTGCCACCTCCTGTTGAGTTTTATCAAAAAGTTTTTTATCGGGTTCTTCATCATCTACTTCGACCATCCCTGCAAAAGGTATGGGTTCAAGCCGTTTTGTCATATCTTTTACCTTTACGCACAGTTTTAATTCCTATCTCTTGGGGTTTTACATTACGAGCTTCAACAAGCATATCTGCTATCTCCCATATTGCTTTTGGGTTTATCTCGCCTTTCATAGCAAACCCAACAGTCAACATAAATGCAAAACAATCTCTCCGATCTTCGTCGTTCATAAGATACTCGCTAACCAATAACCCAATATTGTGCAAACCATACCGAATAGAACAGATATGACAAGCGTAATCGCAATTTTGCTCATATCACTCATTTTTACTCGCCTCCCTGTTTATCTTAAATAAGAAATCATCACGATATTCTGTTGGTGGTACAAAGCCAAAGCGCTTAAAAGTTTTCATCACATCAGCGCCCATTGTCCAAACAAATTTAGAATCCCTATCAATCGCCATTGATGGCTTTATTTCTTTAGGTTTTTCTTGAACTGCAATCAATCGTCTAAGTGTTTTACCATTCATACTATTTCTCCTTTAACCAAGTTTCAATTAACTGTCTTAACTCTGAGACATTCATCTCATTAATAACTAACGCAAGACCACCCATCATCTTTATCTTAGCAAGATTAAGTTCTTGCAAAGCAGTCGTCTTGCCTTTCCCTGCTTTTGCCTCAATACCAATAAAGAATCCTTTATAGCAAGCAACAATGTCAGGCGCACCGCTAGAGCCAAAGCCTGTCCCTACTGGCTGAATAAAGTATGCCCCCATAGAATCTAAGGTTCTCTTTATCTTTGTTTTAACTTTTGACTCAGGTGTTACTGCCATAGCTACTCCTTATTTAATACTTCACCAACCATTGAATCCAAATCTTGCCGTTCTATTACAACTACAAAGAATGTATCGCTACCTCGCCAACCAGTATCTAGTAAATCTGAAGGATAATTATTCATTAGTTCAGATACTCCGAAAGACCTATCGTGGTCTCTGTATAAGTTAACGCTAGATGACGCAAGTATCATTGCCATCTTACCCTTAATACAATCAGGCAAAGTATCAGAAGTAAAAATTCTAACGATACCATTTCCCAAATAAACATAATAATCGTCATTGACTTTCCTTAATGGCACACGATAAAGAGACCAGTTATATGGATGCACTAACGGAACTAAGTCGCTTATTTGGATATGCATAACCACTCCATATCGAAATCGGTGTTGTTCTGTGAATAGCCATAGCTGATGCCCATCTCAGGAATATAGTTATCTCCATACGGTGCTAGAGAATTACCTCCCCAAGGTCTGAACTTACTGTCAAGATGCACCTTAGTCATTGTCAGGCAAGATAATATATCAGGATACTCCTTCAAAGAACTAACACGCTTGAATGGAGACTTGTAACTAAGACGATAAAACTCCGCCCCATTAGATTGCATAACTTCACAACCCCCATCAGCAATTAGGTAGTGACCTTTTCTGTCTGCACCCACGACATAGCAGTTATCCATCATCTCATGCATTCCCTGTTTTCTAGTTTCTAACTGTATGTCAACTTTGGTATAGTCGTCAATATACTTTAGGTATAAATCCCTACTACCCTGTGGTAAGTCGCTAAGTGTCTTACCGCTTTGTAACGCTAAAAGTATTTCATGCGCATAGTCTCCATTAATACTATTTTTTCTATCCACATCAAATGAAGTAAATATAGGGCGAACTGCATTACTCATGGCGTCTTCAAGCTGTTGAATCATCTGCTCTCCCTTGGTAGGAATGTTAGCTTTCTTCAATGACGCTATCAATGACGATAGTTTTTTGCTACGGAAGGTGTGTCTATCAAAGTCATCTACACCTCGTTGCTTTGAACGATACGGTGTGTGATAGCAAAAATTATCTTCATACACAAATGCACGACCGACAGGAAAGCCTTGTACTTCATCGCATAGCATATAGTTTCCTACATCGGATTCACCACTACCGTAATGAAAGTCGCCCGATTTTGCATATACTTTTAAGCCATAGATATGATTGAGTTCACGAATGAGAGGCAATACTTTGCTCTGCGCTACATCCTCTTTTAATGAATCATCTGCTACTGCATGGAATAAGATATTACTTAACATACTACTTCTCCCTGTGTTGAACTACTGATTAACGAACTACATCAACTCCGTTTAATGTTACTCGTAAGCCCCACTCACTACCCTTGGTGTTCATGAAAGGAACTTCTACCTCATAGAATGGCTTGTGTGTGTCATACGCCTTCTTAGCCAAGCTAGCTTTGATACGAGGCACGACATTCTTAGGCTCACAAGTGTTATATCTTGTATGCCCATTACCATAGCTTTCAAGTGCATACACGCTAAAGCCATTTAAACCCAATGCCATTGCATACATCAATGATGCCTCAAACTCTGAACCGCTTTCGAGTAAATTATCGCCAATTCGCATAGCTTCATCAGACCCCAAGTATTTCCAACTACCGTCATTTGGTTTACTAGCATGCTCTTCTAATAAATCTTTAGCTGATACCATCATTGTGTCTGTATCCAAACACTTCAGCATGGCATGGGCAACATCTAGTTTGGCTTTGTATCCCTCCATCAATACCTTTGACCTCTTACGGTCAACGACATTACGGAATACCCGAATGTTCTGAGACTCGTGTGGCTTAAGAGTTTCTGCATCCAAGCGTAGACCTTTGAATATTGGCATAGAGACATCTTGCCCATTCACATGCGCAACCAAACCATTACCACTAAACCGATAGCCATCAAACATATAGCTAGTATGCTTTAGCCACTCAGACACTTTCTTCCTGTCGCCTTGCCAATAACTATCTCGAACGAACTCAATCGTGTTGTCAGACCGCACGATAGCTAAGGCTCTTGGTATGGCAGTAGTTTCGTAGAAAGGATAAGGCTCATAGTCCCTATCTTTCTTGCTAACTCGTTTACCTCGTACACCCTTGAGCAAATTATATTTTTGCTCAGTGATTTCTTTGCTCTCCCAATCCCTGCCATAGCAGACATGATATTCAATATCGTTCTCAGTCTCGACTACTCGAAAGAGACTATACGGTTGTCTCCTGTCGCTATACATGGGGAAGTTCATCGTTCCCCTAAATGGGTCTTGCGTATGAGTTACATGTTGTAACCCTTTGTATGTCAAATATGGCATAGTTTTCTCCCTGTTAATTAAGATAATTACTGCTCAACCGTAACACAACGACCACCTGCGGGCGGAACAAAGCTAGAGTTCTGTGTAACAAACCACATGGTAGGAGTCGTTACTTCCCACTTAGGATTATTCTCCACATAGCCATCGGTAAAGATAACCAAGGCTTCTGCATTGATTGAACTCTTAATTATGTATTCGCTGACACAACCAACATGAGTGCCACCACCGCCTTGGGGTTTGAGCATCTTGGCAATGTCTCCATAGTTACCTTCAAAGATTTGCTCACCATGCACCTTGGTATCCCACCACAAGACTCGCACCTTGTCGGGGCTACAAGTTTCACAGATGGATGCCAGTTCTGAGGCAAACTCAGAGATTTGCTCATTGTCAATAGAGCCTGATGTGTCGATAGCAACTACCAACTCACCCATTGTCTCAGAGTGCATAGATGGCAGATACATATCATTAGCGAGATAAGACTTGTTCATCTTGCGCCATGTGTATTCATCTTTGCCACGCATCGCTGATTGAACAAACTCACGAAAGACCTCTCGCCAATCCACCTTTGGTTCAAGCAAATCTCCAATGACACGAGGGATAGATGCGCCCATCCGCCCTGCTAGCATACCGCCCTGCCGTAATGCTTTATCAACCGCATCCTCCAACTTCTTCAACTCCTCGGCAGTCATGTCTTCAATCTCCTTGAACACATGGTCATCCATACCCTTGTCCATATTGCGTAGCGCCTCGTCAATGTCAGTCTCGTTTTGGCTTTCATCGTTCGTTGAACTGTTGTTTTGCTGAGGGCATGGCTGAGGCTGATTACCGTTTTGGTCTGCCTTGTCAAGTTCCTCCTTGCGTTTCTTCAAATACTCGTAGACCTTACGGACTGACCAATTATGAAACATTGGGTGATACAACCAATTAGGGTTAAGCGTAACCAATGGTTCTTTGTTGTGTCCTACTGTGCCAACAGTATTCTTGATGACATCATTGACAACGAAGTCCATCGCATAATTAAGCATCTTATGGTCGTGGCTTAGGTCTCGGTGTCTTGGTATCTGTTTCAATGCCACATGAAGGTTCTCATGCAACACCACACCTCGCAACTCCGACTCCAACTTATACTCGGCGATATGTTCCTTGCAATACACCTTGTTCATGCCATCGGTGTAGGCGGTAAACATTCTGCCGTAAGTCTTGGCATCAATGACTTCATTCTTACCCGATGCAATAATCTGCGAATACAATGCAGTCATTGGATGTTGCATCAAAGTAATATGCGCTTTCTTCAAGCGTGTTTCTTCTGCGGTTCTCATACCATTTCTCCCTGTGTTGAACTACTAATTAATCACCAAACAACTCATGGTTAGCTACTGCCCATGTCTTGATTTCCTCGTTGTTACGAGCAATCTTAGCTGTGCGTTTAGCCCTCATAATCATCGTAAAGAATATTGCCTGACACTCATCACTAGCGACTCTCTTCACGAACTTCATGAACTTGGATAGCTCATCCTGTGTCTCTAACAAGTCTATCGCCTGAAACATAATCATAAGAAGGGCTGACATATCTTTTGGAACTTCTATGTCGTCTGGCTTCTTCAAGATGTCCTTGAAGTCAGGTAATTGTTCCTCTAACGATAAAAACGCTGACATCTGTTTGGCGGCGGATACACCGATTGTCCCTGCAAGAGCAACCATCGTGGCATTCTCACCGAGGATGTTTTTGTTTTCAACGATGACTGAACTCTTAGCTAACGACCGAGGCGATACGAACTGATTCCCTGCTCTCTTTGGATTAAAGATTACAGTATTCTCGTCTTGGTCTCCACTCCGATAAGATGCCAACCAATTAGGGTGCATGGCTACGCAAGAACGAATCGAACGATGGATTCCATTCTCCGATGCCCACAACAACCACTCTTTCGGGCTAGGTTTAGCCATCTCAATCTTACACACACGATTCCCTGCATGGGCAAGCATAGAGTCACCGACACCATCTGTTGCATTATTAGATGTTGCAAAGATGATTGACCCCTTGGGTAACGGCTCATCGCCTACCATTCTTTCTAGCATCATGCGAGTAAAGATAATCTGCAATAGCTTTGGGGCTTTCATCAACTCGTCAAGGCAGATGACTTTCTTCTTGCCGTTGCCTAGCTTGAACAGACTAGCGACATAGTATTCCAAGGTCTTGGTCTCATGGTTAGGAATAACCATACCAATGTCAGACATATCTTTGACAGGACAGTCCACATAGATATAGTCATAATCGGTTGTCCCCAAATCCTCTTCTAGCATATTCAAGAGGCTAGTCTTACCTACCCCTGGCTCGCTAATGATGACTGGGGTAAGACTCTTACCAATGATAGGAATTGCTTTACGCAATTCGCTGATGGACATAGTTTCTACTAGATTAAGTTTCATTTGATTCTCCCTTGTTTAGGTTTAGATTGATTGAAATGCACCGAACTTCATTAGAATGTCATCGACACCCTTCTTCACGCTTTCACGCACCGCATCGCTTTCTCGAATGTCCTCTGCTGATACACCGCCTAAGACTTTCTCCAACGATACAGACGCTTTAGCTAACTCTTCATCATTCGTAAGATTGAACGACCTAAAGGTCTCGCACAAGTCCTTAGCCTTATCGACTGTGGTCTCATAAATCTTACGCTTTTTGGTCTTGACTTCTCCATCTGTTGAACTGCTAATTTCGTCAACACCGCAACAATGACTAATTGACTCCATGACCTCCATGAACTGATTAGCAATATCAGCCATGACTTGCGGAACAATCTCATCATTGACCTGCTTTTGGTATGTAATTTTTAAGTCTTCAGCCAAGTCCTGCGCTATGGAACAGCGAAAGTCCGACTGTGGAACTTCTGCAACATACAACCTGATACGGAACTTGTCCTTGATTTGGTTCACATCGGGATACTCCTGTCTGTTAAACATATCTCCCTGCTTGAAAGCCATGTTGCTGACGATGGTGGGATACTTAGCCAAGAACTCATCACGCAACGCAAAGTAAGCCTTCTCATGGTGTTGAAACTCTGTTTTGAACTTTGGCAAATTCACGACAGGCAACAACCGCAATGACCCATTCCAATCGTAAGTTGACCTACGAAGCCAGTTATAAACGGTCTGTCTATAATTGAGCAGTTGCTTATGGGTGGGGTCGTCAGCTAAGAGATTTTTTACATACCGCCCTGCTGAATGGTCTGCTTTCTTAGCCGTTGTTACCTCGTTAGAGATAACTCTATCTTGCTTAGTCGCTGACCAAACGCTTACTTCTGCATTGACCAAGACTGCCGATGTCGCAAGACTGATGACATGGTTCGGACTGTCTAACTGAATAACACTCATATTTCACCTCACTAAAGATTAACTTCAATAACTGTTGAACTGTTATATAACGGTTCGGCTTAACTGCTTACTGATACGACTTAAACATCTTCACTCCCAACAAACATATTATACCACATACTTTACATATGATAAGACTTTATACATCTTTTTTATACCTCCCAGTCACATACGACCTCACGATGGACTCGCACCCAATCCCAATCGTATTCACCAAAACACTCTTCAGTGATGTCATCGGAGTTCTCGCCCACACGCACAAAGATACCTCCTATATGCTTGTTACCTGCAACCTCACCATTCTTCTCGTCTGTGTTCTCAGCCCAATCTTGGGCTAACTGCAACAAAGCCATATGACACTTCACATCCTCGAAGTCCTCGTACCACTTCACATCACTAGCAAAGAAGTTAAGCGCAAGGTTCTTCTCATCTACCTTCAGGTCTGTATCAGAGATAGCTGATGGGAACTTAACCTTTGCGTCAGCTAAGAATGTATAGAATGACCTTTTAGCCGACTGTATTTCTTGGTCGCTAGGGAACTCACCCCCTTCTGCTTCTTGTGGGCTAGGTAACGCAGTAAACCTTATGGTGTAAGCAACATTTGAACGATAGCCCATGTTACCCCCCTTGCCCATCTGTTTTGTTGGGACTGTCTTTTCCCGAAATGCCCTGCTGATTTCTACTTTGAATCGTTCTTTCCGCATTTCGTCTGGCATTGTGGATAATCTCTTCCGTTTCATACCTAGCCTCCTCCCACATTACTTGTTCCTGCACTTCACATAGTTCGTTGAACTTATCAGCCATGCCCTGCTTATCGCCACGCTTGTGGGCATCCACCGCCTCTTTGAGAATCTGTAGTTCTCTTGCCAAAGAAGCCTTATAAAACTCGGTTATGTCTAGGTCTTTCTTGCTCATATTGCACCTCGTATTAAGTTAATCATAAAAGCCATCAGTGAAACAAATAAAACTACAGCCCATGCTTTATCTTCCATGAGCTGTTCTCCTAGTAAACCAAGGGATAGTTTTGCGCATTGGCTTATACCCCCCTCGGTTCTTCCTACAATACTTGTGGTCTACTCGTGGGTCAATCCATTTCATATGCGATACCCCCTATGGTTAGCAAGATACCCCTCGATAAACATAAACTTCTCGTAATCATTAGGGTTGTTGGGATATTTATATTTAATACTGTCGGGATTGTTAAATTCAAGCCATTTAACATAGGCATCTTCCGCCCTGTCTCGCAAATAACTTTCTCTATCGATGTTGTCATGCTCGGCTTGTCTTTCATCGTAACAGTTACTCTCCCATAGTTTTCGTATTAGGGTTTCTAGTTTCATTTCACTAGCCCTCCCTTGTTATTTAATCCTTTCAGGTCAGCCCTGTCAGTAATCAACATATAGTTCGACTTGTGCATCGGCGCAACGGTTCGCACGACCTTACTCGCTAAGTCATCACCGCATGGCATACAGATTGCATAGCCAATACGAAACCGAGCCTCGTCATAGGTATCGCCACATAGCTTGCACTGTGGGGTAAAAGTCTCATCAATCATGGTTGAACTCCTTATTAGCTTTCTTATTAGCTTTAACGATTTCGCCCGATGCCTCAAACTCTTTCCATGCTTGGCAATTTGGGCATTGACGGTCATAGTCAGGGCATTTCTCCCCCCAATACTGAATCATGCCTTCCTCTGCATCGTCTGCTTCACAGGCTTTCGCCCACTCGTGGTCAAGCCACGCATCAAGGTTTATGCTCATGATTTTTCCTCTCTGATTTTGGCTACCAATGCTACCTTGTTAGGTATATCGTGAATCAATGCTTTGATGGTGTCGATTAACTCAACACCATACTTTTCCTCAAAGAGTCTTTGGTTAACCATTACTCGGTCAAACCTTTCCCACTCCGATTCACTTTCATCCTGTTCTTCGGGTGCGGTCAGGTAATGGACAATGTCACAGATGTCCAGCTTTAGTGAGTTAAAAGTTTCTTGGTTCATGACTCACCTCCCTGTTTACCAAACGACTTCTCGTAAGCGTCAAGCCACGCATTGAAGTCCTTTTCATGTTGCGCCCATTCCTCAGCTTTCAGGTTATCCTGCGCCAAGTCTAGTTCTAACTGCCGTTGATGGATTTCCATCTTGGTTAGTTTTTCTTCCCAATACTCGTTGAAGAGTTGTTTTACTCTGCCCATGATTAGTCTCCCTTGTGTGCCATTGTTGGAATGAACTCATAGCCGACTGCCAACAAAGCAAGCAATACATTGGTTGTCAGCAGTGTTCTGCGCCTAAAAAGAATCTCCTGTGTGCTTGGGTCAACTAAGTCTTGCGCCAAATACAGACCCTCGTTAAGGATTGGGTTAAATATCTGCACTTCTACTTCTTCTTGGATTTGTTTAGTATCCATGACACCTCCCTGTTAGATTGATTTCAATAGTCGTTGAACTCTTATTTAAGGAATTGTTCCGACCTCGTAGATTAGCCACTAATTTGTGCGC
>Ga0209358_10001075_pt1 | contig 22381 bp, 33 predicted proteins | sample LauGreFa1BDMLBSN_2_FD_187574 | JGI IMG/M metagenome (GOLD analysis project Ga0209358, IMG submission 187574) | Freshwater lake microbial communities from Lake Michigan, USA - Fa13.BD.MLB.SN (SPAdes) (version 2) | ecosystem: Environmental > Aquatic > Freshwater > Lake | place: Lake Michigan, USA...
TAGCAATGACTTGTTGTAACGCCCTGCATCTTTCGATGTATTGAAAGTCGTAGCAACTTCTTGCGTTGCTTTCTTGTCATACTTCCGTGCAGTCCATTGGGATATGGTCAACTGCACAAGTAATGCGCGGTCAGATAGGTTCATCTTCACTCCTTATGTTGTGTTATGGGTGGGGTACAGACTGCCGAGTGGTACAGGTTGCAAGACAAAACGATGGTGATGTCCAAGCGGTAGTACCACAAAGGGCTGTGTCTATACCCCATGACTGCTAGTTAAAACAATACATCTGAGTGGTTTACAGACCACTTCGTAAACGCTTGAGTGTTGGTCAACTCAGGTTTCTTACGGCAAGCATATGAGACAGTCAGTACTGAGAAGTCACCATCCATACGCTCTGCATAGGTACATACTCGTTCAAAGTTTGCTTCTGTTGCACGATCAGCCAATGCACCTGCCAATGCATACTTCGTAGCAGGATCTTTGGGTACATCTGCCGTTGCAGGATTTAGCAAGATGGCATCAGGGTTAGGTAGAGTACGGAAAATGCGGAGATACCCAACGAACTCTGCCGCCGCACCCTCACCTACTGCACCCTTAAAGCACTCATACTCTGCTTCAGCAGGGACAGTACCAAGCACATCAGATACACCCTCAACCCATGCTCTTGGGCTAGGATTCTGATCCCGTTGTGGGTCAAAGTCATGCAACAAACCCGTCTTGAACCGAGTAAATGAGATCACTTCGGGCTTAACCTTGTGGTCAATGCACCATGTAGTGAAGTCATCAAGGTGTGTCTCGTACTCAATGGCAGTCTCACGATTACGCAAATGGCTCAACACCTTGTTTGCACCTGCTCTGTCGGACTGACGATTGCCCGTTGATACAACTTGCCACCCATCAGGCATTGGTACGCCATGTAATGTTCGGGCTTGACATATGTTGGCAAGCACCTTCTGAAGATCATTACTTGCTTGGTTGCGATCATCGAACAACAAGATGCCACGCTCAGGGGCTTTACCCTTGATCGGAAACCAATGGGGCAACTTGTACTGCATGCACTCCCCTTCAAGCATCGGGATGCCAAAGTCCTCTACCAACATGGTCGGCATATGTACTTCGACACATGGCACATCAAGTTCCTGTGCAACTTCATGCACAATGGTTGTCTTACCACCACCGGGAGGGCCTTCAATGGCAACAGTCCTCTGAATGGGAAACAACGACTTCAATGTATCTTTAAGTAAACTGGCTCGCATATTAATCTCCTTTATATTTGCGATGGTCAACGCCATAGGACACAACTTGTCCCTCCTGTCGGGCTTGCTTTGCACTCGGTTTATCCCCGTAATACATCGGTTGCCCTTCCTTACTTCGCACTACACTTCCACCTTTGCCATGCCGTAACATGAACAGACGCTTCATAGCATTACTCCTCATAGTTTAAGAAACAAACACTCATTCATATGCCGTATACCCTTGGCATCGACATACGATTCACCGCACCCTACCCACCATTCCATGAACAGAATGGCAACGAGTACACCGAATATGGTTGCAATCAGAAAGTCAATGATGGTCTTTGTAGTTTTATTCATCCGAATATCACCCCACCAATAGCACCCAACAATGCACCAATGGCAATAAACCACATTAATTTAGTCATGCTTTTTCTCCTTCTTGCGTTGATCTTCCTTAGTTTCCTTACGGCAGTCATGCCATAGCACAAGGGCTATGCCCACCACCACGATAATGACGAACCATGCCGTGTTCTGAGCCGCTTCATGTAAAGGCATGGGCATCACTTGACCTCTTTCCATTTCCTGAAGTCCATGTACTCCAATGCTTCAATGACCGAATCAATACAGTCCCCGATGGTAGTTTCCGTACCATCATTGTCCTTGGGTTGACTCTTAACCTTACTTGACAGAGCCTTGCGTATGTCATACATGTCCATCAATGCTGAACTTATATGGTTGGCAACGCCATCATTCCAATTGGTATCGCTCATCATTTCCCCCGTATATGTTTAGGGTTGGTCATAAACATATCGTCAGGGTTGTATATCAACTGATATGCACCCTTTGAATATGGTATTGCTACTGTAAAGTTACGCTTGGCATTGCCATGCTTGGTGCAATTGTCATAGCCCAACTTCTTGCGTGCCGTAGGAAACAACTCATTACAAACTTTACATCTTGGTCTCATGCTACTTTACCTCCGTATAGAATCCTTCGTGATGCCAATCCCCGATACCCATACACCATCAAGTCCACCATCGTCTGAGTGTCATACCATCGAATCCTTGTACCCTCACATGGTTGGGTTTGTGACTTATGCTTGGATGTAGTGCGACTGTATTTGTCATGGTTGCCGAACCATTGACCCGTAAAAAAGTCATAGACCCACATAGGGTAGTGAACCCCATAGGAACAAACCACATACAACTCTGATGAGTCCTCCCAGTCCACATAGTCATGTGTGCTTAATACACCTTGAGTCATACGCTTTTCCCCCCATAGGTTGCTACCTTTGAAGGGTTCACGGCGTTGTATGTAAAGTCTTGCATCAGCATTGGCTATCTGCTTCATATGCACTCCATTAGATTGGGCTAAATGCTGAATCATCACCATCGTAGAACCATGATGTGTAAGCATAGATGCCGTTTGACATTGGGTTGATGCCGCCAAAGATGGGTTGGCTTGACGATTCCTCCAACCCTTCAGACTCCAATGAAACAAACAACTCCCGTTCAGATGCAACATCCTCCCAATGCATCTCATCAACTAGATCCATGTTGGTATCTATATGTACTGTATGTGTGTATAGTTGGGTCATTTCATATCTCCATGACAAAAGGAAAAGGGAGGGTTGTATGGTGTTTTATACAATCCTCCCATCGGGGTTAAAGAACAACCTTGACTGCTGAAGGTTGGCGTGATGCTTCGGTGTTGTTGACCAATGCAATGTATGGTGCATTGTCATACTTGTTGAACTTTACAACAGGGTTCTTACCGGCATTATCCTTGGGTGACCAAGTATGTAAAGCCTTACCAAGTTCCTTACCCTTCTTCACCATGTAAGCATAGATGCCCTTAGCATCATCAACGCTAAACTTACCGTCAGATGATGGCGTACCATCAGCGTTGTATGTACCCTCAATTGCTATATCACCTGCTTTAGGGCGTAATATGACATTGATATGGGTTGGTCTAAGTTTTTTCATTTCATAATCTCCATGAAAGTTAATGTAATGTTATGGCTGTTATGCCATAACGCTGATCCCGTTGGGGACACTCCCAGACTCGCCGAAGCCGAGCCGATTGTCAAGTCCCGCCACTTCAAAGTAAGACTGTAAGGTTGATGGTGCAACAGTAGGTACAACTATCTACTGTCAGATGTAAAGTATATATGCATTATCTAACTTTACGGATAGCGTAAGCCATTGATTTGATTGGGGAATAATGCAACTATCTAAACTATCTATGTTTTTCGGCATAATAAGGCACTACAATTTTATGTATTATCATACCGCACTTTACATGTAAAGTACATTTCCAAATGTGGAATCAAACAGTAGCATAAAATGATAGATAATATAGATAGTTAGATAGATAAACTATACATATACCTCTGGAATCCCTTGGTATTCCTGCAAACTATACATTTTCATTGTCAAGTTACGCTATCTAAATCCTGTCATATGGCCGATGTATAGTTTAGATAGTGTAGATAGTTCCATTCACACCCCATTATGAGGCATGATGTAAGGTCAGATGACCTATAAGCCCCCGACGTATGGGTTTTTATTTATAAAAAACAAGGCAGAAAAAAACCCGGCTTTCGCCGGGCGTTGGTTACAGGGATAGAACTAGCACCATCAGTAGGTACAGCACAGGCCAGACTGCTAGGGCTATCAGGAATATCTTGAAGTTTTCATTCATGGTCTTTTCTCCGGTTACGGGAGCCGGGCTTTCGCCCGGTCTCCCTTGGTTTACTTGGTCTTGATTACTGCCACGCCCATCCGAGGGTCACTTTGCTTTCGTAATACAAAGTCAAAGGCCTTGTTTTTGGTTGTGGTATGGAACTCGTACCATTGTGAACCGTACTTGTACTTGACCACGAAGGTCTTGCGTTTGATCTCTTTCATCGTTTTCTCCAGAGGATCGGTTAGGGGAACCCGACCGGTTTCCCGGCCGGGGTCTTTACTACTACCTTACAGGACTACTTTCGCAGTCTTGCTCGGTTTATCGTCGCCTACTAGAGCCATGTAAGGATGGCCGTCGTATTTGTTAAACTTGATCTCTGGTGTTTTTGCACCAGCGGACTGGATCCAAACCTTGACTTCTTTCTTGAGTTCCTTGCCTTTCTTGACCATGAAAGCGTAAACTTCCTTGGACTGATCGACTGGGAACACCGTACCTGAAGCATCGGCGTTGCATCCCTCAAGTTTGAGGTATCCCGCTTTGGGGGCTACGATAACCCGTACGTGGGTCGGACGTGCGATTAAATTAGATTTAATCATTTGGTTCTCCTAAGTTGTTAATGAACAATCAGATTTTCATCTGAGTCGCTGCATTTGCATCGACAATTTCAGACTAACAGACTTGACAGAATTGTCAAGTATCAAGCCACATCAAGGGTTTGCGGGCGGGCGCGGTGCGCGGTGCGCGAGCGAGTGAGTGAGCGAGAGGGGGGGGGACATGGACTGCGCTTTGGACACGCCCCCCTTATTGTAGGCAACCTCTTAAACCAAGACCCAAAAAACCCAAGTGTAAAGTTACGGAACTTCCAAACTATCTAGAGTCCCCCTATTGACACCTAAGTAAGTTGCTGTGTTATATTCCGACTATGGATAACCTACCCCTTTATCACACGAAGTGGTCAGACAGACTGGCCTTCGATGTGGCGTTGATGCTCGAAGGTAGCGGAGAATCTCTGCAAGAAGTAATTACGCGGCACAAGATTGCGGCGGTAGACCTGCTTGCCTACAACAAAGACCCTATCTTTCTCAAAAAGGTGGAGCATTACCAGACTGAAGTGCAGGAAAAGGGGCTGACATTCAAACTCAAAGCCCGCGCCCAAGCCGAAGAACTCCTAACAACCTCCTACTTATTGATACATGACCCCGCAGTTAGCCCTGCGGTGAAGGCCGACCTCATAAAATCGACAGTTAAGTGGGCTGGACTAGAGCCAAAGAACACAGAAGTATCTGATGGTGCAGGGGGAGGCGTGAAAATCACGATCAATTTGGGTGGTCAGACCCATGAAGCACAGGTAATTGAACAAGAGGCGACGGATGTCACTACCATTGAGCATAGCGAACAGGCTTAATTCCACCTACGACGGGTTCAAGGCAGCAATTTTTACCACTTCAAGTGAGTACAACAACTTTACACTGGCGTTAAAGGAGGCGGGAGCCTCGTTTAAGACCAAAATCAGCAAGCATAAGAAGCGTGGCCGTGAGTTTGTGGTCATGGTGGTAGGGGAAACCCACTAATGGCGCTCGATATTAACTACACACCCCCGCCAACTGGGGCGAAGTTCATGGAGTCGGACGCAAAAATGCGCGTTTTGATGGGGCCGGTAGGTTCTGGCAAGTCCGTGACCTGTTCGTTCGAGATTGTAAGGCGGGCATCCCTACAAACCCCCAATGCACAGGGCATCCGCAAGACGCGGGCGGCTATTGTGCGGGAAACCGCACGGCAGTTGCAGGATACTACGATCAAAACCTTCCTTGATTGGTTCCCGCCGGGGGTCTGTGGGGAGTATATGCGTACAACCAAGACCTATTTCTTCAAAGTAGGCGAGGTTGAGTGCGAGATTATGTTCCGAGCGCTAGATGACGCTGACGATGTGGCTAACTTGAACTCGTTGGAGTTGACATTTGCGTGGTTTAACGAGTGTCGGGACATTCACCCTGACATTATGGATGCGATGTCTAAGCGTATTGGGCGTTTCCCGTCGGCAAAGGACGGGGGGCCGACATGGCATGGGATGTGGGGGGATACTAACCCACCTACAATGGACACTTGGTGGTATTACCAGATGGAAGGGCTGGATCCTAAAGATGGCGTATCTCCGAACGATAATGGTTGGGCGGTATTCAAACAGCCAAGCGGGCGCTCGGCGTACGCCGAGAACATCGAGAACCTCCCCGAAGGTTACTACGACACCCAAGGTCGAAGCGAAGAATATATTAGGGTTTACATCGATGGAGAGTACGGGCTGTCCTCGGCTGGTATGCCGGTGTATAAGTATTTCAGGCCGGACTACCATATGGCTCGCGAGAGACTTCGCTATATCAACAATGGGGTTCGACCCATTGTTATCGGGATGGACTTGGGGCTTACCCCAGCGGCTGTTATCGGACAACAAGACCCCCGTGGTCGGGCGCTGATACTTGGCGAGTGTGTATCGTTTGATATGGGAGTACAGCGTTTTGTCAGGACAATGCTTAAGCCATTGCTATACGAGCGGTTTGGAGGCGCACCTATACTGGTGGTTACTGACCCTGCGGGTATCCAGCGGGCGCAGACAGATGAGAGATCGGCGGTTGACATCATTAAGGCGGAGGGGCTAAGGGTCATGCCCGCTAGGACTAACAGCATCTCGGCACGGATTAACTCGGTCGATGACTACTTGATGCGTCAAGTAGACGGTGATCCGGCCTTCCTAGTAGACCCCAGTTGCACTCAACTCAAGGCTGCCATGATGGGTGGATATAGGTATAAACCCAAAGGCGACGGCGACATTGAGAAAAATAAACACTCCCATGTGGCTGAGGCGCTACAATACCTCATGCTCCATATCGCTAGTATTGGCGAGGGGGGTCATTTACACGAACGCCGGGAAATCAAGCCCATTTCGGCAGTCGGCTGGACTTAGAATGTGTGATATAGTAGGATGCAGTTTCACCTCCTTGGCGTTCTCCTTCACGCCTCTTGCCCCCTGCGGAAACGTAGGGGGTTCTTTTTTCTTTGACAGCATGTATACTTGCTGCTATAACCACACTACAATATGTAGTAGTGCGGCAACCGGAGGAACGCTATGAAGTCAGGCAAACAGTTCACGATTCTGTCAGACAACCCCAAGATGGATACTTCTGGCTTGGCTGGCAAACCAGCACCAATGGAACTCTACGAGATGGAGTTTAAGATGCCCGCTATGAATATCAAACAGATCATGGAAGTGCATGAGATGAAGGGCAACAAACGCCCAGAGGCTGACTAATGGCCGGTGGACTAACCCTTCTTCGTGTAGTGTCCAATGACGAGTTAAATCGTCAGGAGAAGATGTTGGCTGATCGTGCCTTAGAGGATCGTCAAGCCCAACCCTTTATCCTTGGTATGGCGGAGTATCTGCGTGCCTGTTGGGATGTAGCCCAGCAAGCCAAGAAGCCTATTGAGAATAAGATGTTGATGGCTATGCGTCAGCGTAATGGCGAATACGAAGCCGATAAGATGGCAGGTATTCGTAAACAAGGCGGCTCAGAAATTTTTATGATGATTACTGAAGTCAAGTGCCGCGCAGCGGAGTCTTGGCTCAGAGACATTCTACTTGACACAGGGACACCCCCTTGGGATTTGAGCGCTACTCCTATCCCTGATCTTAGCCCTAAGGCAACTAAAGAGATTCAAGACATCTTTGCCAACAAAGTGTTGGAGATGATTCAGCGTAGTGGAGAAGCACCATCGCAAGAAGTAATGGGAGAACTCAAAGAGATTATTTCCCAAGATTATCGCTTCAAGATTTTGCAAGAAGCCCAGAATCGTGTAGACCGTATGAAGTTGCGGATTAGCGATCAGTTTACACAAGGTGGCTGGGCAAATGCGTTTAACGATTTCATCACTGACCTCGTGACTTTCCCATGTGCCTTTGTTAAAGGGCCGATTGTCCGTCGTCAGAGATACCTTGGTTGGGAACAAGACGAATCCGGTCGTACCGTGGTTAAGTCCTCTGAGCGCATTGCGCCGGAGTACGAGCGCGTCGATCCGTTCCGTATTTATCCTGAGCCGGGGATTACAAACATTAACGAAGGTTACATCTTTGAACATCACCCACTGACCCGAATGGATTTGTCTGACCTGATCGGTGTGCCGGGGTATGACGAAGATGCTATTCGTAAAGTCCTTGAGATTGGTAATGGTCAATCATGGATCAGTGAAGATGTTGAACTGATTAAGAATGAGGAAGAACGGAAGTTCTACTCATACATGCGCCCAACAGAAGTGTTTGATGCACTAGAGTTCTGGGGCAAAGTTAGCGGACAGATGCTGCTCGACTGGGGTATGTCAGAGGATGAAGTCCCTGATCCAGCCCAAGAATACGATGCAAACGTCTGGATGGTTGGCAATTATGTTATCAAGGCTGTACTTAACTATGATCCGTTAGGAGAAAAGCCTTATGCAAAAACTTCATTCATTAAGTGTCCGGGTGCTTTCTGGGGTAAAGGAATCCCTGAAATCATTGAAGACCTTCAAAACGTATGTAACGCGGCTGCGCGAGCGCTTGTCAACAATATGGGCATCTCTAGTGGCCCGCAAGTCGAAGTAAACTTAGAGCGTATTCCTCCCAACGAGGACATCACACAGATGTATCCTTGGAAGATTTGGCAGGTGATGAACGATCCAGTAGGATCGAGCGCACCAGCCGTACGCTTTACGCAGCCCGAAGATAACGCACAGACCCTCATGGGTGTGTACGAGAAGTTTTCACGCTTGGCTGATGACCACTCAGGTGTTCCTGCATATCTGTATGGAGACTTGAATGTTCAGGGTGCTGGGCGTACATCCTCTGGTTTGTCAATGCTCATGGGAGCGGCTGGCAAGGGAATCCGACAAGTAGTCATGCACATCGACAATGATGTGATTAAACCCATTGTCCAACGCCAGTTCGTTTACAACATGCGCTATGACGAGGATGAGTCTATTAAAGGCGACGTTGAGGTTATCGCCAAAGGTGCAGTTAACCTTGCGGTCAAAGAAACCGTCAACGTCCGCCGTATTGAATTTCTTAATGCAACCGCCAATCAGATCGATATGGAGATCCTTGGTAAGGATGGCCGCGCCGCGATTCTTCGCGAAGTGGCTAAAGGTTTGCAAATGCCACTGGATGAACTTATCCCATCTAAAGAGAAAAATGCTCTGGCAATGAGAGCGGCACAGTCGCAGCAACAACCTGCGCCTACACCGACTCAACCAGACGGTTCTCCCAAAGGTGGACAAGAAGGTAATCTAGTGTCCGGTGCTGGGGGGAGGGCTGCATGATTAAGCCCGATCCTAAAGTCGTAAAGGCTCTTGGCATTGCCATGCGCCAGTATCCAGAAATTCTGGACTGGCTTAGAACATGGCGCTATCACGAGTTAGAGCAACTGCCTAGCGCTATTAACAACCCGGCACTCTTACAAGGGCGGTGTCAGGTTTTGGGTGAACTATACAAGTTTGCCAAAGAAGCCCCTGAACTAGCGGCAAAGTCCTAACTGATATGACTCGCCGTCTAATCCACGCACACCGATAGGAGCGTTTTATCATGGCACTACCAGAGCAAATTCGTAAACAGACCGAGGCCGTACAGGAGTTGTACAAGCAACTCAATGGCGATGAAAACAATGGCAATGAGGCGACCCCTCCTGCCGATGGCAACACTTCGCCTTCTGAGAACACCGCACAACCCGCACCAGCCGACGAGAGCGCTGTACCGAATAACGCTGCTCAACCGCAGGGGAATGAGCAAACCCCCAGTGGTACAGGCCAAGAAGATGACCCCAATTCTGAGACTTATGCTCAGAAATGGCGTACTTTACAAGGTATGTACAACGCCGAAGTTCCGCGTCTGCACTCGCAGAATCGTGAACTAAATGGTCGCGTACAACAGATGGAACAATTGCTTGCGTCTCTTTCGCAGCAATCCTCTCAACCGGCACAGCAAACTCAAGTTCAACCTTTGGTAACTGAGAATGATGTCCAAGAGTATGGTGAGTCTATTGACGTTATGCGTCGTGTGACTCGCGAGGAACTCTATCCGGTTGCTCAGAAGATTGCTCAATTAGATCAAATCATTCGCTCGTTGCAAACCAGTGTCGTACCTCAGGTACAGGCAGTGGCGCACCGACAAGCAATGACAGCAGAGCAACAGTTCTGGTCTGACCTGTCAAGTGCGGCCCCCAATTGGCGCGAAATTAACGATGACCATGCATTTCAATCATGGTTGTTGGAGATTGACCCGCTAACTGGAATTAGCCGTCAGACTTACCTTGAGGATGCTCAACGTATCCTTGATGTACGCCGGGTTGCTAGTTTCTTCCAAACTTGGAATGAGTTGACTGGCAAAGCCAATGTTGCTCAAAACACTCGTCGGACAGCGACTGCTTCAGAGTTGGAGCGTCAGGTTGCACCGGGTCGTTCAAAGAACACCGGAACACCTGCGAACAACAATGCCAAGACATACAGCCCTGATGACATTAAAGGTTTCTTTAATGATGTTAGGTCTGGTAAATATCGTGGCCGTGAAGCAGAGCGTGACCGCATTGAACGCGACATTTTCGCTGCACAGCGAGACGGTCGCATAACTGTTAACGCTTGATTAGAGGAGTTTTATCATGGGATTTCCCGTTTCCACAGGCCGCCCGAACTATTCGGGTAACTTCATTCCTGAGATTTGGTCAGGTAAATTAATCGAGAATTTCTACGACGCAACTGTGTTGGCTGCTATTTCCAACACTGATTACGAAGGTGAAATTCGTAACATGGGCGACACGGTTAACATCCGTACTACCCCTGAGATCACCATCAAGACCTATGTAAAAGGTCAAACTTTGTCGGTTGAGAATCCTGACAAACCTAAACTGCAACTTGTTATCGACAAAGGCGAGTACTTCGCTTGCGTTGAGGACGATGTGGATAAGGTTCAGTCGGACATCAATCTGATGGATACTTGGTCAAAAGACGCTTCTGAGCGTATGAAGATCAAGATTGACCAACGTGTTTTGACCGACATTCTGCCGGACATTTCTGCTGACAACAAAGGTGCAACCGCTGGTCGCATCTCTAACAACATTGACTTGGGTACGACTGGTTCGCCTATCGCTATTACCAAGACCAACGTGTTGGAGTACCTTGTTGACATCGGTACTGTTCTTGATGAGGCAAACTGCCCAGAAGGTAACCGCTTCGTAGTTATCCCTGCCAAGATGGCCGGTATGATTAAGAAGTCTGACCTTAAGGATGCTTCTTTGACTGGTGACAGCGTGTCCATTCTTCGTAATGGTCGCCTTGGCATGATCGACCGTTTTACGGTTTACATGAGCCACAACCTCAGTGTTTCCAGCGGCAAGTTCAGCATCATCGCTGGTCACAAGATGGGCTTCACTTTTGCTTCGCAAATGACCAACATGGAAACCATTCGCTCTGAGTCCACCTTCGGTAACATCATCCGTGGTCTACAAGTGTATGGATACAAAGTGGTTAAGCCTGAGGCATTGTCACAAGGTATCATTACTCTGTAATTGACGGGGGGCTTCGGCCCCCTCTCGTAACTTTTTTAGGAGAATTAACATGGCAACATATACCGACTCTCTCGGTTTTAACAAAGGCACAGCCGCTTACCCGGCAAATGACCTTAACAAGTCCGTCCGTGTGGAAATGGTTCTTGATTTTCCCAAGATCATTGCTGCGCGTTCTGCTGCTAGTGCAACCGCTCTTGCTGCATCTGACGTTCTGGAAGTAATTCCTGTACCTGCTGGCACTATTGTGTCTAACGTAGGTATGGAAGTTACGACTGCTGCTGGTGTAACTAGCACCATTGCAATCGGTGACGGTTCTGCCGCTACTGGTTATTTGGCTGCTACTACCGCTAACTCTACCGGTTTCTCAGGTGGTGTTCCAGTCCTGTCGGCTGGTGCTTTTGCTCCCACTTTGAGTGGTGGCAAACTGTACTCTGCTGCTGATACTATCGACATCACGATTGGTACTGCTGTACCAGCCGCTGCTGTTGTGCGTCTCTTTGCAACTTTCACAGACGTTAACGCCTAAACAGCGATGGATGGGGGCTTCGGCCCCCTCCTTTTAAGGAGGTTTTATTATGGCCCGTGACGTTACTTCGATACATACAAATATCGATGCTGTACTCTATACCGGACAAATTCGGATGCTGGGTTTCTTATATACCTCTAGCGGAGGAAATTTAGACCACATTAAACTTTACGATGGTCTTACTGCAACAGGCCCTGTCAAGTTAGAACTTGATACTACGAAACAAGGGGTTGTAGCCTTTGGTATCCCCGAAGGTGGAATGATATTCTCCACTGGTATCTATTGTGATATTGGTGGGGCTACTTCGGTAACCATTTTAGTTCGGGACTAATATGGCTAAAGTCATCAAAAAATCTGAGATGGCATGTAATTCCCCGAAAAAGACACCGGGGCATGCTACTAAGTCTCATGTAGTTAAGGCCTGTGCTGGCGGCAAAGAGAAGATTATTCGCTTTGGTCAGCAGGGTGTAAGCGGCGCTGGGTCTAGCCCAAGCACGCCAAGTGAGAAGGCGCGGCAAAAAAGTTTCAAAGCCCGCCATGCAAAGAACATAGCCAAAGGCAAAATGTCTGCGGCTTATTGGGCGGATAAAGTGAAATGGTAGCCAAGGCCAAACCAAAATCCAAAGTAAACGCAGCGGGCAACTATACAAAGCCTGAGTTGCGTAAGCGGATTGTGTCGCAGGTTAAGGCTGCGGCAGTTCAGGGTACGGCTGCTGGTCAATGGTCAGCCCGTAAAGCGCAGTTAGTGGCTAAGAAATACAAAGCCGCTGGCGGGGGGTACAAAGATTGAAAGCCCCGCAGAAGTCCCTAAAAGACTGGACAGATCAGAAATGGCGTACCAAAAGCGGTAAGCCATCTAGCAAGACTGGTGAGCGATACTTACCAGAGGCAGCAATAAAGGCGTTGACCCCAGCAGAGTACGCTGCTACAACAAAAGCAAAGCGTTCTGGCAAATCAAAAGGTCAACAGTTTGTAAAACAGCCCGCTAAAATAGCGGCTAAGACGGCTCGATTTAGATAGGAGAATTAAATGGCACGATACCTACGCAATAAACGTGATGGTTTTATTTATGACTATACGGAACTATTGGCTGAAAACCCTCTTTGTGAGGAAGTCACTGAGGAAGAAGCATTTCCTGAGAAGTTTGTTCCTAAGAAACAAAAAGGTCGTAAGTCTGGTTTGGCTTTAGAAACCCCGGCTGACGAGATTCCTGAGGCCCCCGTTGTTGAGAATGAAGAACTCAATGCAGATGCATCTAAGGGATTACCCGAATGATACTCAATGATGTAATCACTGAGGTTCGACGGATCCTCCAAGACATCAACTCACCGCAGCGTTATAGCAATGCGGTGTTGTTGGGCTTTGCCAATCAGGCATTGAAGCGGATTGCTGTCTTGCGTCCCGACCTCTTTGCTTACATAGGGGAAATCCCTACTACGGCAGGGCAAGTTCTTCAATCAGCCCCCTCTGATTCCATCCGTATTATGGAGATTTTCCAAGTTAAAGATGGCTCAGGGATTACGGAAACTAATCGTGAGGCGCTAGATCAAACTTATCCTACATGGATGAATGATGCGGCTGCTGCCACAGTTAACTGGATGCGGCACACCCGTAACGCCAATCGGTTCTTTATCTACCCAAAAGCCCCAGCGGCACAGGTTCTTATTGGGGAATACGCGCAGACACCTCCGGTGTACGACGGTACAACAACGGTCGCTTTGTTGTCAGATGCTTACTTCCCCGTTGTAATTGATGCGACAGTTTTTATCGCTGAGTCCGTGGATAATGAGCATGTCAACTCCAATCGGGCGCAGTTGTTCCAACAGTCCTTTACTCAGGCTCTTGGCGTTAGCGCTCAGGGTCGTGTCATTACTGACACTGAGGAAGGCGGACTTGCTAACGATCAGGTGATTTAATGGCTACGCGTACATTCCTCTCCCTTGTTAATCGGATAGCCCCAAGTGTGCCGGGCTGCCCGCAGCCAATCATCCAGCAATATGTTCGTGATGCTGCAATTGAGGCATGCGAGCGCACACTAGCGTGGCGCTACGAACAGCCGTTGATCCGACTGACACCCGGTGTGTATGAGTACCCCTACACAAATCCATTGCAGACTGAAGTCCATGCGTTCCTGACATCAAGTGTCAATAACGAGAAAGTGGATCCTGTGACTCTTGAGCAGTTGTACGCTGCCTACCCCGACTGGCCTAGCAACGACCCAGAAAAACGGGCTACTCCCCGTTTTATTTGCCAGTTAGACCCAGATAACTTTGTTCTTGCCCCACTACCTGACGCAACGGTGAACTATGATCTGAAGATGATCGTGGCTCTAAAGCCTTTGCGGACATCTACTGGCATGGATCAGAATGTGTTTGACGATCTTGAGAACGTGATTATGCATGGTGCGCTGCAACACTTATTGGTACTACCAGATAAGAACTGGTCAGACCGTGAGTTGGCTTCGTATCACTCTAGGCAATACCTTTACAAGACCACAGAGCGTAGAGCAAGGGCAAATATAGGTGCAGCCCGTGCGTCGATGTCTGTACAAATGAACCCATTAGCGTGAGGAAATTATGGCCGTTGATGTTATCCGATTAGTAAAAGGCGATGAAAAGCCAGTTATCGTCCTCACTTTGACGGATGACATTACCGGCACGCCGATTGACTTGTCGTTGGGGACAACGACTGTATCTGTTAAGTTCCGTGCTGCTGGTACGACCACGCTTCTATCTACAATAAGTTGTACAAAGTTAAGTGGCGGTACTACCGGTCAAGTCCAGTTTGACTTTCAAGGCAACGTATTAAATGTAGACCCCGGCATGTATGAGGGTGAGATTGTGGTTGACTACAATGGTCAGTTGCAGACGGTGTTTGATACCCTGCGCTTTACAGTTAGGGCGAACTTCTAATGGCAAACATTCGAGTCGCTTACGCGTTATCGTCAGTACTATTAGCCACCCCAGCGGCGGCTACGGTATCTGCTGGCGTAAGCACATACTCGACCACAGTTTCAGCCCAGCCTAACCAAGTTATTGCAGTCTCGGCGTTTGTTGTGCCAATGGAGTACTTGGAAGAACAGACTGTAACGATGTCTGATTTCCGAGTCTTTGACATTAACAAAGTCCTTATCGATGTAGTCACCATAACGGATACCAACAATGTGTCGTTTGATATTACGGCGACTGCTGTTGATTCGGTAGCCATTGTAGAAAACAGTATCAAGATATTTAGTGGTACGGTAGACTTTGACCCATCTGACCCAGATGTTGACCCAGACCCAATCAACATAGCCGATGCGGATGTAAAGGGCATAGGGAAAAACTTAACAGAAACGCTTACTGCATCCGATGTAGATGTCAAAGATATTGGGCAAGCCTCGTCAGACGCAGTTACCGCATCTGAAACAATCAACACCAAAGATGTTGGTAAGAGTTTGGCTGACACGACGGCCGCGGCAGATACGATTAACCAATTTAACACAGGTAAAGTTGTTGCTGATAGTGTGTCGGCTACGGAAGCAGCAGCGCTTGACGTAACAAAAGGTAATATTGCCGAGACTGTTACCGCAACAGATACTTCCTTCCGCTCACCTGAACTGGTTAAGACAGAGACAGTTACAGCCTCCGACGCATTTGGGCCATTCAATATAGGTAAAAACCCTAGTGATTCGGCAACGATTGCAGATGCAATCAATACTATCTCGGTCGATAAAGTCCTAACCGATTCAGTCACGATGACTGAGTTCGTGGCTAAGACTCCCGGCTATGCGTTTGACTATGACGTTACTGACGCTGACGCTGACCCAGACCCCGTTTCGATGGTGGATGCACAGGCGTTCAGCCTAGATACTACCCGTAGTGACTCGGTGTCTGCTACGGATGCGGCTGCTAAGAGTGTTACTAAACCAGACCTAGCAGATTCTGTGACTGGTTCTGATGCTGTTGTGGCTTCAGTGAGTAAGGTATTGACTGACTCGGCCACGGCTTCTGAGGCTGCGGCGCTAAGCCCCGCCAAGGTTCTGACTGATTCTATATCTACTCCAACCGATGCCATCAACACATTTACAGTTGGCAAAGGGCTGACTGATACAGCGACAGCAACGGATGTTCTGAACCTGTTTGCGATTTCTAAAGTTCTAACTGATTCAGTCACAATGGCTGAATCAATCTCTACTACGCTTGTCCTTGGTCAGACCACGCCAATTTGCCCAGACTATGTGTCGATGGCAGATGGCAATGGATTTGTATTCCATCGATTTAGAACTATTGTAGAGGACTATACGGAGGTGTTAGGTAACGGCATGTTCAATGCCGAGTACATCCAAGGTTCTTCTGATAGTGTTGCTTACGAGAATTACACCGGCCTCATCGGTGGCCCCGGACTACTACTCACTGCCCCGTTAGTTGGCGGTGAATTTATCACTTACGCTGATACCAGCGGCGCTGGATTAGTTGTAAACTTCCACTATACTGATGCGAGTGATCGCACTGTTGGTGGTTACTACTTTAACCAAACCCCGATCCTATAAGGAGAGAAAGATGTTTAACGATATTGTTAAGATGAAAGGTGAACTACGGATCACCGTGACCAACCCGGAGGGCAATGTCAAACATGAAGTTGTTGTCCCCAACCTCGTAGTGACCGCCGGTAAAAACTTTATTGCTTCCCGCATGGAAGGTACTTCGTCTAATGTCATGTCACACATGGCTATTGGTACAGGTACAACCGCTGCGGCAGTTGGCGATACTGCTCTTGAAACTCAAGCCGGGCGTGTTGCTTTGACTTCAACTACTGTTACTACCAACAGCGTAGCGTATGTGGCTACATTCCCTGCCGGTACTGGTACTGGCGCAATTACTGAGGCAGGTATTTTTAATGCTTCGTCTGGCGGCACAATGCTTTGCCGTACGGTGTTCTCTGTGATTAACAAAGGCGCAGCCGATACGCTTGGTATCACTTGGACAGTTACTGTGAACTAATTGGAGTAATGGGATATGGGCATCAAATTCGCAAATAGCGCGTATGCGACACTAGCCTCTGGTATTAACAGTTCGGCTACTAGCATTACGCTGACTACCGGACAGGGTGCGCGTTTCCCAACTCTGTCAGGCGGGGATTTTTTCTACGCCACACTGATTGATACCTCCAACAATTTGGAAATCATAAAGTGTACGGCTCGTTCAACGGATGTACTTACAGTTGTTCGTGGGCAAGAGTCTACTACGGCTCGCGCTTACAGTACTGGTGACCGCATTGAGTTGCGAGTCACTGCGGCTGGATTTAGTGAGATGTTGCAGACCAGTAATAACTTGTCTGAACTGACGGCCACGGCTTCGACTGCAAGATCTAACATTGCCGCCGCTGGAACTGGGGTGGCCCAAACTTTTACGGCTTCTCAGCGTGGAACGGTAACAATTGATAACGATGGTTCGTTCGATATGAACGTGACCAACAATTTCAAATGTACCCCCACAGGTAACTTTACGCTGACCTTTACTAACATCACTGCTGGACAGTCTGGATTTATCTTGCTAGTCAATACTGGCGGATACACAGTCTCTGCCCATGCCAATACTAAAGTACAGACCGGCGCACTAGCAGCAATTACTGCGGCTGGTACTTATTTGCTGTCGTATTGGTCAGATGGTACGAATGTGTATGTGACGCACTCAGGAGCAATGGCGTAATGTCAATTCTGCAAACCGGCCTTGTACCTTCTACGGGTGGCTATCAGATAGAGCGCAGTCTGCGGTTTAACTCTGCGGATACGCCGTATTTAAACCGTACTCCTGCGTCTGCCTCAAACCGCAGGACTTGGACATGGAGCGGGTGGGTTAAGCGTAGTACGTTAGGTACAAACAATATGTTGTTTATGGGCCGTAGCAACGGCACAAACTACGATCAAATTCGTTGGAATTCTGACAACACAATTTATTTTTTTGGTCAAAACGCTGGTGCAGATTCTTACCGTAGAAATACAACTCCCGTTTATCGGGATGTTTCTTCTTGGTATCACATTGTTGGTGTACTTGATACAACTCAGGCAACAGCCGCCAATAGAGTAAAACTGTATATCAATGGTGTTCAGGTAACAGCATTTTCGTCATCTAGTGACCCAACACTAAATTTTGATTCTTATGTAAATACTACTAGTGTGCATTTAGTTGGCGGTAATAACCTTGATGGAATGTATTCAGATCAGTATATGACCGAGATCAACTTCATCGACGGTCAAGCCCTAACCCCATCAGACTTCGGCGAAACTGATTCTGCCACAGGTGTATGGAAACCTAAAAAGTATGCTGGCACATACGGCACTAATGGGTTCTACTTAAAGTTTGCCGATAACTCTGGCACGACTGCTACAACGCTTGGCAAGGACTCCTCTGGCAACGGCAACAACTGGACACCTAACAACTTTTCGGTGACTGCTGGTGTTGGCAATGACAGCCTTGTAGATACGCCAACACCTTATGGCTCTGATACCGGAGCCGGAGGCGAGGTGCGGGGAAACTACTGTACGTTGAACCCGCTACAGAATACTTCGGTCACTCTTTCTAACGGAAACCTCCAAGCAACTTATGCACCCGGATCTTGGGTATCGGCTCAAGCAACAATGCCCATACCTAAAACCGGCAAATGGAAGTACGAGGTCACTCCAACAACAATGACTTATGGTTTTCTTGCTATTGTAAAGCCATCTTCTGCGTTAACTGGAACCAGTTATAACAATACAAATAACTATGCTTGGTATTTAGACTCAGGAGAAATTCGGTATAGCGGAACTAATCTGGTAACAGTTACAGCGGCAAGTGCAAACGACATTTGTGAAGTACGAGTGGACAATGGAACTGTATCGTTCTATAGGAATGGAACACTTCAACACACCTTCACGCAATTACTAACGGACATTTCTGACGATTATTTCCCAGCGGTTTATATCCAGTCGGGAGCGGTTCATCAATATAATTTTGGTCAACGCCCATTTGCCTACACCCCTTCTGGCTTTAAGGCATTGTGTACCCAGAACCTATCAACGCCGACCATCGGTGCAACAGCAACGACACAGGCAAATAAGTATTTTGATGTGCAAACCTATACTGGCAACGGCACAAATGCCCGTGTCATCACGACCAATCTAAACGAAGTTGGTCTAGCATGGGTGAAAATTCGCAGCGGAGTAGATGACCACCGACTTGCTAATGTGCTGACGGGCGGCAATAAACACTTGAAGTCCAATAATACCGATGCTGAATCAACTGGAACAACAGTCATTCAAGCGTTTTCTGGTAGCACTTTTACTATTGGCACAGATAACTCTGTCAACGTAAACGGTTCAACTTATGTAGCATGGGCATGGAACGCTGGAGGCTCTAACGCCACCAACACCTCTGGCACTATAACCAGCACAGTCAGGGCGAATACGACTAGTGGATTTTCGATTGTTACTTACACCGGAACAGGCTCTAACGCTACTGTGGGTCATGGGCTAGGTGTTGCGCCAAGTATGGTGATTGTAAAAATTCGTTCAACAACAGGATATTGGACTGTTCAACATTCCGCTTTAGGGTCTGGGTATTATGGGTATTTAAACTTTACAAATTCTTTTGATACCGCAAATGCTAATTTAAGGTGGAACGGCACAAATCCTTCATCAACAGTATTTAGTATAGGTACTGCATCTGATGTAAATACAAGTTCTGCCACTTACGTTGCCTACTGCTTCGCACCAGTAGCGGGGTATAGCGCCTTTGGAAGTTACACGGGCAATGGTTCTACGGATGGGACTTTTGTGTACACGGGGTTTAGGCCAAAATATGTGTTAGTAAAGTCTTTTAACAACGCAGAGAACTGGGCAATATCTGACACATCAAGAAGTTCATTTAATGCAGCAAATGCTTTTTTGAGACCAGACGAATCATCAGCAGAAACCACAGGCGCAATGATTATGGATTTTCTGTCTAACGGATTCAAACTACGAACTGCTGATACAAAGTCAAATGGTAGCGGGTATTCATATATCTACGCAGCCTTTGCCGAATCACCCTTTAAGTATTCTTTAGCGAGGTAATTATGTTCCAACTAAACGGACAACCTATTAGTATCGACACCGAGCAGGTTATTGACGGTATCCGATACCCACACCTGCGTGACTCTGCTTTGCGCCAACAACTTGGAATTGTAGAAATTGCCGATCCGCAAAATTACGACCAGCGTTTTTATTGGGGCGTAGACAACCCCAAACTTCTTGATGACCGGGAAGAAGTTGATGCTGACGGTAACCCCCTGTATGTCAAGGTACTGAGTAACTCAAAGCCTCCACAGATGGTGGACTCAACTGAGCGCCTAGTAACTAAAGGACTGAAGTCCCAGTGGGTTGCACAGGTCAAGCAGACTGCTGGTTCGATGTTGTCGCGCACTGACTGGATGGTTATCCGTAAAGCAGAACGGGCTATCGACATCCCACAGGATGTTGTAACATTTCGTACAGCAGTCGTAGCGGAATGTAATCGCTTAGAGACTGCGATTCTTGCTTGCACATCGGTAGAGGAGTTGATCGAAGTGTTAGATGAGCAGAACTGGCCGAAGGAGTAGACATGGGAATTAAAGTCGCCAATAACGCCTACGGTACATTAAATACCGGCATTACCAGTTCGGATACGACGATTGTTGTTAATACTGGTGAGGGCGCTCGTTTTCCGTCACTGTCTGCTGGCGACTACTTCTTCGCTACGCTGATTGATACATCTAATAACTTAGAGATTGTAAAGGTAACCGCTCGGTCTACTGACACCATGACAGTTGTACGAGGTCAAGACAGCACTACTGCCCGTGCCTTTAGTACCAATGATCGTTTTGAGTTGCGCCCAGTTGCGGCGCTTTTTGATGAATTTGCAGCCAGAGCGACGACGGGTAAAGCCATCGCAATGGCGATTGTGTTTGGAGGATAAGATGGCGCACTACGCTAGAGTTAATGCCCAAGGAATTGTCGAGCAGGTTATTGTTGCAGAACAAGACTTTATTGATACCTTGCCTGACGCATCTTCTTGGGTACAGACTTCTTATAACACACTTGGTGGACAGCATCCTGAAGGTCGCCCGCTGCGTAAGAACTATGCAGGGATTGGGTATACCTACGACGCTGGTCGTGATGCGTTCATACCGCCAAAACCATATTCACAGTGGGTTCTCAACGAGCAGACATGCCTTTGGGATGCCCCAACACAGATGCCCAATGATGGCAAACGCTATCAGTGGGATGACCAACAAGGTAACTGGGTCGAAGTACCCGCTCAAGGAGAGTAATTATGGCAGCCCCTAATATCGTAAATGTAGCAACTATTACAGGCAAAACCGTTGGTGCTGCTCTAACTACTTCGAGCGCCGACATTGTAACTAACTCCGCAGCCAGCGGTAAAGTCTTTAAGGTCAATGCAATTCTTGTAGCCAACGTCGATGGGTCTGCTAATGCAGACGTAACTGTTGGGTTTTATAACGCCGATAATACAACGACATATAAGATTGCACATACGATTACTGTGCCATTTGATGCAACGCTTGATGTTCTGAGTAAGGCACTTTATCTCGAAGAAGGTGACAAGATTACAGCACTGGCTTCGGCTTCAGGTGACCTTGAGATTATCGTGTCCTACGAGGAGATTTCGTAATGCCACATCCTTCTACATCTTCTGCGGATGGAATTTGGAAATTAAACGAAGTCCGTAACGCATTACGCGGTGGCGAATGGCCGGTTCAAACTTACTCTATTGAAGCACTTGTTATTGGTGGTGGTGGTGCAGGTGGGTATACTACAGCCGGATGGTCAGGCGGCGGTGGAGGTTCAGGCGGTGCAGCCTATCATAGTGGTTTAACGGTTACCGGTTCGATTGCGTACACCGTAACTGTCGGTGGAGGAGGTACAGGCCCGACATCTAATTCTGGTATGACAAACGACAAAGCACCCAGTGGAACTAATTCATCTATTAGCGGCTCTGGAATAACTACAATAACTGCTTATGGTGGGGGTGGCGGCGCAGGAAATGTAAATAATTATGTTTCTGGTGCAAACGGAGGTTCTGGTGGTGGCGGCGAAAATACTGCTCCAGCAAGTTCCGCTACACAAGGTACTGGTGGAACCGCTCATTACGGATCGGCTGGTGGTGCTGGACAAACTTCAAGCGCATCTGGCGGTGGCGGTGGATTAGGAGAGGCTGGAAACACAGACCACAATGGTGCTGGTGGTGACGGTCTAAATACTTGGTCTACTTGGGCATCGGCTACTTCCACAGGCGCTAGCGGATTTTATGGCGGCGGTGGTGGCGGAGGATCATATAACGGATCTACCTGCG
>Ga0209358_10001076_pt1 | contig 22381 bp, 24 predicted proteins | sample LauGreFa1BDMLBSN_2_FD_187574 | JGI IMG/M metagenome (GOLD analysis project Ga0209358, IMG submission 187574) | Freshwater lake microbial communities from Lake Michigan, USA - Fa13.BD.MLB.SN (SPAdes) (version 2) | ecosystem: Environmental > Aquatic > Freshwater > Lake | place: Lake Michigan, USA...
TGGGGCAGAAGCCGGCGTGGCATGGTCACAAAGACATTCCGACGGAGATCAAGACCTTCATGAACAGTCCGCACAGCGCTCCGGGCCTGGCGTGGGAGAGCGTCTGGGCCCAGTATTGGTTCAACCAGCACCACCACCTGCGGCCGCGTGAGGTCCTCCGCTGGCATCCGCGGACCTGGCCGTCCGGCGCCAGGCCTTTCAAGAAGCTGAAAATCAAGGACTGTACCGATCGGCCTTACTTCGGGCTGCACCCGGACATCGTCGCGCTGTTCCTTGATCTCACCGGAAGGGTCAAAGGCCTGCTCGAACACGACGGCTTGTTCCATCCCTCGACTCCCTTCGAGCTGGAGCAGCTCATCCGTCAGGCTGACACGGTGACGGGATTCCGCCCGTAAAATGGCGGTGATGAGGTGCTTCAGCGGATGATGAAGGCGAAGAAGGCGAGGGCCAGGACGATGATGATCACGATGCAGCTGCAGTATGGCCCGCAGCTATCGATGCGGCGCTGCCACTTGTCCCGGAAGGCGGATTCTTCGTCCATGTGATACGATGAGGGCAGGCCTGATTAATTGGCTGCGAAGCGCTGCGCGAACGGGCTGATGAAGCTCTGTTCAGGAGAGGTGTCGACGATGGCAAAGGTGACTTCCTTGAACGCCCCCGCGAAGTCGACGGTGAGGGCGCTATGGAAAAGCTCGGCGACCTGATGTCCGTCGTTCCCGAAGGCGCCACAACCCCAGGCGCCGAGGATGAGGGAGTCGTGGCCATGGGCTTGGGCGACGGAGAGGATCTTAGCGATGCGGTCGCGTAGGACCGTCGGGAGCTGGGCGAATTCCGCGGGGCTGGCGTGCTTGGCCAACGGAGCCGCGGACGTGATAAAGGAGGCGTGATAAGGGGAGGGGAGAAGGTCGTGCTCGTCATCCCGGAATACCGGGACTTCCGGCGAGTAGATCATGGCGTCGCTGTAAAGGCACCCACCCTTGGCCCGGTGGTAGCCGTACATGGGCCAGTCCTTGAGGGTCAGGTACAGGGCGCTGGAGCGACAGAGGTATTCCTCCTGGGCGCGGGCCCCGCTGAGGAAGCCGCCACCGGGGTGGGTGGCGGAGGCGAAGTTAAGCGAGACGACGTTGTGACCCTTGCCCTGATGCCGGCGATGGGCGGAGAGGGTGGTCTCGTTGGTTACTTCGAACCGCGTCTGGTGGGTTCCTGTCTGCGGTGCTGGGTGATCATGCTCAGGCCCGTAGTAACGGGTCTTCTTCAGGGCGGTGGTCACGTGGGCCGTGATCTCGACCTCGCCGGCTGGGCCGACGTATCGGCCGGCTTTGGAGATGGCGACGGCTTCCTCGCCGAGGCGCACTGCAAGGTCTCTGGGAATACGTGGCTCGAATTGGCTCATGGGTAAGATTTAGGGGCTTTTTAGAGGATTATGTATACCCTGACAGTAACTGTTAGCATTGCAAGGGGATAGGTTGTCTGTATGCGTTGAGGGGTCAGACCGCTTCCGGCTGATATCGCTCGGAAGCGGTCTGACCCCTTACTCAACCACCATGTCCCTCGATCGCTTCATCCGAGCCCAGGAAAAGACCTACGCGGGGGCGTTGGCTGAACTGAAGGCCGGTAAGAAGACCGGCCACTGGATTTGGTGGATCTTCCCGCAGCTCCGCGGAATAGGGAAGTCGGAGCATTCGATTTTCTATGGGATAGCCGATGAGGCCGAGGCGCGGGCGTACATTCAGCACCCTGTCCTTGGCCAGCGCTACTGCGACTGCGTCCATGCAGTGTATATGCAACTGTATGGAAAGAAGAAGAAGACCCCGCTCGAACTCATGGGAAGCGAGATCGACGTGATGAAGCTGCGAAGTTCCTTGGAGCTTTTTCTGCGCCATGGTTTTGCAGGCAAAGAAATCCGGGGTCGCATCATGATGATGGTGAAGATGGAGAAGATTCTGCTCGAGAAGCTCGACTGGACTCATCCCACGAAAAACACCGATTCATGATCGCCATTCTCTCAGACATACATGGAAACCGCCCAGCGCTCGAAGCGGTTTTCGTGGAAATGGAGAAACTTGGGGTCAAGCGAATGCTGGTTCTGGGCGACGTGGTCGGCTACGGGCCTTTTCCCAACGACTGCTTGAGAATGATCGCCAAGGCCGAGATCTGCCTGCAGGGCAACCATTAGGCGGGCGTGATCGGCGCCTTGGGTGAGCGATGGTTCAATGACGCGGCCTGGGGTGCGATCGAATGGACCCGCAAGAAGCTCACCTATTCCGACTGCGAGCTGATCGCAAAGTGGCGACCGACAGGGCAGTACGAGGGCATCGAGCTCGCCCATGCTTCCCTGAATCCGGATGCGGTTTTCGACTACCTCCTAACGCCTCGAGCGCTGAAGTCCCACTTCGCCGCCCAGAAGGCTACGCTGTGCTTCGTCGGCCATACTCATATCCCGGAAATCTGGACCGAGGGCAGGGAAGACCCCGTGTTGGCCCCCAGGTCGGGGGTATATCGCTTAGAGGCAGGCCTTAAGACGGTCATCAACGTCGGAAGCGTGGGTGTCTCCCTCGCGGGGACGACAAACGGGCCTCCTGGGCGACTTATGACCCCTTGGCGGGGGAGGTGACGCTACGCCGGACAGTTTACGATGTCCAAGATGTCATACGGACGATCCGTCATCTTGGGCATGATCCGGTGGTAGAGGCGAAGTTGTTGAGGGATTTGGGAGGTGAGATTTAGTGGCAGAGTCTCGGTTGACGCTTCGCCTCTATGCTGAGGGGTGGCCTACTTGGGGATCGAACTCAGAATCTTACCATGAGCCAGACGGACGGCGTCGATGACAGGCGCTGCAGTGTATGAATAAGGCTGGATGGCGCCTTCACTCGAGATTTCCCAGAGCAACGCGCCAGTCTTGGCGTTGATCGCGCCGTAGCGTACGTTCACCCGGGTCATGGGGTAGTCGTAACCATTGGAATCCTTCTGGCTGACGCTCAGCACGGAGCCTTGGATGATCGCATCCACGCCAAGGACCGCCCCGATGCGCTTGACGATGTTAGTGTTGGGAATGCCGCTGGTGTTATAATTTCGAAGAAAGACGGCCCATTCGTCTGCGAGGTTGGCGGCGTTGATCTTATCGATGGCTTCGCCTGCCCCCATGATCTCAATGTTAGGGTTGGTGCGAAGCATGCCCTGAGCGAAGGATCGACTCAGCTCCTGCGCCTGGCCCGGGGTGATTCCAGCATTCGTCATCGGCAGCACGACGACTTTGCGGATTTCTTTAGCGGAATAAGAAGGGTCAACATAGCTGTCTAGGCTGGCTGTTTCGCAGGCGGAAACGAGGAGGGCTGCGACTAAAGCGATGGCTACGCGCGTTGGATTAAGCATGCGGTCAGTCTGTGTTCAGGAGTGGGTCGTGCAATCGATTAACGCCTATTCACAGGCTGGAAACTCGTCCGCAGACGATATGTCAGCGCACCTTTGAGGCTAAGGCGGCTACCACGGCCTTGGCGGCGTCGCGTGTGCTGTTGTACGACATGGACCCGAGGTCGTAACTGGCGGTCGCGGCGACGGCGCCGGTCTGGGCGTCGGCGATCGTCAGCGTGATCGTCCCGGGTACGACGCCGGTCACGACTCCCCGCCAGCTACGTCTGACGACCAGGCGGGCGATGAAGGTCTGACCTGTGGGCGCTGCTGCATCTTTGGCTCCGCCAGCGAAGATATTAAAGCCTTTCGCAAGAAGTTCGGCTTCGATTGCCTTACCCGTATCGGTGTTGTCCTGCACGATCAGCGGCGACGAGCGCTTGAACGCGGTGTCAGGTGCGAAGTTGGCCTCCGCGGTGCTGCAGCCGGCCAGGATGAGCGACGCTAGTAAAGCCAACGACAGGGTGATGAGGTTCAGTCGATTAATCATGAGATGATTCTTGCCGTCAGGATTAATCATGCAATCACGCAAAGAAAAGGGCCGGCTTCTCGCGAAGCCGGCCCAGGAGGCTATGAGGCTAAAGCTTAGAAGTGGAACGAACCACCGATCGAGTAGCGGAAGTCGTCGTACTGGCCAATCAGCTTGCGGAGGCTCAGGTCGATCGAGAAGCGATCGGTGACGTAGAAGCTCGGGGCGATGGTCAGTTCCGCGAAATCGTCGGCGTAGAGGGTGTTGTTGATCACCGTCATGTTCGAGATGAAGTAGCGGGCGCGGGCGATGAGGATCCAGCGGTCGCTGAGGGCGGCGCGGAAGCCGAGGCCCAGACCGGCCATGTTGTTGTCATCGTAGCCTTCGGTCTGCTGCTGGGCGTAGGCCAGGTCGATGTCGAGGGAGGTCGCTTCGCTGGTGCGGATGCGAAAGCCGATGCCGAGACCGTAGACGTCGGTGTTGCCGACATCAGCGCTGCCGGCGATGGTGCCGAGGGCGAAGAGGTAAGGAACCTTGCCGAGGGCCACGGATGCTTCGATCTGGGCTGCGGAGTAGCTGTAGTCGCCACCGGAGTAGGAGAGGCCGACGAAATTGTAGGCCGGATCGAGCGGGTCGAGGACGTCGTTGCCGGCGGCCTTGGCGTGGGAGGTGAGCAGCGGGGCTGCGAGGAGGAGGGGGAGCAGTTTTTTCATAGCAATCTTCTAGTAGGAAACGGGGAGAGGGTATGCAATCTCTATATTCTTTAAAAAACCTAAAGTTATTCCTTAATCTGGGTGCGGATGGATTCCGGGAGGGTGCGGATATCCCCGTGTTCTGCCACCTGGCCTCCTGTCAGCCGAACGTAGTGGACGTCACGGTAATTGCCGGGCTGACGGCGCCAGAAGCTTCTCCAGACCTTGAAGGTCAGGTACTCTGAGCCGGCAATCAGGGTCGTCGTGCGAGGTTCGCCCAGCACGGCGAGCACTTCCGCCTTGGACATCCCTGTGTCGACGCCTTCGATTCTGCTGGGGCCGGCGGAGCACCCGGCGAGAACCATGCCGACGAGCAGGAACAACGAGCAGAAGATTTTTCGCATGGGGTGATGGGCTTGTCGGTGTTAACGGCTCTCCGTCCTCATGGAATCCTTATCTTGAAGCGATGAGGAGGCCTTCTTTCCCGGTTCCGCCAACGCCAACGGAGTCAGGACCAGCGCCAGGAGGATGCCGAAGCTCAAGGTGACGCCCAGCCATGCGAGCGCCGGCATGGAGCAGAAGGCCAGCAGTCCGAAGGAGAGCAGGGTGGTGAGGCTCGAGGCGATGACTCCGGCCAGGGCGGCCCGGGACCGGGTGCCTCCTTCCCACAGGAAGATCGCGTAGTTCACGCCGACTCCTAGCACCAGCAGCAGGGCCATGAGGCTGAAGACTGTAAAGGGCACGCCCAAGGTCGCGCCGAGGACCGGCGCCCAGGTCAGGCCGGCCAGCGTGGGTAGTATCATAAGCGCCGCCCGGCCCGCGCCGTATCGGAGCAGGAGGATGCCGTAAGTGAGCGTCACGGCGCAAGCCAGCCAGATCACTCCGAGCCGGCGGACATCGCCGAGCAGTTCGCTTACGGCGGCCGGCTTGTCGACGAGCAGGCATCCCAGAACGCCAGTAAGCTCCGTGCGCAGCATCGTCGGGTCCGTCACTTCGGCGAGGGTGATGACATGGCAGATCTTGCCGGAGTGCGTGAAGCGGAGATGGCGGAAAGGGTGTGAGGCGTTGAGACGCAGGAAGTTCTCGACCGAAAGGGGCGTGAAGGCCGGCTGGGCATGGTGCGGGGCGGGCTTGAAGCCCACCTCCGTGAAGGCGGCACGCAAGGCGGCGTCTTCAGCCTTGAGCTTCATCAGATGCTCCTCGTGCAGGAATTTCTGCCTTTCCGCGGAAGGAATGATGTCCGCCATCATCGTCCAGGACGCGAGGGCGCCTTTCTCCCGGCATTTGCGCAGCTTGGAGCGAAGCGACTCCTGGGTCTTAAGGCATGCCTCGTCTGAGCCTCCCTCCGGATTGATCAGTATGAATTGCGTCGAGAGTCCGGCTCCGAGGGCCTTTTTAACGGCTGCTTCCTGCGCCATGAGTTCGCTGGGTCTTTGGATCAGGCTGCGTACATCGTCTTCGACGTCGGTGCGAGCCGCCAGCAGCAGGCCGCCGATCGTGAAGACCACGACCAAGGTCACGCCGGCTCGGCGAAGCTTCGAGCCGAGCTTGATGAGCCCCGTGGCCAACCAGCCGAAGACGGGCGCGACGCGGCCTCCGTGAAGCAGGCGGACCGAGGCAGGCCCGAGTAGCAGGACTGAAAGGAAGGCGGAGGTGAGTCCGACCAGCGCAAAGACCGCGATCTGACGGATGGCCGGGAGGGGGACGAAGATCATCGCGGCGTAGCCCAGCAGGCTGGTCGCCAGGGCCATCCAGAGTCCCGGCAGGACCTTGGGCAGCCAGTCGCCGTCGTTGCTCTCGTCCGCGGACAGGCGCGCGGAGACGAGCTGGATGGAATAGTCGGCCGCCTCGCCGATGAGGCTGACGCCGAAGACCAAGGTGATCAGGTGGATTTCTCCGAAGACCAGGACGACGCCGGCCGCTCCGGCGAGGACGCCGGCGGCGATGCTGACGCCGCCGGAGAGCAGCATCGCGAAAGACCTGAAGAAAAGCAGCATGATCAGGATCACACCGATGACGGATCCGATGCTGATGCGGTCGGTGTCCGTGCGGGCCGAACGTTGCGCGGACTCGGCGTAGAAAATCCCGCCCATGCGAAGCACGCGCGAGTCCGGATGCTGGGCGCGCAGGGCTTTCTCGGCTTCGTCAATCCCGCGCACGACCCGCTGCTGGACGGAGAAATCTCCGGCAGCACCCGACGGTTCGGTGATGATGAGCACGGCGGACTCTCCCTGCCCGGTGCGGGCGACGAGCAGCCCATCGTCCCATTTCAGCTGCGCCTGGGGCCAGGGGATCTGACGGACCCAGGCGGAGGCAGAACCGAACGGATCAGCGGACAGCGAGAGCGTGCCCGTCGTGGAAAAGGCGCCGTAGCATCTTTCCAGGAACGCCTCGCGCAAGGTGCGGCCGGCCGGAGGGAGGGCCGTCGGGGTCTGCCCGAAGAACCCCAGGACTTCCTTGAGGTCAGGCGGAGGCACCTTGTGCAGGACGTGACGGAAGGATCCCGACGCGCGTAACCGATCCGCGACGATCGCCGATGCCTTGCTTGCTTCGTCCCGGGTGCGGGCTGTCACCAGGAGGAAAGCCCGGTTTCCGCCTGCCTGCGACAGATGGTCAAGGGCGGCTTCGGCCGAAGGCTGCTGGGATTCGCGCGGGAGCAGCGAGAGGAGGTCCGTCCTGATCACGCCGTCCTGGCGGATCTTGCCGGCGAGCCAGAAGCCAATCAGTCCCAGCAGGCAGGCCCAGACGGCGATGCGCCCGTAGGTCCTCATCGCTTGGCGGCGCGCTCGAATTCGGCGATCTCAGCCTCCGTCAGTTTCGGGGCGGTGGCGAAGCGGCTGAAGGAAAGCCGGATCACGCTGCCGGCTCCTTCGACGACGCGTACTTCTTCCAGGTGCTCCCCGAACGTCAGTTCGACGGAGTTGATGACGTTGCGAAGTTCACCTGACCGAGGGACCAGCCTGAGGCGGAGGCGCCCGGGCGACTGTTCGCCGGTCGCCGAGAAAAGTTCGGAAAGCGGCGCATAATCGGCGGCCAGCAGGGACTGGATCAGGTAGCCGATGCGGGCTTCGACGTCGGACGGACGCGGGGGCGTGCTGACGAGCGGCATGACCTTGGAGCCTTTGGCGAATTCCGGACGCAGCGTGCGCAGGATCACGCCATGTCGGAGCGAGACCACCAATTCTCCCGAGGCTTGCAGCGGGCGGGATACGTCAGGCAAGGTCTTCTCCTGGATGAAGTCGGCGCGGAGCAGGGGAGGGCGCGCCACGGCGGCCAGGACCTCACGGCAGGCTTTTTCATCGAGGGGGGAGGCGGACGCCGCCCAAGCGACCGGCAGAAGTGAGCAGAGCAGCACGGACCGGACGATGGCAGACCTCAGGCGCATGGCTGACCCTAGAGGCTGCGTATATTGAAAGTCAAATATGGTAAAGGTTTGCCAGCGGAGCACCGAGGATTTTGCTATCGGCATGCGCTTACGCCCCTTCGCTCTGTGCGACTTGCTGTTGTCTCTCCTGTCAACCGCTAAGCCTGCCTCCATGCGAATCCTTCCTCTCCTCGCTCTCTGCGTCGCTTTCGTCTCGGTCGGCTGCACTTCGGTCACCGTCAAGCCCCTGGATCCAGGCGTGAAGGAAGTCCTGGTCCGCGAGAACCCGAAGGTCTCGATGTCCGGTTTCCTTCCCTATGTGCGTAAGAGCTTCGAATCCCGCGGCATCGCCACGCGGGTGATCAAGGAGTCGGACGCCGCCGGCGACGCCTATGTGGTTACCTATACGGCCCTGCGCTCATGGGATCTCACCACATACCTCTCCTCGGCCGAGTTCTGGGTGCATCACCGCAGCGACCTCGTCGGTTACGCCGAGTATCACCTGCGCGGCAAGGGCGGCTTCGCGTTGACCAAGTTCCAGCACGTCGAAACCAAGCTGGATCCCGTCTTCGAAGAATTGCTCGTCCACTATCCGCTTCGCACGCCGGCGCCCTCCAAGCCCTGATGTCGGTGGCATCAGCCCAGTCGCTCGTCATCCCTGTCCTGCGCTGGCATTATTGGGAAGGGTCTCCTTCGGAGCTTCCGGAACTGAAGTCCGTGGACCCGCTCCTGCGCCGACGTCTCAGTCCCCAGGGGCGAGCGGCGTTGGGCGTGGCGGACATCGTCGCCGGCGGCCTCCATCCTTTCCGGGTCGTCTATGCAAGCCAGCATGGTGAGCTGGCCAGGACGCTCGGCATCATGGAATCGCTCCGCCCCGAATCTCCGGACGGACCATCTCCCGCGTCCTTCGCCCTGTCCGTGCTGAACTCCACACCGGGCATCTACTCGATCGCGCGGCGCGACCATTCCCCGGCGCTGGCCTTGTCGGCCGGCGAGGCTTCGTGCTGGTACGGACTGCTGGAGGCTGCACAGGTCTGGCTTGAGCATCGTGCTCCGGTCTTGCTGATCAGTGCGGACGCGCCCGTGCCGACGCTTTTCAGGCGAGGTCAGGTCGATCCGGCGCCTGTCCGCGCGTTAGCCGTGCTCATCGGGGAGGGGGGCGCGGAGCATCGTCTGATCAGGAGTTCGAGCCAGTCAGGCGATGAGACGGCTGCGCTCCCTGCCTTGGCATCCGCGCTTGAACGGGAAGGTGGCTGGAGCCGGGAGGGGTCGGCATGGCGACTTTCGCGTCATGCTTAACCTCGGACGAATCTGGCGGATCGGGGCGACCGGGTTCTGTTTCTTCGTCTTCACGGGAGGTGCCCTGGGGCTTTCCTGCTGCTTATTGCCGCTCCTGCGCTGCTTCGTCCGCGACCCCGTCAAGTTAGGTGGGCGGACGCGGCTCTTCGTGAGGCTTTATTTCCGCTTCATGACTTGGCTGATCGCATTCACTGGCTGCATGCGTTTGCGCATCAAAGGGGTCGAGAAACTGCGCGAGGCCGGAGGCGTCCTCGTCTTCGCCAACCATCCGACGTTGATCGACGTCGTCGTGCTGATGGGGCTCATCCCGGAGGCCAATTGCGTCGTCAAGGCGTCGCTCTTCCGAAGTCTCGCCATGGGGCCAACCCTGCGTTCGGCCGGCTATCTCGAGAACGCCGAATCTGACCGGTTGGTGGAGGGGTGCCGCCTTTCCATGGAAGCCGGCCAACCACTCATCATCTTTCCGGAAGGCACCCGGACGACGCCCGGGTCCCCGCTGGTCTTCCAGCGCGGCCCGGCTCATCTGATGCTGGCGACCCGGCGGACCTTCCTGCCGGTCGTGATCCGTTGCCGCCCGGCCGCATTGCTCAAGGGGCAGCCTTGGTATCATGTGCCAGAACGGAGGTTCGAGTTAGAGTTGGAAGTGTTGGACGAGGTCCCGCCGGAGGAGTGGGCACCGTTGGTCGCCGACCTTCCGCGGCCGCTCGCCGTCAGAAAATTGACTCGCCATCTGGAGTTATTTTTTATGTCTAAAGTGGACGTTTAACTTGCCCCGAATGACCCCTTTGCCCCTCGAAATCAAGACCCTGATCGTCACCACGCTGGCGTTGGAAGGTGTCGCCCCTGAATCCATCGACGACGACGCGCCGTTGTTCGGCGAAGGCCTCGGGCTGGACTCCATCGACGCCATCGAGCTCGGGGTCGCGATCCGCAAGCGTTACGGGATTTCCTTGGACGCCGAAAGCGATGATCCGCGTCGTCACTTCGCCTCCGTCACGACCCTCGCCGCCTTCGTCGCCGCCAACCGCACCCTTTGAGATGACCTCCGACGAAGCGCTGCAGAAGGTCAAAGAGATCTTCGCCAAGAATTTCGGTCTGGCTCCCGAGCAAATCCTTCCGGAGAGCAAGCTTTACGAAGAGCTGGGCTTGGACAGCCTGGATGCGGTCGACCTGGTCCTGGAACTGCAGGACCTGACCGGGAAGAAGATCACGCCCGAGGTCTTCAAGGGTGTGCGCACCGTGGCCGACGTCATCACGATCGTCGTCGCCTTGGAATCCGAGACGGAAACCGGACGATGAAGGGCCGGGCGGGCGCAGCGGTGACGTTCCTGCTGTCGTCCGCGATGGTCTGCCTCGTCTTCTTCCTTTCGGCCCGCTGGCTGGCGTTGCCGCTGGCGGGCATGTCCTGCGCCCTCTGGGTCTCGCGTCGTTCCGACCGGCCGATCGATCTCCTGGCATCGGTCGCGATGGCGATCTTGGCCGTCGTCGTGCTCATCACCGACAGCCGTTTCGCGGCCATGGCGTATCCGGTGGTCATCAACACAGGTCTGCTGGCTTACTTCTGGTCGACCCTGGAAGGCGGACCTACCGCCATCGAACGATTGGCCCGGCTCGAGGAGCCTGACCTGCCGCCTGAGGGCGTCGCCTATACGCGTACGCTTACCAAGGTCTGGTGTGGTTTCTTCCTGCTGAACGGGACGCTCGCCGCGGCAACGGCCGCCTGGGGAGACGCCAAGCTCTGGGCTTTGTACAATGGCGTCATCTCGTACGTCCTGATCGGCGTTTTGCTGCTGGGAGAAAGATGGCTGCGTCCGATGCTCATCGTGCGGTCCGGCACGGCGATGTCGTCCCAGGAGCTGGCGCGAGTCCTTGGCGAAGGTCGGCCGGATGAGGAGCTGGCCTGCCAGCAGGGAGGCCATCGCATCTCGGTCGCCCAATTACGCATGGATGTGCGCGCGCGGGCCAGGGCCGTGATTGCTTCCGGACGACAGGAGTGGGTCGTCTCGGCCGAAGACGGTTACGAATTCACGGCGCAATTGCTCGCCGTCTGTCTGAGCGGACGTCACGCCATCGTCCCCCAGAATCATCAGGTCGCCACCTTGAAGGGCGTGTGCGACGCGCATCCCGAAGCGGATGTCCTTTCCCCGACGCAGGTCGCCACAGATGACCGCACCGACGATTGGAAGCCGGCATCCGGCGGACGGGTGACTTTCTACACTTCGGGCAGTTCCGGTAAGCCCAAGGCGGTCACCAGGCCGTTCGAGGCCCTGCTGGGGGAGGCTCAGCTCCTGGAGTCATTGTTCGGAGGCCGGATGGGCCGCGCCGTCGTCATCGGGACGGTGCCGCATCATTTCATCTATGGAGCCATCTTCCGGATCATCTGGCCGCTTTGGGCCGGCCGGCCCTTCGATGCCAAGCCATTTTCCGACGGGTTTTCCCTTGCGAGCCGCATCAAGGGCGACGGGGACTTCGTGCTCGTGAGCAGTCCGTCTTTGCTTCAACGGATGCACCCGGAGGAAGTCCGCACATTGGACCGATTTAAGGAGATTTTTTCTTCAGGGAGCCTATTGGAGGCGAAGACCGCCCGGCTTTGGCGCTTTCCCGTCGAGGTATATGGAAGCACCGAGACAGGTGGCATCGCATGGCGACGACAGGAGTCTGATGGCGCTCCTTGGATCGCGTTTCCGGGGGTCCGACTTGAGCTCAAGGATGACGGGACGCTGAGGGTCGCTTCTCCGTTCGTCGCCGCGGGCTGCGAGCAAACCTCCGACCTGGTGAGGATGGTCGGAGATCGGCGGTTCGAACTCCTGGGCCGTTCCGACCGGATCGCCAAGGTAGAAGGACGGAGGGTCTCCTTGACTGAGCTGGAGGCGATCGCGGAAGGTCATACCGCAATCAAACGCTGCGTCTTGGTGCAGTCTGAACCGCATGCCCGGCCTCAGGCCGTGCTCGTTCCTGAGCTGTCCTCGGATGGCGCGGACTACGCCGCCGTCTGGGAGGAAGTCCGCCGTCTCATGCTTGCGCGATACGATGCCGTCGTGATCCCTCGCCGGCATAGGTTCGTCCCCGTCTTGCCGACGGACATCAGGGGGAAGAACTCCGTCGATGTCCTGCGCAGCCTCTTCGTGCCAGAACCTTCCGTCGGCGGAATCCAAAGCTGGCCAAGGTTCGCAGGTCATCGCCGACAGTCCGGTACGGTCACCGTCGAGCTCGCCGTGCCGGACGACCTGCCGCTCTTCGCCGGCCATTTCCCGGGAGCCCCGATTCTTCCGGGTGTCATCCTGATCAGCTGGGCCGCCACCTGCGCCGAGGCTTACCTGGGTTGGAAGGGTGATTCCCTCGGCGTCGATCATCTCAAGTTCAACGCCGCCGTGTGGCCGGGAGAGTCATTGCAGCTTGCTCTTTCCCTTACGCCGGCCGGAGGGGTGAAATTTGAATTCCAAGCCGGTGGCAAAGCCAAGGCCGCCGGCGTCTTCCGACCGGCCTGACGCAGATGATTTTTAATCCTTGTTTCATCGTTCCATCGTATAACCACAGCCGCGCCGCCCGCGTGACGGTCGGCAGGCTCTCCTTCCACGGTCTGCCGATCTTCCTCATCGATGACGGCAGCGTGCCGGAAGAAGCCGCGATACTCGCCGAACTCGCCGGCGCTGACACCTTGGTCCGGTTGATCACCCTGCCGGTCAACTCCGGCAAAGGCGGCGCGGTCATGGCCGGCCTGCGGGCGGCGCTAGCGGACGGTTTCACTCACGGCATGCAGGTCGACGCGGACGGTCAGCACGACCTCAGCGTCCTCGAGGGCTTTCTGGACGCAGGTCGGAAGGCTCCGGAAGCCATGGTCTGCGGATTTCCGGTCTATGACGAATCCATCCCGCTCGGTCGCAAGCTGGGGCGTCATCTGACCCACTTCTGGGTCTGGGTCGAAACCTGGTCATTCTCCATCAAGGATTCCATGTGCGGATTCCGGCTCTACCCGCTGGCGCAGACCTGCGATCTCCTGGAGCGCAAAGAACTGCCGAAGCGAATGAATTTCGACATCGAGATCATGGTGCGTCTCCATTGGCAAGGGGTGAACATGCTGTGGCGGCCGGTGCGGGTGACTTATCCCGTCGACGGCCGCTCGCACTTCCGACCCTTCGAGGATAACGCACGTATCAGCTGGATGCACACTCGTTTGGTCTGCGCTATGCCATGGAACCTGGCACGCCGCGCGTTGGGACTGACCGTCACGCCGGGGAGTGGTCAGCACTGGGCCCGGATGAAGGAGCGCGGTTCCAGCTGGGGGCTCGCCTTCACCGCCTGGGTGCACCGCTATCTCGGCCGCTGGCTGGCTCTCCCCATCGCTCCGCTCGTCGCCACCTATTTCTTCCTGACCGGCCGCCGCGCCCGGGAGGCCACCCTGGATTATCTCCGACGCCTGCGCGCTTTCGCCGGAGAGGGTACGCCCGAACCCGGTTGGTTCAGCGCCTGGCGACTTTATCTGACGTTCGGTTTCGCCGCCCATGACAAGATGACGGCCTGGCTCAATCCGTCCCTGTTGGACAAGATCGATTTCCCGGACCTGGAGCTCCTGCGGGAAGCACGCGAGAACGGCCGAGGCGCGCTCATCATCGGGGCCCATCTGGGTAACCTGGAGATGATGCGCGCGGTCGCCGCCCGTTACGGATTCAAGGGATTCCATGCGGTCGTGCATTTCGCCAACGCCGCGAAATTCACCGGGACCATCCAGAAGGCGGCGCCGGAGTCTTCCAAGGACCTGATCCATGTCAGCAGCTTCGGACCCGAGACGGCGATGCGCCTGAGACAGATCATCGACCGCGGCGAGTGCATCGTCATCGTCGGTGACCGGACGCCCGCGAGCGAGAACGGGCAGACCGTCGTCGCCGATTTCCTAGGTGCCCCCGCGGAATTCCCCCGCGGACCCTTCATCCTCGCGGCCGCGTTGGAATGCCCCGTGTACCTGTTTTTCTGCGTCGCCTCAGGCGGCGGTTATAAGGTCTATGCGGAGAAGTTCGCCGACAAGGTGACAATCCCGCGGGCGTCACGTCAGGAGTCCTTGGCGGGACTGGCCGACCGCTACGCCCGTCGCCTCGAGCAGCTTTGTGTGGCCTACCCGCTGCAATGGTTCAATTTCTTTGATTTCTGGAGAATCGGCAAACAACCTGCACCCCATGCCCCGAAAAAGTAACACGGCGATCGTCGTCGGAAACACCCGGCTGACCTTGGAAGGCGTCATCGCCCTCGCGACGGGCGTCCGGAAGGTCCGGCTGCCTGAGTCACGTTCATATCAGGCGCGCATCACCCGGGGTGCCGACTTGCTGCGACAGGCTCTCGAGTCCGGCGAGTGCGTGTACGGGGTCAACACCGGCTACGGCGATAATTGCACCACCGAGATCCCCGAGCATCTGGTTGCCGGTCTGCCGGATAATCTCATCCGCTATCATGGCGTGGGTGCGGGCGTGCCGCTCGGCCCTGAGGAGACCCGGGCGGTGCTGGCCTGCCGGCTGAACTCCTTGGCCCTCGGCTTCTCCGGGGTGAGGCCGGAACTGCTCCGGCTGCTGGCTGGCATGCTCAACCAAGGGGTCCTTCCCAGGATTCCTTCCGAAGGATCGGTCGGCGCGAGCGGCGATCTGACGCCGCTTTCATACGTGGCCGCCGTCATGACGGGGCGCCGCCGCGCCAGCTACCAGGGAAAGATGATGACCGCCGCCTCCGCGCTGCGCGCCGCCAAGCTCAAGCCCATCAGACTCGCGCCCAAGGAAGGTCTGGCGCTCATGAACGGAACCGCCGTGATGACGGGGCTGGCCTGTCTGGCGTATGCCCGCGCCGAGCACCTCGTGCGCGCGGCGACGCGCATCACCGCGATGATCAGTTACGCCACGGACGGCAACCCGGCGCATTTCGACCGCAGGCTCTTCGCGGTGAAGCCGCACGCCGGACAGCAGGCCGTCGCCGCCTGGTTGCGGGCGGATCTCGGCGCCCTCCGCGGCCAGCGGGTCGGTCGGCTGCAGGATCGTTACTCGCTGCGTTGCGCTCCGCATGTCATCGGGGTGCTGGCCGATGCGCTGACTTGGGTGCGGCGCGACCTCGAGAACGAGATCAACAGCGCCAATGATAATCCGCTCATCGATCCGACCGATGGTCATATCATGCATGGCGGCCATTTCTACGGCGGGCACGTGGGCTTCGCGATGGATGCGCTCAAGCTCGCCGTGGCGAGCGTCGCCGACCTGCTCGACCGGCAGATGGCCTTGTTGGTCGACGCCCGGTACAGCCATGGCTTGCCCGCGAACCTCGCGCCGACGGAGGGTCGGGCGGGCGCCTTGCGACATGGTTTCAAGGCCGTCCAGATCTCCTGCTCGGCCTGGACGGCCGAAGCGTTGAAGCTGACCATGCCGGCGACGGCTTTCTCCCGTTCGACGGAGTGTCATAACCAGGACAAAGTGAGCATGGGGACGATCGCGGCGCGTGACTGCCTGCGGATCCTCGAACTCACCGAGCAGGTCACCGCCGCCGCTTTGCTGGCCGCATCCCAAGGCGTCGTGCTGCGGATGGGGATGGCCGGAGCCTCCGCGCCGAACGCTCCGCTGCTGGCGACCGTGCGTTCCGTCGAATCGGCCCATGGCCGACAAGGGGACGACCGCGAACTCGACGGCGTCATCGAAGCCTGCGTGGCCCGGCTTCGGGCCCAGTCCGTGCCCGTCTCCGGCTGACGCTACTGCGTGCGGCGGAAGATGAGGGTCGTATTGATGCCGCCGAAGGCGAAATTATTGCTGAGGAAGTATTCGGTCTGAAGCTTCCGTGGTTCGTCGATGATGTAATCGAGTTTCCCGCAGGCCGGGTCAGGCTCGCGCAGGTTGAGCGTCGGGGCGAACCAGCCGCGGTTCATCATTTCGATGCCCCACCACGCCTCGATCGACCCGCAGGCGCCGAGGGTATGGCCCAGGTAGCTTTTCATCGAGCTGATGGGCATCGCCGGACCCAACGCCATGGAGGTGGCGGTGCTCTCCGCCAGGTCTCCGCGGTCGGTCGCCGTCCCGTGGGCGCTGACATAGCCGATGGCCGAAGGGGGTAATCCCGCGTCCTGCAGGGCCATTTCGATGCAGCGTGCCATCGTCGAAGCCGTGGGCTGGGTGGCGTGGGCGCCGTCTGAATTGGTGCCGAAGCCGACGATCTCGGCATGGATGACCGCCCCGCGGGCGAGCGCATGCTCGCGCTCCTCCAGGATCAGCGTGCAGGCTCCTTCGCCGACGACCAGGCCGTCGCGGGCACGGTCGAATGGGCGTGGCGTCGCTTCGGGGGTGTCATTGAGCGTACTCGTCGCGTAAAGCGTATCGAAGATCAGGGCGTGCGCGGGCGTCAGCTCTTCGGCGCCTCCGGCGACCATCATCAGCTGTCGGCCGCTCCGGATCGCTTCATACGAATAGCCGATGGCATGGCTGGCGGAAGAGCAGGCGCTGCTCGTGGGGATGATGCGGCCTTTGAGTTCGAAGTGCAGGGCGATGTTCACCGCCGTCGTGTGGCTCATCGCCTGCAGGTAGCTCGTGGAGGTGATGCCTTTGGTCGAACCGGTCGAAAGGGCAGTCCCGCAGAGGCGGATCGGTTCCATGCTGCCGAACGAAGAGCCATACGCCACGCCCATGCGACCGTCGGTCATCGGGAGGTCGCCCGTGAGGCCGGCGTCATGCAGGGCGAGTTCTGTCGCACGAACCGCCAACTGGGCGACCCGGCCCATCGAACGGGTGTTCTTGCGGGGCCAGGAAGCCGGCACGACGAAGTCGGAGACCGGCGCGCCCAGGCGGGTGTTCATGTTCACGAACATGTCCCAATCGCTGAGGCGGACCACGGCGTTACGCCGGGCTAAGATATTGTTTTCGATGGTGGCCCAGTCGCTTCCGAGCCCGGTGACGCCTCCCATCCCGGTGATGACGACGCGGCGGTTCATACGAGGCCTCCGTTGACGCCGATGACTTGGCGGGTGACGTAGGCGGCTGAAGGCGAACAGAGGAAGGCGACGACCCCGGCGACCTCCTCGGCGGTGCCGGCGCGGCCCATCGGGATGGCCGGCATGATGTGCGACTTGTCGAGGTCCTTGGTCATGTCGGTGTCGATCAGTCCGGGCGCGACCGAATTGACGGTGATGCCGCGAGGGGCGAGTTCGACGGCTAACGCCTTGCCGGCGCCGATCAGGCCGGCTTTCGCCGCGCTGTAATTCGTCTGTCCGCGGTTACCGGCGACGCCGGCCACCGAAGCCAGCAGCACGACGCGGCCGCCTTGGCGGAGCCGGACCATGGGCATCACCAGCGGGTGCAGGACGTTATAGAAACCGGAGAGCGACGTATCCACGACGTCGGTCCAGTCGGCCGGTTCGATGGCGGCGAAGGTATTGTCCCTGACGATGCCGGCGTTGAGCACGACGCCCCAGTAGGCGCCATGCTTCTGGGTCAGCTCGGCAAGCTGCTCGGCGGCCGCCGTCCGGTCGCGGACGTCGAAAGACGTCAGGTCCGCCTGACCGCCGGCATCGACGATGGCCTTCGCCACGGCAGCGGCTTCTTCCAGGCGGTTGCGGCAATGGATGGTCACGGCGAAGCCCTCGGCCGCCAATCGCAGAGCGATGGCTTTGCCGATGCCTCGGCTTGAGCCGGTGACCAGGATGCGTCGTTGATTCATGAGGGGCGGTTTTGGGCGATGTAAGTCCGGAAGTCGGCCGGCCGGAAGACCTTGATGGTGGAGGAGGCGAGGGTGTGGCCGGTCTCGTCGCGCAGCGTACCGAGGAAGGCGCCGAAGCCGACCGGGTCCTGCATTTTTTCCTCGAGTTCGATGAGGATGCGGCGGCCGAAGGGGAAGAAGGGCATCGACGCCTCGTAGGACCTGGCGCCCAGCAGCACGCCCACGGAGGGCTCGGTGGAGCCTTCGCTGAGGCGACTGGCGAGGCTGTTGTGGGCGGCGATCGCCTGCGCGATGATTTCGATGCCCGCATAGGACGGCAGGCCCCGGGGGTCATCCCAGCAGCCTTCCGCGGGGGTGAAGGTCGCCGTGAGTCTGGTGGTCTCGAACGAAGTGACGCCGTCGATGAGGAGCATCGGATGGCGATGGGGGACCAGCTCTTCGATAGGGGGCAGCTCCGTCATGGCGTGAAACCGAAGATAAGACTCACGTTGCTTCCGCCGAAGGCGAAATTGTTCGTCATGCAGCGTCGACGAGCCCCGTCGGCGAACCGGGCGTGGGGTCGCGCGAGGCTGAGGGTCGGAAGCTGAGGGTCGGGTTGGCCGTCCCAGACGTGACGAGGGATGAAGTCCGCCTCCATCGCCAGGCAGCAGATCGCTGCTTCGACCGCGCCGGCGGCTCCGAGGGTGTGTCCGGTGAGAGGCTTGGTGCCGCTGCAGGGCACGCCGGAAGGGAACACCCTGGACATCGCAAGGCTCTCCATGGCGTCGTTCTTGGCCGTGCCCGTCGCATGGAGATTCACGTAGCCGATCTCATCGGGGCGAAGATTCGCGTCGCTCAGCGCATGGCGCATGGCACCTTCCGCCCCCTTGCCTTCGGGCTCCGGTGAGGAGAGGTGGAAGGCGTCGCAGCTTTCGCCTGCCCCCAGCAGTTCCAGCCGAGCCGGCAGGAGGGAGAGTAGGAAGACGGCCGAACCTTCGCCGATATTGATGCCTTGGCGGTTTCGGCTCATCGGCTCGCAGCGACGATCCGCGACCGCCTCGAGGGAGATGAAGCCTTCGACCGTCGTCCGGCAGAGCGAATCCGCGCCGATGACGAGGACGGCGTCGGCGAGGCCGCCGCGCAGCAGGCGTCGGGCGGAAAGGAATGCATTGGTGCTCGAGGTGCAGGCGGTGCTCAACGTGAAGCACGGTCCGCGGGCGCCGATAAGCTCGGCCGCAAAAGCGGCCGGAGAGCCGAACTCCTGGCTGGCATAATCATAGTCGTCGCGGATGCCGCCGGGTGGGCTATCCAGCAGCGCATCTTCGGCCTCCGAGATCCCGGAGGTGCTGGTGCCGGCGACTACTGCAAAGCGGTCGGCACCGACTTTCGCCAGCATTTCCCGGATGGGCGCGTCCAGTTCATCCAGGCAAAGTTGGAGGATCCGGTTGTTACGGGTGTCATGGCGTCCGATCGGAACCGGGCGGAGTTCCGCATCGACGTGTCCTAGGAAGGCTTGGGCGCCGTTCTTCCGCCATTGATCGGATGAGCGCATGCCAGGGCCGATTCCGTCGCCCAGGTTTTTCGTGATCTCCGTCTTGCCTCTTCCGAGTGCACAGACGGCGGTATACTCGTGGACGAAGATGCGCTCGCTCATGGGCCTGTCATAGGTCTGAGGTGAATCTTAGTGGCATAGCCCGGGAGCGTGATACGGCGGCCGGCTTCACGCAGGTCTTCCGAGATCAGGACGACTTCTCGTCCATTGGTTAGGGTGCGAACGCCCGGTGTGGCCGTAAGTCGGAATTCGGGTGAGAGGCCGTTCCTCGCCGCGGCTTCCGGCCAGGCGACCAATTGCAGTAAGGCCAAGGGGAGTTCCGGAGGGATGGAGTGAGAGCGCAGAATACCCGTCCGGGAGAAGCGCTCGCCCTCCTGCGTGCACGAGATGAGCGTGGCCATCGTCGCCGGATCGATGATCGTCAGGGTCGTCTTACTGGCGGTGTTAAGGACGTGAGAGAGATACTTACGGGTCGTACCATCCCTCTGCACCACGACTTCCTCCCACGACTCCATGGGGCTGGCTGAGTCCGGGGTCTGAAGCCGATAGGCGCCACCGGGCAGGTCAGCGATTCCAGGCGTGGCACAGCCAGCCAAGAGCATGGCTAAACCCAACAGACTGGTCACCCTAATCATCTCGGACTTATGTCCTGAGGCAGGCCCGCAGGCAAGCCAAGGTTGGTTTGCTTGAGGCGCGTATGCTAGTTCCGCTCCTGAATACTTCAGGAAGATGGTTTTTAATAGTTATTTGCTATTAATAGCACTGGAAGGACAATCGACCAAAACCAGACCCAACGGATAATGTTCAAAAGCATCGTACAGTATTTCGCGGGGGTTGGCTTGGCCATGAAGGTCCGGGCGGGGCAGGGGCGTGCCCAGACGGAGAGGCTTAAGGCTTACGGGGAACTGCGGCGGATCGAGCAGGTCCTGCCGGCGGCCCGGGCGGAGGTCATTGCGGCGGCGGATGCCATCGTGGCGGAATCCGCCCTCGCCGAAATGAAGGCGACGGACATCGATGAACTCAAGGACTTCGGCGCGCCAGTCGGCGCTTTGCAGTCCGCCGGCTTCCGGAAGGTCGCCCAGTTGGCCGGACAGACCGAACTGTCCTTACAACGTTACCGCGGCATCGGCGAGGTGACGGCCGCGGCCACGATACAGGCTTACCGGACTTTCGAGGACTCGGCCCGGGCACGCGTGCGTCTGCTTCCGGATCCGGATCATCGTCGTGCTGCGGATACGCGCTTACTGGTGGCCTTGGTCAAATATGAGACCTTGGTCCGCGACCTGGGGACGCGACCCCAGGAAGCCCAGATCCGTTTCGACGATGCCGACGAACGTCTGCGTGTCTTTCGGGCGCAGACTAAGGTCCGAGATCATCTCTTCTCGGTCTCCGCCCAGCAGGAGCTGGCCCGACGGGATGGCAATCTGGCCGCGGAACTACGCTGGGTGGCCGAGGAAGCCCGAGGTCTGGCTGACTATGCCCAGCGCCTAGGGTTCGCCCCGGAGGTGGTGTGGCGGCGCTATGGCGATAACTCCGCTAGTTTCATCGCTCTGCTGGAAAGTATCCTGCCGGCACGGGTGGTCGCCAAGGGGGCTTTGGCCGGACCGGACCTGCGTGGCGGCCTGCCGGCGGAGATCGCCGATGCGGTCGAAGCGACGCGCCTGGACCTGAGCCTGATGACGGCCAATCTGCGCAAGTATCAGGTCTTCGGTGCCCAGTATGTGGTCTGCCAGCAGCGGGTGCTGCTCGGTGATGACATGGGGCTGGGTAAGACGATCCAGGTCTTGGCCGCGATGTGCCACCTCGCCGCGCAAGGTAAACGTCACTTCTTCGTGGTCGCTCCGAACAGCGTGTTGGTGAACTGGGAGCGTGAGGTGAAGAAGCACACCAAACTCAGCCCGATCATCGTCCATGGCTTCGATCGGGACGACGAGCTGCAGCAGTGGCAGCGCGAGGGCGGAGTCGCCATCACGACTTATACGACTTTGGCGCGGCTGGCGGATAAGATCACGTCGGTCGATTTGCTGGCCGTCGACGAAGCCCATGCGGTCAAGAATCCGACCGCCCAGCGGACCCAAGCGGTCCGTAAGTTGTGCGAGGTCTCAGGCTCGGTCGCCTTCATGTCCGGCACGGCCCTCGAGAATCGTCTGAGCGAACTCCATGTGCTGGTCACGACGGTACAGCCCAAGGCGGACGCGGAAGTCGTCGCGCTTTTGAAGCAGATCCGGCCCGCGCCAGCCGAAGTGCGGATGCGTCTCGCTCCGGTGTATCTCCGACGCATCCAGGCCGATGTGCTCACGGAGCTTCCGGATATCACCGAGACCGATGAGGTCGTACCGTTGGAGCCGGAAGACCTGCAGGCCTATCGGGCCAGCCAGGATAATCTCATGCACAAACGCCTTGCGGCGACCATCGGGGCGGGGAATCGACAGTCAGCTAAGTTCGACCGCCTCCGCGACCTGCTCGAAGGGTATCGGGACGACGGGCGCAAGGTCGTCATCTTCTCGTTCTTCCGCGAGGTATTGGACGAGGTCAGCGAGCTTGTCGGGGGATGTCCGCAGATTCATGGCTCGATCAGCGCGGAGGAGCGCCAGCAGGTCATCGACCGGTTCACCGCGCTGGAAGGCTTCGGCGTCATCGCCCTCCAGATCGAAGCCGGTGGCGTCGGCATCAATCTCCAGTGCGCCCAGGTCGTCATCCTGATGGAACCGCAATTCAAGCCCTCGACCGAACGTCAGGCCATCGCCCGCGTCCGCCGCATGGGTCAGACCCGCAAGGTCAACGCCCATCGCCTCATCGCCCAGGGCACCGTCGACGAGGCGCTGGTGCGGTTGGTGGCCGAAAAATCGCAGATCTTCGCCGACTATGCTCACCAGAGTTCCGTAGCCGAAGCCAGCACGTCAGCGATCGATGCCGGCGGGGCGGCGATGGAGGAGTTGCGCGGCATC